>Ga0068712_1001073_pt1 | contig 42677 bp, 51 predicted proteins | sample MTBAKSrepl1MetaG_FD_62987 | JGI IMG/M metagenome (GOLD analysis project Ga0068712, IMG submission 62987) | Enrichment culture microbial communities from Arthur Kill intertidal strait, New Jersey, USA, that are MTBE-degrading - MTBE-AKS1... | ecosystem: Environmental > Aquatic > Marine >... | reverse complement strand
ATTCCCAGCACAATGCCCACGCCGAAATACATTTTTTCACCGTTCATAAAAACCCCGTGAACCGTTAATGGTTATCTGTGAATCGCAAAATCCATAAGAACGATCTCTCAGCAGAGCCCACGGAGGAGACAGAGCAGTATGGCCACAACCAAAACCAAGGATATCCGCAGATTACGCTGATCAACGCAGATTCTTTGTGAGGCATGTTTTTTCGCCGGCTAGGCTGGCTTGTAATCTTCCACAATCTCCCTCAGTTTCGTCCGGATGGCCGAAACGTCCTGCTCGTGGGCAAATCCGGCAAGCTCTTCGATGGTGCGGTCGAGAAGGCTTTGGTCGCAAGTTTTTCCCCGCAGGACCAGGATTTTCTCATGGCTCGTTGGCACGATCCCTTCCCCTTCCGTAATCAGTTCTTCGTACAGTTTTTCGCCCGGTCTGAGGCCGATGAACTCGATCATGATGTCGACATCCGGTTCGAAACCCGACAGGCGAATGAGGTCTCTGGCCATGTCCACGATCTTGATCGGCGTGCCCATGTCCAGGATGAAGATCTCGCCCCCCTCACCCATGGCGCCGGCCTGAAGGATGAGCTGGCAAGCTTCTGGGATAGTCATAAAAAAGCGGGTGACCTCCGGATGGGTCACCGTGACCGGCCCCCCCTTTTCGATCTGCCTCTTGAAAAGAGGAACCACGCTTCCCACGCTGCCCACCACATTCCCGAAGCGGACGGTCATAAACCTGGTCTCGGACAGATTGCAGCCGTTCTGGCTTTGCACCAGGAGTTCCGCCACCCGCTTGCTGGCCCCCATGACGTTGGTCGGCCTCACGGCTTTGTCCGTTGAAACGAGCACGAATCGGTCCACACCATGCCGGTTGGACGCGTCAATGACATTGCGTGTGCCCAGGATGTTGTTCCTCACCGCCTTCCACGGGTGAAGCTCCATCATGGGCACATGCTTGTAAGCCGCGGCGTGAAACACCACCTGCGGGCGGTAGGAGCTGAAGGCCCTGGAAATCTGGCTCCGGTCGCGAATGTCTCCGAGAACGGAGATGATTCTTACCTGGGGGAAGTGCTCTTTCAGCTCGAGGTCAATCTCGTAGAGCGGGCTTTCCGCCCTCTCGTAAAGGATCAGGCTTTCGGGGCTGAATCGGCATATTTGGCGGCAAAGCTCCGATCCTATGGACCCGCCTCCGCCCGTTACCAGCACCCTTGCGTTCTCGATGTACGCGCCGATGCGGTCTTCGTCGAGCCTTATCACCTCACGGCCGAGGAGGTCCCGGTATGCCACGTCACGGATCGCTTTGACCGACACCCTCCCGTCGATGAGCTCGCCCATGCCCGGGACGGTCTTGAAGGCGATGCCGCTCTCCTTGCACCGTTCTACAATCGCCCTCATCTGGGCGCCTGTTGCCGAGGGGATCGCAATAAGGGCCTCATCGGCCCGCACGCTCTCCGCGAGCTTCTTGAGGTCATGGGTGTTTCCCAGCACAGGCACGCCGTGAAGCTGTTTACCCACCTTCATCTCATTGTCGTCAAGAAAACCCACCACGCTGTAACGCAGGCTCGCGTTGTCCCTGATCTCCCGGAAGATCTTTTCCCCGCAGTCACCCGCTCCCAGGATCAGGAGCCTTTTGGCGCCATGCCTCTCCCCTTTGCTGAAGCCGAAAAGCGCGAGAGAGGCAAGACGGCTTGTCCTGTCCTTGAGCCCGATCCAGAAAAAAAGACGAATCCCGACCCTGTACCCTGCGACAAAAAAAAGGGTGAGAAGCCAGTCGATGATGAACGTGGCCCTCGAAAACCCCGCAAAGCCGTGGGTGAAGACGATGATCGTAACAAGGATCAGGGACCCGACGCTCCCTGCCTTCAGGATATTGATGAGGTCGTCGAGGCTCGTGTATCGCCACATGCCTTTGTAAAGATCGAACATGTAGAAGGTAATGATCTTGACGAGGACGATCATGAGCAGGACGCGGGTCATCACCGCCTCCGTGTCGGGGGGGATGTCGAAGTTGAAGCGCAGGAGGTGGGCAAAATACCAGGAAAACGCCACCAGGAAGATGTCGATGGCCAGAACGACGAGGAAATTTCTGTAGATGTACTTTGTCATAAATTACGGCATACTGAAATATTGGAATGCTGGAATAATGGAGTCACAACAGGGTTTCGCTTCACGCACTTTACGGTCTTTCGACTAGGCATCCTGCGACCACGGTCCCTTCGACAAACTTCCTTCGAGTGCCTCCCTTCGAGAACCTCAGGGTCTGCCGCAGGGTCTTCGACAGGACAGGCTTCTTGGCACGCCGTAGTCCGGACGGAGGGGGCTGCGCGAGATAATTACTTGTGGCAACAGCGGATGGCGGAGATGAAGCCGTTCAGGCCGGCGCTTGTCATGGCGGTCCCGCCTTTCTCGGTTCGACTACCAATAACCTCAACAACCGAACAACGTGCCCAATACCTGTCTCGAAAACAGCCCAAGGCCGAAATCGGTAAAACCATCTGCCATATCGTTCTGCGCTCTTCTATGCTTCTACGAAACCCTCCCACTAGCTCGGTCTTTTCCCCTCACCCTCGTGCTTGCATTGAGAATGGTGATACCAACAATCTCTTTTCCATCTTTTCGGACCAGAATGTCATCGTTCAGCTCAATCGTCCTTTTTGACCGCTGAGGTTTCCTGAAACTCACATACAAAACGTCGGCTTCCTTGTCATAATCCACCCACATATGTTTCATACTGGGAATCTTCATAATTTCAGACGAAAGACCTATACACGTTTTCACGATTTCCTCACTTCTTAATGCGGTCGCCATACGATTTCTCCTCGGGCCTTTCTATCCAAGAAATACGATGTAATGACAAAACCATCTGACTTAGAAGTCTCTCTATACAAGACAACCATCCACTTTTTCTTTCCCAAGTTCCTGGTTGCCTTTAAGGTGCCATGACCTCCTCTTAACACGAACTCAGGAGTTTCTACTGTTTCCAAAACATCAAAAAAATAGCTCGCCAACTCATCATGATTTTCTATGGTATGGTACCATCTTTCGTGTGTCAACCGTATCGGAACATCATTTACTGATTAAGCTATATCCACGACTTCATCCTTTTCGACCGATAGACTTCTCCCTCACGCGAACGCACCGCCGGCACATTCACCTGGGATTCTTGGAAAGATCTTGTATTTGATGACTTGACTCATTATTGGTACCGATTCTCAGACTTGATTTCGAAATTCATAACGCCTTCCATTATGCCCATTTTAGCCAAAGGCCGAAATCGCTAAACGGTAATAATAACATCAAAAACCGAACAACGTCCCCGGTACCACATAAAAGGGAGTATGCCCGGCGTCATTTCTCCTTCGCCTGATTCCTGCTTTGGCTCTGTGGACACAGTGGCCTCTGTGACAGATCCTCTTTGCTTTTCGTTGTGTGCTTTGTCTTTTCATTATTCCATTATTCCGGTATGATCACACCTTCAACGATTTGAACGACTTGAACGCCTTCAACGGCTTTCAGAAGACTATTTGTGGCAATTGCGGATGACGGAAATGATGCGCTCAAGGTCAGATTTTGTCATGGCTGAACCCGAAGGTATAGTTACACGGCTGCAATAACCTCAAAAAACTCACAACGTCCACCACATACCACACTGGTTCTTACTCCCTGCTCCCCCCTGGCGCGGCGTAGCCGGAGGCGAAGACGGCTGCTCCATGCTCTATGCTGACTCACCTATCGAATAACCTTCAAAACCTACCAACGTCCACCACATACCGAGATCAGATTTTGCCCTTCTGAAATTCCTCTCCTAAGCTCAAATTTGAACGCCTTCAACGCGCTCCTCCTTTTGCCCGGAAGGCAGGGGCCGCAGTAAATACTCGAGGATTTGGGCTTGCATCCGCTCAATCTCCAACCGATAGCCACTCGCCGCTGCCTGGAACTCCTGCGGACGAGCGTTCCGGCGGATTTCTGCAAGCCAATCTTGCAGATGCGTAATGCGTTCCTGGGTTACCCTAAGCTCCTCATCATTGGCTATCATGGTATCACCTCCACTATTCCACGCTTTGAACCATCTCGTTTGAGTTGCCAATAGGCAATGAAATCCTCAACACTTCCACCGACCAATAGCCCCGGGCGTAACCAAAAAATACTGGCGCCATACCTTGCCTGGGCTACAGCATGATCGAACAAACCCAAAGACTCAATAGGGCACATTTCCAGGCGAAATCCATCATCCATCACAAGAACCACGTCAATATCGTTCGGATTCCCTTCGGCAGTCACATAGCTCCCAAAAATAACGAATCGCTGCAAGTGCCCCGTTCGTTTCGCCAACTCATAAACGTGAGAAAGCCGCAGGGTGCATGCCTCTCGCTGGCCTCCTACCGAGCCAAAACGCCGGATTATGTTGTTTAGTGTAGCACGATATATACCTGGTGGCAAATCCCCGGATGCGTTAAACTCGGGTAATGACATGACCAATGCCCCTTTCTTTTAATGGCGTAAAACATCTTTCTCACGCCAAGATGCATAGGCGCCAAGGCAAAGCGTTCAAAGCCAGCTCCTTCTGCTGTGCAGCAAAACCATCGTTGTAAACGGTTCTGTGGTTCTGAGGTTTACCCGCCTCTGGTGGGCTTGCCCGCCGTTTGTGTGGCAGGTTTGTCTGCCTCCGGCGGGTCTGGTCCCTGATTTTGCCGACCTCCCTGTCAGCCGACTTGTCCGCCGAAGTTTTAACGAAGGCGGAAGCCCTGAGCTTACCGAAGGGGCGAAGGTGGATGTGCTTCTGAAGTTCCTTGGCCCGGCGAAGTGAATCGCAACGAAGCCGGCTGTGTCCCTGCTGTGGCTCTGTGAACCCAGTGGCCTCTGTGAGAGACAGTCTTTGTCTTTCTTTGTTATCCGCCGATTCCACAGATTTTCAGGATCGGTTTACTTGCTCCCTGCTCCCCCTGTCCTCCATAGCTTTAGCGGCGGAGGATGATGCCTGCTATCTTTCGTCCCCCATCTTACACTGAGCAGTTCATAAATTCCGGCATGTTAGACACTTTAGGCGTTTGCTTCTGCTGTCTCCTGTCTCCTGTGTTCTTCTTTAGTGAATAACCTAAAAAAACTAACAACGTCCCCGGTACCAGGCTACATCATTCCGTTGTTTCAGCGTTCCAGCATTCCTTCTTTCCCTATCCCGGCAGTGCGTAAACTTCAAAACCGACCCACGTCCGAAAGCGAGCCATTTAGTTTTTTATGTACGCCCCCTAAAATCACTAATACGCTTTACTGCTTCAATCACTTTGCCGCTGTCGGACAATCTTTTTAGCCAAAGTCTTCACTCTGGTCTCTTTAAGCCAGGCATGCCTGTCCTTTGTATAATCCCCCGACCCTCTATCAAACTGCTGCAAAAACCGAATCATCCCATCCGGGCCGAGATGACGTTCCAAAGCCTTTATACCCTCTTTTCTTATCTCCTCAGAAGTCATGATGCCTGTATTCATTTTATATCACCTCTTTCAGCCATGTCAGTGGGTTACCGACTCGCACCTCAAGCACATCGGAACTTTCATTTGCCAACCGCGAGAGATTATCGTCTGTGGTTCCGAAGTTTACCCGCCTCGGGCGGGTTCTGTGGCTCTGAGGTTCTGAGGTTCTGAGTTCCTGTGGCTCCTTGGCCCGGCGAAGTGAATCGCAACGAAGCCGGCCGTCTCATACGGACAACAGACAACGGTCAACTTTTCTTCCGACTTGAACGACTTTAACGATTTTATCGTCTTACCGTTTTCAACAGTCTTCCGCTATTCCAACATTCCATCATTCCAGAATTTGGTAACCTAAAAAACTAACAACATCCCCTCCATTTCCCTTCTCTCTCTTTTTGCGGCTTTGCGTGAGGTGGGTTATTTGTGGCAGCGGCGGATGGCAAAAATGATGCGGTCGAGGGCGGATTTGGTCATGGCAATTCCGCCTTTCCCGCTTCGACTATTAATAACCTTCAAGACTTACAAACAGGAATCAGCTCACCCCAAAAGTTGCGCACAATTTCCATTGATTGGAATATTCTCTCATTGAATTGGCCCCGTGATTCCCTTCACGCCCGAATCATAATCTCTTCATCTTTCCTCCTGGGAATCGAAATGTTGAATTCATCCATGGACACGACTTTAGAGGCATCCAATATTTCCATTTCAATTGGCGCCCCCTTCGCGTCCAAATGAAGAATGATTCCTTCTTTCAAATCAATTGAATCAATAGGCGTCCCTTCTTTGAATTCAATCAAGAGGATATCCGCTTCATTCGAATATCTTATCTTCAAAATGTCTACCTCCTTGATAATACCTGTCTTTGTAAGGAAAATATATTGTGATCAATGATGGGATCAGATTGTCATACTCATAGATCGGCCTTACTATGTGCTCTCCATAACGCCTGTGAGCTTTAAACCTATGATGATGTCCCATCAACACTTCTTCAGGCTCCAATAGTGTTTCTAAAACTATTTCAGCAGTCACTTTCCATTTTTTCATCCTGTCCAAGGCATGGGATAAAAACAGGATTTTTACGAGGTTACCATCTTTTTCACATGATAGTAAAATACCTTTTGGGTGGGGAATCCGATCTATAATCATGATGCTCAATCGACTAACCCCAATCTTTTCCTAATCTGCCCCAATCCACCAGGGGGACAAATCTATGCATCACTTCCAATGCATTCCCCGGGGAAATGGAGTGCTCCTTGATGTAGGTATTCTGAACAAAGCCGATCTCAACCAACCGGAGCGCAGGGCATTTACCCAAAAGCGGCCGCCACAAACCACCTCCGAGAGCCTCAGAGTCTTCGACGGGACAGGCTTTTTGGCACGCCGCAGTCTGGACGGAGGCGGCTGCGTGAGATAATCACTTGTGGCAACAGCGGATGGCGGAGATGATGCGGTCAAGGTCAGATTTTGTCATGGCTGAACCCGAAGGTACAGTCACATGGCTGCAATAACCTCAAAAACCTAACAACGTACCCAAAACCATGTTGCAAACAAAGACGAGCTCTTGTAATATTAACTACGGCGTTTTCCCTTGAGTCCAATTGGAAGAAAAAAGCAAAGAGGAGGATCACAGGCATGAGTGAAACCAGTACGATCGATTGGGAGATTAATCAACTCGTTAAGACCAAGTTATTTCCTGACGAGCAGGCAGTCTTGCGCAGTGCGCTTCGTGCGCTCTTTCAATCCAGACCGGAGATCAGGCGGGAGATGCTTATCCGTGCGTACACTGCCGGCGAAATCAGCCTGGGTAAGGCGGCCGAGCTCATGGGCGTCTCAACGGAGGAAATGAAGGATATCCTCCAAGACAATCGGGCCGAGATCCATATGGGGCCACGTACCGTTGCTGAACTCCATACGGACACGACCAATGCCTGATTACATCTTTGATACCACCGCACTCTCCAACTTCGCCGCTGCGGGTCGCATCGACCTGCTCGGAAAGCGATACGGAGGGAAGGCTTTCACAACGGTAGACGTTGTCGACGAATTGAATAAAGGAGTCAAAGCCGGATATTTGCATCTTGGCTCTGTTGTGCAGCAGATCCAAACCATGAACCCCGCGGGTTGGATTCAGATCATGATTTCGAACTCGGCGGCTGAGCAACTCCTACGCTCTCAATTCGACCAATCCCTTGGCCCAGGAGAAGCCTCCTGCCTTACATTAGCCATATCGCGACAGATGATTTTTGTCACGGATGACCTGGCTGCCCGTCGACTGGCCAAAAAAAGAAACGTATCGTTAACAGGCACTCTGGGTATTTTGATCGCCCTAGTGCGGCAAAAAGCCTTTTCAATTGAAGAAGCAAATGCAATGATAACCGCAATGATCCAGAGGCACTACCGTTCACCTGTTGATCGCCTCGATGACTTTATTTGAAGGCCTGCCTCCGCAGCCCGTGCGCCCACCTCCAACAACCCGCTCCTTCCTTTTCACACTCTTTTTGCTCCGCGAAATCCCGGGCCTATTTCACCCCCTTTCTAACCTACTTACTATTCGTTATAGCACTCGCCGGAACCTAATCTCAACAACCGGATAGGTAATTACCGAAAACAGCCTTGGGCTGAAATCGGTAGAGATCCCCAAAGCCCGCTGGAATGAGATTCAACAACCTGCGAAATTGCGCGAGGGTTACGGGTTGCGACGACGTTTACCCATAACAGCCCAAGGCGGAAATGGGTAAAAAATCCGGAAGCCGGGTCTCTTTTCTTCCTCGGTACCAGTGAGAAGGCTTTTCCCATTCCGCCCGCCATTCTCGCCCTTCATGTCTAATCACGATAATCAATACCCTCAAAAACCTAACAACGTCCCCCACATACCACCATTTATTTTTTTATGTACGTCCCCGATACCAGGCTATTTCCGTTTGAACATGAGCTGGTCTATAGCCCGTGCTTTGGCTTAGCCGCAAAGCGGCTATGCCACCTTCAACTCTAAACCTTCAATACGCGATTTCCGAAGCCGCTGAACGCGAACATAGACCACCGGTTGCTTCTCCTCGCGGTTTTTTGTGGCAATCTCAAGATTTATCTTGCTCAGTTCAGCATCATATTCAGGGAGAAGGACGATAAGAGCATTGTTGGGTATCTCTCCCTCAAGCTCCGGATGATCCAGAAGATAGAGTTCGAACTCCGTGGAAAGCTGTTGGTTTTTTGCAAACACTTCCTTTTTATCCATCTCTCATCCTCCTCAGGAACCTCGCCTTGTATCTCGGCCAGTTTTGATTGATGTCTTTATCCGCTTCGCTCAATAATTCGCTATAACTCACTTCTCCCAAAACAGTCTTCTCTTTCGTTCCATCCGGATTGAGAAGGTCCTTATGGGCATAACCGTGAGCGGTATCGAACCGGACAACCGGTAGCCACTTATCATTGATCTTTGTTTCATACTGTACCACAAACCCTTTGACCTGTCCCTTTTCTACAACGTGTTCATGCCGCTTTCTGTCCTCATCGGTCAGCATATAAATATAGCGCCTGGTTCTCATGAAATTCGCCCCTTCGGCACGCCTACACAGTCAGGCCCCTTCTCATCGTCCCACCACTCACCCTATCACCCACCGCATCGATCCGCGCCCGTCTGAGTTTATCCGCCTATGGTGGGATTGCCTGCCGTCGGTGTGGCGGGCTTGCCCGCCTCGGGCGGGTTCCCCGGCCCGCCGTCTTGTCCGCCGTGGTTTGAACAAAGGTGGAAGCCGATAGGCATCCACCCTCTGACTTACTGATTACTGCCGAAGGCCCTGTCGCAGACCCTGAGCTGTGTCGAAGGGAGCCTGTCGAAGGACTCCCTGCTATTTGCTGGTTCCATAGCCCCCTTTCGGAGACACTGAGCGCAGTCCCAACGTCCGCAAGCGGACCATCTACCCCTAAAAGCCTGTAGTCCTGAAGTTCCTTGGCACGGCGTAGCCCTGGGCGAAGCCGGCTGTGGCTCCTTGGCCCGGCGAAGTGATTCGCAACGAAGTCGGCTGGTTTTCGCTCCCTGCTCTATTGTTCAATAACCTAAAAAAACTAACAACGTCCCCCAGAAACCACGAGCCGCCAAAATGCGCGATTTCATCTCTGCGACAAAGGCAATATATTCTGCTGTGCCGATACTTCGTTCCTTCATGCTCCCCGTCCCTCCTGAGGCGGCTAAACTTTGCGCCCCTTCGACTCACTCGGGGCAAGCTTTTGCGAGAGGCCATCTTTTGTCAGTTCTCTGGCACCCATCCGAAGCGACTTTATCGACTTAAAAGGCTTCAGCGATTTAACGACGTTAACGATTGCTTTTGTTGTCATTTGACCTCTGAGCCCCCGACCTCTGGTTTCCTTCCTATCATCGCCAGTACAAAGCAATCGTCCGCATTCCTCGGCATGATCGATTCCACCCGTTACACCATCGGCTTCCCGTGAAGCCCCACCCGCACACCCCGGTAAAAAACCGGCCCGCCATCCTCGCGCTTGATCCGCCAGGCAATCCACAACAAAAGCGGGCTTAGGAACACCAAGCCCGCTATCGAGCAAAAGGCGTCAAAAACCCTTTTCACCATTCACCGCTGTTTCTTCCATCATCGATAGCGCTGGATGGGCATCTTATTAATTTGATTGACAGCTTCGGCATCCAAGAGTATATATCAAGCCTTGAAATAATATATTTCAGAACCTGAAATGATTTACTTAAATAGGCGACTAGCAAATAAACTCAATAAGATAACGGTTGATTTCCCTGTCACAGTTTTAACGGGAGCTCGCCAGGTCGGCAAAAGCACCCTTCTCCAGCATGAGTTTGCCGATTATGCCTATTTGTCGCTGGATGATTTCACCCTACAGGAAAAAGCCAGGAGAGATCCCGCTTCCCTCTGGATAGCACAGGAGCGGGTGATTCTGGATGAGGTACAGAAGTTCCCCGCCCTGCTTGAAGCGGTAAAACTCTCAGTGGACAGCTCCGGCCGCCGACAGCGCTTCATCCTTTCCGGTTCCGCCAATCTTCTCTTGATGCAGGGAGTCACCGAAAGCCTGGCCGGCCGGGCCATGTATCTGGATCTCTTCCCCTTAACCTTTGGCGAAGAGAAGCAATCGACGGAAAACGTCAATCTCCAACTCCTTTGGCAGCCCGACTGGCAAGTTCCCGAACAGGAACTGGAAGCCATCGATCCCTTGCCTTTTCTGCTTCGGGGGTTTTTCCCGCCGCTCCTGAGCTTCACGGATCATGAGCAGGTTCTCACCTGGATGGAAGGATACACCCGCACCTATCTCGAACGGGATTTGAGAACCCTCTCTGAGGTGGGCTCCCTGATCGACTTTCGACAGCTTATGCAGGCCGTGGCCCTTCGAACGGGCATGATCCTAAATCAAGCCGATGTGGCCAAAGACTGCAGTCTGAGTCCGGCTACCGCCCACCGCTATATCCGACTCCTTGAGGCCTCCAATTTGGTTGCCCGGGTCCCGGCCTTCAGCAGGAGCAGAAAGAAACGGATCGTCAAATCGCCAAAGTTCTTTTTCTTGGACCCGGCCCTGAGCATCTTTCTCTCGGGGATTCATGATGCGGAATCCCTCCTAAAAAGCCGGGAACTAGGGGGGTACTTCGAGACCCTCGTATATCTCCACCTGCGGGCCTGGTGCGAATCACAGACACCGAAACCAGGAATCTACTACTGGCGTACAGTTTCCGGCCAAGAGGTCGATTTCGTCATCGAGCAGGGGCGTAAGCTGCTGGCCGTGGAAGTGAAACTGACCCCCCGCCCAAGCGTTCAAGACATCCGTAATTTGTTGCTTTTTCTGGAGGACTATCCTGAAGCAGTCCGTGGCGTCCTCGTTCATGCCGGTCCCCGTCTTCAGTGGCTTCATTCACGGGTAGTGGCTGTGCCGTGGTGGTGGATGGATCTTTAGTTTTTCGCTGCAAGAATCACGCTTTCCGCCATCCCTCTGACCTCCCTGTCCTCCGACCTCCTTGGCCCGGCGAAGTGATTCGCAACGAAGCCGGCTGGCTTTTGCCGACTCCGACCTCCGATCCGAATCGGCGCAGGGATGTAAATCGCATTCGCAATCTATTTTTGGAAAGACCCCTTAGCGGCTTTGCGTAAGGTGACGGCCTGTGTCTTTCGCCGCCTTCTCACCTTTTTGTCTTCCCACCTTCTTATGTTCTCACGTTCTGCTCTTTTTACCTTCTGCCGTCTTACCTTCTCACCTTCTCACGTTCCTATCTTCCTACCCTCCGCTCTTCTCTTCTTCCCACCTTTCCCACCTCGACTACCAATAACCTCAAAAACCGAACAACGTCCCGCAGACCATGCGCATAGTCTTAACCAGCCGCTATCCGGAGAATTCTCAGGATTCTTCCTCTGCAAGCTGCAGAGCCTTGGTAATGACATCGTCACCGAGCCTAAACCCTTCACGTTTCAAATGCTCCAGGACAGTGGCCACATCGTCGATCCGCCGCTCTCGTTTTGCCACAACCATTATTCCCACTATCCCCATTACTGTTAAGCCCAACTCTTCTGCAAAGCGCCTCGCCAGCCGATCGTCAAGGCATGCCAAATGATCTCTGTGAAACATCGCATACGCGATGACTGCCCGCTCGCCTTCACCAAGTCGGTTCGAAGGAAGGCTCTCTATATCTGACGGGGATACGTCAACCACATTCGCCCACGTCAACCTTCGACAATCACATGTGTCAGCCCGCAAGAACCTCCCCATATCCAACTCGAGCGCAACCTGACTGGGCACAACCACCTTTTCAAACAAAGCGGGCAACAGGTCAAGCTGACCGATCCGGCCGAGATACAGAAGGCACGTGGTGTCGCAAACCAGGCTCCTATTCCGTAACTGGACCAACTTCACGATTGAGCTCCTCGGGCGTAATCTGTGACACAGGGATATCGTATTCTGCACACAGGTCCAAAAAAAGGACCCTGGGTATCCCGGCCAGCGAAGCAGCCGCCCCTGAGGACAACTTGCCAATTCGAAAAAGCATCAGTGCCGTGTAAACCTTCAGGTCACGGCTGATCTCCTCAGGTGTCCGGTTCAGCATTTGCCTGATCTCGGAGGGTATACGCAATGTCAGTAGTTCTTCCATATTTAAGTTCCTTTATTAAAGGCGAGAAAAAAACCTTCGTTCAAATCATTTCCCTCAAGAGATGGGAAACCATGCCCTGACTCAGGGCGATTCTGTGCTGAAGAGAATCGTCAGTAAGCAGTTCCGACCCAGATATCCGCGTTATTGCCAAAAAAAACGTGTCGATGGTGTATCTCACCATTCCTGCCACCAGTTTTCTCCAGTTCTTCTCATTTTTAACAAGATATCTGTGCTGTCCTCGTCTGTGACAGAATGGGCGACGATGGATGAAGCAAGGTCATCTAAATCAACGTCCTCATAGAAGCTCTTGCGGATGATTTCCCTCAGCCCCACCACCTCCGCCTCAACCTTTTTTACCCTGTCTTCCAGACCTTTTAGATCCAATTCCATATCGACCTCTCCTTCCGGTTGAAATCCTTAAGGAACTATCCGATTTCTAGTGGATCATTGCATTCTAATTGATTAACTAAGAATTTTCAACCTCACCTCGCAGGGGCCACCGAACGAAATCCAGTTCATGCAGATGCCGCAAGCCCTTTGGGCCTCATTGGCTCATGAAGTCAACCGTTTCTGTTCACACCTTGCCAACTATCCGCAGGTCCCTGACGGCTGCACTCTGGGGCCGAAGCAGGGCCTGGAAGGTAAGAAAGATGATCTTCAGATCAGTCCAGAAAGATCTCTCGCGGACATATTTAAGTTGCAGCCGGACCTTTGTGGGGCGAATAAGCTTCAGGTAAGCATCGTCAGCATCATCGGCCCCTGCGAGCACTGCAGCCTCATCCGAGTTCCAGATTGAGGCCCAGTCCGTAATGCCCGGCCGCACCGTCAGGATCGTCTTTTCCTCTTCATTATACAAATCCGTGAATTTCTTTACCTCAGGCCTTGGCCCGACAAAGCTCATATCACCCTTGAGCACATTGATCAACTGGGGCAGCTCATCCAGCTTGTATTTTCGCAGAAGCTTGCCTATCCTCGTAATCCTCGGGTCATCGTCCGACGTCGAAGAGGCGCCAAGCTTTTCAGCGTCCACTACCATGGTGCGGAACTTGAAAATGCGAAAGGGCTTCCCGTGAAGCCCCACCCGCACCCCCCGGTAAAACACCGGCCCGCCGTCCTCTCGCTTAATGCGCCAGGCTGCCCACAACAAAAGCGGGCTCAGGAACACCAAGCCCGCCGCCGCGCAAACAATATCAAAAACTCGTTTAAGAAATAGACTCACGGAGAAGCCTGTTCTATCAATGACCCTGAGCTTATTCGATGGAAGGAACCCGAGGGGACGCTAATCGGCGATTTTGATTCCAGTCCTCTTTATCTCATCGATGAGATTTCCTCCCGCAGTAAACGCGGCTGGAGTAAGTGGAATCGGCTCAATCCTACTGTCAATACCCCGCCTCAACGGCACGATTCTCCGCCTGTCTTCGAATCGGTCGCCGGTGAAAGCCTCGGAAACAATAGCGACGTCGATGTCACTCTCTTCATTGCCGCCGCCTCTAGCACAGGATCCAAAGAGAATGACTTCATTCACGACGATGCCATGATTCCTTAGTTCTTTTATGTAATCCTTGATAATCTTCTTCAAGGAACTTGTTTGATTAGCCATCTTCTCAGTCCTCCAATTCTCCTGAGATGCTCCTCAGTGAACTCCCTGGTGCATTTCTTGAAGAAAGCAAATTTCTCGTCCGGATACCTCGCTTCGAGATGGAAATCTGTGATGATCTCAAGCAGTTCAAGCCTTTCTGACGAGAGTTCAAGTCCTACCTTTTCGGCCAGGAAAATGAGCCTATGCGTATAGGGCGGAACGTCATTGAACTTCTCTACAAAAATAGCTTTTAGAAGTTTCTCAATCGCAAGATGCCCAAAGAACAGTGCGTACGGATAATCACCTTTTTCAAAGAGGTGATTCGCCACTCTCCAATCCTTCCTTAAGAAAAAGCGAGAAGTTAGCGCCCCTCCTGCTGCGGCGTAGCTCTAACGAAGCCGGCTGACCCTTGCTCGCCGCTTTTACCCGCCTGCCATAGGCAGATAAACCCCGGGCGGGCTATACTCCCTGCTCCTGTGGCTGATCTCCGACCTCTGATCGAAATCCGCGCAGGGATGTAAAGCTCATTCGTAATCCCTTTTTGAAAAAACCCCTTAGCGGCTTTGCGTAAGGCGACGGCCTGTGTCTTTCCCCTCTTCTCACCTTCTCATCCTCTTACCCTCTGCCCCTGTCGCGTTTCCAGCACGGCGACCTATACCTATCAGAAGTACCCACCATCCCCGACATACTACAGGCGGGCCTAGACCCGCACCTCGACCGCCTCCCCATCTTTGAGCCTCATCGTGGACTTGGTTGCAGTGGCAATGAATTCGCTAGCATCCAGGATTTCCAAAAGCACGGGCTTGTTGTCCTTACTGAAATGGACAACAATTGGCCCCATCTCTTCGGCAAAATCAATTCTATCGCTGGACACCTCCAACATCATCACATCTTCTTCTCTGTTATAACTAATCTTCATATCGGTCCCTCCTTCCTGGGTAGAAGGTAATCACCTTTATCGCGGTTTCCTGTTCTTCGTATACTACTCTTATCACATGAGTGGCGCTCATATTCCTCTGAGCGATCTTTCTTCCCTTGTGCCCAGGCTCAAACCGATCAGGCTTCCGGACGGCAGACAGGACAACATCTCTGGATACTTCGAACCCGTGTTCTCTCAAGACTTCGAATTTGGTCTCCGCATGCCCACTGAATATGATCCCTTTCACACCCACTCATACCTCAACCGCGTTATTTGCTTCATTTCAGTCATATTTAAATCTAGCTCAGCATCTTTCTTTTTGGCCCTACTGCTCACTGCGCCCTACTTAGTGCACACCGCGCTTTTTGCGCCTTGCACCCGTTTTGACGTTCGACTTTTTCTTTGTCGCCCTCTTACGTTCTCATCTTCTTATTGCTGATCGCCTTCACGCCAATTCTTCTCGTTCAGTTTCTTGGTCGGGCATGGCTCGGAGACCCTGGGATACAGCGTACTCAGTCATTTCGCGAAGCGAGATGCCCGCAAGACGCGCCGCCTTCCAAAGGGAGACATTTCCTCTCCTGAACAGAGACAGAGCCTGAGTTTTTTTCATCTCGGACAGCCCGATGCGGAGCCGCTCGTCCAGTTTGTCCTGGTAAGGTCGAAGTTGTGTCGACAACTCTTCAGGGATAGTTATGGTGACGGTGGTCATGGTTCCCTCCTTACTCATTCCTTATTCCATCGGCACTCTGTCCTAGAATTATAACGCTGCATTCTTCCGAAAACAAGAACTCTTCAGCCAGACATAGTCTCAGATAAGCAGAGAAATAAAGAGCCACCGGCAAAAAACGAATACAAAAAGAAGGCCATAGTCCCCGAAAACGCCCCGCCACACAAACAGCGGGCTTACCTGCCTCCGGCTGGCCGAAATCGGTAAAAGCGCGGAGATCAAGCAGGGCAACCATGACAAAGGCTACCTGAGGAAATGGAAACTCAATTTACCGAAAATAGCCTTGGGCTGAAATCGGTAGAGATCCCCAAAGCCCGCCGGAATGAGATTCAACAACCTGAGAAATTGCGCGAGGGTTACGGGTTTCCACAATGTTTACCCAAAACAGCTCAAGGCCGAAATGGGTAAAGGGTCCGGAAGCCGGGCCTCTTTCGATCCTCGGTCGCAGTGAGAAGGCTTTTCTCACTCTGCCCCTATTCTCGCCCTTCATGTCCGATCACGGTAATGAATAACCTAAAAAATCTAACAACGTCCCCTCAATTTCCCTTCTCTCTCTTTTTGCAACTTTGCGTGAGACACAAGAATAAACTTCTTGCCCGGCGTCTTACATGGGATGGAGATGGTCGATGGCAACCCCGGAGACCCTTTTATGATACTCAACAAGCTACCTGCTTTTGAAGCTCTAATTCCTCAATACGCGAGCGGATAGGCTTTATCCTCTTTATTCTAACATAGATTAGATCCTTCCCCTTTTCCGCATGACTTCTAGCCAACTCAACAGCCCACCGATTAAACTCCTCATCATCCGCCAATTGCATAATTACAAGGGCATTATCAGGGATCTTATCTGCGAATTCAGGATGTTCTCGAATATATCTGTTGAACTCCTTAATTAGATCGGTGTTCTTCCTCTCCATGATATTCATGTTAAATCTCCTTCCAGAAATCTATGCTTATAGGTTTCCCAGTTGTCATCTATATCATCATCGGCTAAGGTCAATGCATCTTCAAAACTGAGATACAATTTTTCTTTCTTATGCTTTCCCTGCAGATTATAAGAATCCCGATGAGCATACCCGTGAGCACAATCGTAACGGAGAACTTGCTTCCATTCTCCCTGACATTTGATCTCTAATTGGACCATGAATTTTACGACCATGCCTTTCATTGTCTCATGGTAGTGTCTCTTCCTGGCATCCTCTCTATAGGGAATTATATATTCTTTTTCCGCCATAGTAAACTCGCAGATAAACCTATGTTTCTAAGGTTTTGAGGTTTACCCGCCTCTGGTGGGTTTACCCGCCGTCTGTGTGGCGGGTTCTGTGGCTCCGTGGCTCTGTGGCTTGCCCGCCGTCTGTGTGGCGGGTTCTGTGGTTCCCCGGCCCGCCGTCTTGTCCGCCGTGGTTTGAACAAAGGTGGAAGCCGATAGGCATCCACCCTCTGACTTACTGATTACTGCCGAAGGCCCTGTCGGAGACCCTGAGCGCAGTCCCAACGTGCGCAAGCGAACCATTTATTTTTTTATGTACGCCCCCTAAAATCATGCCTCCGGTTGGCTGAAATCGGTAGAGATCCCCAAAGCCCGCTGGAATGAGATTCAACAACCTGCGAAATTGCGCGAGGGTTACGGGTTGCGACGACGTTTACCCAAAACAGCTCAAGGCCGAAATGGGTAAAGGGCTGCAAGATATTGGTAATAACGCATATTGCGCGTTTGACCGAAACCGAAATGAAAAAGTGCTTACCCAAAAGCGCCCAAAGCCGATATGGGTAAGAAGCCGCGGAACCTCGACACTAAAGCGTCTTGGGCGTTTGGGCGAAACCAAAATGAAAGAGCGCTTACCCAAAACGGCTCAAGGCTGAAATGGGTAAAGGGGCCTGCAGGCCGGGCCACTTTCCATCGTCGGTACCAGTGAGGCGGCTTTTCCCACTCCGCCCCTATTCTCGCCCTTCATGTCCGATCACGATAATGAATAAACTCAAAAACCTAACAACGTCCCCAAAACCCGTACGAAGTTACCCAAAAGCGCTCAAGGCGAAAATGGGTAAAGAGGTTATTTGCGGCAACAACAAATGATGGAAAGAATGCGGTCGAGATCGGAGTCGGTCATGGCCGTGCCCCCTACCCACCGCTCTTGCTTTGTATTTGCCCTTAGCTTTTCCGTGTTCTTGCCTTTTGGGTTTTTCCAGGATCCAGAGCCTAGAATCCAGTATCCTGCTCGCTCTGCCAGGGACAATAACTTACAAAACTAACCAGCGTCCCTCAACGACGAGACGGCATCGGCGGCGTGCGGCTTCATTTGCGCCAATCTGCGTAATCTACGGATTATTTCCATTTTACTCCCCGAAAGATGGCGTGCTCCTTTATGTTGGCTTTGTATCGAAGGGCTACCTCCAGCATCTCCGTGAGCACCTCGCCCGTGAGATAGTGGGGTTTGAGGCCCAGTTCCAGCAGTCCCGTGTGGACCGGGCTATAGTAATGATCCTCCGCCTCGATGCGCGGGTTGGGGACGTTATTGATTTTCACAGCAAGACCCAATTCCTTTCCTGCCTCCTGCACCTTGTCCGCCAACTGGTTTACGCTGAAGGTTTCCACAAACTGGTTGAAAATGCGAAGCTCCCCTGCTTTGGCCGGTTTCTCCAGGGAAAGCCTCACACATTGCAGCGTATCCTTGATGTTCAAATAGCCTCGGGTCTGGCCCCCTTTTCCGTAAACCGTCAAGGGGTACCCCGCTACTGCCTGCACCACAAAACGGTTCACGACCGTGCCAAACAACTCGTCGTAATTGAAAAAGGGAAACAGCCGCTCATGCTCCGCGTTTTCATCGGTGACCAGACCGTACACCGGCCCCTGCATCAGGTCCGTGACCCTCAATCCCCACATCCTCACGTAAAACCAAAGAAGGTCGGTGTCCATGATCTTGGTTGTGTGGTAAAGGCTGCTCGCTTGCCTCGGATACAAGAACTTATGCTTCCTTCCCTTGTGTTCGATGTCGATCCAACCCTCCTCGATATCGATATTCGGGGTGCCATACTCGCCCATGGTCCCGATCTTGACAATTTGCGCTTCGGGGCAGAACTGCTTGACCGCAAAAATGACGTTTGCCGTAACCGTCAGGTTGTTCTGAATCGTCATCATGGCCGCCCTGCGATTAAGCATGGAGTAAGGGGCTGCCGGCTGCTCGGCATAATGAACCACCGCCTCAGGCGGGAAGGATTTGAAAACCTCCGCTACGAAATCCCACTGGTTCAAGTCCCCGATAAAAACCGGGATATTGTATCCTGCGCTCGCTTCCCACAAAGCCGCTCTTTCATGAAGGTTGGGGACCTCAAATAGGGGCTCCACGTTTTCTTCTTTGCATATTCTTCGCCGCAGGTAATTGTCCACCACGGCCACTTCATGGCCGTGGCTCGTCAAGTTCATGGCTGTCGGCCAACCCAGATACCCGTCACCGCCCAAAATCAATATCCTGGACATACATGCCTCCCGATTTAATGAGCTCTCCCGCCCGAGCACTGTCGGCGATCCGAGGTCAACGCAAGATCAAAAACCGGAGCCCGGGAGGGCAGAGGCTTAGCAGAAGTCAGGCCTCTGCTATTGAATCAATGTGTGGACAAATTCAGCAATTTGATCAGCCCCGTTTTGGCCGTCGCATCTTGTGCGCCCCATGGAAAGGAGATCCGGCACCTTTGAAATCCAGGTACCCGCTTGCAGTTCTGCATCGCTTATTGGGACGCCCTTCATATTCTCTTCGATAAAAGAGGCAAGAACGCTCGACTCCCGGAAATCCTCTCTACCTGCATACCCGAAAGGCACGCCGGCCCGGTAAACTTCAGCCACCGTGCTGTACCCTGCTTTGCCGACGACTGCATCGGAGGCATTCACAAGGTCCGGATGATAAAGCCCTGAGTGATGGGGAAGAAGCACGATATTTTCACTCATCTCCATTTTTTCCCCCATCCCGGGGACCACAAAAAAAACCTCGCTACACATAGCAAGTCTGCTCAAGAAGGTAACCTCCCACGGAATCCCTCCAGTAGCGACCATCACAACGTTTGCCTCTTTACCCAGTTGCAGCTTCTTTCGGACTTGCAGCGCTGCAACACGCGGTTTGCGACAAACAGGAGCCGTGGTGAGATCCGCTGCACAAGGCCTGCAAACAGGTTCTGTTTGGATGCGATAATCTGCGGAAGAAAACAGGTCTTTCAGGTAATCCCTGTACCTGGAGAATGCCCCGTTCACTTCGACGTAGTCTTCGTAGATCCAATCCCAGGTAAAATTTTCCACGAGGACACAGGGGATCCCCGCCTTCCCGGCAACGGCGATCCCCAGAGGTGCGATGTCACACATCACGAGCCTGGATTTCCCTGTTTTCAGCAGGCGGGCAAGGCTCTCCACTTTTTCCGGATCAGGGGGATAGAAAGCATCGAGGCGTCTCAACGTCTCCCGGACGTCGGTCTTAAAAGGCGTTTCCTGGGCAAGGCCGATATCCGAGAGAAAGGGTCGGTAAACAAATTCGGCTGAAAGGGATTCCTCAAAGAACCATTGCGGGACCCCGGTGAAAATCTCGAACTCGATCCCTGCGTCAAGATCGTGGACCGCCTCCATGACCGCAGCCGCCCTTGCAGCATGGCCGAAACCATGGGGCGAAATGAAATAGGAAATTCTCACCGCCCTTTGACGGGAACCCTTCAATCAGTGGTTCGGCCAGTGCCTTTCGGCCGGGTGCTCCTGGTCCGAGAGATCTTCTTCGAGCAAATGATTCCGCAGCAGAAATTCCTTGAGTTCGGCTTTTGAAAGGGGAGTCTCGTTGGCGGAATTGTAGGGGTTTGTCACCTGATCAGATACTATTTTAGGGTAGAGGTAATCGATGCTCCGAAAAACACACCTGAATGCCGGGATGACCACGAAGTAGCGCTCCAGTTCGAGAGCTCTTCGCGTCTCCTCGTGATTCATCAACTCCTCGTACATCTTTTCGCCGGGCTTCACGCCGATCATTTCAACGCCAATGCTCAAAGGATCTTTCCCGTAGCGAGGGGCGAGCTCTTCAATCATCACCTCTGCAAGATCACGGATTCGAATGACCGGCATCTTTGTGACAAAAACCTCCCCGCCCTGGGCCAGGAAGCCGGAGTCGATGACAAGCTGAACCGCATCCCTGATGCTCATGATGAACCGGGTCATGGCAGGATCCGTCAGGGTTACCGGGCCGCCCCGCTTGATCTGCTCCCTGAAGATGGGAATCACCGACCCCCTTGAACCGAGCACATTCCCGAACCGGGTGGAAGCGAAAACCGGGCCGTTTCCCCGGAGGTTCCCGTTTGCCGCGGTCATCAACCGCTCTCCCATCAGCTTGGAGGTGCCCATCACGTTGGTGGGGTTCACCGCCTTGTCGGAACTCGTAAAGATGACCCTTCCCACCTTGCTCTCAATGGCTGCGGCTACAATATTCTGAACCCCCAAGATGTTGGTCTGGACGGCTTCCATGGGGGACCGTTCGCAAAGGATGACGTGCTTGAAGGCGGCCGTGTGGAAAACCACGTCGATGCCTTCCATTTTCCGTGTCATCTTGTCCCGGTCCCTCACGTCGGCCAGGTAAAAGGAAGATTGCGAGTATCCGGAGAACCTCTGTTCCAGGAAAAACAGCTCGCTCTCGTTGTTGTCTATGCCTATGAGCTCGCTGACAGCATACTCCTCCAGCAACTGCCGGACAAGCTCCTTGCCCACCGTCCCGCATGCCCCTGTGACGAACACCCTTTTGGTTTTGAAAAAATCTTTCACCGCCTCACGCCCCCCGCCTCGATCTTGCTCTTTACTCCCTGCTCCACCTGTCCTCCATAGCTTCAGCGGAGGAGGATGCTCCCTGTCGAAGACCCTGAGCTGCGTCGAAGGGCTCCATGCTGTTCTTCAGAAACCACAAGAAAGTTCTCTCCAGCCCCGCCTTCAGATCATGCTTCGGTTCAAAGCCCAGCATCCGCCGCGCCTTGGAGATATCGGAAAAATTCCTTCTCACTTCGCCCTTCCTCTCATTTTCATAGACGATCGGACTGGTTCGGCCGAGATGCTTTTGCGCAAGGGCGTTGAGTTCCTCCGCAACTTCTCCCACCGTGTGCTCCCGATGAGTGGCGATCTGAAAAACCTGCCCGCCGATGTCCGGCTTTTCAACCGCTGAGACGATGCCTTCCACAAGATCCTCGACGTATATGAAGTCCCTGGTCTGATTCCCGTCCCCATAGATGGGGAGCGGCTCTGAAGCCATGATGTGCTTGATGAACTTGGCGACAACGCTCCCCTTATGCGATGAATACGGTCCGTAGACGTTGCCGAACCGCAAAGCAACCGTCTCGAGCCCATAAGATCCATAATAGGCCGAACAGTATGCTTCGCCGCAAAGCTTGCTCGCCCCGTATGGTGAAATCGGATGGGGGACCATCTCTTCGTGAATCGGAGGAATTTGTTCCCCGAGCGGGGCGCCCGAGGAAGCGAAGACAAAGCGCTTTAGCCCATTTTGCCTTGCCGCTTCCAGGTAATTGAAGGTTCCGACAACGTTGGCCGTGCAGTCGGATCTCGGATCCTCGATGGAAGGAATGACGCCGGTGTTGGCCGCTAAGTGGACGACTGCGTCTATGCTCGTGCATGCTTTGAGCGCAAGCTCCTGATCCCGAATATCCCCGACCACCAATTCCAACCGATTCGAAGGCCCCTTTTTCAGATCCTTTTCGCCCACCTCAACATATTCACCGACGCGCGCCAGATCTTCCCGCGTCCCCACCGAGAGGTCATCCACCACGCGAATTTTCGCATCCGTACTGGTCTGCGAAAGCCTGCGGACGAGATTAACCCCAATAAACCCGCATCCACCCGTGATAAGAAAATTCATTCCATTCAGCTTTCTTCAGAGGATATCACTCTTCCCAGGGCCCCATCGGCACGGGATCCCTATTTCCCAAACAATAGAATAAAACCCAGATTGGAATTGGAAAACCTTTTCCTGGCACTGTTATTTAACTTCGTATCTTTTTCTCACGCGCGCGCTGCCATACACCCATAACGTCGAATAGGCTAGCAGAAGCAACAAGGCCGGGATCATGCCCAGGGCTCCTATCATCAGAACACTTACTCCCACAAAAAGCTGTATCAACCCATACCCTGTAGACACCTTCCAGTGCTCTATGCCACCCTCATTGGCCAGAAGCTGATAAACATGCCTTCTGTGAGCCCGAAAAAGATTTTGCTTGTCTCTAATCCGGACAACAATTGTTGTGAGCTCATCCGCATAGAAGGGAAACAGCAAACTAGTATAGCAGACAAAGTCGAGAAAATTTCGGGAAAACAAAATGACCATTTGCGCAAAAACGAACCCGAGGAGAATGCTCCCAACATCCCCCATGAACACCCTAGCTTTGGGCATGTTAAAAGGCAGAAAACCTAGGCAGGCCAACGACAAGCAAACCGCAACCGTACCGGTAGCCAGTTCATAGCCGCTCGCGTACGCTGCAACTCCGAGAAGCCCAAATCCAACCAACCCGGTAATTCCGGCGATCCCATTAATGCCGTCCATGAAGTTATAGAAATTGGCCGTCCCAACCAAGAAGATCGACATAACTAGAACTAGGATCATCCCATTTATCGGATCGACAATATGTCGATCCCACGAGTACAAGAAAAACCAAGCAGCCACAAATTGTGAAATCAACCTTAGCTTTGGGGCCACCTCCATTCGGTCACCTACCAGGCTGAATACCGCCAAACCTGCCGCCGGAATCCACCACAGCCCCGGCAGCCCCTCCCGTACGGAACCAAACAAAAAGGCGGCCAGGATTCCAATCCCGCCGCCTTTTGGAATTACTGAGGAATGGGAACTTCTCTCATTGGGGCGGTCCAGGAGACCGATACTGCTTGCAATTCGGTTCGCAGCAATAGCCCCGACGCCGCCAAGGATCAAGCTTGTGATGTAAGTCAATGCCAATTAAGACCTTTTACCGCGCATTTCGCGAATTGTCTCTTTCCATCCCTTGGCGAGATCGTACCGCGGCACGAAGCCGAGTTCTCGATGAATCGAACTGCCGTCTACCGCCATGTCCTCGAGATACTTGTTGAGGGTGGCCCGGCCGATTCGGGTCCTCAAGCCCAGCAGACTTGAAGCATCTTCAAGCAAGCCAATCAGCGCTCGAGCCGGTTTCACAGGAAGAGAGATTCTCGGAGAACGTCGGCCCAAAGCCTTGCAGATCGCCTGAATAATTTCTGCAAGCGTATGAACCCTACCATCCGTCACATTGAACACTTTACCCGCGGCAGCATCCTTTTCTATGGCGAGCACTGCGGCCGATGCGACATCCTTTTCGTGAACCAATGTTCTCCGATTTAACCCGCGCCCAACCGGGATGAACCTGCCGGAATCGAGCGCTCGCACCATCCGTTGGTAATTGCCTTTGATGCGACTGCCGTAGACAGCGCCCAAACGAAACACGGTTCCAACCGGCTCTCCTTCAGAGCGGCGGGCTGAAAGGACGATCCGCTCCGCCGCGAGTTTTGTTTTCGCGTAATAATCCTTGGGACGAGGCTCGGACGTTTCTGTTAGCATCTCTCCACGATCGCCGCCATAAATAGCGATTGTGCTGAAAAAGACTACTCGGCTCAGACCGTACCGCAACGCAGCCTCGATCACCAGTTCAGTGCCGTAGACATTTACGCGCTCGTACTCGGGTCGCAGTTCCGGCGTAGGGTTTTCTATGTGCAAAATCGCGGCCAGATGTACCATAACATCGGAACCGGCAACAGCTTTGTCCAAGAGAGTTTTGTCGGTTATTTCACCGGCATACGATTCCACTGGGCCGGCATAAAGGCCATCCTGCGGCCTGTCCAGAGCCAGGGTGCGCACGCGGTAGCCCGCACGCAAAAGGGCTGCGACTACACTCGGACCCAGAGAACCCGTCGCACCAGTGACAAGCGCAACTCTACCCCTTGCCGAGTTCATTTCCATGCCGCCTCATACTTGTTCCAAAAAGGGGCAAGGCCAAAATCGTTTGAAAATGTCGCCCATTTGGGAGATCGTAGTTTTGGCAACCAAAATCTTATTCCGGAACAACACGCGGGAAAAAGATCGTGGTGCGCTGCGCAAGCCATTTTATCGCGATCGGGCTTCCTGAAGGATATCACACCTATAGTCCTTCCCTTTCTGCCTTCACACAATCTCTTCCCTTTAACGCCCGCCAAAAGAGCCGGGAGGTGAAGAATTTCACTGCACTCGTCGTGTGCCACCGCAAGTAGCGCAAAGATCTGTGACTACTCATCTGCGCTTCGTGAATAACTTTGATCCGAGTGTCGACGACGACTGGATACCCTGCAAGGCGGCAGCGCAAGCTCAGGTCGACATCTTCATAGTACAGGAAATAACGCTCATCGAAACCGCCCAACTGCCGGAACAAGCTGCTCTTGAGCAGAAGAAACATTCCCGAGATAAAATCGGGATATGCGAGCCCTATCTTGTTTACCTCTACCAGATCATCGTTCCTTGACGCCCCTAAGCATTTGGCTATCAGCCGTTGAGGGGTCGGAAGTTTTCTGAAATTATCTTGCACTTTTCCGGAGGCATCCACAATCCCGGGCGCAATGATCCCGGCCCCGACAGACTCCATTCTGCCTATCAAATGGGACAAAACCTCCTCGATAAACACGATGTCCGGATTCAGCACACAGAAGTATCTGCCCTTAGAAACGGAAAAAGCCCTGTTGTGATTTTTCCCAAACCCATAAGGCACGGAATTCTTTATAAGCCTGACAGGATATGTCAGTTTGAGATTTTCGGTTGGATCCGGCTCGCTCACATTCAACGTCAAAAGCACTTCAAAGCCGCACGTTGGTTTATGGGTTTCCAAGGTAGTCAAGAGAGCCGGGACAAGCCGTCCCTGACCATGGCTCACCACCGAGATCGTCAACATCAAGTATCTCTCTCCGTCAGCTCCCTATAGTACCGCTCATGCCATTCGATACACTTGCTCAGATCAAATTTTTCGCTAGCCCTCTCCCTTGCAGCTAGTGCCAGTCGTTCTCTTTCCAGAGGATGATCTAACAAGAAAAGAATTCTCTCTGCAAGGGCGCAAGGATCCTTTGGAGGGGAAAGCAGACCTTCAACGCCATTTCTAACCAACTCCGGGATGCCACCCACATCAGTTGCCACGATTGGTTTGGCCATGGCCATAGCCTCAAGGAGAGCGATGGGACAGGCTTCATAAAGGGAAGGCATCACGAACACATCAAACAACCCCAACATATCATATACATCATTTCTCTTTCCTGTTAGAATGACATGACCATCCAGTCTTTTAGATTTTATTAGTGACTTCACATGATCAAAGAGATCTTTCTTGGTTGTCAGAGGGGCTCCAACCACTATAAATCGGCAATCGGGCCTGAAAGTTCGCACATGGGCCGCAGCATTGATAAAGTCTGGGACGCCCTTGACCTCGTTTATGTGCCCAACCATACCAATTACGCGGCTGTCCACAGGTATTCCTAACTCCCGCCGCAGAGCGTCAAACGTGGCTTTTTCACCAAGAGGCTTAAACCGCCGCGTGTCAACCGGCGCGTACAATATGCCCCCTTTAATGGATCTAGGCACTTTCCCAAATTCGCGGCGAACCGCTTCCGAGGCAAAGACTACAGAGTCGGCAACGCGGACGATTAATGGCTTCAGAGCCTTGAGGATCAAACGGGGTGTATTGATATCGTTAAGGTGCCAAATGACTTTCCTGCCCGTCAACCAGCCTGCCAAAGGACCCAAGATATACGCCATGGTGTTCCCATGCACGATGTCAACACGCTCATTCCTGATGATACTCGCGACCCTAAGCAAATTGGGAACGAAGCAGCAGATCCACACTAAATTCGGAATAGGATTCCTGGTGTTCCGAGGTCTTTTCAAGGCAGGCGCATAATACTTAATTCCTTGCTTCTTCAAAGCTCTGGGAAATTCGTCGTCTCCCTTGGGAAGAACTACTATGGTTTCGATACCGCGTTGCATAAGCCCATGGGCTACCCCCAAAATACGCCGATGTGGGCCTCCGACGCGGTCTTCCAGAATGACGTTGAGAATCTTCAAGTGAGGCGCAGGCTAAAATACCGTTCCGATAATGAAGGCGCGGAAGTGACAAAAATGAGTGCCTCCAAAGCCTTTCTGAAATTCACTTATCAGATCAAAAACCATCAGGCGCCTTCTTGGACCCAAGAGTAATCCTTCTCATAACCTGCCTTGATCAGTGCTTCACCGGCGTAATGGGCAAAAATCTCACGGCTTTTTCTGCTGAAACCACTCTTCCAGTCTCCGGCAATCCCCTTCCTGAGCCAATTGGTATTTGATGCCTCGCCCGCCCTTCTTTTGGCCTGGTTTTCGAAGCTATATTTCCCTGAAATCACCTTTAAACGCTCGTAATCCACTTTTTCACCCGTGACCTTTTCCAAAGCCGTACCAAGTTCGCCTGCGCAGTCTTGGAGCAGCCTTTCGTATCTGACAATGACAGCGCCTCTCCCCATCCAGTCGTTCACAAATTTGCTCCATGTAAGCCTGGGATAGTTCCTGTCATCGTACAGAAATTCGATAAACTTAGGTAGATTCGTGTGTATATTTTCTAAATCCATGAATGATATGCCTTTCATGACGCGATCGACATGCCTAGCATTATAAAGATTATTATAGAAAAGCGAATGGTAGTAATAGGATACCATAACATCGCGCCCGTCTCTAAAGACCACAAAAACATTTCGCTGTTTCGACAGCCCGATATTATGGCAATGCATGACCTGCGCGCCCCAGGTCGGCACTGCATTCCTGACAAAAGGGACTCCCAAATATTCGGCAATCATCTGGGAAACCCAGGTACCGCCCGACTTCGGATGTTCCGTCACTATATACAGAGGGAAGTAATTCGCCAGATGCCTTATCATCACATGCCGAACCAGAGCATTCACCTTGAGCACAAACAGATTTTGCCTGTTTCCGCTTTCTTTCTGTTTTGTTTGTGGCATTTGAGTCGTCTCCTACCGCTCGCTAACCAATTTCTCCTTTTCCCTCTCCCTGCAGCCAGCCTTTTACCTGGAGGCCCAACTCCTGTCCGACGTATTCCACGGTCGGCCGAAATTCATCGGCTAGGAAATGCCTTGCCCTCGCAGCCATAGGCGGATACGCCTCCGGTTTTTCATTGAGTCTCTTCACTCTGTCACCAAGCCTCTTGGCTGGGCCTACAAGTTGCGCCGGCAGCGAGTCTTTTAAATTTTGAACGAAATTTCGATCTCTCAGTCTCCTGGCTAACCAGTTGACTCTGGGTCTTGCAGATTGATTAACCCTTATCCGAACGTCAATACTTGGACTAATCCCTTCAATATTCAAAAAGTCTGTTATATCCTTGAATAAAGCCCATGGATCTTCCTGTAACTGATCATATGTCTTGACCAGGCAATTCTGAACCCCAAATATCGAAAAATACCGCTTCAGGTGTATGTCATACTTGCTCACATAAAGCATCTCCTCAGCTCTTTCCCCACCTGAGGTTATAAAACTGTAAAACTCCGGTAAAACTCTTCCTCCCTTGATTTCTTGCCAGTAATTTGAGTAAGTCCGATCGGTGGGATTCCTGATGATGAATATAAACTTAATCGCGCCGAGATGCCGCTGAATGAGTTTCGGTGATTCCGGATCATACATATATACGGTCGACGCTTCCCCAATGTGTTTCTGCCCTGAATAGCCACGGAAATGCTTTTGGTAAAAAGACATTCCTTTATGATAGAATCCTCGGCCAGGAAAAGTGCTGAAGAATGCCGGCTCCTTGATTGCCGTTACAAATACCTCCGGGTGCTGCCCCAGCACATACGCCACGTAACTCGTGCCGCTTTTTCCTGCCCCCGGGATGAGGAATGTAGGAAGAACGACCATTAAAAGATTTTAAAGAAGTAACATAGCATTCAAAATCGGACGCCGCCTTTAGAAACCACCCTCAATTAGCCCCTACCCATAAAGAACTTCATTTACCATATTTTTCAACCGCAAGCCAACAGCCGCAGCAGAATACTCCTCCTGTATTCTATTAATATTATTAGACGAAATTTGGTTCCTCACATCCACATCCTCGATCAGAGCCGACAAGGCACGGCAGAAAGATGAATCATCCGCTGGATCAAAGAAAACAGCATTTACTCCATCCTTAAGTATATTTCGAAAAGCTGCAAAATCATTTATAACGATAGGTAACCCATGCGCTTGCGCTTCTAAAACTGTATTTGGTAACCCATCAAACGTCGAGAAATAAAGGAAAATGTCTGCATTCCGATAATAGGCTGCGGCATCCTCAACAAATCCATGGAAGTGAACAGCAAGGCTTTCGTTTGATATTCTAGAGACCAAGCTTTTCAGGTCCTTTAAATAGTACCCATCGCCACAAATATCATAAACAATTTTTGACTTTATAGATCCATCCTTTAAAAAACTATCCAGCATCCTGATCAAGCACTTCGTCCCTAGGAATTTGTCCCTGTACTTAAAATTGGAGACAGTCAGTAAATGAATTCCCTCTTTCCCAAAGTTTCGCCCATCGAGCGGCAGCTCGGGTGCCTTAATGAATTGTGGTATCCGATGAATAACCTTGTCCTTTCGCGCATAACGATCCAAGTCAAGCCGCAGAATCTCATTAACGACAATATAATACTTCACCTTGCCCAAGAGCCACCGGTTCAATAAAACGTTTGTCCACAAGATGGCTCTCTTTGTGGCAGGAAGGTCAGTATTCTGCTCTAAAACAGCCTTCTTCTCACTGATGACCGCACCCCCAAGGCGCAAGATAAAAGGCGCTCTGATCAAAAAGTAATTCACTAGATACCAAGCTGCAGCATTGGGCCCAGCACCCACACAAATCATTACTGACGAATTTCTGTGTGCGTACGCCCGATGCATATTCGATAAAAACCCAACAACGTCCCTAATCTCGCTTTGAATGTTGATGGTCTCAAGCTGCCCGAACAGACTCAAAGGTGTCAGAAGGAACCGGTAGCGCCCCCTAGCGTCACCCTTTGAGGAAACCAGAAGCACTCTCATTCTTTTCTTACCAGTCACAAGGGATAACCCCAGTCTCACCTCGCATCCGACGGTTCCGTCCTCCCTGAAGAAACTGCGCTAGACAGCGCTCTGTAAGTCACTAGAGTAAATACCAGGACGAAAAGAAGTTGAAAGAGCTGACTCCCCCCGCCTACAATGCCCCCCTTTCCATAACGCATTGCGCTACCAGCCACAGCCGCCCCAATCAAAGGTGAGTATCTCTTTGAGAAACGATTGGACAGACAAAAAAATGATCCCAATACAAAATAATTAATCCACCGAAAATTCCAACCAAAGATGTACGCTGCCTCGCCCATTATACCGAAAGAGGCCGTAAAATCCGACATCGGGAAAAAAAACTCCGTGAAAACGTCGTTTGGCGCTCTCGGCCACCACCCTTCGCTTCTTATGAAGCCAGGAATGACATTTTTAAACGGCAAAAAGTAACAGAGTAACGAACCCTGGTTAGAAAAGAAATCATGGATGTAAGCCAATATAAAGCCATTCCCCATGCTCAGGTCTTTTATCACCGCAACAGCAATTTCATTGCCATAGCGAGAGCGCATAACCCCAAGAAGAGTGATTAACACCAATACCGCACCAAGGATCGCGAATAAAGAAACAATTTTGGTCCTCCTGCCATATACATAGTCGAGATACCCAATTCCAAAAACCGCTATGACTAGCCCATTCCTTGAACCTGAGATCACCAGAGGCGCACTCAATACCACTACTAAGCCATATTTTATGAGAATAGGCTTGTAGATGATCTTCTTGTACAGAAGAAAAATTCCAACAAAAATAAAATTCTGAAGAAAAACATAGATTCCCTCCCCACTCACGATTTGCGTGCGGTATCCACCTACAGTTTCGAACGCCGAAAGTCCCCCGTGAGCTCTAATCAGAAAAACCATTATGGCGATTCCAACTGAATAAGCCACAAACCATAGCCTATCAATAGTGCCAACCCAAATCTCTTTAGCGGATTTAAAACGCCTTTTTCTAGAACCCTCAATGAACAGATATGCGAAATAGCTTATGGAGAAAATTATCATGCACTCTCTAATCAGCACAAAAACATGCACTCTGCCAACAAGAAAAGTGTAGGAAAAGAAAAATGCCTCCCCCTCATTTCGAAAAATTAGAAACGTTGCATCACACAGAGTGAAAAACCACACGAACAAAAGGAATACACTAAGAGGATGGAATATACTATCCGAGAATAGATCCAGAAATACCCCTGCGGAGAGAATTAGAAAGCCTAGGACTAGAATCTCAAATGACCGGCTAAAGGAAGCGCAACCATAAGTGATCCACCCAAGGGTTATAAAAACTATTCCATAGACCGCTCTCCTTCTCACAATTGCCGACCAATTCGCAAACTCAGATGGAAATGACGCGTTTTGATTCACGATTCCCTCTGTGCCGATATACTTGTGGCGCCTAACCCTCAACAAGCCAGGGAAAGGCAACACGGTCTTCTGGATGCTGTGTCTACCAACAGGGAGAGCTTATTAACTGTCTCATAATTATGTAGACACGAGATTGTGTTTATGATAGCTTGCCGTCTATGAAAACGACGGATGCCAGACGGCTTAAGCATGAGATGTTGACCGAACTCCGAAAACGAGGAGTTAGTAGCGTTCACGATGGACAAAGCCCTGAGACCGTATTTAAGGCATTGGGTGTATGCCGTGCGACCATGTATGGTTGGCTCGCTCGATATCGGGAGGGTGGTTGGGACGCTCTTGATGCCCGTAAACGGGGTGGGCGCAAGCCCAAACTTGATGCGAAGGCGATTCACTGGGTATACAAAACGGTTACCGAGAAAAACCCCCTGCAACTCAAGTTCACGTTCGCCCTCTGGACGGCGAGGATGATTGGGCAACTCATTGATAACAAATTTGGGGTGAAGCTGAGCAAGGCGTCTGTGTGCCGGTTGTTGGCCCAATTGGGACTGACTCCGCAGCGTCCGGTATGGCGTGCATACCAGCAGAGACCGGAAGAAGTTCAGAAGTGGCTGCAGGAAGAGTATCCCCGCATTCGTCGATTGGCCCAGAGAAAAAAGGCGATGATCTTCTTTGGAGACGAGGCGGGGGTGAGATCCGATCATCATGCCGGGACTACGTGGGCGGTTAAGGGCAAAACCCCTGTAGTCAGCAGCACCGGTGCCAGATTTGGACTCAATCTGGTCTCGGCGGTTAGCGCGCAAGGGGAGTTCAGGTTTATGACAGTCAAAGGGAGAGTGGGGGCCGCCAAATTTATCGACTTTCTGAAGCGTCTGACTCACAATGCTGAACGCATGATCTTTCTGATCGTGGATGGTCATCCCGCCCACAAGGCGAAAATGGTGAAGCGTTTTGTGGAATCGGCGAAGGATCGTCTGCAACTCTTTTTCCTTCCGCCCTATTCGCCAGAATTGAATCCAGACGAAAGGGTTTGGAACGATTTGAAAAACAATGCCGTTGGCCGGAAGTTCATCAATTCCCCCAAGGAACTTAACAAGGCAGTGATAAGTCACTTGCGATTGGTGCAGAAATCCCCTCATCGTGTACGCTCATATTTCCAAAATGAGACGACAAGGTATGCTGCATAATCGTCCAGATAAATATGAGACCCTTAATAAAGCGCAAGTGGTGGATTCCCCCTCCCAGCCAGTACCCTCGATCCTAGAAGAGAACGAGCGCCTCAAACCTACCCCAAATAGGTCCATTCATCATCGAGATTTAACAAAGGATCCTCCATTCCCCACATACCTACGAATCATGGCAAAAGGAGCGTCTCTTAGGGACCACTTTGCTCTGACCCAAACTTTCCTCCTTCCTCGCTTGACTTCTCAACGGTGCTTTTCCAAAAATGATTTCTTACGCTTAGGATATTTCTTCAATTACTTTCCGAGAAGGTTCTTGGACATGTATCCAGGAAGCGATATCTCTGTTCTGGCATTTTTGTGAACGATCCCTTGCCTCACTCTGTTGATATTGAGGAAGTTGTTATAGCCCAAAACGATGTACTTGCTCGCATCATCGATATAAATCATCCCCTCCATGTCTGATAGGAATTGATTGCCATCTATAAAACAGCCATGAACGTTTTCAACTTTAATACACTTAGTTTTCGCCAATTGCATTGTGTTATCTCTTATGACTAGATTTCTGAGAGGACGCCCTTTTTCCCCGACCGTACGGATATAAAAGCCATCCGGTTTGCCACCCTCGAAGCTACAGTCCTTAATCATTACCGCTTGCCCCGAAAAATTGGGTATTCCTGTCCGTACCACTATAGAATCACTTCCGACAAAATAGGACCGTACGACCCGGAAATCATTTGCAGCTCCCCTAATAAGAACTCCTGCTGTACCGTGAATACCCCACCCGCAATTCTCAATGTTGCATATCTGGGGATTGGCCAATTTTTTCTGGAAATCCTCGACCAATACATGAATATTATTATCATAGCCGTGGCAGTCTCGAATATAGAACCCATCCCTTGGGTTCATTTCAACGAAGGCTCGACCGAAACCGGTACCAAACACAGCGGATACTTCGCCTCTCGTGATTCCGCGGATGCGTATGCCCACATTCGTGTTATTCGCTTTGACATCTGGACTAACCTGAAATCGGCCACCAGACCATCGGACACTATTCTGAACAAATCCCTTCTCTTCAGGCACAGCCCGATTATTCAAATCAACCGTGACTGAATCTTTGCTATACTGGACGAAAACAGCTCCATGTGCCGAAATCGCCACGTTTGAAGCATAAATACCGATGCCCCCATTCAGTCTATACGCTCCGGCAGGGACTATGGCCGTCGAGTTGTCGCCAATAGATTGCGCCCACTTATTAAAAGCAGCCGTATCGTCCAAATTGTCATCCTCTTGTGCTCCCCACCATTGAGGCACCCGCACTATGGAAGAACCTAGACTGACCTCTCCCTTTGCTTCAGGACTAAATATCTGATAGCACCCGGCTTCAAGATGGGGAATCATCACTTTGTTTGCGCCGGTATCAATCGACCCTCCCGGTTCAATCTTCAAGAAGACGTTGTTTGGGATCTTTACATTACCGCGAAGCTGCACACGATTTCCAATGACAAAAAGTGAGGGTTTCTCACGCCCTTTGGGGAGAATATCCTCAAGATAAGGCTCACCAGCACCCGCCCGGCTAACTATCATGAGCCCGTAAACCGAAACATGGATAAACCGAACTATTTGCGCTACAATTTTCACTTTTTCCTCTCTATCCTGAATTAGCCTCTCGAAAACAAGTTTCGATTAATCTCCATCCTGTGATGCGCTCACCCGGCTATGAGCAACCCTAAACAACACCGGGGTCAGTCAGCCGCGTCCGAATTAGAATCACTCTGCCATGAGTGCGACTGAGAAAGTTGAAATCACGATCCGTTCACCTTACCGGGATCCACAAACCAGGCCTCCTACCTCCTGATAAGCAATACCAGACATCGCGAACCACCTAGACCGGCAGATGAATGCACCTCCCTTTTTGATTCTCATGCAGCCCCCAACCTCTTTCCTCTGCGACAGAGCGCCAGCAAGCATCTCCTTGTCAAGCCACCACTCAGTAATGCGGGTTACACTCCGGCTTCCCCTCTTCGACTCATTGTTTTTCAAAACGCGCCGTTCTCAGAATGCAAGCAAGGGAAAGTAGCCAGTAGTCTTTCCAAATTTTAATTTAATATAAATAAGAGTAACAATGTTCCACCAGCTGGTGCTGACCATTGCAGCTAACGCAGCTCCGTTCATACCTAGGCTAGGAATAAGCAAAAAAGTCAGCCCTATATTAATCAAAGTTGCAGTAAGCATGATGAATTGATAAACGCTGTGGTTACTTGTCATATTCATGAAAAACCCCGTCGAGCCTGAGATTGAATTGACAAATTGCCCCACTGCCAAGATTGTTAAGGCGTAATAGGCACTGGCGAATTCCTCACCAAAAAATGTACGGAGAATCGGTCTTCCAACAAGGATCAGCACAACAAGGATAGGAGTGGTTGTCCAAAAAATGAGCTTGGCCGATTTTTTCGCCACATATAAAAGCTTGTCGACATCACCTGAATGAAACAATTCAGAAAATTTCGGCGCCGCCACAGTACTGATAGCCGAAAGCATGAAGCTTGTGAAAGTTGCTAATCGTACAGCGACGCCATAACAGCCGACTTCTGCATCGCTTTTGTACATTCCCAGGACAAGAACCCCTATCTGCCCCATGAAGAAGGACATCGCTCCAGTCATGAGCATGGGTAACGAAATGGAGAGAATTCGCCGAGCAGGCGCTATGCTGACTCTGTCAGCAGGATGCCTTTTGCTTTTGAAAGCAAATTCCACTACGGCCCAGCCTACAATCCCCGTAATGGCAAAACTTCCAAGCAAAGCATATATCGGGATATCGGTCGTAGAAAACAAGGGACCCAATAGAAGCAATAAAATAACGTTAACAGCTTGGGGGAGAAACAGCATAATCGCAAACATTTTGGTGAGTTTAAGCCCTCTTACCGCCTGTGTATTCAAAAGCATCATGGATTTAAAGACAATGGAGATTGCGGCGAGGGCAAAGTAAAACGATAAATGTGGCTTGGAAAAACATTTATCAGCTATCAAATCAGAACCCATGAAAACTAAGGCAGCGCTTAACACTGAGACCAGTATGACCATTTTTTGGATTTTTCGATACAATTTAAATGCCGAGGTAGGGGAATATTTGACCAGATGCTCAGGGACCAGCCGCAGTATCGATGTATTAGTACCAAGAACAGTCACGATCGTAACGAGCATCAGAAATGAATTGAGCACTGTTACGATTCCCATTATATTTGCACCATAAAGACGAGCGATGATGACCGTTGCAAGAAGCCCCGCACCAGTTGCTAGGGCCCGCCCTATCAGTGCCCACACGGAGCCTGTCAGAATTTCAGAAAAGTCCTTATTTTCTCCAAAATTGACAATTCTTTTTGCAATAGGACTAAGCATAGAGACCAGCATTGTCTATTTACCTAGGCGCGACTTTCTTTAGGAGGAGATATTTAACTCGAGAAAAACAATTATTTCCTGAATCTTGCACCCGATTGACGCCAACAGGTATCTTCATTTTTGGGAGCGGCGCCAATTGTGGCTTCCATCCCGTGCAAGAAAACTCATGATTTACCCACAGAGGAGAAAAGAACCCCCTCTTTGTGCGCCTGACAGCTTCTCTGCACAAGGCTTTTTGGACCCCTTGGAAAGCCCGGTAACAGAAAAGCTGTCAGAAGACGATTTTTGGGGCCTTCTCTAACCTGTTGATCCTATATCGGAAATAGGCCGCGCAAAAAAGCTTCTTACACGGGATTTTGTCAAAATGATACAAGGCGAAAAGCGGCCACACTTCTGCTTTTTGGGCGGTCATGCTGGTTACTCCTTTTTTGCGATTACAATCAAAGCGTGGTTGTCGTAATTGCATTCGCATTGCACTGGCCTCAAATTCGCCTTCTTAACCATTTCTAACAGTGTTTCTTTTGAGAAATGATAGACATGATTCCAGAACAAAAATTTCCAATTCCCGCCGTACTTCTTAAGTTCCGCACAATCCACATGAAAAGTATCAATTCTTAGAATGCCTCCCGGACGCAATAGCTTGGAGGAGGTTTGCAGGTCGTCTGAAGGATGATATGTATGTTCGATATAATCATGCATTATTACGGCATCTAGGCTATTTGGCGGTAAATTTACTCTTGGAAGCGTGTCATTATAAACTTTCAAGCCTAGCCTTTCGTTCATTATTTTGCATGCATAAGCATTGAGTTCATTTCCGGTGCCTACAATAGCTTCTTCCCTTGCTGCAGAAAGGAGGAAACCAACTCCACAGCCAACATCATGCAGCCGATTTAATTCCCTGCCTAAATAAGCACGAACGGAGCTAATGATGGCTTTGTCAAGGCTCGCGCGTCTGTTTCTCCAATTCGGCATACTCTTCTTTATGTTCCCAGAAAGGGCTACTCCATAGCGCAACCTGTTTTCCGTAAATTCCACATTTCGAGCACTGTCAGCCCCTTTTAGCCAATTGATCCAGACCTGCTCATCAATCCGTGGGCTAGTAAACCAGAGCTTGCAGTCTTCGCATTCGACTATCCTTGAACCGTCGCGAGCAATGAACTTTTCATTTGCCCTCAAACTCCCGCACAAATCACAAGGAGGGTACTCGTCAAAAGGGGCAATTCGATCCACGGCTTGATCTTCCTCAGTATCCCAGTGAGAACTGAGCCCAAGTTTGCTTGCACCCCTCGCCAAAAATGCTCTTATAAGCCAACTCACATTAGAGACTCTACTAGACCTGGCTTCACTCATTGCTGCGACAAGACCTCCTAACCAGCTGTGACCTCCCGAAGCTTTCCATGAAAGGCACTAAACCACCCTGGTGTGTAAGACGAGGGGTTTGAGAGTAGTCGATTTGAAATCGACTGTCATCAATAACCGGTTTACCCTCTTGTTCTTTGATAATAGCCGGAGCATTTCATCCGTGGGCGATATTGCCAAAGCTGATGGCGCGATAGCCTTGTGCCCAAAGATGTTTGCCCCAAAACTGCTTTTTCAGATGCGCGAATTCGGATAACGGGGTGCGTGAGATTATTCCCTTTAACCGTTGCATGATCTTGCTGATGTTCTGAGTCGGGCGATAGGGAATAAGCATATGGATGTGATCGATGGACACTTTTCCCGAGAAAATCCCGATTTCGTTTTCCAGAGCAATATCTTTCAAAACGTCCCTCGCCCGAATCGCTACAGCGCCCACCAGCACGCGCTTGCTGTATTTGCGAATTCAGATCAGGTGGGCTTTCAAGTCTGCCTTTCTAATGGCTCCGAGCTTATAAAGTCGCATAGCGACAGGTTATAAACTTTTCTTCAGCTGAGGGCGAGGAGTTTCCACCATCCCCGACAGAGACGATAAATTTCCCTTATAGATGACTCTCTTTCCAAAAGTTTTCTTCAGCCGTTCGGATTTTGAATTCAGATGTCCAACCCCAAAGCACACTTATTCACTGCTAGAACAACCCGATAAAGCAGCTGAAGCCTTTAATACACGTCGGCTCTCTTTTTCTTTGTGTTAGCATATACCTTGCCTAAAAGCTCAAATTCTCATCTTTATTTCTCGCTGTAATAGCTGTCCAGCATTAGCGAGAGGCTTTGTTCCCAAGGCTTTTGCGTCACTCCGAACACCCCTTTAACCAAAGAGCAATCCAGCACTGAATTGGCAGGCCTTTTGGCGGCCGTGGGGAATTCTTCCGTACTGATCGGCACCAGCTCTTTGACTCTAAGCACTTCAAACTCCCTTGCCAGATTGATAATATTCTCTGCAAAACCGTGCCAGGTCGTGGAGCCCTCGCCGCAATAATGGTAGGTACCCCATCTTTTGTCGCTCCCTTCTATTATCTTTTTCGAAATTGTCAGGACGGCTTCCGCAAGGTCAGCAGTATAAGTTGGGCATCCATGTTGGTCGTTCACCACCCTTAATGTATCTCTCTCCTTTCCCAGTTTCAGCATGGTGCGAACGAAATTACCACCGTGAACCCCATAAAGCCATGATGTTCTAATAATGACATGCTCATCCAGGCATTCCCTGACTTTTTTTTCCCCCTCTGCTTTGCTTTTGCCGTAGACATTGACAGGGTTTACCCGATCTGTTTCCCGATAAGGGGCATCCTTTTCGCCTCCGAAAACGAAGTCTGTCGAAATATGGATGAGGGGGATTCCTGTGTGGCTACAGCGCTCAGCCACGGAAAGGGGTCCATCTCGGTTCACTGCAAACGCCACTTCAGGCTCTGATTCGGCTTTGTCCACTGCCGTGTACGCTGCCGCATTAATGACGAGATCCAGATTCTTCCACCAAGTCTCTTTCTTGACGCATGAAGGATCCCTAATGTCAAAAACAGGGAGATCCACCGATACGACATCAAAACCCCTGCTCGCCGCTCTTCTACACAGCTCCCAGCCGAGTTGGCCGTTCGCACCGATAATGAGGACTTTCATCCTGCCTCCAGGCAACGATCCGGTACTTCCGATCCAAGTCCCCTTCCCGCGCCTCCGTAGACCGGCAAATGGTCAGGTGCGAATTCCTTCAGATGGGGGTATCGAGCATCCTTTTCGGATAGAATAGGGCCTTCAATTTGCCAATTGATATTGAGGTCAGGATCGGACCACAAGATGCCCCTCTCGCATTCTGGCGCATAGAAATCGCTGCACTTGTACAATACATAAGCCGCTTCACTTAGAACAGAAAAACCGTGCGCAAACCCTTCCGGGATGTAAAACTGGTAACGGTTTTCTCCCGAAAGCTTTACCGCAAACCATCGGCCGAAAGACGGGGACCCGCGGCGGATATCCACCGCCACATCAAGGACCTCTCCCATGACTACTTCTATCAGCTTGGCCTGGCTCTTGGGGTACTGGTAGTGCAATCCCCTGAGAGTCCGGCGCACAGAATAAGAAAGGTTGTCTTGAACAAATAAGGTTTGGATACCTGCTTTCAGATATTTTTTTTCATGAAAGGTCTCAACAAAAAAGCCGCGATTGTCCCTGAAAAAATCCCTTTCAATTACCAAGAGACCATCAAGATGGGTCTTAGTAATTTTCATCCCGGTATCCTCTCATGTCCCAAAATACTCACAAGGTATTGACCATATCCGTTCTTCATGAGCGGTTCAGCAAGACTTTTAATTTGATCAGCGTCTATATACCCCATACGGTATGCTATCTCCTCTACGCAGCATATCTTGAGGCCCTGTCGTTCTTCGATAACTTGAACAAAGTTTGCGGCTTGTAGCAGGCTTAAATGGGTGCCCGTATCAAGCCAGGCAATTCCGCGCCCAAGCCTTTCCACGTGCAAGTTCCCCATCTTCAAATAAGCGAGATTTACATCAGTAATCTCCAGTTCCCCTCTGGCAGAGGGTTTTAGCCCCGCTGCTATCTCAACGACCCTATTATCATAGAAGTAAATTCCAGTCACGGCCCAATTGGATTTCGGTTTTTTAGGTTTCTCCTCGATGTCCAGAGCCTTGCCATTCTCATCGAAAGTCACAACGCCGTAGCGCTCAGGATCTCTCACCCAATACCCGAATATTGTACCTCCCTCCTTGAGAGAGGCAGCTCTTCTTAGCATTTCATGCAGGCCTTGACCATAAAAAATGTTATCGCCGAGAATCATACACACTTTGTCTCCTCCGATGAAATCCCGGCCAATGATGAAAGCATGTGCCAAACCCTCTGGTCGGGGTTGCTCTGCATAGGAAAGCCTGAGTCCCCAGTGGGAACCGTCCCCAAGCAACTTTCTAAAGAGGGGCAAATCTTCAGGCGTTGAGATGACCAGGATGTCACGCAGACCAGCGAGCATCAAGGTGGACAGGGGATAATAAATCATGGGTTTATCGTGCACGGGCAAAAGCTGTTTGCTCACAACACGGGTTATGGGATAAAGCCGAGTACCTGAACCTCCTGCAAGAATAATCCCCTTCATTCTTCCTCCTCGGCAAGAAAACTGTTCTCAGTAGTTAAGATTGGATGCCCGTTACCAGTTATGCATACTTCGGAATCGCGATCTTCGTAATTCACCCTGATCCATTTGAGGTATTCACCAGTTTGGACAGATTTTATCCAATCCATTCGGTTCAGGTACCAATCAACCGTAGATTTGAGAGCCTCTTCAAATTTATGTCTTGGGCTCCACCCAAGTTCCCTTTCAATCTTTGAAGCGTCAATGGCGTAGCGCCGGTCGTGGCCGGGACGATCGGGAACGAAGGTGATCAACTTTCGGGAACCTCCGGGTGGCCGATTCAGTTTCCTGTCCATAAGATCGCAGAGGGTATGGACGATTTCGATGTTCTGTTTTTCCGCGCCACCCCCTACGTTGTATGTCGTGCCGGAAGTTCCCTTCTCGAGAACGGCCAGCAGTGCATCACAGTGGTCTTCAACATAGAGCCAGTCTCGGACGTTTCGTCCCTCTCCGTAGACGGGTAGAGGCTTTTCATCAAAAATGTTCAGTATCATAAGAGGGATGAGCTTTTCGGGAAACTGGTAGGGACCGTAGTTGTTGGAACAGTTTGTTATCACCGTTGGGAGACCAAATGTCCTTTGGTAAGCCCGGACAAAATGATCCGATGATGCCTTGGAAGCCGAATATGGACTGGAGGGATCGTACCTGGTGGTCTCTGTGAAGTATCCCTTCGAACCAAGACTTCCATAAACTTCATCAGTCGATACCTGCAGAAACCGGAAATCTGGAGCAAGCCTGCCCTCTTTCCAGAATTGTAAGCTTACGTCAAGAAGTTTGAAGGTCCCCACGACGTTTGTCGTAACAAAGGCTTCAGGACCAAGGATTGAGCGATCTACGTGGCTTTCGGCGGCAAAATGAACGACGCCGGAAAGCTCTTGCTCCGCAAAAATCCTTTTCAGCAAAGCGTCGTCACATATATTTCCGTGAACGAACCTGAACCGGTGCCTATTCCCTTCAAGGTCCTTAAGGTTATCATAGTTACCAGCGTATGTTAAGGCGTCTAGATTGATGATCCGCCAGTCGAGCCGCTTTTTCATCACCGAGCGGATAAAATTCGTGCCGATGAATCCACAGCCACCTGTAACCAGGTAGTTCTTCATTTCCAGTTTACCCTAAAGATGCATGAAGTGCGCGGACTTCGGGCAATCTAAAGTCCTCCAAGGCCCTCGAAATCGCCCAAACTTCAGTGGGTCGAATAGTAGAAATTAAATCCGCTCTGTGGTCAATGTAGTGAATCTTACCCCGATAAATTAAAATGGCCAAGGATTATCTCTCACAGAGCTCAAAGGGAACAGGAGGAGTTAAGCGCTGAAGAAGTGCCGCCATCAGCAACGGATGATGCCTGCACACTCGAGGAGATCGAGGATCTCCTCCGCAGCCTCCACAGGGGTGATCAGGTCGGAGCGGACGACCAGCGAAGGATTGTCGGGTTCTTCATAGGGTGCCGAGACGCCGGTGAACTCCTTGATGATCCCTTCATTGGCTCGCTGGTACAGACCTTTCGGATCGCGGATGGCGCAAACATCGACAGGGCATTCCACGTAAATTTCAAGGAAGCGCTCTTCCCCTACCAGCTTCCGCACCATTTCTCTGTCCGCCTTGTAGGGGGATATGAAGGCCGTGATGGCGATGATGCCCGCATCCACAAACAGGCGAACCATCTCGCCGATGCGCCGGATGTTCTCTTTCCTGTGTTCCGGTGAGAAGCCGAGGTCGCAGCAGAGGCCGTGGCGCACGTTGTCGCCGTCAAAGGAATAGGTAGAGCAGCCCCGCTTGTAGAGCATTTTCTCGACGTAGTGGGCGATGGTGGATTTGCCGGACGCGGAAAGGCCGGTGAACCAGACCACTGCGCCCTGGTGACCGTGAAGTGTCTCACGTTCAGCGCGGGTGATGTAGCCGTCGAACCAGGTAAGGTTGTTGTCAGATTGAAAGGTCATAGGCTGAAAGAAGGAATAATGGAGCAGGGAGCGAAAACCAGAACCACAGAACCTCAGAACCATAGAAACTCAGAACCCGCCACACAGACGGCGGGCAAGCCTCAGAACCTCAGCCGGCTTTGTTGCTAATCACTTCGCCGGGCCAAGGAGCCTCGGAACCTGCCCGCGGCGGGTAAACCTCAAGTTTTGCGGGACGCGGGTAAGAAAATAACTATCTTGGCTCATAGCGTCTTTTTCGCCCATCCGATGACAAAAGATTCTTCGCAGCCATTGCGAGCAATTCCCTGTCAGAAGTTTGTAGCTTTTGCGTTCAAGCCG
>Ga0068712_1001029_pt1 | contig 44204 bp, 38 predicted proteins | sample MTBAKSrepl1MetaG_FD_62987 | JGI IMG/M metagenome (GOLD analysis project Ga0068712, IMG submission 62987) | Enrichment culture microbial communities from Arthur Kill intertidal strait, New Jersey, USA, that are MTBE-degrading - MTBE-AKS1... | ecosystem: Environmental > Aquatic > Marine >... | reverse complement strand
CTTGATTTTTTCCATGGTTCCTCCACATCGGATGTTGGTTAACGCACGTTGGATTGCTCCGCTTTTTTTCCAAGCAACATAACCGCGTTGCTTTCCAAAAAATCCCATCAGAGGCCGGATTTCCCCCTCACCCGGTCCCTCTCCCCCATGCCTGGGGGAGAGGGGACTTAAAAGGGTCGCGCTCCCTAATGTTTGGGGAAGCGGGGGTTCGATCCCGATCCCGATACCGTTAAGCTGACCTCTGACCTCTATCCTCTACCCTTGCTCTTCAAACCTTCGACCCCTCGGACCCTCGGCCTCTATTTTCCCTTTTACGGCGGGGCCCGGGGATCCGGTTCATTGTCCCAAAGGGATTTGAGCCAGTACCGGAGTTCCTCCAGATCCACCGGTTTGGTCAGGCACGCGTAAATATGATCGCGGAAGGCTTCCCGGAGTTCGGGATGGAATCGTTTTCGGGAAATACATATAAAAGGAATTCCGGGATGCTTTGCCGCAAGGTTCCGGATCATCGGGTTCGTGACAGGGATCGCATCCAGATCCAGAAGAACGGCGGCGTATTTTTCCGAAGACAAGGCAGAGACCGCCGCTTCATGGGTCTCTGCACATCGGAAAGAAAAACGCTGCTGTTCCAGTACGGGAAAGATCGCTTTTTGGTCTTTGCACCCGATCACTAAAATCGTTTTCATCGGATTCGGTAAAGGTTCATTTCATGGGTAAAGGGGAAAGCGAACCACAAAAGCGGCGGCATCCGTCGCGTTCAAATAGAGCAAACGGCGTGCCATGAGGGAAACCCGGGAAGCCCCGGATCCGGTATTGTGGATGAAACCGACTGAAATTATAGGAAATAAAAAAACAAGTGAGCACTTTCAGGGGAAAACGGAACCGGCGGCAGTGGATCCCGGAGGTGAAAAAAACGTTTTGAAACCGGACGCAGAAAACGCATCAAATAAAATAAACAAATCATTTCAAAATATTAAAAGTGTCCGAAAATCGGACGCCGCCGCCGCCGGACGGGTTTTCCGGACAGAACTTAAAGGATATTAATGAAATGTCGGGGAGGTGATGTTGTATTTTTTCAACTTCTCGTACAAAGTGCTGCGGCTGATCCCCAGGCGGGCGGCGGCTTCGGTTTTATTCCAGCTGCATTCCTCGAGGGTCCGCCGGACCAGAAAGGCTTCGTTATCTGACAGGGTGGGTTTCGGCTCCTGTTTTTTCTCCACGGCCTGGGGCCGGGGCGTATGGATCGTTTCCGGGAGATCAGAGGGTTCGATTTGCGAACCCTTTGCCAGCACCACGGCGTGTTCGATGCTGTTTTCGAGTTCCCGGACATTCCCGGGCCAGGAGTAGTTGAGAAGCCGCCGCATGGCGTCCGGTGAAAATCCCCGGATGGATTTTCCCTGCTCGGCGGCGAATTTTTCCAAAAAATGGGCGGCGAGAAGGGGGATGTCGTTTCTCCGGTTCCGGAGTGCGGGCAACAGGACAGGGACCACGTTCAGGCGGTAAAAAAGATCCTCGCGGAACCGTCCATCCTGGGTTTCCCGCATCAGGTTTTTGTGTGTGGCGGCCAGGACCCGGACGTTGACGGAAATGCTTTCTTCTGCGCCCACCCGCTCAAAGCGCTGGCTCTGGAGGACCCGCAGCAGCTTGATCTGCGCCGATTGGGGGATTTCCCCGATTTCGTCAAGGAAGACCGTGCCGCCGTCGGCCTGTTCGAATCGGCCGGTTTTTCGGCGAAGGGCGCCGGTGAAGGCGCCTTTTTCATGGCCGAAGAGTTCGCTTTCCAAGAGGGTGCTGGGGTACGCGGCGCAATTGATCACCACGAAGGGCTTACCGGCCCGGGGGCTTTTGGCATGAATGGCACGGGCCACCAGTTCCTTTCCGGTCCCGCTTTCCCCCTGGATGAGGACGGTGGCGTCCGTGGGGGCCACGTCTTCGATGAGCTGAAAGATCACCTGCATGGCGGCGTCCCTTCCCACCATGCCGCCGAACCGGGCGGACGCGGCGCTTCGCATCTTGAGGTTTAGGAGTTCTTCTTCCTGGATCTGAACACGGTTTAACACGCCGGCGGTCTGCTTCAGGATCATTTCGATGATTTCGAGTTCCTTTTCCACGCACCGGCAGTCTTTCGGACATCCGATGGTGACGGCCCCCAGCAGGTGTTCCATATGGCGGATGGGAAAGACGGAAATTCGTTTGAATCCCCGGATTTCCATGGGCAAAAAGGAAAAATTCAGCGTATCGGGGGCATCGAAAAACCGCCGGTTTCCCTGAAGACCCAGGAGGGCGGCGGCGGTTTCGGCCTGTTCCGGTGCAAGGCGAACCCCTGTTTGATCCGTGTAGGCAAAGGCGTCTTTGCAGTCCGAACTGAAAAGGAGCATGGCCATGGATTTGCAGTCCGCGATGGCTTTCAGGGTTGCCACCAGGTAGGTACAGACGTCCCGCGTGTCCGTCAGGGCGCCGATTTCCCGGGAGATGGTAAAGGAGGTGGTCAACTGGCGGTGGGCCCGGTCCAGAGCCCGGTTCTTTTCTTCGAGCCTAAGGTTGGATTCTTTAAGACGCAGGGTGTTTTCCCGAAGACGGTCGAGCATCCCGTTGAAGGCCCCTGCCAGGCGTGACACTTCGGCCCGTCCTTGAACGTTTACCCGGAAGTCCAGGTTGCCGGCATCGATCTTTTCGGCGGTCTCGGCAAGGTTCAAGAGGGGACGGGTCAGCCGGTCCACGAAGTACACACTGACAAGGATCGCGAGAATGACGACGGCGATGGTGAAAAGACTCACCTGGATCCAGAGTTGGGTCGCTTCTTTGCGAATGGGGACTTCCGACAGGCCCAGGCGCAGAGTTCCGGCGTGCCCGTCGAATATTGGCCAGGCGATGTCGATGTAGCGTCCCTTCTTTTCGGTAAGGATCTTGCGCATCCGGGGCTTCCCGTTTTCAGCCGGCGAATTGGCGGGTATCAGGCCGGCAGGGATGCCGCCGCCGAAGGTGTGCGTTAATACACGGTCGTCTCTGACGACAAAGAGATACCCGATGGCGGGGGTGCTCACAAGCTGGTCGTCCAGGAGCTTCTGGAGGGAGACCATGTCGTTGATGAGAATTTTGTCGGCGGCGTCGAGGGCGAGTTTATGGGCGATGTTTTCGGCCTGGGCCACGGCCCGTTCCTGGAGAACGGTGCCGTAACGGTGGGTCACGATCTGGGAGATCACCGCGCCGCTGGCCACCACCAGCACGACGATGCTCAGCACCAGGGCTTTTTTAAGACTCATGGGAGACCAGGGGAGGTTCATGGGCATTCAGCACCTCGACCATTTCGCGGACCGGACGGTACCACGCCTCCTGCGGCGCCGTGAAACGGTCGATCATCAGTTCGTTCAGGATGCGTTGACCGTCGGGGGTTTCGTGCATGGCCCGCACGATCTTTTGGATCCGATCCTTTAGGTCTTCCGCCATGTGAATGGAAGCGACCAGGGGCGGGCTTCCGAGGGGTTTCGACTTCTTGATGACGCGCGTCCGCGAGGTGAACTCGGGGTTTCGGAGATTGTAGAACTCCCATTTGTGCCCGTCCACGGCGGCCGCATCCACGAGGCCTTTGGCCACGGCAAGAATCGAATTGTCATGGCTGAAGGTATAGTTAATCTCCGAAAAGAAACGGTCGGCGGTATCTCCTGTTTCATGGATCCAAAAGCGCGGGACCAGGGCGCCGGTGTTGGAGTCCGGATCGGTGAACGCGAAGACCCGGCCCCGCAGATCCTCCAGTGCCTGGTAGGGACTGTTTTTATTGACGATGAGATAGGATTGGTAATAGGGCGCCCCCCGGATGATCGGGGTGGCGATGGCCTCGAAACCGTATTTGTCTTTTGCAGCCGCATACGGCCCGGTGCAGATGAAGGCCAGATCGAGCTGGCGTTTGGGAAAAAGGGCGTTGACCTCTTCGTAGGTCTTTCTCTGGATCAAACGGACCCGGTGCCCGGATCGATCCGCGATATAGTCGATCAGCTGCTTGTAATAAATGAATGTCTCCTTGGGGGAGATCATGGCGGCCACGGCCACCCGGAGCTCCATGCCGCCGGATCGGGAAGCGAATTTTTTTTCCACGGCCAGTGTTTTTGAAAAATCGACCCGTTGATAGGCGGCGTCGCGGTCGCATCCGAAGAAAAGAAACAAAATTCCCGCCATCGCCGGAAGGCTGAAAAAAATTTTTTTCGGCATGGATTCCCCCCGCAATGCATCCTGCGATTACCACAATGTCATAAGAAATGTCAAGCATTTTCGTCGGGTTTCCGGCGCACGTTCTTTTATCCGGCGCCGGATGGAACAGGGGGCGACCCTTTCGGATCACCGGGCGGCTCTCCCGGGCGAAGCCTTCGGCGTGTTCATCAAGGAGATGCGGCTTTTGGCCCGGGCCGTTTTTGTCATCGACAAAAAGGGTGATCCGGTATATACTCCATTCTTGATGGTTTCGTAAAAAGGCTTTTGTGAGCGCCGTCCAAGCCTTTTCTACACGGTGGAGCTTCCCCGCAGCAAGCTGCGGGGAAGCTCCAAAGCGGCAAGAGACGGTGTTTCAATCAAGGGGGGAAGCGATGGCACAAACCTGGGAAAAGGCCCTGGCCTGCGCGGTTTCATGCGCGGCCTGCAATAAAGCGTTGGGACAAGATGAAAAACGGATCCTGTCCGTTTACGATCACCAGGCCATTTGCATGGCCTGCAAAGAAAAAGAACAGGCCCGGCCCGACTACGAAGAGGCCTCCAGGAACATGATCGGCCAATGCATGATTGATACCGAGATGGCCCAGGGGGATCCTGGGGGGTATTGCTTCTATCATTTCTATCCGTTTACGTGCAAAACAGCATAGAAGAACCCTTCCGGGCGACGGATGGTGACACGGGGATCTTTACCGGTTGAAACGCCTCGGCCGGTTCAAAGCCCCCCCTTCAGCCGCGTCCCGGCACAGCGCCGACGGATCCGGGCTTCCGGCTCGACGCCATCCAGGCCTCTGAAACGGGTCTTTCTCCGTCGCTGTATCCGTGTCAATCCTGCGACATCGTCGCATGCGGCCGGTTTCGATCCCGGTTTCGATTCCGATTCGGATACTTACTTGACCCGTTTCCCAACATAATGAGACCGTTGAAAAATTCCACAGTCGTCACTCCGGCCCCGCATCTGGTGCGGGATAAACGCCAGACGGAGGCCAGTAAATTCAAATAGTTCTGGATGCCGGCCAAAGATCCCGACATCGGCGGGAATCGAGTCCGGCATGACGGGAAAAGCCGTTTTTCAAAGCTCTCATAATACAGGACGCTAATTCATCCGCTTGTTCCGGGCAACCGAACCATGCCTTGCGCGGATCGGAAAAGAGGGACATCATGGATATTTACCGCAAAATTTATGAATTCGGGGCGTCCGCCGGTGCCTTCGAAGGATACCTTTACCGGAAGAACCCGGGGGAGGTGGATGTGACCGCGCTTGAAAACTGGGTCGGCAATCTCAAAGCCGCTTACGATCATCTGCCCGCCGATGCGAAGGCGGCGTTCCAGCACGCGTGCGACGGGACCCTGGGAAGAGCGGTGCGCTCTTTGGCGGCCGTTGTCGGGAAAGACCATGTGCTGGTTCGCCGGGCCATGGAGATGATCCGGGGTCCGCTTCCCGAGTCGCCCGATGGGTTCAATAAAAATAAGTGGTTTCATCAATGACGGCTTTTATTCGGCTTTCCGGAACGGTGGAGTCGGGAAAAGGGGAAGGGGCCTTTTTCACCCAACTCGAGTGGTTCCGGGACCAATGCGCGAAAACACTCGGGTTCCGGCCCTTTCCGGGAACCCTCAACCTCCGGATCCGGGCCGAGGATCGTGCGACAATCCGAACCCTGGATTCGGGATCGGGCGTTGCCATGATCCCCCCGGACGGGAAATGGTGTTCCGCCCGCGCCGTTTACGCGGAAATCGGGGGCCTGCCGGCGGCGGTGATCTTTCCGGAACGATCGGTGCGGGTGCACGGGGACGACGTCCTTGAAATCATCTCGCCGAAAAATTTGAAAGCGGCATTGAAGATCGGAGACGGGGATCGGGTTTCTGTTGTCATCCCGCAGAGTTTACGGGGAACAAGGAACCGCGAATGAATCCCGGTTTACCCGAGGCCGTTATCTTCGACCTGGACGGCACCCTCATCGACTCCATCGGGATCTATTTTCGCATTCTGGATACCGCCTTTGACCGGATGGGCTGGCCCCGGGCGCACCCGGACAGGGTCGCCGACGCGGCCCGGAGCGGGGAGTTCGATTGGGAACAGGTCATCCCCAAGGCATCCGCACGGGATACGGAAACGATGATCGACCAGGTGCAAAAACACGTCTGGGCCGTTTATCCGGAGATGCTCAAGAAAGAACTGCGATTGATCCCAGGGGCGGCGGTGGTGTTACACACGCTTTCCGGAAAGGGCATCAAAACGGGCATCGTCACGTCAACCCCCGCCGACGCCATGCCTCACAAGGTGCGTCCCTTGAAAGAAGCGGGCGTGGACGGCCTTTTCTCGGCGATCATCACGGCCGGTGACGTCCCCCTGAAAAAACCCCATGCCCAGCCGCTGATTGCCTGCGCCCGGCGCCTCGGCGCGGCGCCGCATCAAAGCCTTTACGTGGGGGATTCGGTTGTGGATATCCGGGCCGGAAGGGCTGCGAGGATGCACACCGTGGGGGTGCTGACGGGGTTCGACGACCGGGAAATGCTTTTGCATGAAGGGGCGGACGCGGTATTGCCGAGCATCCGGGAGCTTCCGGAGGTTTTATGGCCGCATGCGCCGGAAGTCTCTTTTTGACAGCGGTCAAAAAAGATGAAATCGTAAAAAGTCGAAATAGGGATGGCAAAGTAAAAAGTTCCAGATGCAAGGCGCGCAAATTCTTCAGGATGAGGCGTACTTACAGGTACGCCGCAATGACGAAGAATGCCGCGCAACGCCGCAGATGGACTTTTTACGAAGCCATCAAAAAAGGGCGTCCAAAAGGGTTTGGAATGTCTCGGGGGCAAAGGGGCGGTCGAGAAGGGGTCCCTGTTCAAGGGCCGGAAGCCGATCCGTGTAGGACGGCTTTTTTTCGGCATAGAAGACACCGATGGGAATCCGCGCATCGCCTTCCATGGCTTTTTGAAGGGCCAGGGGAAGATCATCGGTGCGATGATCCGTTTCTTCCAGCGGGTACACCCGCTCGGCGTACCATTGGTGGGTATTGACCGGATTGAAACTGACGCACGGCTGGAGGACGTTGATCAGGCTGAAGCCCTTGTGCCGGATTCCCTTTTGAATCAGTGCGCTCAGGTGATCCGGCTTTCCGGAGAACCCCTGGGCGACAAAACCCGCTCCCAGGACCAGGGCCACGGCGAGGGGATTGAACGCCCCGGCGACCACGCCGTGGGGCTGGGCCTTAGTGATCATCCCGGGTGCGGACGTGGGGGAGGCCTGGCCCTTGGTGAGCCCGAAGACGCGGTTATCGTGCACGATGGCCGTGACATCGATGTTCCGCCGGACGGCGTGCATGAAATGATTTCCCCCTTCCCCGTAACAATCCCCGTCACCCATGTGAACCAGGATGTTCAAGGCGTGGTTGGCGATCTTGGCCCCCGTGGCCAGGGGAAGGGCCCGGCCGTGCAGGCTGTGGAAGCCGCTGCACTTCATGAAATGGGGGGTCTTGGCGGCCTGGCCGATCCCGGAAACCACAAGGATCTCATGGGGAGGGATGTCGAGTTCGGAAAGGGCCTTTTTTACGGCCTTGAGGATCCCGAAGTTGCCGCACCCCGGGCACCACTCGTTTTCGTTGTCGATGTCATAGGTTTCAACGGGGATCATGATCCTTCCTCCAGCAGGTTCCTTACCCGCTTTTCCAGTTCCCCGGCATAGAAAGGCCGGCCGTCGTATTTGAGGATTTTTCCTTCCAATGCGATTCCGGTCTCCTGGCGGAGGAGCCGGGCCAGCTGGCCGGTGCTGTTGTTTTCCACCGTGATCCGGCGCCGGGCCGTTGCCAGGGCGGCCTTTCCCGGATCCACGGGAAAAGGCCACAAATCCGTGAAATGGACGTGCCCGATATCGATGCTTTTTTCCCGGAGCCGTTCCACCGTTTCCCGGATCACCCCGTACGTGGACCCCCATCCCACAAGGATCGTTTCGGCATCGGGATGAAACGTTTCGGGGGGGTGCATCTCTTTTCGCATGGAAGGGATCTTGGCGTTTCGTTTGTCCACCATCCGGGTGCGGTTTGCGGCTTCCTCCGTGGTATGACCGTCGTCCCGGTGCTCGTTTCCGTCAAAGACCACCAGGGCCCGGCTCCGGCCCGGCAGGGCCCGGGGGGAGACGCCCTCCGGCGTGAACGCATAGCGCCGGTACCCGGCGGCCGCTTCCGGTGCCGGTTCCAGGATGAACCGCTCCAGGGACGCGGGGGCCTGGAGAGGGGTGTCCACGAGCACCAGGGAATCGATGAAGTACTGGTCCACCAGGATGAGGGCCGGGACCTGGTATTTTTCCGACAATTCAAATGCGCGGACCGTGACGGTAAAACCGTCTTCAAGGGTCTTGGGTGCGAAGACGAACCGGGGGAACTCGTCCTGGGAGGCGTGGATGAGAAAGAGAAGATCCGCCTGGGCCGTGCGCGTGGCCATTCCCGTGGCGGGGCCGGGGCGCTGGGCGTCGATGACGACGAGGGGGGTTTCCGACATGCCGGCAAGCCCCAGGCCTTCGGTCATCAGACAAAAGCCGCCCCCCGACGTGGCGGTCATGGCCCGGACACCCGCAAAAGACGCGCCGACGGCCATGTTGACGGCGGCGATTTCGTCTTCGGCCTGCTCCACCACCAGCGGGAGGCGGTCCGCCAGGGCGGTCAGGTGGAGGTGAATCCCCGTGGACGGGGACATGGGGTAGAACGCGGAGAACCGGCAGTCCGCCGCCGCCGCGCCGAGGGCGATGGCCTGGTCTCCGGATAAAAGCATGCCTTTGGGCGCCGTCTCTTTCCATGCAAATGCATGGGGGAATTCCGTCTTTTCCACCGCGTGATACCCGAGGGCGGCGGCTTTTTGGTTGTCCTGAATCACGCCCGGCTTTTCCTTGAACTGTTCGGAAAGCACATCCTGGAAGAGTTCCAAGGGTGCGCCCAGAAGGGCGAGACATGCCCCGGCCGCCACAGTATTGGCCAGTATTTTCCCGCCCGCCTCCCGGGCCAGTGCGGTGAAGGGAACCGGCAGGATCTTGTCTCCGGAAGGCTTCGACGCGTCGTCCATGACGGCCAGTCCGCCGGGGACGAGCTGGTCATGGTGCAGGTCGTCGGTGGCGGCGTCGAGTCCCACCAGAAGATGCACCCGGTCGTCGGCGGCCCGGACCACCTGGTCCCGGATGCGGGCCTGAAAAAAATTATGTCCCCCCCGGATCCGGGATTCAAAGTCGTTGACGGCCATGACATAAAGCCCTGCCCGGCGGCATGTCCGGGCCAGAAGGGTTCCCACGGTCTGGATCCCCTGGCCGGCTTCCCCCCCGATCTTGACGGTGACGTCGATGGACATATGGGCTCCTCTCGGATATAATAGCAGCCAGCATATGGACACCGCTTTCAATTGTCAACCGGATGCGGCGGGTCGTCCTTCCGGCCCCGCCGGAAAGACAATAAACTGGATCCTTTCTGAATCGGTATCGAAATCGAAATCGGAATCGCAATCGGAATCGCACGCGGAACCAAAAACCCGGGACCATGACACCTCCCTCGGGACCGGGTATGGAAGGTCACGCAGGATGTTCAAATGAAAAAATGGGGTATCAGAATCGCGGCGGGTCTTTGTCTCATCCTCGGGACGGCCGCCCTGCTGGTGTTCAGTCTCCCGTTTTTCCTGGACACCGACGCGGCCCGGGAGTTTCTCCAGTCCAAAATCGATGAAACCATCGCCGGCAAAGCCGTTTGGTCAAGGGTGCGCTTGTCCCTGATCCACGGCCGTGTCCAAGTGGAAGGGGCGCGGCTTGAAACGCCGTCGGGCGAACCGGTCGTGACGGTGGATCGTATCGGTTTCGACATTTCATTAAAAGCCCTTTTGTCCGGCACCCTCCTGGTTGAAGACGCCCAAATCGTGCATCCGACGGTGCACCTGGTGATGGGCCGGGACAAACGCCTCAATCTTGTCGACGCTCTGGCGCTGGCGGAAGGAAAGGCGCCGACACCCGTGGAAACAGACGACGCCGGAACACCCTTTCCCTTCAACGTCAAAATTCAAGACTTTCGGCTCACCGGCGGATCGTTCCGTTTTTCCTCAACCCTTGGCGAAGAAACCGAAACCGCCGCATTGGAAAAAATCGATTTCCGGTTATACGACGCGGATTTGGCTGAGCGCGCGGGAAAGGTAGCGGCGCAATTTGGGAAATGCCGTATCCACATGGCCGGGATCCGAACCGGATGGGAGCATTTCCGGGTCGAGGCCCGGGTAAAAGACGGGGAAGTCCGGCCGGTAACGGCCGAACTCGAATCGGAAATGATGTCGCTGACCCTCAAGGGGGACGGCCGGAAACCGGTGGAGGATCCCGCCGTTGACATGGCCCTTTCCCTGGAAACGACCCTGGAAGCGATTCGAAGGACCTTCGGGTTCCAGGCGGATCTGGCCGGAAGCGCCGCCGTTCATCTTCGCGGACACGGCCGGGCCTCGAATCCGACGGTGGAGGTGCGCCTGGTCTACGGCGGCGGGCGGATTTACGGGACGGATGTCCGGGGGTTCGATCTCACCGGGCGGCTGTCGGACCGGGTATTGGTTCTGGACATCCAAAATGTGAACACATCGGCGGGAAACGCCACGTTTTCGGGGATGCTTGATTTGAAAAAGGCCTTCCCCGAGGGATTCCTGGCCGCGCATCGGAATCTGGAGGCCGTATCCTACCGGGTGCATGCCGCCCTCACGCGGGTGGATCTGGGGGCCCTTGATCTGAAAGAGACGGCGCCGAGCGGGTTCCTCGACGCAGACGTGCGCGTGGAGGGCAAAGGCGTCACCCTGGACAGCCTCGACGCCGGGGGGACGGTGGATCTTACGGTCACCGGACTGACCCAAAACGCCCTTGCAACACCCGTGGATTTCACCCTTTCGGCAACGGCCGCTTTTTCCGGAAAAACCCTAAAGGTGGACACCTTTGCCGCGGACATGGAAAAGATGTACCTGGAAGGAAACGGGGCCTTTGGATGGGAAACCGGACGCATCCAGGCCCGTATCGCCCTGGCGGCGCCGGAGATCCGCCATTCGGCATCCCTTTTCGGGGCACCGGCCCTGGACGGGTCCCTGGAGGCATCCCTTCATCTCGACGGGTCCATACAGACGCCGTCGGCCGACCTCGCGCTAGAAGCAAAATCCCTTTCCGTTGAAGGAAGGCGAATCGGGGACCTGCAGGCCCGGCTTCGCCTGGAAGGCGGCCGGGTGCATATGGCGCCGTTGCGCCTCCAGGATCAAGACGCCGTGGTCCTGATTGAAGGAAGCGCCGGCCTCCTCGATCCAAAGACCCTGAACCGGGTTCCGGATCCGTCCTTGAACCTGGTGATCAACGGCCGGAATCTGCGCCTGGAAGCATTTACAGAAGGCATCAGCGGCGCCTTTTCTTTCCATGGCTGGGTGGACGGTACCCTTCGGCATCCCGAAGGGACCCTCGAGGTGACTGCGGATCAGACGGATCTTTACGGCCAGAAAATGGAAAAGATCACCGTGAACGCCCGGATGCAAAAAGACCGCCTTTACCTGGACCCCTTGCAGATCCGCATTTCAAAAAAAGAGACCATCAACGGCACCGGGTGGATTTTTATCCCGGAAAAAAATTATTCCCTTTTGCTGGTTTCCGAAACCCTGTCCTTGAATCACATCCACTGGCTGTCCCAAATGGGACTCGAAAAAGGAACGGCACAATTCCGCATTTCCGGTGAAGGAAAACTGGAAAACCCCCGGGCATCGGCGGATATCGTCATCGGCGGGATGTCGATTCGGGGAAAACCCATCGAGGAGATCCGGCTGGAGGCATCCCTTGCCGATCAGGTGATCGCGTTTCGTGCCCGATCCGATGTGGATCTTTCCGGGCGCTTGCATATCCGGAACCTGGATTTTTCCGCCGAGGCCGTGTTTCATGAAATGGCGCTTTCCCCCTATTTTGAAATGGCCGGCCTGGGACAGTTCAGCGGCAGGCTGTCGGGGGTTGTCTCCGGCCGGGGAAACGTGAAACATCCGGAAAAGATCGAAGCCGAAGCCGATCTTTCCCGCCTGGATCTGTTTTGGGATGAAAAAAGACTGGTGCAAAGTCAACGCGTCAACGCCTTGCTGGCCGCGTCCGAAGTGACGGCCGCGGATGTCCGCCTGGGGCTTTTGGACGAAGGGCATGTGAATGTCCGCGGCCGGGCGACACTGAAAGGGGATATGGACCTGTCCCTGGATGCCGCCATCCCCTTGAAGGGCGTAAGCCCCCTGGTTCCCTGGATGGGGGACGTCGCCGGCCGGGCGGCGCTTGGGGCGACGATCCGGGGGGCCGCGGCGTCCCCGGAGATCACGGGGAATTTGACCTTGGAGGGCGTGCGCCTGACCCCTCCCGGGTTATTGCAGGAAATCCGAGAGGGGACGGCATCGGTGAAGATCACCCCGGATGCCGTGGTGGTGGACGCCGTTTCCGGTAAAATCGGGAAAGGCCGGTTCGACATCCGCGGCAAGGCGGCCCTCGACGGATGGGCGCCGTCCGCCTTTTCCTTCACGCTGGATGCCTCGGCAATCCCCTTGAGTATCCCGGAAACCCTCGACATTGCAATGGACGGCCGCCTTTCTTTGAACGGAAACCGGGAGAAGTTGTTGCTTTCCGGGGAACTTGTACTGGCGGAAGGGCTTTACTACAAGGACGTGAAGCTCAATCTTCTGGAAAAAGAAATCGAAGAAAGGCGGGAACCCGCTCCAAGTTCCTCTGAAAACGTGCATCCGATATTGAAGCACATGCAACTGGACGTTGCCATCCGCCAGAAAAATCCCTTTGTGGTGGACAACAACCTGGCCCTTTTGAACATCGTTTCCAACCTCCAGGTCAAAGGAACACCCGTGCAGCCCCGCCTTCTCGGAAACGCCCGGGTAAAAGAAGGGACCGTCGCCTTTTTGGGACGGGAATTCGAGATCACCCGGGGTGTCATCGATTTCGTCAATCCGTACCGTATCGAGCCGGCCATCGACATTCAGAGCCGGACCAAGGTCCGCGACTGGACGATCCTGCTGGCCATTTCCGGCACCCCCGACGAATTGGTCTTCACCAAGACGTCGACCCCGCCGGAAAGCGACGAGGATATTCTCATGCTTCTGACCCTGGGAAAGACCCGGCGGGAGATGATCCGGGAAGAAGGCGGGACATGGATCAGCTCAAAGGCGCTGGCCGCCCAGCTGGCCTCGGAAATGCTGGGCGACAGAGTCAAGGAGACCACCGGCCTGGATGTTTTCGAAACCCGGTACCTGGAAAAAGAGGAGGCTTCCGGCTCGGACGCGGTGGAAGTCACGGTGGGAAAAGAACTTTCCAAGCGCCTCACCGTAAAGTACACCGTGGAGGCCCGGGGTGGGGAAACCCTCCAGCGGGCCTTGTCCGAATACCGGCTTCTCGAAAATGTGGCCGTGTCCGCCTACCAGGAAAACACGGGGAACTTCGGTGCCGAGATGGTGTATCGGCTGGAGTTCCGGTAGGGCGGCCTGATGCGCAGGAAGAAATGCCGGTGGTTTTTTTTCGTGGGGCTTTCCTGGGTTGCGGTGTTTTTCTTCAGTTTTCCATTCCTTTCCCGGGCGGAGGATACCGGGCAGGAAGCGATTGTTTCCGACGTCAACATCCAGGTGCACGACCCCTCACCGGATGCCCCCATCCTCGAAGCCCTGGCGCACCGCTTGATTGTTATCCGCCCCGGGGACCCCTTTTCCATTGAAGCGATCCAGGAAAGCATCGAGGGCCTGAAGCGGTCCGGTTTGTTTCAAAAGATCCATGTCCCGGATCCTTTGGACGCCCGCAACCGGGTGGCCCTCGTCTTCGAACTGACCCCCTATTCGCTGATCAAAAAAATCAAGATCGACGGGGAATTTCCCCTTCTGGAACGCGATGTCCTCAATGCAATGGATATCCGCGTGGGGGACCCCTTTGATCCCAAAAAGGTTGCAAAATGGGAAAAAGACATCCTTCAGCGATTTCAAGACGACGGCTACATCCATCCGCAGGTCCGTGTCGCCGCCCGGCAGGACCCGGAAGACGGCCGGACCCTTGTCACCGTTTCCATCAGGAAAGGTCCGTATTACCGCGTCCATCGGGTAACCCTGGAGGGCAACCGGTTTTTTTCCGATATGGGGCTTTTGCCGCGACTCAAAACCTGGCAGGCCTCCGCGCTTTTCGCCGGCATGTCCCGATTCGTCAAAGCGGATCTGGAACGGGACGTGAAAATCGTCATCAAGCTTTATCGGGACCAGGGGTACGCGGATGTAACGGTCGAACCGGCCGTGGAAAAGGATTCCAAAAACAAAACCGTGGAAATCGTTTTTCGGATCCAAGAGGGGCCCCGTTACGAGATTCTGTTTGCGGGGAACACGGCCTTTTCCGACGCCGCCTTGAAAAAGGACCTGCCGCTTTTTCAACGGGGAAACAAGGGTGACCTGGCGTTGAAAAGAGGGATCCGCACCATTCAAAACCGATACAAAAAGGCCGGGTTTTCCCAAGTGGAGGTAGATGTTTCGGATGAAACCGACAAAACAGCCGACCGGTCCGTCAGAAGCATCCGGATCCGCATCGACGAAGGACCCCGCTTTCTGGTCCGGCGCCTTGTCATCGAGGGAAACCGCGCCGTTGAAGAAGAACGGATAAAAGACAAACTGCTGACGCGGCCGCCCGGCTTGAGGGCGTCCGGCGCGTTTTCTTCACAGACATGGGAGGACGACAAGCGCGCCGTCAAACAGCTTTATTATCAAAGCGGATATCGAAAGGCAAAACTCCGAGAGACCCTGACCGTTGAAAAAGATCCCGAAAAAAATCTTCAATGGGTGGATATCCTGTTGCACATCGAAGAAGGGGTTCAAACCGTTGTGGGGGACGTCACGTTCCGCGGGCTGTCGGTGCTCACGGAAGAAGAGGCCATGCGTCTTGTTTCCCTTAAACCCGGTGTGCCTTACCGGGAGTACATGGTGACCAACGACAAGATCCCCCTGGCGGCGGCGATCTCGGAAAAAGGGCATCCCTATTCGGTGGTTTCGGCCGGGACGGTGCTGCGCGACGGGGAGACCGTTGCAGACATCCTTTATGAGATCCATGAGGGCCCTTTTGTCACGGTGGGAAGTATTTACGTTCGGGGCAATTTTATGACCCGAAAGAGCGTGATCGCGGACCGGCTGGCGATCCGGCAGGAAGAGGCCTTTTCTTTAAAGAAACTCTTTGCGTCCACTCGAAATGTTTCCCGCATCCAGGCCCTGGAAGGCGCCGATCTCCGGCTGGTGGGATACGAAGAGAAAAAAGATGAAGTCGACGTGGTGTTCCATGTGGCCGAGAAAAAGCCCTATCTTTTCGAAATCGGCGCCGGTTACGATACTGCCCGGGAGTATTACCTGTTGGGCCGGCTGGAAAACCGGAATCTTCTCGGCATCAACAAGCGCATCTGGATGGGCGGGGATTACAGCCGGATCAGCCATCGCGGGGAAGCCGGCATTACGGATCCGGATTTTTTCCGCAGCGGCATTTCCGCTTCCGGAACACTTTTTACCGAAAAACAGGAGAAAAAGAATCAGATCTTCGGGATTCGAAACTACGGAGGGACCCTCGGGTTTCACAAGCCGGTTTCGGAAACGGTGCGGGCTGGGCTGGCCTTCCGCTACGAGGCCCGGGAGCAATACCGGTTGAATGACGAACCGATCCCGCCGGAAGACCAGGAGCAGTATGAACCGAGAACCCTCTTCGTGGTCACCCCGTCCTTGGATTATACGTCCGTGGACTCCACGATCCGGCCCAAAAAGGGGTTCATCGTCAGAACATCCGTGGACGCGTCAAAGGGACTCGACAGTACCCTTGACGATTTTTTCCGGTATCGCCTGGAAGCCCGGTATTACCATACGCCGGTGAACCGCCTGACGCTGGCCGCAAGGGCCGGGGCCGGGTTGATCCACGCCTACTCCCCGGACGACGACGTGGCCGACGATCAGCTCTTTTACCTGGGGGGGCTGGGGAGCGTTCGCGGCTTTGACGAAAACAAGCTCCGGACGGATGCGGCAGGGAACGCGATGGGCGGGCGCGTGGAACTTTTCGGAAACCTGGAAGCCCGGTATGCCCTGGGCGCCGGGTTTGAAGCTTCGCTCTTTTACGACTTCGGCGCGGTCCGGGATGCAGAAAAAGAGGAAGGAGACGACAGCTTCCGTTCCGCCGTGGGTGTGGGCGTAAGCTACATCACCCCCGTGGGGCCCATCAGCCTCATGTACGGCCACAAGCTGGACCGCAAAGAAGACGAAAGCGCGGGCCGGATCCATTTTTCCATCGGATATACCTTTTGAGACCTTATCAACAGTGACTCCCATAAATATGAAAAATATAGTTTAAATATTGACGATTGAAATTTATAGTATTAGGAACAGAATCTGGAGGAGAAATCCATGCACACGGAAAACGCACAGTTGGTCCATCAGATCGTCGGAGGGATCCGGAAGCTGGTGCGGGCGGTATATATCGAATCGTCAAAAATCGGACGCCAGTACGGGCTTACCGGTGCCCAGAGCGCCGTTCTGCGGACCCTTTTTCATCAGGGCCCCATGTCTTCGGCGGACTTGAGCCGCCGGCTGTATGTCACGCCGTCCAACATCACCGGCATCATCGATCGTCTCGAAAAAAAAACGCTGGTTCACCGGGACCGGCAGCCGAAAGACCGCAGGGTGGTCCTCATCCGCCTCACGGAAGAAGGGGCGGACCTGAGCCGGCGCCTGCCGGATCCCATTGAAAAAAAGATCATCGAACAGCTCGCCGGCCTCAAAACCGATCATGTGCAACTCCTTGCCATGGCGATGAATCAGATTCTCAACCTCATCGAGCTGAAGGGCGTGGACGATACGATCCTGGATCTGAATCTGATCAGCAGAATCCATGAGGGCGAAGATCCCCACCCGCCCGGATCGTCCTGCCCCTGATTCCCTTCTAAAAGACCCCACGATGCCTTGCCGTCCGATACAGCGAGCCTTCCCAAACAGAGGCGTCGTTTCGTTTTTCTGCCTTGAATCAAGGGGAATCCGCACTAGATTTAGCCAGAACGAATCCGACTCGACCCGGCAGGATGGCGCAGAAATTTTCTCGGCAGAGGAGGAACGCTATGAGCAGAAAGGAAGCCTACGAAAAAAAACTGAAGGCCCAGCTGGACGAATGGGGAAAAGAAATCGAGAAACTCAAGCTGAAGGCCGACAAGGCCAAGGCGGAGCAACAACTCAAATATTACAAGGTCCTCGAGGAATTGAAGGCGAAACAAAAGACGGCGGCGAAAAAATTTCAGGAACTTAAAGACACCGGTGAAGATGCATGGGAAGACCTCAAGGCGGGGATCGAAAAGGCCTGGAGCGCCCTGGGAGAGGCCGTCAAGGCGGCCGTATCCAAGTTCAAGTAATCCCTTACAAATTTAAGGGGCGGCGGGGTAAACCATTTTTCCCGTAAGACTCAGGTCATAACCGGAAAGGGCTGCCGCGGCCTGCCGGAAAGCGTCTTCATGGAGGAAGCCGAGGAACAGCTGCACCCCCTCGTCAAAGAAGCGGTCCTTGGCGATCATCAAGTCGAACCGTTCCCATCGCAGCGGAATAAAGTCCAGGTCGAGCATGGCGGCGACGGCGCGGATTCCCGGGCCCGCGTCCGCGTTCCCTGAAAGGATTTCCAGCCCCACCGGAATGTGTCCTTGAACTTCATGGTCATACCCCTTCACGGTTTTAACGGGAATTCCGGCCTTGGACAGTTCCCGGTCCAGGAGGAGCCGGGTCCCGGTCCCCGGAGACCGGTTCACGATGCGAACCGCCGGCCGGCCGAGATCGGAAACGGATTGGATCTTTTTGGGATTTCCCTTCCGGAGTAAAATCCCCTGTTCCCGCCGGCAGAAGTTGAGGATTGCCGGCATATTGGAAAACTCCCGGGAAGCGAAATCGAAATTGTAATCCGTTTCGTCATCCTGGAGGAGGTGGCTTGCGGCCATGTGGCAGCGGTTTTGCCGCAGGGCCTGGAGCCCTCCCATGCTGCCGACGTTGCCGAAAACGGCCATGTGTGCCGTCTGGGTCCGGTTGAAGAGAAACAGGGTCTTTTCGAGAAGCACGTCGTTGCTGCCGGCAAGGATGAGAAGCCCAGGGTAGGGGGGAAGGGGGGTCCTGGTATCCGGATAGTTGAGGGTGTTCGCCTCGATCCATTGTTCCACCAGGTGCTTGGGGAAAAGCCACTTGCCGGTGACTTTGGCGGCCGGCAGCCCCTTTTCCGAGACCAGGGAATACACCATCTTTTCATTGATATTGAGGAACCGGGCCACTTCCTTTGTCGTCAGCATCTGTGCCATGACGCCTCTTTTCCTTGAAAATCGATAAACGCGTAAAACTTCGAAAACGGACCCCTCCGGTCCGGTTATGCGGGATTTTCTCCCGGGGCGACGGACTCCACCCTGGCTAAAATCACCGCGCCGATGGCGAACAGCACCAGGAGGCTCAATGCCCCGTACCGGGAATGCCCGGTGAGTCGGCTCACCAAACCCATGAGAAAGGGCCCCCCGATGGTTGCGAACTTACCGAAGACGTTGTAGAATCCAAAAAATTCGGCGGATCGGTGGGCCGGGATCAGCTTCCCGAAAAAAGAGCGGCTCAGGGCCTGGATCCCCCCCTGGGAGCTTGCCACCATGAAGGCCAGCACCCAGAACATGACGGTTTTCGCGCCGGGCGAGGGAAGCACCGGAAGGAAAAAACTCAACAGGGTGATGACCATGTACACAAAGATCCCCACGAACAGGAGGCGCTTGGTGGAGAAACGGGACGCAAGATGCCCGTAAAGAAGGGCGAAGGGAAATGCCACCACCTGGATCATGAGGATCGCCAGGATCAGCGTGGCCACTCCCAGCCCGATATCGCGGCCGTAGGCGGCGGCCATGGTAATGATGGTATCCACACCGTCGATGTAAAAAAAATACGCCGCCAGAAATAAAAATGCGTTTTTATGTTTTCGGATGTTTTTCAGCGTGGTGAAAAGCCGGGCGAAGCTTTCCCGGACGGGGGACGCCGAGGGGGGAAGATAGTGGATCTGGTGAACCCGTTTTACCATGGGGAGGGAAAACAGACCCCACCAGAGCGCTGTGATCAAAAAGGCGGCTTTTGCGGAAAAAGTGGAAACCGTCGCCGATCCGCCGGAGGGAATCGTCACGAAAAGGATGCCGATGACCATCAGAAACGGGACCGTCCCCCCGATGTATCCCCAGGCAAAACCGGCGGAAGAGATCCGATCCATGCGGTCCTTGGGCGTCACGTCCACCAGGAAGGCGTCGTAAAAGAGGTTGGCGCCCGAATAGGCGATCTTGGCCAGGACAAACAGGAATAAGCACATGCGCCATTCCCCCTCCCGGACCGTCATCAACAAGAGGGTGAAGCATATGCCCGCGCCCAGAAAGGCGTTGAAGAAGCGCTTTTTCATGTACCGGTAATCGGCCAGCACCCCCATGACAGGTGCCATGACGGCCAATACAAGGGAGGAAAAGGATACGGCAAAGCCCCAGTGGGCGGTGGATATGGCGGGGGGGATCCCTTCGGCGGCCACATCTTTAAAAAAAATAGGCATCACCGTGGTGACAAGGATCAGGATAAATGCGGAATTGGCGACATCATAGAGGATCCAGGCCCGTTCCGGTACCGACAAGGCCGTGTGCTTCTTGTCTTTTTTTTTCATGGGCGTCGCTTTTCCAGCGGCAAAGGGTGGGGATTCATAGCATGGAAAACGCATCCGGCACAAGGATTTCCCGGAAAGGACGGTTTTTAAAACCGGGAAGGCAACGGGTGGGCGCATGAAGCTGGTTTTGATCCTGCTGGCCCTGTTGTATGTGTTGTCTCCCTATGATCTCGTTCCGGATCTTCTGGCGGGATGGGGATGGCTCGACGATATCGCCATTCTCGGATTGCTGTGGCGTTATCTTTACAAACAACGGTATAAAACCCGGCCGGCGGGGGAGCGCACCGCCGGGACCCCGGGGGAACCCGGGAGTCGTGCCGTCGATCCGTATACCGTGCTCGGCGTCCGGCCGGGGGCGTCTTCGGAGGAGATCAAAAAAGCGTATCGGGAACTGGCAAACAAATATCATCCCGACAAGGTGGATCACCTGGGGGAAGAGTTCAAAGCACTGGCCGCAAAACGATTCAAGGAGATCCAGTCCGCCTACGAGGCCCTGACAAAGAACACCACCCCCTGAACGGCGTTTGAAAGAGGAAAACCATCCCCCAAAAATCGGTATCGGTATCGGTATCGAAATCGAAACGAAAAAAGACTTCTAGTAAATCCCCAGCTCCTTCAACACGTCGTAGAGCCCGAGATTCCGGATCTTCATGCGCAGAAATTCGGCGATGGTGGGCTGGTACGCCTTGGTCTTCAGGAACATATTCACTTCGCTGGGAATACGCGACCCTTTCCGCGTGTTGCAGGTCCTGCAGGACGCCACGCAGTTTTCGAAGCACGTGGTTCCGCCCCGGGCCCTCGGAATGATATGATCGATGGTCAGGGGTGTTTTTTGCGCCCCGCAGTAGGCGCACCGGAATCCGTCCCGGATCAGGACGTTCTTCTTGCTGAAGGGGACCCGGTTTTTGTAAAGGGTGCGGATCAGCTTGATGAGCCGCATCACCGCGGGAATGCGCATCACCAGGCCCTCCGCGCCGTGAATCGTCTTTTCCGACTCCCGGAGTACCTGCACCTTCCCCTTGGCGATGAGGCACATGGCCCGTTTCCAGTGGACCATGTTCAAGAAGGTGTAATCCGCATTTAACAGTACACAATGCATCCTGCGGCCCCCTGTGGATCCTTTTTCCCCTTTTCCCCGTTATATACCGCCCCTTCCCGCACGTGGAGGCATTCATCCAGGGCCGGCGGCATTTCAAAAGGCGGGATAAAAGGCGCGTATCCGGATCCGTGCCCAACGGAATCGGTCTGTCTTTAACCGATTTTTCTGTTCAAGTCAATAAGCGGTTAAAGGGGGTGTTCCGTCCGTAGTGCGTTCATCCCTCAGGATGCCTTTTCGGTGGTCAGGAGCAGGGTGGCGGGATCCAGGGAAAGGGGCGTCCCCAGGGCCTGCGGGATGCCGCCCTTGATCCCGCGGACATGGATGCGGTCCGCGGCGCCCTCGATACAGACGATGGACTCAAAGGATGCATTCGATTCGGGCAAGGGCGTGGAAGGGGGATGTCCTTCTTGGGTGGAAGGGTATTCCTGGATCCGGACGGAAATCCAGACCGGGAGCGAAAACTTCCGGGCCAGGTTTTGCAATCCCCCTGTAAGGGTATGCAATGCACTGTCGGACTCGATTCCGTCGATGACGATGACATGAGGGGTAAAGATTTGTTGCTCCACCAGGTCCGCCAGCCGCTCTTCGAGTTTGGGGACGCTGAATCCTTCCACCCGGAACGTCATGATGAAGCGGCGGGGAAGAAAGGTCGGCCATGCCGCGGCGGTATCCGGAAGCGCCGACCGGCGGGCGATATGAGAAAAAAGGTCCTGGTACCACAGGTCCACCTTTTTAATGGGATCCCCCAGGCTCACATGGAGAACGTTTTTTCCCCTGGACATGGCCCACAAGGCCATTTGCACCAAAAAGGCGGTTTTTCCCACTCCGGGGCGCGCGCAAACGGCGCTGAAGGCCCGGGGCCTGAGGAGCGTTGTCTCCTCATAGCCCAGGTGCGTCAAGGGGTTGGCGAATTCGGGCAACGGCGTATTCATGGATGCACCTCCGGCGGCAATGCGTGGGGCGGTTTCATTGCGACTTTCCTTTCGGGTCGGTCTTTTTCCTGGCAAGTGCTTCGGCGACGGCGGCCGGGACCGGTTGATAACTGGAAAACTCCATGGTGAACTGGGCTTTCCCCTGGGTCAGGGATCGGAGTACCGTGGAATAGCCGAACATCTCGGATAACGGCACCCGGGATTCGATGACGCTGAAAAGCCCTTCGTCCTGGGCGCCCTCGATGATCCCCCGGCGCTGGTTCAGGGATCCCATGACACCCCCTTGAAACTCCGTGGGGGTCTCCACCACGACTTTCATGACGGGTTCCATGAGCATGGGCCGGGCTTTATGGAAGGCCTGCATGAAGGCCCCCCGGGCCGCGGCCTGGAAGGCCACATCCGAAGAATCCACAGGATGGGTGTTCCCGTCCTGGACCACGATCTTGATCCCGATCACCGGATACTCCATGAAAGGGCCTTTTTTCAAGCAGTTGCGGAAGCCTTTTTCACAAGCGGTCAAAAAGGGTTTCGGGATGGCGCCGCCCACCACCCGGCTTTCGAAAACGAAGTCTTCTCCCAGGGCCGGTTCCATGTATCCCACCACGCGCCCGTACTGGCCGGATCCGCCCGTTTGTTTTTTATGGGTGTAATCGAAATCCGCCCGCTGGGTGATGGCTTCCCGGTAGGCCACCCGCGGTATGCCGGTGGTGACCTCCGCCTGGTATTCCCGCCGCATCCGCTCCACGTAGATTTCCAGGTGGAGTTCCCCCATCCCCGAGATAATGGTTTCCCCGGATTCTTCATCCACGTGCGTCTTGAACGTCGGATCTTCCTTGGTGAAGCGTTCCAGGGCCTTGGCGATGTTCATCTGGCTCTTGTTCTCCCGGGGAAACAGCGCCAGGGAGATCACGGGTTCCGGGACATGCATGGAAGTCATGGAGATCCCGAGCCCCGGCTTCACGAAGGTATCCCCCGAGTAGCAGTCGACCCCGAACAGGGCGCCGATATACCCGGCGGGGATGGCCTCGATGTCTTCCATCCGGTCCGCGTGCATGCGCACCACCCGTCCGATCTTGAGGGTTTTTTCCGTCCGTACGTTTTGCACCGTCTCCCCCTTGGAAAGGGTTCCCTGGTACACGCGAATGTATGTCAGTTGTCCATAAGGACCGTCTTCCAGCTTGAAGGCCAATGCCACGAGGGGGGCGCTTGTATCGCTTTTCAACTCGACGAGGGTGTTTTCCCGCTTCACGTCCACCGCCGTGTTCGTCACGTCGACGGGGGAGGGGAGGAACCGGGTGACGGCGTCCAAAAGGGGCTGGACCCCTTTGTTTTTATACGCCGAACCCAAAAGAACCGGCATGATGTTCCGGGCGATGGTGGCTTTCCGTACTGCAGCCAGCAGCATGGGCTCGGTGATGCGCTCTTCCAGGGCGGCCTCCATGAGTTCGTCGGAAAACAGGGAAACGCTGTCGATGAGGGTCTCCCGGCTTTTCTCGGTTTCCTCCCGGAGGGATTCGGGGATCGGTTCGACGCGGACGCGCTCTCCCTTGTCCCCGTCGAAATACAGGGCGTTCATGGAAATCAGGTCCACCACACCCGAAAAGCCGGCTTCCAGGCCGATGGGAAGCTGGAGGGGCACCGCGTGATGTCCGAGCTTCTCTTTGATCTGGCGAGCCACCCGGGCGGGGTTGGCGCCGACCCGGTCGCACTTGTTGATGAAGGCGATGCAGGGGATCCGGTAGCGGTTCATCTGGTGGTTGACGGTGATGGACTGTGATTGCACACCCCCCACCGAACACAGGACCAGGATGGCGCCGTCCAGGATCCGCAGGGAACGCTCCACTTCGATGGTGAAATCCACGTGGCCGGGGGTGTCGATGATATTGATGTCGTGCTCTTTCCACCGGCAATAGGTGGCGGCCGAGGCGATGGTGATCCCCCGTTCCTTTTCCAGTTCCATGAAGTCCATGGTGGCGCCCACCCCGTCTTTTCCTTTCACGTCGTGAATGGCGTGAATGCGCTGGGTATAGAACAGGATGCGCTCCGTGAGCGTGGTCTTCCCGGCGTCGATATGGGCGCTGATACCGATGTTTCTGGCGTGTCGGTTGTCGGTTTTCATATCCGTTATAAATATAAAACTTGTGGTTGATTTTAATGAAAAGCTGGCTAAGTTATGAATCGAGACGCGGTTTGTCAAGGAAAATGCAGCGCCGTATCATCGGAAGAAAGGAAAAGGGATGACCGATTCAGGCCTCTTAAAAGGGAAACGGATTCTCGTGGTCGACGACGAGCCGGATATCCTCGATACCCTGGCCGAACTCCTTTCCATGTGCCGGGTGGAAAAGGCGTCCGATTTTGAATCGGCCAAGGCATTCCTTGAAACCCAACCTTTCGACCTGGCCGTCCTGGACATCATGGGGGTGGACGGCTATCGGCTCTTGGAGATCGCCCGGGCACAACACGTGACCGCGGTCATGCTCACGGCAAACGCCCTGAGCCCCGACAGTATTATCCGGTCCTATGAAAAAGGGGCGGCGTATTTTATCCCCAAGGAGAAGATGATCGATATCGTCGCGTTCCTCGAAGACATCCTGATTGCTCAAAAGGAAGGGAAAAGCCCCTGGGGAAAGTGGTTTGATCGGATGGCCGCCTTCTGCGACAAAAAATTCGGCCCGGACTGGAAGAAAAAGGATCCCTCCTTCTGGGAAAAATTTCCTTTCTATTGATGGCTTCGTAAAAAGCCCGCCTGCGGCGTTGCGTGGTCTCCCTGCCCTGTTAAATTCTCGCTTCGCGAGACGGCAAAGCCGATTGAACAGGGTGAATCATTGCGGCGTACCGAAGAGTACGCCGCACCCTGAAGGATTTGCGCGCCTTGGGTGCAGCGCTTGTTTCGATCCCGATCCCGATTCCGATCCCGATTTATGGGGTGTCGGAGGGGCGGGGATCCTCCGGGATCTCCGGGATGTTGAGCTCGATCATCCGGATACTCGCCAGGATCCGGGCGGCGTTTTTGGATACCGCGGGGAATGTATCCCCGAGCCGGTGCAGATGTCGTGCCGCGTCCCGGATCGCCTGGACATGGGGGATCAGGGTACGGATGTCCGGAACGACGCGTCCGGGTCCTTCCTTTTGGGTCCCGATCTGGGTCATACCCTATCCTTTCTCTTTTCGCAGGTCCTTGAACCGCTTGGCTTTCACATCGTAACGCGGAAGGCTTCCAAGGTCGTAGAATTCGATGCGGTAGGCCAGGTTCGTTTTGAGGCGCAGCTGATCCTTCAAAGCGGCTTCGATTTCCTTTTGCCGGTATTGAACTTCCGGGAGGATTTCCACCTTGAGCTTGATCCGATCCGTTTCCCCCAGCCGGTCTACCACCACCTCGAATTCGTCCCCCAGGCCGTCGATGCCCCGGACCACTTCCTCGATGGCCGCCGGCGCCAGGAGGACGCCTTTCACCTTGGTGATATCGTCGGCCCTTCCCAAGACACCGCCTTGGATCAGGCGGAAGGTGCGGCCGCAGGGGCAGGGGTCGGGGGCCCACTCGATGATATCCTTGGAGTCGAACTGGATGCACGGCTGGGCCATGCGGTCTAGGGCCGTGATGATCATTTTCCCCCTTCGTCCCGGCGTCTCGATGATTTCTCCGGTTTCCATGTCTTCGATCTCCACGAGGAAAAAGGCCTCGTTGACATGCAGGCCGCCGGGTTGGGACGCGCATTCATAGGACCATGCCCCGATTTCGGTGGCGCCGGCATGGTCGAAGACCCTGGCGCCCCAGGCCGTTTCCATGCGCTTCTTGGTGCTGGGGATCCCGGCGCCCGGTTCTCCGGCGCAGGTGATCTTTTCGATGGTCAACGGTGAAGGATCGATGCCCAGTTTCGTTCGGGCCGTTTCCGCCATGCCCAGGACGTATGTGGGGGTCGCCATCATGGCCGTGGCCTGGAGTTCCCGGATCTTCAGGATCCGGGCCGGGGTGTCCAAAACCCCTCCCGGAACCACCTCGCAGCCGATTTTTTCCGCGGCGTAGTGCCCGGCCCAGAAGGCCACGAACACGTTGTACCCGAAAGGGATGAAGACCCGGTCCCGGGGGCGGTATCCCTGGGCCCAGAGAATAAAGGACCAGCACTCCGCCCACCATTCCCAGTCCTGCCATGTATCGGGCTGGTAGACGGGCTGTCCCGTGGTGCCGCTGGTCTGCCGGAATTCGGTCACCGCTTCGAGGGGAACGCACAGGGCGTCTCCGTAGGGAAAAGGCGCTTTTCTTTGAATGCCGCGCATCATGGATTTTTCCACCTTGGGGACGCGCCGGATATCCGCCGGCGTTCGAATGTCTTCGGGGGTGATTCCTGCGGCGTCGTAAAGACGGCGGTGAAACCGGGAGCGTTCATAGGCCCAGGTGAAAATCTTTTTGAACTTCTCCAGCTGAAGCACTGCCAGGCGGTGCCGGGAAAGCTGTTCGAGGTGAGGATTCCAGTAGGGTTGGCCGGGATCCATGGGGCGCCTTTTCTCAGTACATCTTGTTGGGAAGGTATAAGATGATCTGGGGGAAGATCACCATTAACGCGGTGCCGGCGATGATTGCGACCAGAAAGGGGAGGATGCCTTTGAAGATTCTTTCCAGGGGGATCCCCCCCACGGCGCTCTGGGAGACGCCGTACACCACGTACACGTTGATGCCCACCGGCGGCGTGATCACGCCCATCTGGGTGACGAGCACGATAATGACCCCGAACCAGACGGGATCGTAGCCGAGGTCCATGATGACGGGATAAAAGATGGGGATTGTCAGCATGACCAGGGCCAGGGCGTCCATCACGCAGCCCCCGACGAAATAAACGGCGATGATGGCCGAAAGGATCAGGTAGGGCGGAAGGTCCAGCCCCCCGATCCATGAGGCGAGGTTGAAGGGAATCCGGGTCACGGCCAAAAATTTTCCGAAGATCACCGCTCCCGCGATGAGGAACATGACCATGCAGGAGGTCCGAAGGGTTTCGTACAGGGACTTGACGATCCCTTCCCAGGTGATGCGTCGCCGCACGGCGGCCACGGCGAAGACGCCGAAAGCACCCACGGCGGCGGCCTCCGTCGGCGTGAAAAGACCGTAGAAAAGCCCTCCCATGACCAGGAGGAAGACCAGGAGGGTGTCCCCCATGTTCGTCAGGGACTGGAGGCGCTGGCGCCAGGTGAACCGTTCGCCGGGGGCCCCTTGTTCCGGCTGGAACCGGCACCAGACCAGGATGCACAGGATGAAAAGAACGGTGATGACGATGGCGGGGAGGATGCCGGCTACGAAAAGCGCCCCGATGGATTGTTCCGTGAGGATCCCGTAGACGATGAGCACCACGCTGGGGGGCATGATCATACCGAGGCCGCCGCCGGACGCCACGGATCCGGCGGAGAGTTCATCGGCGTATCCGTATCGACGCATTTCCGGAAGACCCACCGTGGCCAGGGTGGCCGCCGTCGCCGGGCTCGAACCGCAGACGGCGCCGAAGGCCGTGCAGGCCGTCACCGTGGCCATGGCCAGCCCGCCCCGGATGGCACCCAAAAATTTGTAGGCGGTGTCGTAGAGGCGCCGGCCGATCCCGCAGTTGAAGGCAAGCTGGCCCATGAGGATAAACAGGGGGATGGTGGTCAGGCCGTAGGAGGCAAAGGTTTCGTAGATGCTCCGGGATAACAGCCCCAGGCCGCCTTTGAGGGAGATCATCAGGCTGAATCCCAGGAAGCCGACCAGGGCCATGACGTAGGCCACGGGCATCCGCGTCATGAAAAGCACCAGCATGAAAAGGATCCCGAGGACGCCGATGAGGGTGGGGCTCACGATTTCTCCTTGAGTTGTCTGGACATGGAAACGATTTCTTCGAAAATGGTCAGGACAAAGACGAGAAAGGATACGGCGACGGCCAGGATGATCAAGTATTCCGGAAACTTCAAAGAGATGGAGACCTCTCCCGATGCCCGGATGGTCCCGGCATAGACGAACATCCGCCATGTGACCAGCAAGAAGAACACCAACCCCAGGATATTGGTGAAAAGGTCGAATGTCTTCTGGGTCCTTTCGGAAAAATTCTTGACCACGATCTCCACGCCGATGTGGCCCTGGACATGGTGGGTATAGGGAAGGGCCAGGGCGGCGGCAAGGGTGGCCATGAACCCCACCAGTTCCACGGACCCGAAGATGGGGTGCCCCAGTTTGCGCCCCACTACGTCCACACAGGTCAGCAGCGTCATCCCCGCCAGGCAAAAGGCGCCGCCGACTTTGCATACGAGGCGGAGGTGCGCCATGATTTTCCGGAAAAGACTTTTCACGATGCCATGTTTTCCCAAAGCATAAGGGGGGCGGCACCCCCCTTATGTGCCCGCATGTTTCTTACTGGACTTCCGCCAAGGCTTTGGCGGTAAAATCCACCACTTCCTTGGCATTGATCCCCTTGGCGCCGGTCTCTTTGATGTAGTCCTCCAGGATGGGTTCCACGGCCTTTTTCCAGCGGGCCTGCTCATTGGCGTCCACGCCGATGAGTTGTCCCCCCTGGTTCAGGAAGAACTGGATCCCCTCCATGTCGCTGACATCCCAGGCTTCCCCGTGCTTTGTCACCCATTCCGCGTTGATTTCCTCGATGACCTTTTGCACTTCCTGGGGGAGGGCGCTCCACTTGTCCTTGTTCATGACCACGAAAAAGGACGTGGTATACGCGGCGCTGAAGGCGGCGGTGCAGTATCCCGTCACTTCCCCCAGTTTCCATCCCTTGTTGGCTTCGAGGGGATAGACGGCGCCGTCCACCACGCCCTTCTGGAGCATTTCATAGGTTTCCGGCATGGGTTTGGGCACCGGGGTGCCGCCCAGGGCTTGGACCACCAATGCGCTGGTCCCGTGGGCCCGGAATTTCAGCCCCTTCATATCCTCCATCTTGCGGATGGGCTTCTTGGAATGCACCAGGCCGGGGCCGTGGGCATGAAGGTACATGACCTTCGTGTCGTTGAGTTCCTTGGGTTTGAAATGTTCGTAAACCTGCATGATGATTTGCGTGGCGGCCTTCCCGCTGGCATAGCCCAGGGGGAGGTCCACGGCGGCCATGACCGGAAAGCGGCCCCGGGTATAGGCAAAGACGGAAAAGCCGATATCCGAAAGCCCCTGGACGACGCCGTCGTAGCACTGGTTGGCCTTGGTCAGGGTCTGACCCGGGTAGTATTCCACCTTGACTTGACCGCCGGTGCGCTTTTCCACTTCCCTGCACCATGCTTCGGCAAGCTTGCTCTGGATATGGGTGGGCGGAAAGAAGTTGCTGTAGGTCAATTTGATGACCTTGGCCTCCGCCGGCACGGGAGAAAAGGAGATCCCCATGCACCCAATGCCGAAAAACAACAGCCCGATCAAAAGGATCCTTTTTTTCATACATCTACCTCCTTCCATTGGGTGACCAAAACGCTTTTAAATCCTCCTTGCCGATGTGTCGCCGTGAGATCGGATTGCAAAAAATGAGGTGACTACATTTTAGCTATATTATGGCTTATCTTTATCAAAGACCGAACTCGACTGTCAACAAAAATTGGCCGGGTCGGCTCGTTTGAACCTCAGCAGCGGGCGCATTCCCCGCAGGTTCTGCCTGACGGGAGTGCTTTGCGGGATGGAGCGAAGCGGACCCGCGCAGCCCTGCCGTCAGGCAGAAATCCCGCTTTGCGGGGCTCCGGGGAGGCTTCAAATCCCCCGGCCCTGAAGGGCGGGACTCCCAAGCGTTCCGGCCGGAAGGTGATGGATGTCGTTTCAAGGCGCCCTGGAGGGCATGTCCTCTTCCATCGCCGCGACAGGGAGAAACGGGTTGCCCCCTTTGAGAGGCTTGGGCTTTTTTTTATACCTCCGGGTGAACGGCCGCCGCCGGAGGAGCAGGTAAGTGGCGCCGGCCCCGCCGTCGCAGAGGCGGGCGCTGGCAAAAGCGATGACCCACTTGCGCCAGACTCCGGAGGTCAACCACTCACAGATCCGGGTCTTGAGCACCGGTTCGGCGGGGGAGGACAGGCCCCGGCCGTGGACCACCAATACCTGGCGCTTTCCGGTGCGGATCGCTTCTTGCAGGAAACGGTCCAGGTTCTCCTTTGCGGCGTCCACCCCGAGTCCGTGAAGATCGATGTGGGACTGGATGGAGAAATCCCCCCGATGGAGGCGCCCGGCGATTTCCGGAGGGACCCGGTACCCGGTGCCTTCCACGTATTCCGACGTTTGGGAGACCAGAAAGCCCGCTCCGGATTGGACTAGGGCGTCGAGCCGTTTCGTTTCCGATGCATCCGTCTCAGGAGTCCGGGACGCCGAAGACGGGGGTTCCGGAGACCGCGACGCAGAGGAATGCTTTCGTCGGGCCAGGGGGAGAACATCCCGCATGGCGTCGCGGAATATCCTGGATTCATCGACTTCGGCGGGAAAGGGTTGTGTCGCCTTTTTGCATTCCAAACGAGGATGCGTTTCCGACAGAAAGGATCGCTTTCGCGGGGATTCGTTTAAGAAGCGTGTCAGTTCTTCAAAGGATTTGAATCGCATCCGGCGTTTGGCATGCATTTGCCCCTCCCGGAAAAAAAAGAGAGTTGCAGATCTTTACGGCCTGTTCAAAGACCTTTTCAACGCGTGTCCGTTTTTATATCATAAGAAACCGGGGTGAACAATAAAGGCAAATGAAATAAAATGCACATCGGATCGGATGCGTGGAAAAGACACCTTCGGGAGGGGGCCCGGGAAATGGGATTTTCCATCGGGGTCCGGGAAGCGGATCAGCTCGGCGTCCACGCCGTGGAATTGATGCGCTTCAACCAACGGATCAACCTGACCGCCATTACGGATCCTCTGAAGGTGGCGGTCCACCACTATCTGGATTCTTTGGCCGGTCTTTTCTGGATTCCTTTCCGATGCCGGCTTCTCGATATCGGTTCCGGAGGTGGATTCCCGGGGATTCCATTGAAGGTACTGCGACCCGGGATGGAACTGGTCCTCATTGACGCGTCCCGAAAAAAAGCCACGTTCCTGAAACACGCCATACGCACCCTGAACCTGAACCCCGCCGAGGCGCTTCATGTGCGGGCCGACTCCCTGGCGCAACGGCCCGGATACGCCGGTGCTTTTGACGTGGTGGTGAACCGGGCCCTTTCTTCATTAAAGGAATTTATCCTTACGGCCCGGCCCCTGTTAAAGGGAAACGGCCGCATGGTCGCCTGGAAAAGCCGTTCCGTCGCCGAAGAAATCCACATGTTGAAGGGGGAAATGGACCCATCGGTTTTTTCCGGAATTGCCGTTCAACAATACCCGTATTCCCTCCCCCTGATCCGGTCCGAACGGGTGTTGGTGATTGTTTCCACGAAAAAAACAAGACCGTACGGAATGAAGCGCATTGATGGATCCTGATCCCACCGTAAAATCGGTATCGGTATCGGTATCGTCATCGCCATCGGCGTCGCCATCGCCATCGAAAATCACCACAATACCCACGCGTGTGTTTCCGGGCAACATCTCGCAACAGATGGGGCGTCCTTTATCGTCGATCACAACACTCCCACTCCTCTGCTTGAGATCCGGCCGATGGTCCTTGGGAAAACCCCTTCCTTACTTTTCAATTTTTCAATATCTTCAGGCCTTTTCTGTGGCACTGCCATTTGGCGCTCAGAAACTCCCGGCTTCAATGAAAACAGGCACTGAGAAGAAGAAATCGGCAAAAATCGGTGTTCAACTGTAAAAGAAAAGTTAAACCAAAACCACAACATCTTGTATGGACCCATGAAAAAGTGGGATGAGCCATTTTTAAAAATCAGAAACTATTCTTTGGAATAAAATATGGACAGGAATTTTTCTTGACAATTCATTGGTGTCCGGTTAAGAATCGAATAAATTCAATTAGATATGTCGGCTAGTAAATTTGTTTTGGTAATAGCCATCTGTGAACACCCATGAAATCTGGATTCTCTTCAAAATCCAGACAGGACCGATCCATCACATAAATCGAACCGACTTCCGGAAGCAGTTCATCAAGGATGTTCACCGGAAGGCTTCCCGAAATAGGTACTTACCATTCCTGGACCCGTTGTTTTTTGGAAGTGGAAATGGACGTAAAAGAGTTGCGAATCAACGGCGGCCGGCTGAAAGCCGCCCTGGAAGAGATGGCCAAAATCGGCGCCACGCCCGGCGGCGGTGTCCAGCGCCTGGCGCTCAGCGACGAAGACAAGCGGGCCCGGGATCTATTTGTTCAATGGCTCAGGGAGCTGGACCTGGAGGTCACGGTGGACGAGATGGGGAACATCTTCGGCCGGCGGCCCGGCAGGAGGAGCCAGTCGGCGCCGGTGTTAAGCGGCTCCCACATCGACTCCCAGCCCAAAGGCGGGCGGTTCGACGGTATCCTGGGCGTGATGGGGGCCTTGGAGGTGCTGCGCACCCTTAACGATCACCGCGTGGAAACCGAACGGCCCATCGTCATCGTGGACTGGACCAACGAGGAGGGGTCGCGCTTTGCACCGGCCATGGTGGCTTCCGGTGTTTGGGCGGGGGCGTTGGACCGAGATTGGGCGTACGACCGCACGGATATCAACGGCCGGCGTTTCGAGGATGAACTGATCCGTATCGGGTATAAGGGGAGCGCCCCCTGCAAGGCCTTCCCCGTCCACTGCTACTGGGAGTACCATATCGAACAGGGTCCCGTGCTGGAGCGGGAAGGCAGACAGATCGGCGCGCCCAAGGGGATTCTCTGCCTCCACTGGTATGACGTGTACATCGAAGGAGAAGCCAACCAGGTGGGGCCCACCCCCATGGAGGGCCGCCACGATGCGCTTTGCGCCGCCGCCGAAATGATTCTCACGGTCAACGCGCTTCCCGCGCGGATGGGGGGGAACCTGGTGGCCACCGTGGGCGAAATTCAGAATCATCCCAACTCGCGCAACATCATTCCCGACAGGGTTCATTTCACCGTGGACATCCGCTCCTGGGACGACGATCTCGCCCTCAGGGCCTGGGAGACGGTGCGCGAAGATTTTGAGGCCGTGGCGGCCCGGAGAGGGTGCCCCATCCGGATCGAGGAAACCTGGCGTGTGGCCCATTCCCCTTTTGATGAAAAACGGGTGCAGATGGTCCTGGACACCGCGGGGGAACTGGGGTACGCGGGCCTGCGGATGGTCAGCGGCGCCGGCCACGATGCCAGCTACGCAAACCGTGTCTGTCCCACCGCCATGATCTTCGTGCCCAGCATCGGCGGGCGCAGCCACGTGGAAGTGGAAAACACCGCCTGGGAGGACTGCGAAGCCGGGGCCAACGTGCTGTTGCACGTCATCCTCAAGTCCGCCGGAGAGCGGTAACCTTCCATCGTGAAACGGCGGGGCTGCGCCGGAACGCGTTAAAACCCGGAAAAGGGTTCGCGTTTCACGAACCGGCCGTGACCCTTCTCGCCGGTGAAATGCACGCGGTCCTTCCGCCACTCGGCCACTTTCCTGCCTCGGGAATAAACGGCAGAAGGCATCCCCGTGACCTTCATCCCTTCATAGGGCGTGTAGTCCACGTTCATGTGGAGCTTCTTCTGGGTGATGGTGAAGGCCTGGCGGGGGTCGAAAACCACGATGTCGGCGTCTTTGCCCACCGCGATTTCCCCCTTGTCCTTGAGACCGAACATGCGGGCGGTTCCTGTGGAAAGCACGTCCACCATCCGCTCCAGGGTGATCCGTCCCTTGACCACACCTTCCGAGTGCAGGAGCATCAAGAGGGTCTCGATGCCGGGCGCGCCGTTGGGGATCTTCTTGTAATCGTCCTTGCCGAACATGTCCTTCTTGCCCTTGAAGTCAAAGGGGCAGTGATCGGTGGCCACCACCTGCAGCGCCCCGGCGGAAAGGCCCTGCCATAGGGCGTCGTTGCTTTCCTTGGTCCGCAGGGGCGGGCTCATCACGTACTTGGCGCCGTTCCAGCGCGGCTCCTTGTAACGGGACTCGTCGAGGAGCAGGTATTGGGGACAGGTCTCGGCGTATACGGCCACACCCCGGTCCCGTGCGTCCTTGACCCTCTGCAGGCCTTCCTTGGAGGACAGGTGCACGATGTAGATCCGTGAGCCGGTAAGCTCCACCATTTTCGAGGCCCGGCTTATGGCCTCCTCCTCGGCGATGTTGGGGCGGCTCACCGCGTGATAGTAAGGGGAGAGTTTCTTTTCCCGGGCGAGCACCTCGTTCATGTGCTGGATGATGTAGACGTTTTCGGCGTGCACCTGTACCAGGCCGCCCCATTTCTTTGTCTGTTCCAGCAGCTTGATCATGGTGGCGTCGTCCACCCGGAAATCGTAGACCATGAAAATTTTGAAACTGGGGGTACCGTAGTCGCGGCAGGCCTTTTTCACCTCTTCGATGACTTCCGGCCGGGGATCCATCACCGCAGGGTGCAGCGAGTAGTCGATGCAGGCGTTCCCTTCGGCCAGTGCTTTTTGGCGCTCAAGGGCCTCGTAGAGTGTTTCGCCCTTCTGTTGCAGGTCAAAGTCCACCAGGCAGGTGACCCCGCCGCAGGCCGCCGCGATGGTGCCGGTTTCGAAATCATCCTGGGAATAGGTTCCCATGAACGGCATGGAAATATGGGTGTGGGGATCGATGGCCCCGGGCAGGATGTACTTGCCGCGGCAGTCGAGCACCTCTTCGGCGGTCTTGTCCAGCCCGGCGCCGATTACCTTGATCTTGCCGTCCTCCACGAAAACGTCGGCCTTGGTGCGGCCGGTCGTCGAAACAATTGTTCCACCCTTAAGTAATACACTCATCGGGGCCCTCCTTTTTGAATGGCTCGTATTTCATTTCGGCGGTAAGGCTCGGATCTTTCACCGCCGTTTCCCTGCGTTTCCATTCCCTGGGCATCTCCTTAAAGGAAATCAGGTCGGGGATCGGGCAGACGAAGGAGCACAACATGCAGCTCAGGCATTTTTCTTCCACCAGCCTGGGGCGCCGCTTCCGGCGGTCCCATTCCAGAGCCTGGCCTCCGGCGTCCCGGCACACGATGTAGCACTGGCCGCAACCCACGCATTTGTTCATGTCGTACTGGACAATCCCCTGTCGATCCAGCGCGAAGGCCTCCGTCTCGTAAAGATTCGGCAGCGCCTTTCCCACCAGGTCCGACACCGATGGAACGCCCCGGGAGGCCATGTAGTCGGACAGGCCTTCAATCATGTCCTCGACGATGCGGTAGCCGTAGTGCATGATCCCTGTGGTCACCTGTACCGTCCCGGCGCCCAGAAGGATGTATTCGAGGGCATCGGTCCAGGTCTCGATGCCGCCGATCCCGGAAAGCGGCAGTCCCAGCGTCTCGCACTTGGCCATGGAGGCGATAAAATTCAGCCCGATGGGCTTCACCGCCGGTCCAGAGGTGCCGCTGATGGCCCCTTTGCCGAAGACGTTCGGCCGGGGCACCCAGTCATCCAGCCCCACCGAGGAGATGCCCCGCACGGTGTTGATGGCCGAGATGGCGTCTGCACCCCCCTTCTTGGCGTAAAGGGCCGGTTCGGTGATGTCCGTGATGTTGGGCGTCATTTTGGCCATCACCGGGATGGAGACGTGATTCTTGACCGCTTCGGTGAACCGTTCCAGCAGGTGGAAGGCCTGACCCACCTTGTGGCCCGCGCCCTCAATACACATGTGCGGGCAGGAAAAATTCAGCTCCAGCATGTCGGCGCCGTTGTCCTCGGCGGCTTTGGCCAGGTAGACCCACTCGTCCTCGAAGAACCCCATGATGCTGGCGACAATGGGATGATCCGGATAGTGCTTCTTGAGATAGAGGCATTCCAGCAGATTGTCTTTCAGTGGCCGGTCGGAGATCTGCTCCACGTTCTGGACCGCGATCTCTTTGCTGTTGCCGTAGTGGATGCAGTGCATGCGCGGGGAAGGATGCGTAATGGGAAGCCGGTCGGAGTTGAGGGTTTTGAAGACCACGCCGCTCCATCCTGCCTGGAAGGCGCGTTCCACCATCTCCGCGCTGTTGGAGACCGGTGATGACGATAAAAGAAAGGGATTCTTGAATGCAATCCCGCAGAATGTTACGGATAAGTCGACTGGACCCTTCACGATCGTCCCTCCTGTTTGACCTCGCGTAAATACTCTTTGATGGCCCGGGCCGCCGCCTTGCCGTCCTGGACCGCCTGGACCACCAGGCCGGGACCCCGCACGATATCGCCGCCGGCAAAGACGCCTTTGCGCGAAGTGGCGCCGGTTTCAGGGTGGATTCGGACCCGTCTGTGTCCATCCACCTGCACGCCGGGATACCAGCGGGGAGAATCGGCCGGCGCCACGTTGCCGATGGCTTCGATGACCACCCGGGCGGGCAGGGTCCACTCGGAGCCTTTGACGGGTACCGGGCTGCGCCGGCCGGAAGCGTCCTCCTTGCCCAGGCGGGTGCGTACCAGCCGCACCCCTTTGACGTGCTTCCGGCCGTCGCTGACGTAGCCGACGGGCTGATTGAGGAGCAGGAAATGAACGCCGGCTTCCTGGGCGTCGACCCGTTCGTCGGGTTCCGCCAGCATCTGCGTAAATGAGCGCCGATAGACCAGATAAACATCCCTGGCACCCAGCCGGACCGCAGAGCCGACACAGTCCATGGCCACCGATCCGCCGCCGATCACCGCCACGTCCTTGCCTTCGACTTTCTTGGCCATTTGGTCGAAGCGGCCGTCGCGCAGGGCGGAAAGATAGTCCACCGAGGAAAAGACGCCGCCGATCTTTTTTCCCGAAGGCACCAGGCTTGTCGCTCCCCACAGGCCCGGTCCCAGGAACACGGCGCCGAATCCTTGTTCGAAAAGCCAATCCACGCCGGTTTGGGCGTCAATGGGCGTATTGCACCGGAACCTTACCCCCAGTCCCTTGATATCCTGCAGTTCCTTTTTCAGAAACTTGTCATCGAAACGGTAGGCAACCACTCCGTAGCGAAGGACGCCGCCCGGCTCCGGGCGTGATTCAAAGACCGTCACCCGGTAACCGTCCTTGGCCAGTTCGGCCGCGCAGCCCAGCCCGGCGGGGCCGGAGCCCACCACCGCCACCTTCTCGGGCCGCGGGGCGGGTTTCGGGAAGACCTTGAATCCCGTCTGCCACGTGTATTCGATGAGACACCGCTGGATCTTGCCGATCTGGATGGGCCGGTCGGCACCCTCCGGGCGCCCTTCCGAGACCATCCGGGCGCTGCACGCCTTTTCACAAAGGCGATGGGTGGGGCACAGGACGCCGCACGCGCCGCCCAGAATGTTATTTTCTTTGATGGTCCGGATTGCGCCGGTGATGTTTTTGAACCGCAGTTTACGGATGAACTCCGCCGGCCGGGTGTCTGCGGGGCACCCCTGGGAACAAGGGGCGTCGTGACAGAGCAGGCAGCGGTTGGCCTCAACGACGGCCTGGCCGAAATCGAATTCCTTGCGCATTGGAAAGAAACTTTTTCTGTGTTTCACCGTATATCTCCTTTACCCGTTGCGGTAACATTCCCTTCTGTCCGAGGCGGACGGATCCTTTATTTGTCCTGGGTGAAAGGCGTCATGGCCATTTTGTAGGGTCGTTTCTCAAAGAGGCGGCGTTGGGATTTCATCAAGGAAAACATAACTACGCCTTTAGAAAAAAAAAGTCAAACGGCAGCGGGATGTTTTATGCAGGCTTTCGGCGGTGGAATGTCTTTTTGAAAAACACTTGACGATGAAGAAACACCTCCACTAATATGCGATCGTTTCCAGTGAAACGTGTCGGGATTACTATTGCTGAAGGGAGGGTATCAATGGCTCGAATCGTTACATGCGCTCATATCCAGGCATCCAACGCCACGCATGAGGGAACGCCGGCCGAGATCAAAGAGGCCATGATCCAAAAACATCTCCCGCTGATCGAAGCGGCGGGAAAGAAGGGCGTTCAGATCCTGTGTTTGCAGGAAATTTTTCATGGGCCCTATTTCTGCGCCGAGCAGGATATCAAGTGGTACGGCACCGCCGAAAGCGTCCCCGGACCCATCACCGAACGAATGGCGGAGTACGCCAAAAAATACCGAATGGTCATGATCGTCCCCGTCTACGAGGAAGAAATGGACGGCGTTTATTTCAACACCGCCGCCGTCCTGGATGCCGACGGCCGTTACCTGGGAAAATTCAGGAAGGTCCACATCCCCCATACGTGGCCGGGGTTTTGGGAAAAGTTTTATTTCAAGCCCGGCAACCTGGGGTTCCCGGTCTTTGATACCGCCTATGCGCGGATCGGAATCTACATTTGTTACGACCGCCACTTCCCCGAATGCGCCCGGGAACTGGCATTGAAAGGCGCCCAAATCCTTTTCAATCCGTCCGCCACCACGGAAGGGAAGTCCCGGTATCTGTGGGAACTTGAACAACCGGCCCAGGCTGTGGCCAACGGCGTTTTCATCGGCGCCAACAATCGAGTAGGCCTTGAAAAACCATGGGAATTCGGCCGGTTCTACGGATCCAGCTACTTCGTGGATCCCCGGGGACAGATTCTGGTCAAGGGCAGCGAGGACAAGGATGAAGTGGTCGTGGCCGAGCTGGACCTGGATCAAATCCGGGAAGTCCGCGACGGGTGGCAATTTTTCAGGGACTTAAGACCCGATCAGTACACGGAACTCTGTCGAGTCATAAAATAGGCACGGTTCAAGTTCCTGAAACCCCACAGCGGGGGAACCCTGAAAGAGGAGAGAAGAAAATGAGCGAGCAATCGGCGGGTGAAAAGCAACACTGGATTGTCTATCCCATCGGCAGCAAACCGAAATGGCCGGTGGCGATCCTTTTGGGAATTCAACAATACCTCACCATGTTCGGCGCCACCGTGTTGATCCCTTTCATCATCGGCGGCGCCATGAAGCTCCCGCAGGAAGAACTGGCCCTGATGATCTCGACCATTTTCTTCACCTCGGGGATCTGTACCCTCATCCAACAGTCGCCTTTAGGAAACAAACTGCCCATCATCCAGGGGGGCACTTTTTCGTTCCTGGGGCCCACCTTCGCCATTATCGGCATGGTGACGGCGGAGAAATTCGGCGGCGGTCCGGAACCCCTGTGGCAGATTCAAATTCAACACCTGACCGGCGCCATCATGGTGGCCTCCATCTTTGAAATCGTTTTAGGGTATACCGGCATTATCGGCGCGGTCCAGAAGTACATCGGCCCCATCACCATCGGTCCCACCATCGCCCTCATCGGTCTGGCCCTCTTCGGCATCGGCGCCCCCTGGATGGCGGGAAACTGGATCGTCTCCATGATTACCCTGACGGCGCTCATCGTCTACTCCCAGGTTTTTTCCGCCAAGTCCCGGGTATTCATGCTCTTCCCGGTGTTGCTGTCCATCATCACCGGATGGCTGGCAGCTTTGATCGGCTCCGTCACCGGGATGATTTCGCCGGAAAGCCCGGCCTACCTGAAGACGGGCCTCATCGCCGCAGCCCCCTGGTTCAGTTTCAAGCCCATGCTCCCCTTCAAATGGGGGGTACCCGATTTCGGCTCCACGACCCTCTGGGCCGGCGCCGTAGGCATGCTGGCCGGCTATCTGGCTTCCATGATCGAGTCTATCGGGGACTACAATGCCTGCGCACGTATTTCCGAGGCACCGGCACCCACACCGCGCATGGTCTCCCGCGGACTGGGCGCCGAAGGGATCGGCTGCCTGATCGGGGGCATCCTGCAGACCGGCAACGGCACTACTTCCTACTCGGAAAACGTCGGTTCCATCGGATTGACGCGGGTGGCCAGCCGGCGGGTGGTGCGCTGCGGCGCGGCGGTGATGCTCCTTGTTCCGGTGGTGGGTAAATTCGGCGCTGTGCTGGCCACCCTGCCTCAGCCCGTGGTGGGGGCCATGTTTGTGGGACTTTTCGGCATGATCGCTTCGGTGGGGTTGTCCAACCTGCAGCTGGTCAACCTGAACAACTCCCGGAATCTTTTCATCATCGGGCTGGCTTTTTTTGCCGGATTGAGTTTTCCGGCGCACTTCGGGGAAGCCAAGAACGCCATCAACTGGTACGAGGCAGGCCGTTTCGCCGGGCTCATCGGCGATATGATCACCACCATCTTAAAGACCGGGATGGCGGTGGCCGGCATCACGGCGTTGCTTCTGGACAACCTGCTTCCCGGCGCCACCAAGGCCGAGCGCGGCCTGGAAGTGTGGGCCCAGGAAGCCTCCGAGGAAGCCTGGGAAAAGGCGGAAGCGGAATGGGCGGCCCTGAAGGAAGGCGAAGCGCGGGCCGTCTAGTGTCTGGCCGTTAACGGATTCCGTGACGGAGCGGATTCAGGAGGCCTTTGGGAAATACCATACCCTCAAAGGCCTCCTCTTCCCGGCTATCGGGGGTGCATTGCGTGTCCAGGGGAGTATTATATATCGTTTACGCGATGATGGGATTCATCGGGATCATTGCCATGTATTCACTGCTCAACGCCGGCAATCCCGGGAGCCTGCTCAGATTCGTACTGCCCGATCCGGCCCATGATCTTTATGTGGCCATGGGTTCCTCTTTTCTCGTCTTCATCCTGGGATTCGTGGTTTTTTACTCCAGAGACCGGGAAGACTTTCAGCGGCTGCTGGAAATGAATTCCGATCGCATCCGGCACCTGCGCCGGCAGGGCAAAAGCGACGCCCAGATCGCCGATTCCCTCCTGGAAGCCATGGGGAGTGCCGGTGGATATCGGCATCGCCTGGCCCGCAAGAAGTTGATCCTTTATCTTTCCGATTTTCAGTAACGGCACCGGTTTTCCCGGTAGGAAATGGCCGGTGGTTTTTTGAAATGATCGAATTTTTCAAAAACCAGCAATGGATGATCATCGCCGTGCTCTTTTTCGGTCTCCTCGCTTATGTCGCGTTATTGCGCCGGCGGGATCGAAAGTGGATCGAAGGACGGTTCGGCCGGAACCCCGTCCTGGCCATGAGCTTCGGCGTCAACTACTTCGGGTGTTTCGGCGATCCAGGCCCCCCGGGCCGGAGCAGCGGGTTTCTGCTGTTGATGCGGGACCGGCTTTTCTACCGCAGCCGGGTCAAAAGAATCGAACTGGATATCCCTGCGCGTGCCATCTTTCGTGCCTATATGGACCGGGTGCACAAAGGCGTCGACCTGCATCAGTCCGTCATGAAGATCGATTTCATCGACCCCGGCGGAAATCGCAATACCGCCGCATTCAAAGTGCCCTATCCGGCCCAGTGGATCCGGGCCATTGAAAACCTGCGGCCCGGAAACGACGCCGCCGCATCCCAGGCGCCCGTCTCCTAGGCGGCATCCCGGCGCCTGCGTTTCGATGCCTTGTGGTTCCGCCTTTACCGCTGTTTTTCAGTCAAGGGCGGTGCCCCAGTCGTACTGGCGCTTGATATATTTTAAGAACATCCCGGTTTTGGTCCGCTGCACCCCGTCGATGTGGTTGATCTTGTCAAAGATCAGCCGGTTCAGTTCGTCCAGGTCCTTGACCACGAATTCCGTATCGATTCCTGTTCCGCCGGTGGTCTGGACGATAAACCACAGGGGCTTCAGCTTCTTCAACTGGACGATGATGGCGTCCATTTTTTTGATGTCCACATAAATGCGGATGTGGCCCACGATTTTAAACCCCAGTTTTAATGGATTGCTCACCGCTACGATTTGAATCACTTCGTCTTTGATGAGACGGTTCAAACGGGTTCGGACGGTGGCCTCCGAAATCCCGATCTCCTTGGCGATATCGGTGTTCGATATGCGGCCGTCCTTCTGCAGCAGCCGAATCATTCGGCAATCCACGGCATCGATCTCCCTCTTTTTATTCTTGTTCTGGTTTTTTTTCATCGTCCCTCCTTGGATGCGTCCATGCGGTCATGCCCCCGCAGAAACCGCGATGCCGCCGGAAAACCGTCGGCACGCCACCGATTTTCGACAAATGGATGGCGCATTGTTAACAGAAAACACAAAAACAATGCAATTATTATCCTTATATCGCATTTTTTTTATTTTCAAATTATATTTTTCGTAATTATCGAACATTTATTTCTTGACATCCGCCGGAAACCCGCCTAAGATTCCCATGCTTTTGAGATCGTATCCGGTCCGTCCGGGCGAGCGCCGCATTGAACCGCATCAGCGAGCGCATTCCCCGCTGCTTGCAGCGGGGAGGCTTCAATCATTCAGCTGAGTAAAGGAGGTACCCGAATGGCATTGCCGTTGATGAAAAACTATGTAAACGGAGAATGGGTCGAATCCAATTCGAAGACCATCGGCGATGTGTGGAATCCGGCCTTGGGAGAGAAAATCGCCCGGGTCGCCTATGGCGCAAAGGAAGACGTGGACAAGGCCGTGGCCGCCGCCAATGCGGCTTTCTGGGAATGGCGGACGACGCCGCCGCTGACCCGGGCGCGGTATCTGTTCCGGCTCAAGGACGCATTTGAAGAAAACTTCGAAGAGATCGCGCGGGTGCTGACCACCGAGCAGGGAAAATGCATCGACGAAGCCCGGGGGGAAGTCCGGCGCATGATCGAAAACGTGGAGCACGCCACCGGGGTGACCACGCTCATGTGCGGCTACACCCTGGAAGATATCGCCAAGGACATCGATTGCTACGGACATCGCCAACCCATTGGCGTTTTCGCCGCCATCGTCCCGTACAACTTCCCGGGCATGGTCGCCTGGTGGTTCCTCCCCTACGCCATCGTCTGCGGCAACACCTTCATCGTCAAACCCTCCGAGCAGGTCCCCATGACCCAGACCAAAATTTTTGAAATCGTGGATGAGATCGGCTTCCCGGAAGGTGTGGTCAACATGGTTCACGGATCCCGGGACGTGGTCAACGCCTTGCTGGAACATCCCGACATCGAAGGGATCTCCTTTGTGGGTTCCACCCCCACCGCCAAATACATCTACGAGCGGTGCGGGGCCACGGGCAAGCGCGTGCAGGCGCTGGGCGGCGCCAAAAACGTGGTGGCCGTCACACCGGATGCGGACCTCGGAGCGGGGATGCCGTCGTTGATCACCTCCTTCTTCGGCTGCACCGGGCAGCGCTGCCTGTCCGGTTCGATCCTGGCGCCGGTGGGGGACGTGGCCGACGAATTGATTGAAAAGTTTCTCTTTGCCACGAAGATGATGAAGGTGGGGAACGGCCTGGATGAACAGACCGGCATGGGTCCGGTGGTCAGCGCCGCCCATAAGGAGAGGGTGCTGGGATTCATCGAAAAGGGGATCGAAGAAGGCGCCGACCTGATCCTGGACGGCCGAAATTTCAAAGTCCCCGAGTATCCCAACGGGTTTTTCATCGGTCCCACCGTTTTCGATAACGTCACACCCGATATGACCCTCGCCCGCCAGGAAATATTCGGGCCTGTGGTCAGCATCGTGCGCTGCAAGGATCTGGATGAAGCCATCGAACTGGTCAACACGCGCGGCTTTGCCAATGCGGCCTGTCTTTACACCGGCAGCGGCGGCGCTGCGCGGGAATTCAAATATCGCGTAAAGCCCAGCATGGTGGGCATCAATATCGGCATCGCCGCGCCCATGTCCTTTTTCCCCTTCGGCGGCGCCGGCGACTCCATGTTCGGCGATATCAAAGGCCACGGCCAGGAAATCTTCCACTTTTTCACCGATACGAAGGTGGTCATCGAAAGGTGGTTTTAACAAAGGAGCAAAAGCATGCCCTTGGAAAATTTTGGAAGCGTATTGAATTTCGCAGAGCAGCTGGAAAAAGAAGACTCGGCGTTCTACGGTATCCTGGCTGGAAATCCGGCCTGTGCGCCGAACAGGGCTCTTTTTGAATCGCTGGCCGCCGATGCGAAAAAAAACATCCGGATCATTGAGCGGACCCGCCGGGAAAACGTCACGGAAATGATCCTGGAGCCGATCAAGGATTTCACCCGGGAGTCCTTCTGCGTGGCGTGCCAGGGGGCGGAAACCCTGAACGCCGCGGAAGCGGTGGAAACGGCCAAACGACTCGAGGACCGCGCCCATCGGTACTACGCGGAAGCCGCCGAAAGAATCAAGGCCCTTCCGGAAGTGGCGCGTGCCTTAAAGAGTCTGGCAAAAAAACGAAAGGCCCACATGGACCAGCTGGCCGGCATTTAACCCGCCGTGCCGTCCAATGGGATGATGGCTGAAAAAGGAGCAGAAACCATGAGTGACATTGTCTCCAAAGTGCAGGAACTCACCCGACACACTTACGGCACCTGGAACCGCCAATCGGCCTGGAAAACACCCATGTTGATAACCGACGCCGAGGGGATTTATTTTTACAACGCCGACGGGAAACGGTTCATCGATTTTTCTTCCCAGTTGATGTGCTCCAACCTGGGGCATAAAAACCCGGCGGTGATCGAGGCCATCGTGAAGCAGGCGGAA
>Ga0068712_1001027_pt1 | contig 44258 bp, 36 predicted proteins | sample MTBAKSrepl1MetaG_FD_62987 | JGI IMG/M metagenome (GOLD analysis project Ga0068712, IMG submission 62987) | Enrichment culture microbial communities from Arthur Kill intertidal strait, New Jersey, USA, that are MTBE-degrading - MTBE-AKS1... | ecosystem: Environmental > Aquatic > Marine >... | reverse complement strand
GACGGGGTGCTGGCCTATCCCATCGTGGCGGTGAACGACGCCATGACCAAGCACCTGTTCGACAACCGCTACGGCACCGGCCAGAGCACCATGGACGGCATCATCCGGGCCACCAACCGCCTGGTGGCGGGCAGCTACTTCGTGGTCTGCGGCTACGGCTGGTGCGGCCGGGGCGTGGCCATGCGGGCCAACGGCCTGGGCGCCAAGGTCATCGTCACTGAGGTGGACCCGCTGCGTGCCCTCGAGGCGGTGATGGACGGCTACCAGGTGATGCCCCTGGAGCAGGCCGCGGCCATCGGCGACTTCTTCTGCACGGTCACCGGCGACATCCACGTGATCCGCAAGGAGCACTTCCAGGCCATGAAGGACGGGGCCATCGTGGCCAACAGCGGCCACTTCAACGTGGAGCTGGACCTGGAGGGTCTGGGCGAGATCACCAAGGAGAGCCGCACCATCCGCGACTTCGTGATAGAGCACACCATGGAAAACGGCAAGAACGTCTATGTCCTGGGCGAGGGCCGCCTGATCAACCTGGCCGCCGCCGAGGGCCACCCCTCCAGCGTCATGGACATGAGCTTTGCCAACCAGGCCCTGTGCGCCGCCTATATGAAGGACAACGCCGCGGACCTGGAGAAGCGGGTCTACGAGGTGCCGGAGTTCATCGATGCCGAGGTGGCCCAGCTAAAGCTGGCCGCCCTGGGCGTGACCATCGACGAGCTCACCGAGGAGCAGGAGAAATACCTCAACTCCTGGAATATGGGGACGTAAAAAGCGCCACGGGGCCCGCTCCCGGCGGGCCGGTTCGCAAAAAAGCCGGCGTAGCTCAGGGGTAGAGCAGCTGATTCGTAATCAGCAGGCCGTTGGTTCGATTCCTACCGCCGGCTCCAGTAATATCAAGCGGTTACGGCATTTCGCCGTGGCCGCTTTTTTGCTCTGGGAAGCACATGGGAAGCAGATGAAATAAGTTTGGGAAGTTGGTGGAAACGCCCGGCCAGGGAATAGGCCGAACCCAAGGGTGGCCTCACCCCCAACATTGCGCATTCCCGAAGATGCAATAGATCAGGTCTTTGGCTTGTGGCAAATCACCGTAAAAAAAATTAAAGTATGTATCTTGACAAATTATGTTAAAATACATATTATATTTGTGGGAGGTTGATGAATACAAACCCCAGCCCATGCAAATCCGTGGCTCTGGAAGAAGAAGCTACGGGAGGAGGTCATAAGAAAGTGAAGGGAGGCGGAGCAATGCAAGGCGATGTCGCAATAGACACCCAAGCTTTGCGGAATAATCTTCGCCGGCTACGGGAGGCGAAGGGCTACACCCAGAAGCAAGTAGCTGAGGAAGCCGGGATATCGCTGCCTGGCTATCAGAAGGTGGAAAGCGGGAAGTCCATTCCCCGGAGGGAAACATTAGATTCCGTGGCTGAAGTCCTTGACACAACTATACCCACCTTGTTGCGGCCGGTTGAGTTTCCTTCGGCAGTGCGATTTAGAGCCGCAAAGAAGCTTAGGACCAGGGACAACGTATTAGCTAGAGTGGCCAATTGGCTGGAAGATTTCCAGTCTCTGGAGGAGCTATTAGGCACAACTATACAAAGTGATCTGGGTGAAATTTCTAATCAAGTATCCTCTTGGGATCAAGAAATCGATAGGCCGCTTGAGGCCGCCCGGCTAGTGCGGGAGTGTTGGGACCTATCTCAGGAAGAACCCATCAGCAACATCTGCAACCTTTTTGACTGCAAGGGCATCAAGGTATTAACGCTTCCGCTAGGGGCGCAACATAACGGTTTTTTCGGTCTTTCCGTGAATTCCGAGTCTGGAGGCCCGGCAATAGTAATCAACACCTGGGCGAGGATTCCGGTCGAGCGGTGGATTTTTTCGGCTGCCCATGAGTTGGGGCATTTGGTGCTGCATCGAGATGCTTTCGATGTTGCACTTATGGATGAAAGTGATTGGGAAGAGCAGGAGGCCAACCAGTTCGCGTCTTGGTTCTTAATGCCAGAAGAGGCTTTTAATGCGGAGTGGGATGGCGTTGAAGGCCTGTCTTGGTACGATGCTGTCTTGGCCGTTAAGAGGATATTCAAGGTATCGTGGAAGACCGTTGTTAGGCGCCTCATCGACATTGGCAAGGCCTCGAAAAATGCCTACGCTTTGTTTTTCATTCAATTCAAGCAGCGAAATGGCCGTAACCTGCCAGGCCACCAGGAGCCTGAACCTATTTCGGCCAAGGAATTTTCCACCGTTAATGTTGCCGAGGAACCCGAGGGATTAACTCCTAGCGATTTTCCCGCTAATCAACTAGAAAGATTAGTCCGCAAGGCACTTGAAAAGGGACGCATTTCTCTAAGCCGTGCGGCGGCAATCATCAGACTGCCTCTAGGTGACATGCGTAGCTTGGTTAGGAGTTGGGGCGTTGAGCCGGCCTAAGAACCCACCCGAGCTTTTGTTGGCAGACACCATGTCGGTCAACGATGCCTTGAAATCGGACCCATCGATATTGACTTTGATAGTTCAAAATCTGGGGACGACTCTGATAATAAAGCCGGTTTATCGCGAGTTGAACAAAGATAGAACTTTGACGGTCACAGAGGCCGACTGTGAAGCACTCGGGTTAACGCTGATGGACCCAACCTACGAGGACGATATCAATGTGACGGGCTATGAACCGAGGGGTCTGCATGAAACCGACTTATACTGTCTATTTATGAGCAAGCGTCTGGGGTGCACCTGCATCACCAATGATGCCGCGTTAATAACAGCTTGCGAAGTTAACGGTGTTCGGTACATGCGCACCCTAAGACCGTTAGTGAGACTCGTTGGATTGGGAGTTATTACGGAAGCCCATGCAGTGAGGGTGGTGGAAGAGATGTTGGCTAACGATGCCTGGATTGCGCCAAAGCACGTCGAGGGGTTCAAGCGAATGCTGAGGAAAGTATCCGGTGGCGTTTAAAAAAAGCCCGGTTGACCTAGCAGGGGCCGGTCAACCAGGCTGACGGCAGTGCCGCTTGCGTAGCAGCAATATTATTAGCGTGGATTGCCTCCAAAGTCAACCAGGCCCCTGGGAAGGATGGTTTCCGATAAAGCGGGATCCATCAGGCCCTCGTAAGGCTAAGGAAGAGCGGGTTGTATTCCGCCCGACCATAACCTTGCGTAACGGGCGTGTACTACACGCCCGTGATTATGGGCTACGTGCTTGGCCGATACCTATCGGTTAAGCGGGAGGCCCTTCGTGGGGTCGTTCCCGCGAAGGGCCTTTTCAGCTTTCCTTATTGAACTGGAGAATGGCAATGCCAGCGAAGAAGTCGTACAAGCCCGGCGAACAAGTGCCGAAGTCCGGACAATACGAGATTGTGGGCCCTCGGGGAGGCCGCACCGGCGTAGAACGGACAAATGTTGAAGGCAAGGTCTTTGGCCCCACTCGACAGCCAGGAGAACGGTATATCCTTGTGGACCCGACAAGACACTGACGGCAAGCCCGGCGGGCGATCTAAAGGGAAAAATCCTTTGTCGTCCGCTGGGCCCCAACGCATCATTCCAAACTTAGCCAAGGATAAGAGGTTGGGTCGACGGCCACCCATTGGGTTATAGTAATGGGCGCAACTCAAGCTAGGGGGGCCTATGCTCTGGACCAAAGACAAGAAGTTCCAACCTTATCCCTATTCCCAGGAAGCCGAGCTTGAGGCCGCCATCGCCCAAGTAGAGGGCGATCTGTTCGGCGAACAGCGGATCTACCTGGAGGTGAAGAAGAAGATCGGGGCCAAGGGAAAAACCAACAATATCCCTGACGGCTACTTGATCGATCTGACCAGCGCCAGGGAGCCGGTTTTGTATGTGGTGGAGAACGAACTGGCCAGCCACGACCCCCTTAAACATGTGGCGGTGCAGGTCCTGGAGTTTTCCCTTTCTTTTGAGTCAGCGCCGCACAAGGTCAAGGGCATCGTCAAGGACGCCCTGGCCGCCCATCCATCCAAGTGGAAGCTGTGCGAACAATACGCGGCGAGCAACGGCTTTGAAAATGTAGACTACCTGCTGGAGTCCATGATTTTCAGCGCCGAATCCTTCCGGGCCCTGGTCATCATCGATGAACTGGTGGAGGAACTGGAGACTCTGCTGATCAGCCGCTTCAAGTTCCCGGTGGAGGTGCTCACCCTGGAGCGTTACAAGGCGGGCAAGGAAGTGGCCTACCGCTTCGAACCGTTCTTGTACGACCTGGCCAGTGCGGGTGTGGCCAGCGGCAAGGGTACGGACCCGGCGGAGATCGATACAATCGTGGTCCCCGCGCGGGAAGACGGTTTTCAGTCGGCTTTTTTGGGCGAGCACAAGTGGTGGGCCATCCGCATCCACGCCAGCATGATCCCCAAGATCAAGTACATCGCCACCTACCAGGTGGCCCCCATATCGGCCATTACCCATATCGCCCCCGTGGCGGATATTGAGCCTTGGAAGGACACCGGCAAATACCTGGTCGATTTGGCGGACAAGCCCAAAAAGATTAAGCCAATCCAGCTGGTACCCAAGCCCAAGGGCAAGGTAAAGGCTCCTCAAGCTCCGCGCTACGCCTCCCGTGATAAGCTGTTAGCCGCCAAGAACCTGGATCAGGTCTTTTAAACGAGAGGCCATCGATTGGAGACTAGAGCTGGTTCGCCCTACATCCTGGAGCCGCCTAAGTGAGTAATGCCGAAATAGATAATTTCATCCAGCGCTGGCAGGACTCGGGCGCGGCTGAGCGATCCAATTCCCAGACGTTCCTCAATGAGCTTTGCGACCTCCTGGAGGTGCCCCGGCCCGACCCTGCCCAGGCGGAGGTGGAGGCCGACGCCTACGTCTTTGAGCGGCCGGTAACCTTTCATCATGGCGACGGCACCACCAGCACTGGCTTTATAGATCTGTACAAACGCGGCTGCTTTGTCCTGGAATCCAAGCAGGGCGTCTTGGCCAAGGAGCCCGAGGGCCCGCTGGCCAAGCTGGCCCGCAAGGGCGCCAAGCGGCGCAAGGGCGTGGCCGCCCGTCAGACCCCGGCCTGGGATGAGGCCATGATCCGGGCCAAGGCCCAGGCCGAGAACTACATACGCCATTTGCCCGCTTCCGAGGGCCGTCCACCCCTGGTGATGGTGGCGGACGTGGGCCACAGCATCGAGTTGTACGCCGAGTTCAGCATGACCGGCGGGGCCTATCTGCATTTCCCCGATCCTCAGAGCCACCGCATATTGTTGGAGGACCTGCGCCGCCCGGAGATCCGCGAGCGCCTGCGCCTGGCCTGGACCAATCCCCTGGCCCTGGACCCCTCGCGCCGGGCGGCCAAGGTAACCCAGGAGATCGCCGGCAACCTGGCCGAGCTGGCCAAGTCCCTGGAGCAAAGTGGCCACAGCCCCGAGCAAGTGGCCGAGTTCCTCTCCCGCTGCCTGTTCACCATGTTCGCCGAGGACGTGGACCTGTTGCCCAAGGGAGGCTTCAGCAAATTGCTGGGCCAGGTGGCCGACTCGCCGGGCAAGTTCAAGGCGGCGGCGGAGGACCTCTGGCGCGCCATGAAAACCGGCGATTTCTCCTCTTTCCTCATGGAGCGCGTCCTCCACTTCAACGGCTACCTCTTTGCCGAGGCCTGGGCCCTGGAGTTAGATCAGGACCAGGTGCGCCTGCTCATGCAGGCGGCCAAGGCCGACTGGCGCGACGTGGAGCCGGCCATCTTCGGCACCTTGCTGGAGCGGGCCCTGGACCCGGTGGAGCGCCACAAGCTGGGGGCCCACTACACCCCCCGCGCCTACGTAGAGCGCCTGGTGATGCCCACCATCATGGAGCCCCTGCGCGCGGAGTGGGAGGCGGTCAAGGCCGCTGCCTTTACCCTGTCTCGCCAGGCCGAGGAGCTGGAGCTGCAGGCCGACGAGTTGAGCGACAAGGACCAGGCCCAGGTAAGCCGGCAGGATCTGTCCCAGGTGCGCGCCATGCGCAAGGAGGCCGGCCAGAAGGCCAAGGAATCCCTCCAGCAGGTCTTGGACTTTCACAAGAAGCTTTGCGACACCAAGGTGCTGGACCCGGCTTGCGGCTCGGGCAACTTCCTCTATGTGAGCATGGAGCACATGAAGCGCCTGGAGGGCGAGGTGTTGGAAGCCCTGGAGCAGTTCGGCTACCGCCAAAAGGGCTTTGAGCTGGCCAGCGGCCGCACCGTGGACCCCCACCAGTTTTTGGGCATCGAGATCAACCCCCGCGCGGCGGCCATCGCCCAACTGGTGTTGTGGATCGGATATCTGCAATGGCACTTCCGCACCCACGGCAACACCAACCCACCCGAGCCCATTATCCGCGACTTCAAAAACATCGAGCATCGCGACTCGGTGCTGGCCTATGACGGCACCCGGCCGGCGATCGACAAGGACACCCTGCAGCCGGTGACCCGCTGGGATGGGCGTACCTACAAGGAGTCGCCGGTCACCGGCGAGATGGTGCCCGACGAGAGCGCCCGGGTGCTGGTGGAGGAGTATCTGAAGCCGCGCAAGGCCCAGTGGCCCAAGGCGGATTATGTGGTGGGCAATCCGCCGTTCATGGGCATTGGTCACTTGCGCCAGGCCATGGGTGACGGTTACGCCGAAACCATCCGCAAAGTCTACAAGGATATCCCCGGCTCTTGTGATTACGTGCTGTATTGGTGGAGTCAGGCCGCTCACCTGGCCAGGAGGGGCAAGATTAAGCGCTTCGGGTTCATCACCACCAACAGCATGAGCCAGACCCTCAATCGCCGGGTAGCCGAGACGCATCTAAACGCCAAGCCGCCCCTTTCCATTATCTTCGCCATTCCCGACCATCCTTGGGTGGACGCCGCAGAAGGTGCGGCGGTGCGCATTGCCATGACCGTTGGGGAGGGTGGCGAACACGAGGGCAGCCTGCTCAAGGTGGTGAAGGAAGAAAGGATCGATGGCGAAGAGCGACGGGTGGAGTTGGCGGGCACAAGAGGGCTTATTCAAGCCAATTTGACCATAGGGGTAAACACCCAAAATGCTTTTTCTTTAAAAGGCAATAAAGATTTAAGCCAGACTGGTGTCAAATTACATGGAGCTGGTTTTATTGTCACAAAAGAAGAAGCAAGCGAGCTTGGCTTGGGACAAGTGCCTGGGTTGGAAAAATATATATTGGAATACAGGCATGGCAAAGACATAGCCCAAACGCCTCGTGATGTGATGGTAATTGACTTGGAAGGGCTTTCTGAAAAAGAAGTAACGGAGCGCTTCCCTGCTGTTTATCAACGCGTTTATACGCTTGTAAAACCTGAGCGAGACCAAAATAGAGATAAATCCCGGAGAAAATTGTGGTGGTTGTTTGGGAGAAGACATACAAAGTTGCGCAATTCTCTTAGAGGTTTGCCACGGTTTATCTCTACGCCCGAAACAGCAAAGCATAGATTTTTTGTCTTTATGGACCAATCAATACGCCCCGACAATATGTTGATAAACATAGCCTTGGATGATGCGTATTGTTTGGGAGTCCTTTCGAGCCGTCTCCATGTAGTCTGGGCTCTAGCGGCGGGTGGCCGGCTCGGGGTGGGCAACGATCCTCGTTACAACAAGACCCGCTGCTTCGAGACCTTCCCCTTCCCCGATCCATCCGAATCCCTGAAGGCCCGCATCCGCGACTTGGGCGAGCGCCTGGACGCCCTTCGCAAGCGCCAGCAGGAACAGCACCCCGGCCTGACCATGACCGGCATGTACAACGTGCTGGAGAAGCTCCGCTCTGGCGAGCCGCTGAGCGCCAAGGAGCGCGAGATCAACGACCAAGGGCTGGTGAGCCTGCTCAAGCAGATTCACGGCGAGCTGGACGCTGCGGTGTTCGAGGCCTACGGATGGCCGCCCGACCTGAGCGACGAGCAGATCCTGGAGCGCCTGGTGGCCTTGAATCAGGAGCGCGCCGCCGAAGAGGCCGAGGGCCTGGTGCGCTGGCTCCGCCCCGAATACCAGAACCCCGCCGGCTCCGCCCCCACCCAACGCGGCTTCGCCGGCATGGAGGCCAAGGCCCCGGCCAAGGCCCAGCCCGCCAAACAGCCCTGGCCCAAGACCATGGCCGAACAAGCCCAGGCGGTCCGCCAGGCCCTGGCCTCCCTAGATGCCCCGGCCAGCGTAGAAACCGTGGCCAAGTGCTTCCTCCGCGCCAAACGCGACCGCGTGGCCGAGTTGTTAGAGACATTGGTGGGGTTGGGCCAGGCAAGGGTGACAAGGGGAGGGGAGTATGTGGGGGGGTGAGAGACGTCACTCGTGGGCTATATCGCCTGGTAACCTGCTAATCATTTGGGATTTATAATGACTGAAGTACAACAAAAGCTACTCGGTTTAGCCGGATACGTAGAAGAGATATTTAGTTTAAAAGGCGCAACTGTTTTTACAGTCGGTGAATATAGACAGCCATTTTTTCACGAAAATGAATTTCAAGGTCGAGAAGGAGTATACACAAACCTAACGGATGATTTTGGCCCTGTGTGGCTAAAAGTGAAACGTATCCGCAGGCACGCGCCCCCGGCTCCAAGTGATAAAATTGCTCAATGGTTAGAAATAGTTGACGACCCTAATTCCATCCCAGTAATTACTAAACACCGCACTGTAATAATGAATGAAGCGGAGGCGCTGGCCCTAATCGAGCAGGAGAAAGTCAGCACGGAAGATATTTTACAAGTTCCAGATGCAGAAGACGATGCTAAGCAATTAAGTGTAATTTTATTCCTAGATAATTTTCCAGAGGTTGAACAAGCGATAGATCAATATTTAATAGACAGTTGGCACGCTTGGGCTGAAGCGGAAAAGCCAAGAAGAGAGACGATGCGAATTTATGAAAATCTCTTCAGCCTCCACCAAATAATACAGGTAGAAACTTCAAAACCGCTTGAACTAGTGTGGGGCATCGGAATCGGGCGCTGGAAAATAGACGGGAAACGAATCGATCATCCAATCGTTGAGCAGCTAGTGGAAATGGAGGTTGATAGCCAAACTGGCGATGTCCTAATTCGACCCCGCGAGGTAGAACCGCGTCTAGCCATAAGCGCGTATGCATCCTTGGAGATTCCGGGAGTAGCGGCCTTATCCAAAGGAGCAGAGGAAATTTGGTCCCTGCTAGATGATGATTCTGCGTTATCTCCTTTTGCTCCGGATACGTTCGAACCTATTTTGAAACTGGCTGCTGCTACTTTGGACTCTAGTGGGCAGTATTACCCCGACCAGATAAAAGATGCGGCGAATCGTAATGTTCCCGAGATTACAGATAATTTAATAATTACAGATACGTGGGTGCTTTTTGCACGGGAACGTTCAGAGAATGTTTTTCTCTTAGACATGCAGAAACTCAAGAAAAACATAGAAGTTGCTAAGGCGCTTCCGAAGCCTGCAATATCGATAGTATCTGAACCTTCTAAAGAAAAATCTGCTTTTACCTCATTTGGGATAGATCCTGGGCAAGCCAACAGTGGCGTGCCAATTAAAACGGCTTCAACATATCTCAATAAAATTTATTTCCCCAAAGAATTTAATCAGGAACAGGTATCAATAATTGAACGTTTAGAGCTTTCTGAAGGCGTTGTGGTTCAGGGCCCTCCCGGCACGGGTAAGACTCACACCATTGCAAATATCATCTGCCATTATCTGGCAACAGGCCGAAAAGTATTGGTATCCGCCAAGAGCGAATCAGCACTTAGTGTATTGCGCGATCATATACCAGAGGGGATCCGCGATTTTTGTATCAGCCTCTTAAGTAGTGAACGAGAAGGCCTCAAACAACTTGAAGGCGCGGTGCAGATATTAGCTAATCAAGTTACCCAGGCGAATCCAAGCCAATTAAATAAAAACATTGACAGCGGGATGAAAAGGGTCGCAGAGCTCGAAAATAAAATCAATGCAATTGATAATGAGCTCCTTGGGTGGGCCCATAAACATCTCCAATTGGTTTCTGGCTATGGGGAAGATAACATACTCCCCATGGATTTGGCTAGGTTGCTAATTGAAGATAAGGAGCGCCATGTATGGTTGCCTGATTCAATAAATTATTCCGAGAAATATAGCCCAAAATTTACGGACAAGGATATCTCTGAATTGCGTGAGGCACGTAAAATACTTGGCAAGTATATTTCATATTTAGGAAAGAGACTGCCAACTTTTGATGAGATTTTGGATACTCAAAAAATATCAGAAATTCACCACGACCTTACCCAGGCACAAAAAATCCAGACGCAAGCTCTTAGCCAGGACATGCCTATCATAAAGCTTTCTGCCGAGGGGGCTAGAGAGAAAGCAGAATCCGCACTTATCGCTTTAAAAAGTGTACTGGAAGTCCACAAGGTATGTAAGGATTTTAAGTGGCTTGCCCAAGTCTACAAACTTTGGAGAGCTAAAGAGCGTGGTTGTGAAGAAGTATTATTATTGGAAGCACTCATTGAAAGCCTGGAGAAGTTGGCTGAGGATCGCATAGAGTTTATCAAAAATCCTGTTGAATTTCCTGAAGATTATTTGACGAATCATAGTTTACGTTTTGCTATCACCAATCTTTCGGAAGGAAAGAAGGCTTTCGGTATCCTTTCGTTTGGCAAGAGTGATGTAAAAAAAATACTACAGAAAATCGCCGTACAAGGGCAAGCTTCCCAGGAAGAAAAGGACTGGAAAATTGTCCTGTCCTACCTATCCTGGCGAGACAGCTGTATTTCTTTTTCTGCGCGTTGGAACGCGGCAGCTCCTGAGTATGGCTTGCCAGAAATAGGCGAGGATATAATTGATATTGGCCGATGGGCAAAAGAGATTTCCGGCAATATTGAACTGATAAGAAAGGTAGTTGATAAATTTATTCCACTCCTAGCGCGCGACCTGCCCCAATTGTTCCATTTTGGTTTGATTCCAGAAAAAATACTTAGTTCATATAGGGAATGTGATCGCGCCATTAAGATCATTGAGACTAACCTTTCAAGGGTAGGGCTACTGGCGGCCAGTACCACAAAAGAACAACTCCAGGGACGGCTTGCTAAATGTTCTGGGAAGATATCCGAGGACATGCTCAATTTTATTAAATGTAAATTGGGGTCCACCGAGGTGAGCATTCAAAGTATTGAAAATGAGTGGTTGGACCTTTGTAACGAACTTAAAGTTGTAATTAATTTTAAAGGATACATTGACACGGTCGGTAGAGTCTCTGAGCTTATCGAGAGAAGCGGAGCGCCCTTATGGGCGAAGAAGGTTAGGCAAGAACCCGCAGAAGCCGAAGATCCATGGACGCCAAGTTGGTGGAAGGATAGCTGGGAGTGGTCACAACATCAATTCTATATCAATGAGATAGACGGAAAGGAGCGCATTAGGAACCTGGCGAAAATGCGCCAAGAACACGATCATGATTTGAAGAGAACATTCAGCGAATTGGTGAAGAATAAGACTTTCGTTGAGTTAAAAAAGAATATGAGCCCCGCAGTACAATCTGCTCTAAGCATGTTCACCACTGCTCTGAAACGTATTGGTAGAGGAACAGGGATAAGGGCTAGAAGATACCGACAAGATGCCAGGTCCGCTATGGAAAATTGCTATTCATCTATTCCCTGCTGGATCATGTCAAACTGGAGAGTGTCAGAATCATTGCCTCCCACTTTGGGTTCATTTGACCTGGTCATCATTGACGAGGCTTCTCAATCAGATATTATGGCTCTTCCAACATTACTGCGCGGTAAAAAACTCCTTATCGTTGGTGATGATAAGCAGGTGAGCCCTACAGCTGCCTTTATCGAAGAAAAAAAGATACTGCACCTAAGAAATAACTACTTGCAAGGGCAGCCATTTCAGTCCCTTTTTCTGCCAGGAGAGTCTCTGTATGACCTAGCAAATGCGGTTTTCGCTAGCAACCGGTTAATGCTTCGCGAGCATTTCCGGTGTGTGGAGCCGATAATCAGATTTAGTTGTCAATTTTATACCGAGGAACTAGTCCCTCTCCGAATTCCCAAAGCATCTGAACGGTTGGATCCTCCTTTGGTGGATGTCCTTGTGCCTCATGGTCGCCGAGACATGCGCACAAAAATTAATAAAGCCGAGGCTGAAGCTATCATAGATGAAATCAAAAAGATTACACAGGACGCCGACTACCAAAATCGGTCAATTGGTATTATTTCACTCATAGGGGCACAGCAAGCCCAGTACATTAACGCCAGGATATTAGAGGAACTTGGCGAAGACGTTTTTATGAAACACAATATTGCCTGTGGTGACTCGGCTACCTTTCAGGGAAAAGAACGCGATATCATGTTTATAAGCATGGTGGAATGCCCTAAACACAACACTTCAAAAACCTCACTGCCCTTCCAACAGCGCTTCAATGTTGCCCTATCCAGAGCGCGGGACCGAATGTATCTTTTTAGGTCGCTCAGGGAATCTGATCTAAAGCCTGATGACCTAAAAGCTAAAATTGTGCGCCATTTTAAAAATCCGATGGCTAAAGTGCTTCCTTTACCAGGCAAGGAGATTGAATTGTGTGAGTCTGCTTTTGAAAGGGAGGTCTTTAGCCGGCTGATCAAACTAGAATACCAAGTGGTTCCTCAAGTGCAAGCTGGTCCCTACCGTATAGACATGGTAGTGGAAGGCCCTAACGATAATCGACTTGCTATAGAGCTTGATGGAGATAAATACCACGCTGCTGAAAAATGGATAGATGACTATAATAGGCAAGTAGTCCTGGAACGTATGGGGTGGCGATTCTGGCGCTGTTGGGGTTCTAGTTTTATTATGGATCCCGAAGGATGCATGAACGACCTTATGACTATCCTTAGCTCCATGGGAATAACTCCCCAGCAAGGGGAGCATAAATCTTACCTCTATTCTGAGCATAGAATAGCTGAGGAATCTGTTACCAATGCTTACGACAAACCAGATGATGAAGAGGTGCCCTGTAGAGTAAAAACTATCCCTACTAACGAAAGTGATCGGCTGCCCACGACATTATTCCAAAAGAAACGAGGTGAAAAAGTACCCATAAAACAATATCTTTTTTCTGGCAAAGAAGATAAAAAGGAAATCGCAAATATCGATGAGTATATAGTGGAGGTCGGTGACAAAGTAACCTTTGCCTATAGCGACGAACCAACTCGCCAAGTAACTTGGGTAATCGGTGACAAAAAGCATGACCCAGACATGGGGATTGTTAATAAGATTACCCCAATAGCCAAGGCTTTATTGGGAAATTATGTAGATGAGGAGGTGGAATTGCCGCTTTCACCCCAAAGTAGGTTTATAACAATATTGGGAGTCCAAAAACAAAGGCAGACTAGCATGAACTAATCCTTGGCAAGATCGGTATAGTGATTGATTATAATGCTTTTTTAGTTGCTGCGAGTAATGTGTCTTCGTTTATATAAATATAGTTTGTGAAATCCTGGTGGCTAATGGCTAGCGATGGCTGAGGGACCAATAAATCATTTAGTATCATCTGCGCATAGTTGCCTTTTGTTTCACTAGTAACGTTCAATATAAAATTACTCAATATTTTGGTGTCTAGGCCATGGTTACTGTATGTTTCAAGTAAGTTATGGCCATCAGTAACTAATTTAACACCACAATGTATAGCCTCTAATGGCAAATTTGAAAACGCTTTATAGGGGAGGTCCTCCTCAAAGAAAAAAAGATAGTCAATGTAATGCAACAGATTCGACATCTCCGATGGATGGATGAAATTTCGCCAATTTACGCCGGTGCCCAATTTGTTTTGAACATATTTACGAAAACTATCAAAACCTAAGCCCTGGCCTACTATAAGGAAATCGCATTGCTCGTGCAGGGTTAACCAAATGTCGATTACCCGATGCCACCCCTTATGTTTCCAATAGTAGTTAGCTTTTCCTATAAGGGCCAAACGTGGCCGTCGGTTCCTTTCTCTGGACTTTGAAGTAAAAACTGAAGGGTTCGGTACATATGGTGGAATGATTTTAATAGGAAGTGAACGTGATGAAAAATATGAATGGTGGTCAACATCCGTTAAAATGGTACTTGCCTGTTCAAGGTAGCTAGTCCAGAGATTATTCCAAACTCCAGGCGCAAGAAATTTATTTATGTCAGAGCCTCCATGTTGCAGAACTAGTGGCACTCCTGTTCTGCTAGAGGCCAGACAACCTACTAAACCATAGGGAACCAGATAAGCCGCGCAAATTACATTGGGCTGGATATTCTCAATAACCTCTAAGGACTTATCAAGAAGACTCAGTGATGAATGCCGCTCATGAGGAATTATCCAAGGCACTTCACTTGAGGCGCGATGTATAAGAACCCGAGGATGGCACTCCTCAACAGGGGGGGCCTGAATGTGATAAGGGTCGTCAGGGTTGACTGCGTCAGTAATGATGTGGATTTCATGCCCGCGCTCACCAAGGGCCCTAGCCAGCCAGTAAGCTTTCGCAGCCATACCCCCCTCCAGGGGAGGGTATTTTGTTATGTAAGCGATTCTGGCCATATTCGGGCCAACAGAGAATCTTTGGGGGGAGGGGAAGAGTGATGATCCCAATTATTGAAGAAAGTTTGCTCAAAAAGGTCAAATAGAAGCAGGTTCAATTTAGAACCCAGGAGAGTGCCCAGAGGATGGCTATCTAATTCCTCATCTGATATTGCTGCCTCGACAGCTTTGACCACAAGTTTATCTAGGTGCTCCAGGGCCGCTGGCATACCCAACTTTTTCCGATTGATGACCTCCGCCAAGCCAAGGTCAGAAAAATCACTGCGAAATGCATCTCGGATAATTTTTTTGGTGTTTTGTTTATCGGGAACTTTGAACTCGATTGGCAGTTCCATTGCCCACTGAGAGAGGTCATCTTCAAGATATAGCGGTCGGATTTCAAAGCCAAAAGCACCAGCTGAGCGATCAACGCTTTGCAGATGATAATTACTCAGGGCGCCGTGTAATAAATCGTTGAAAAGATTTTTCCGGTAAACGTCCTCGTTTTCAGGTAGGGGGAAAATATCCTCTACCATATTCTCCAGAATGGTATTTCCCTTTGCTTCCGCTAAATTATTTCTTATGCGGTCGGAGAATCCCAGTGGGTGTGTATAAACCCAATAGTAACCCCCAAATAGTTCGTCAGCACCTTCTCCGGAAAAAGCTACGCGTACGTGCTGGGAAGCATGATTAGACAGAATATGAAAAGCAAGGCCTCCCTGGATGTGGAATACTCCGCCTGCCATCAAGCTTTCGTAATGGGCAACATAATCAGGCAGCCAATGCCAATAGTCCGACAAGTTAACCGAAAATTCATGGTGTGCAGTACCTAAAGCATGGGCCACTTTGCGAGCAGCCAGGAGGTCAGGAGAGGAATCATCATCCGCCAAGGTAAACGTATCGAAATTTTGGCCTAAGTAACGCTTAGCCACTAAAGCTATTGTGCTTGAGTCCAGGCCACCGGAAAGGTAAACACCTTTATCCATGCTGCCGTGTGCGAACATGCTTTCGGCCGCCGCGATTACTCGCTTGCGAGTCTCACGGACGCACCCTTCATAGTCCAGATTTGATATGTTGTTTTGGTAGCGCGCAGCAGGTAATTTTGAATAACATGTCTCTTCCGATCCACCTGATGCATCCAGACACAGTACAGTGCCAGGCTTGACCTGTCTAATTCCTTCGAACAGTGTTTCATCCTGTGAATGAACGTAGCCAAACACCCTAGTTTGGCGCAAAGCGCTAAGGTTTAAAGCCGGAGTCACGTTGGGATGTTTTAGAAGGCCTTTTATCTCTGAGCAAGCCAGCACGACGGTTTTGCTCTTGAAGTAATAAATAGGCTTGATCCCGAAGCGGTCCCTGACAAGAACGAGCTTGTCACCGTCCAGAATAGCGATACTGAACATCCCTTTTAAGTGTGCGGCAAAGCCAAGTTGGTACTGGTCATACAGCTTGGCGATCAGCTCGCTTTCAAGATCAGTTTTTTTGATAATACCTTGTGAAGTGAGGTCACCCCATAGAGAGGCGTAGTTATATATTTCGCCATTCAGGAGAATGATACGGCCCGTGTCCGGATCATGGTAGATGATGCTGGCGGTCGGATCCCCAAAGATGGAGAGACGGCATCCGCCGAGCCCATGCCGGCCCTCTGTCCACACCTCAAGGCTGTCGGGACCGCGATGGCGCACTGCCTCGGTCATAGCCCTGATAATCGCAGGACGGTTTTCGTTCAATGCGGCTACTATGGTGCACATTTTGACAAAACCCTGAGCGATGAGGTGGCGCCGATGAGAGCCAGAGAGGTGCCGTCATCTAGGTAGTGGTATGGCCAGTAACCAGAAGGCAGCTGGCTGGCCGCAAGCCAGTCTAACGCTCGCTCGTATACCTCTCGTTTTACCAAGTGGGGCCATTTGGAGAGCCCCCAGAGAACCACGCCGGTGGACCAGGGGTCACTACCGATAGGATGCTCCCTCCATGGGGCGAATCCGCCATCATCGTTTTGGTCGCAGGCCAAATGCTTAATCGTCTCTTCGATGAGATTTGATTGCGGCCTGCCAGCCATAGCTAAGAGAAAAAACCCTCCCTTATATGATAGCCGCACCTGTCCTGCAAAGTCTTTACGCCATTCTGCCTCTAGCCAGTCGAGGTCTGCTGTAGTGACTACTTCCGGGAGAAGGGTTGCTATAAGGCCGGTGATTGGGATGCGCGATTGATCCCGAGGGTGCCGGCCCCAGCCGCCTGTATGGTTACGGGTGATGTTTAGCCAAGTTATTGCAGCTCGGTAAACCTCTGAGGTTTCATTTTTAACAGCCTTCAGCAAACCGGCAGCCCAAACGGTTTCCTCGGGGTCAGACCATCCGCCGTCAGATTTTTGTGAATCCTTTAATCTAATAGCCACACGCAACCAGAAAGGGGCTGAGGTCCCAAATCCGATTTTTATAAGTGCCATGCCGGCGCGTGCGATCCTTACTGGTTCCAAAGATCGTGTAACAGAATCAGCTATAAATAGCGCAAGTCGTTCTGTACCGAACGATATGAAGTCATCCGGCATAACCGTTTGTGCCCTTGTCGTTATGTTTGAGTAACCTACGCCCAACCTCGTGAAGGGTTCTTAATCTATCTTGAATCACATTTAATGGGGTAGACTTGCGACAGGTGCGGCATACACAGAACAAAGCTTCATCGTGTCCATATCTCTCAAAATCCATGTCACGTATTTCTATATATTGGTTGCAAATGACACACCAAGCGGAAGGTGTTGAAAGGTTTTTAGCCTTTTTGCTTGTTGCAAGTAATAAATCAAATCCAACATCTACTGGTAAAATTTTATTTAAGCCGTATGTACTTTTCATTCGTTCTATTAAGTCCAATCTAATTTTACCACGCAACTCCTCTCCGAATTCACTTACTAGAATTAAAATATCAGCACGGTGTTGTTTTATTTCCCTTAAAAACCTGAGCATGCCCATGAGATAGGGGTGACCTTTATCTTTAATCAATTCCCAACATTTATCTGGTGAGTTGTAGTAAGAAAATTCTCGATGCCCTTCCTTGTTGAAGCCAATTAAAGAACCAAGGTGAACAAGTAATAGGTGGCAATCGTAATAGTTTGACATGATATCAGGAGCCCAGCTTGTATCGCCCGTATAGCCTATTTTGTAAGATGTTTCGCCTTCTATCCATTCAACAATAAATCCAAAGCTGTCCGAATACTCTGAGAAATCGTTGTGGTAACTCAAGGTTGGTTTGATAATTATCTTTTCCTTGCCATTATCTCTGTAATCAACAATAGGCGATAGTGCGTTACCTCCACTTTGGGGGGGAATAACTTCGAATGCAAAAGAGGTGTTATCAATAAAATTATCAATAACTTCTTTTTCAATGTCTAGAATATAAGGTTCGATAAATTTACGCAAACCTGGGCTTTCTATTATATGAGCCAACCGTCTATATATACCCAAAGTCATGATTACGTGTAATTTTTTATTTCTTTTTCTTTTTCCCAATTCAAAACACAAATTGACCAGTGACTCAAAGTCACGGACATGATCTAGATGGGCGTGGCTAAGTAATACAAGATCAATATCCGAGAGGCTGAAACCAGAGTGAAACAGATTGCGTACAAAGTCGAAACCAGGATCAATAGCTATACTCCAGTCAACGCAACCAATTTGGTCAGTATGGTAAACAAGATACCCGCCACCAAGCGATCTACCCTGGGCAGGAGATGTGGAATTCCATCTTTGTAGCCCCAAGAAATGAAGGGATTTGCCTAGCGGATTGTGGAGGCTTCTACACTTGAGATGCTCTAAAAAGTGCTCTTCCCATCGCTCCATGATATGCTCATAATCGCGGTGGCTTAGGCTATTATCATCTCTCCTATTATTGATATAATTATTTTCATTGTTAATAGAATTGATCTTACAACATTCTAATAAATCTTTGAATCCATTAGGCCGATAATCAAAACAGCGGGCGCACCATTCCGCTGCACAATCTGGTCTGTCTATCGCTGAATTGAAAATTTCTCTTTTTCGCCAACACAAATCTTCGCGAGATTTTTCAGCATCAAGTAAAAAATCTCTGAACGTTTGCCTGTCAGCATCGAAGGAATCTATTCCGAGCGTTTTTCCCTTTTCATAAAATAACGTTAGGTTTTTTCTAAAGTCATCATATTTGGGACCGGGTAGACGGCGAAGATCTAAGCCCTGCCTTCCGCATGTATCGCATGCATGGTCTCCGCCGATATTTTTGTTTAGCAATCTAATATGGTTTTGGTTATATAGGCTAAAAATAACTGTGCTGGGGGTGTGGTCATTGTCGACCAGAATGCTTAACGCTTCAGCTAGTAAGCAATAATACCCGTCCCTATTAGTTTTGCTGAACCTTGCCTTGTTCCAATATTTAGCAAAGGCATCAGGCAGTTGTCTTGCAAAATTATTGTATTCATTGTTTCGTTTTTCCGAGTCCGCAGTGTCATTTTTTAGATTGCGTTTACTTTCTCTTATCTGATCAAGAAGTAAGGCCACATTAATGTCTATGACGCGGTCAGTAATGTTTTTAAACTTGCCTATTTTAGATAATTTTTTAATTATATCGCGTTGGCTAAAATTTGACCGTGGGCTTATAAATTTAGCCGCACCGATTAGACATTTTATAGACTCATCTGGGTCTCCACTCAACCGCAAAGCTTCGGCTACCAGAAAATACCGCTTGGCACCAAAATACCGCTTGGCACCAAAATAATTATCGGGATCTCCGCCCCACTTTTTCAAATTGCTGTCACTGAGAGTTTTTCTGGTGTGGTAAGCTAATTGCAGCCGAACTTGGATGGCAGCTCTTCCCAAAATAGCCGGTAACAGTAAGATCTCGCGACCATAGCAGTTGTCACGTTGTTTGTCCCACGCTGAAGAGTTATCATTTGTTGTTTTCCAGGCATCAAATGGTTTGGGCGGGTTAATAATATAGTTGAAGTTAACGACTGCTTCACGAAGGCGGTTTTCATGCTGGAAACCCATAGCGATATTATATCTAGCCCATAGATCATAAAATGAGAAAATGGCAAACAACGGGTGCTCTTTCGCATTACTTTCAACTCCTATCTCTTCGTTAACTTTATTTTCGTAGTACTCCTTAAGAATTCTACGTGCTCGTTCTGCAAAACTACGCTGGTCTGGACCTTCACCACAGGCTGACATTTCCAATAGATAAATAACTGCTAGCTTTATTTTTGCGAAATTGCCATCTATAATTTTGGGAAGATGTCGCTCAAGGTAAATAATGACTTCATCCAAACGTCGAAAATAGCAATCACTACCCTTTTCTTGTATTTTGGCTCTAATTAACTTCGCCCAGAATAAAGGGAGCCAGGGCTTTTTAAATGATCTGATGTCAAATTTATTACAGAGGTTTTCTGATGGTTGTAGCTGTGGAAACTTATTTAGGTTGAAGAGATTGAGCCATTTATTGTCAAGATCATGAGTACAGTGACCATGAGCAAAGGCCTCATCAAAATTATTCCGACAGTCATCATTAAGGATTAGGCCGCTTGTGACTTTTCCGTATTCCTCTTGATCGATCCAGACATCGATTTGTGCGTTCAGAGCTTCCAGTTGCTCGAAATCTCCCTCGCCCATTTACACCTCTCCCCCCAAGCCCATGAAACATGGGCGAACTTAACCCTTGCAAAAAAACAGGATACGACAGGTGTAGGCCGCCCGGAGTCTTAGATCAGCTACCGGCAGTTATGGCAGGAAGAGCACTGCTTACAAACTAAGCCCTTGCCCTTGGCTTCGATAATGTCCAACGGGAAACGCATCTTGGTTTGCTTGATGATCTGCGGCTTCTGGTAGGCGTTCTTCTTATTCTTCATGACCCAACCTCCTTGATGATCTTATTTTGCAGTGCGAACGAAACCACCTCGTACAAGTCTTCGGTGGCCGTTTGCGGCTCAAGGCCAAACTCGTCGGCAAAATTCCCCACGAGATCGTCCAGCCTTGCGCCGGCACCTATACTATCTAACACCCAATGAGCGGTGTTGTTAAGCTTGAAATGGTCTCCACTCTTTACGTCAAAAGCATAAAAGTGATCCGCCTCTGGCAGGGCCTGGAGCAAGATGTGCTCGGACAGGGCAAGCACTGACTCGGGTTTCAAGCCCAACACTGGGGATCCTCCGCCATGTAGTCGCCGGTCGTGAAATAGGCCATGGCCCTGCAACCCCTGCACTTGGTGATCAAATCGCATGCGCCGCACTTACCACCAAGATTTTTGGGGTCACGGATGCGCCAGAGCACCTCGGAGCCGTACCAAATTTTAAAAAAGCCGTCCTCTAGGGCATGACCAATGGGAATAGGCAGCCTTCGACAGGGATACACTGTACCGTCCGGCATGACGGTCAGGGCGTTATTGCCTGCTGAACAAAGGGCGCCAACCGTAGGGTCATCAGGGCCCAATAGGGCGAAAAGCGGCCGATATAGTAGGATGCGCACAGGCGGGCTGTCCAAAGCGGTGCGGTGGACCTGCTCATAGAACTGGCGCAACTCATCGCGACTCAATACCTGATCAGCCATGTCACTACCTGAGCCTTCGGGGATGAGCCGCTCCAACGCCAGGGTGGCCACGCCCTCTCTCCCACAAAGTTCCACGAGCGCGGGGAACTCCTCCTGGTTGGCCTTGGATATGGTGGTCATGACTGAAACAGGTATCTGCCGGCTGGTAAGAAACCTAACGGCCGCTAGGGTAGATTCGAAGCTGCCAGACCCGCGAATGGCATCATTGGTTTCGCGGGTGGCGCCCTCCAAGGAAACTTGCACACGCCGCAGCCGCGCGTGAGCCGCCAATGCCTCTGCCTCAGGTTCTGTGATCAAGGAGCCGTTGGTGAGGATGTCGTAAAACGCGATCTGCTCTGAACTGTCCAAGCGATCCATAAGAACATGTAGATCATCCCGCCGTAAAAATGGTTCGCCTCCGGTGAGCGAGAGTGTCCCTACCTTGTCCCACTTGGCCAAGGCCGCTTCCATGCCATCCACAACGCGTAGAAGATCAGTCAGGGGAAGCTCCTGCGCGGCCGGGCCCTCCTGGTAACAATGCTTGCAACTCCGGTTGCACCTCTCGGTAAGGTGCCACTGGAAGTAGAATTCGTCAGAGGCGAGGAGTTCTTCTGCTGTGGTAGTAGCCATACAATTAATATATCATAGAAATAATATATTCATAACGTTTTAAACGCTATTTAAATCAAGTCGTTACAATGTGGTTAATAGCTAAAAATTATTGTATTTATAGTCTGCTCTGAGGCTGGGGCTAGTGGGCGGCCAGGTTGGCCTTGGCGCCGGGCGGCAAGGCCTGCAACTTGGGATGGAAACCGGTGTGACCCTCCGCCGGGCACCCGCAGCCAGGGCAGGTGGCGAATGCCCCGCTTGATCTCAGCCGCCAGCAGGCCGTAAACTTCGGCCGCCTCGCGGATGGCCATGTGCCCCTGGAAAGTAGAGCGCAGCAGCCCCACCTTGGCCACCCCCAGACATCTATCCCTGGCCATAATGAACCCATGCTCCGCATCCACCGCGATATGTGAATCGCTTTAACGGCTGGACACAGGGCCAAATATCACTTAATCCAATTCTTAGAGGTTGGGGAAGGATTGTCCCTTAGGCTGATGGGGGTCTGGTAAAGAAGCATGTGATTGAACGATTCGCCATCCTCCCAGTTGACGTTCCAGTACCATAGTAAAGCGGCCCAAATGGTTATCGATATTTTGCCCATTTTTTATCACTGAAGAGCCCCACTGGAAGGCAGCCCAGGCAACATCGCCACTACCGGCAACATGTAGATCACGTATGGTTACATTTCGACTTTCCGTTTCATTTACGTCACGATTTACCAAAAATTTAATGGTTTCTTTTCCAGATCCTTTTTCATCACTACCGGTTCCAAAGATGTATAGACCTGATTCATCTGTATATAGTGAAATTAAGGTGTCTATATCACCTTTTTCGAACGATCTAAAAACTTTGACAATGATGTAATTTATCTCGGCAGTGAGTTTTTCGTTTTGTTCCATTTACCCTTTCCTCCCTCGTTAAATCATCCTGGATATATTGTGGGTTAAGCCAACACTTAGCCGATTAATTACCATACGATATCGTGATAGCAACGAATATGGTGTTAGACTGAACAAGGTGCATATTTATCAGTCCGCGACATTATTTATTTGGTAAGACAGAGGACGCTATGGTGAATTTAGAGCGTTAATAAAAATGCACGTCATTATTTGAAAAAACAGTAAGTAATAAAATTGCCGCAGTAAAAATGAAAGCTAGTTGAAATGTTTACCGTTTTCACAGATTGTCAGCTCGTTTCCTAAGATACGCCCATGGTCGCGTAGGTCCTTCAATAAGTCAAAATGGATTGCTGATTTGTTGACCCCTCCTGTGTCCGGAGGTGAAAACCCGATAGCCAAATGGCATGTTCCTCCGATTTTTTCATCAAGCGCGATATGGCCGAGTTGGTTAGTCATCGCGTAATTAATGCCTATGGCGAATTCACCAAGCCTAGAGGCGCCTTCATCTGCCGCCAGCAAGGCAGAGAGTGTGGACTCTCCCTCTGTGGCCCCAAAATTTACCACTTTGCCGGCTTCAAACTCTAGAAAGGCATCCCTGATTTGGTGACCTTCGAAATCCACAGGAAGGTCAAAAAGAACGCGGCCTTGTACCGAGTTTTCAACAGGCGAAGTATATACTTCGCCGTCCGGCATGTTAAACCGTCCGCTGCCAACAACTGCGGTTCTATTTTTTATGGAAAATTCTAGATCAGTGTCTTTACCCTCGATTTTAATAACATTCGTCTTATTTAAAATTTTGGCTAAATCTCTCCCTGCCCGATCTATTTTTGTCCAGTCTTGGTTGACAATGCTAAAAAATGAGTCTTCGAATTTGTTCAAAGGCATATTTGCCCGCTCGGCCAGTGCATCACTGGGGAAGAAGGTGGCACACCAACGCTTAGTTTTCATTAATGCATGGGCAGGTCCTATGGTGCGACGACGCCGAACAATCTTGGCTGAGTCCATCCCGTTTAATAGAGAAGTATTAGTCTCGCTACGTATAAAACATAAACGATCAAACCCTCTCAATACGTCCATATCGACCGGTAAAAGGAAGTCGAGCTGATTTGTAGAGGCAAACTGGTAGTAGATCGCTTCAGTTTCTGGAAAGGTAATTCGCTGCCAGGGGTGGGCACCACGAAGCAGGCATTCTTTGTAAACGGCGAGGACTAAAGGTTTAGTGTCGGCAGGGCCTGTTATTAACACCTTATGATCTTTTTCAATTTCCAAAGAGTATTCGACCAGTATCTTGGCCAGGTTGACTACTCTTTCATCGTTCATATCCATAGTATAATTCGGCCAAATCACCCACAGGTGGTGGGTATGTTGCGCTTGACTGGTTTCCAGAAACCTTCGCGAGTTTTCTCGTAGGTTAAGAATCGGATCAAACCTCTGACATACAATTCTCTAAGTTTCTCTTTGGTCAAATATTTGGTTTCCACAACCACTCTCGACAAGATGTATTGTTCCCAGTCGTCAGTCAAAAGACGGATTCCTAGTTTGTCCAGTTGGCGGTAAACTTGAGTGCCAGGATAAGGGGTAAGCAGGCTGAGCATTATACGAGTCGCACCAATGTTCAGCAGATGGTCCGCAAACTCAATGGTGTCCGTTACTGTTTCCTCTGTGTCCTTCGGATGCCCGAGCATTATTCCGCAAACAATGGCTTCTATGCCGGCATCGGCAGCAGCTGTAACGGCGCCTTCCACCTGTTGCAGGCTGACTCGTTTGCCGATGTCCTTAAGGATTTTGGGGCTTCCGGACTCGACCCCGTATTGAACCGCTCCGCAACCGGCCCCTTGGATAGCGAATGCAATTTCCGGGGTCATCTCTGCAGCCCGGCAAAAACACGACCACCTTAGCTTTAGGCCTCGCTCCTTAATACCTTGGCAGATATCAAACACCCGTTGGTGGTCCCAGTTGAAGGTGTCATCGTTAAAGTCTACCTCGTGGATGCCATATTCCTTCTGCAGGTGTTCTAGCTCATCTAAGACGCGGCCAACGCTGGGCGTCCGGTATCGGTGGCCGAAAATCAGGTGGCAGGCGCAGAAACTGCAATTGTTGGGGCAACCACGCGAAGTGCATATCGCCCCTTTCTTCACATAACGGTCCATAGACAAAAGGTCCCTAGCCGGGAAGGGTAGGTCGTCCAGGTCCTGGATAGGCACGCGCGGTGGGGTTAGGATGAGGTCTCCGTTCGAGCCTAAAAAGGCTAGACCTGCGATTTCTTGATGACCAGCAGGCGTGCCATTGAACAGGTGCCGGCATAACTCCAGCATGGTCTCTTCGCCTTCGCCCAGAACCACGAAATCAAAGGGGCCGTCGTTTAGGCACTCGCCTGGCATGCCCGTGGCATGGACTCCACCTAGAACGATGGTGGTATCTGGCTCCCATGCCTTTATAAAGCGGGCAGTGCGCAAGGCGTTGGGATAGGTAGGGGTAGTAGCGGTGATCCCTATTACCTTTGGCGTCAATGCACGGCAGGTGCCGACGATGGTCTCCGGAGGCACTCCTTCAATATGCAGGTCTTTGATGGCCACGGAGAAGCCATTTTCGCGCACATAGGCGGCTAGGTAGGCAAGGCCCAGTGGCGGTGACAAGAATTCTGGCGCTTCCAGGGCCGCTTGGTCATAGGTAGTAGGAAAGGGGGGTGAAACAAAAAGCACATCGCAGGGGTCTTGCTCGCGCCAGCCTATTACATTGCGTTCGCGAAGCCCCTGCAGGGCCTCCATCACATCGGAAAGCACTTCTTCGAATGGAGGCGCTGACCCCTCGCACTCAGAAGCAAGCGCATGGGCAATATCCCATGCGCTAGTCTGGCCATCGCAACGAGACCAAATGAATGAGGCCGTCTCATCTAGCAGGTAATGGTTAAGGTAGAGAGCGGAGTCGCCAAGAACATCTGCCTGACCATCTGAACGTTGTAACCAAAGATCGGTCAGCCGGCGTGGGGAAATTCGTTTAGTTTCCTCATGCATCGCCCTGGCCGTCAGAGTTAATTGAGTTTTTTGGGAAGTGCTCAGATGGCTTCCGCTTGGCCTCGGGCCAAGGGCTTTTGCCCGGAGGTACGATAGAGATAGGTGGCGGCGAAAAGTTGGCTGATAAGGGAGGCGCGCTGATTTTCACGGTTATTATCAAGGGATGCTTGTAAATCATGGTTTCCCCGATGTTATGCTAGTCTTATTAAACGAAATTAAGAAGTACCCTTGTAGCGGGTATATCATAACCTGAAATGTTCTTCATAGTGATAAGAGCTAATCTGTTCAGCGATAGTCATGGGGCTTGTAAATTTTAAGTTTGAAATACGAACAATTTCGTCCACGCCAATAGAAGCTGAATGTAAGGCACTCCAGACATCAAGGACCTCATTTCTCCTCGAAGGGTCAATAAAATCAATATCAATATTAGTTTCTTTTTGTCCGTTAATTATAGTACTTTTTCGTGCTCCTGAAGCCATTTCATATCCTATACAAGAATTACGTTCGTCACCGGGATGGCACGCGGGTTGACAGGTTGCTGAATGGCAATCCCAAAAAACAAAGTCTCTGACTTTGTTTAGTAAATCTCTATTGCTATAATCTTCCTTGGGTATAATTCTTACTTTGTTACCTCGCATATAATGATAGGCAATTATATGGGCTCCAAAAAGTTCTCGAATATCATCTAACGCCCAAATAAATATCCGCTCAATCCTGCCAGGCAAATGTACACCGATTCTATCATTACGATCACTGAAAACCAAGGGATAAGGCCATCCCAACTTATTGGGGCTTGGCCATACAAAGTCAAATTTGGCTTGATTGGTGCCGATCAGGTCAAGCATATTTTCAGGTCTAGTCATTTCAAATAGTCTTTTCCTGGACCATAAGGAAAGAACAGAATCATATTGTAAAATGCCATTAGATATCCATAAAATTGGTGGGGAAGTGTCAACCGCATGTAAAACGTGTAGTGGCCCTTGTTTGTCACTTGTAGTGTGGATAAGCACTTCCTTGATGGCATCTAATTGCATAATTTTGACGGGAGTTGCGTTGGTTATTGATCTCCCGAATGCCAGTTGTTTGTCTAAAATATTTAAGCTGTTTTGTAACTCAATATTTCCTTCATTAAAAACAGATAGCATTAATTTGAAAAACATAGGTTCAAGGTTTTGTTTGAGTATTTCTCTGCTTTCATAGGCTGGAATTATTACTATATTCCTAAAATACAGTAAAAAAGCCACCAAAAATGGTAAAAAAAATAAAATGAATATTTCAATAGGCACTAAAGTATATGGGGAGTGGTGAAGCACAAAAAAAGCAATAATTGCTAGGACAACAATTACAAAAATGCCACATATAAAATATTTTTTGTGTTCCGCATATTCTGATTTAAGGAACTGCCATAATGTTTCCGGCATGAAATCGGAGCGGGTTTCAATGCCTAGGCCTGCCAGTCTATTTTTTTGATCTTCACTTTTCATAAAATAGCCATTTTATGTGTAAGTAAAAAACTACAAGTAAGATTTATTGTAGGCATAAATATTTCCCTTGTCGAATATGATACACTTGCAATTTAAGCTTTTGGCAAGACCTTCATCGTGCATAATCATTATGGTAGTTGCCTCAGTTTCACCAGATTTTATCATTGCTTCTTTAGCTACAATTCTGGAAGTATCACGGTCCAAACTAGCTGTAAATTCGTCAAGTAATACCAACCTAGAGTGACGAGAAAAGGCGATACCAATAGCTATCGCTTGCCTTTGTCCACCAGAAAAGTTGGTCAGGATAACCGGCAAGCGAGTTTCCAACCTCAATCCCGAGCTTTTTAGGGCTTCTATCTGGTCCTTCCCAAGACGCAATCCATAAGGAAAAGGCTTCCACCATTTCCGAGAACCGGCTAGAGCTAGATTCTCATACAAATTAAGACTTGGAGCCGTTCCCATCAATGGGTCTTGGTGTACGAAACTAATTTGACGGGCACGCACGTAATCTTTTTGTTTGGTGACATCCTTTCCGTCAATAAATACTTTGCCTTCAGTGGGGCGGTAAATCCCAGCAATAACTTTGATCAAAGTACTCTTGCCAGAACCATTACCACCTTGAATAATGACCACCTCACCCGGCGAAATCTCCAGGTTGACTCCATCCAAGGCCACGGTCTCATTGGGCGTGCCCTTGTTAAAGACCACGGTCACGTCTTCAAGTTTTACGGATGCCCCCCTCATATTCCTACCAGTTTGATTTTGCGTAGCTTTCTACTGTGGCGCCCCGGAAGCGTAGAGCGATGCCAAGTATGACTAATGCCCCCGTACCAAGTTTGAGGTCCGTGGGGGCCAAGCCAATGCGCAGGCATATGCCGATTGCCAGAAAGTAGAGCAGACCCCCCAAAAGAGCGCCGCCCAGTTGCTTGAATGTGTCCCACGGCAACAGGGCCCAGCGACTATTTGAACGGTGCCTCCAGATCATCCTGCGTAGCCCAGAAAGCCCGTCCATGGCCGTCTCTCCAATGATCAAGGCCGCCAGCCCGGTGATGATTAAGCCGATCCCCATACTCACGTCAGCAAAGCCTTGACTCTGGGCAACCATGGCCCCGCATATGGCCACCAGCATGTTGCTGAATCCCAGACCAAGAAACACCGGCCAATCAGTGTTCACGCCCAGCCCGCGCACCATGAATTCGTTATCACCCGTGGCCCTCATGAAGAGACCTAAGTGGGTTGCCGCCAGGTAGCAGCATAGGATCAAAACAGTGATTGGCAGTATGGCTAGGCCGACGAGGTAGGCCGGTGAGTTGATACCCAAAGATTCGAGTGGCGACATGATATTGGGAGTGGTCAGCAACGAGATGTTGGCCCGACCCATAACCCGCAAGTTGATGGAGTAAAGTACCATCATGGCCAGGATGCCGGACAGCAGTTTGCTGATACCCAGTTTGCGGTGGAGTATTACCGTTCCGGTGCCGGCCAAGAACCCTGCAATTGCAGCGAAAAACATGGCAACGATGGGATTAAATCCACCCACTAAGGAAACGGCACACACGGCTGCTCCAAGGGTGAAGCTACCATCCACCGTCAAGTCAGGGAAATTGAGCATTCTAAAGGAGATGACAATCCCGTAGATGGCCAAAGCAAACAGGAAGCCCTGTTGTAAGGCCGATGATGCTACCGGCCAGATCACTTGTATACCTTGGCCGCCTTGCTGAGCAGATCCTCAGGTATTTTTACTCCGGTGGCCTTCGCTGCACTCAGGTTGAAATAATATTTGTAGTTGGTTACACGGGCCACGGGGATATCGCCGGCTTTCTTGCCCTGCAGCAAAATCATGGCCGCGAGATCAGCTGACTTCTTGCCGACATCAAAATAATCAAAACCTACAGTGCCAAAGCCCCCCTTCGCCACGCTGGAAGAAGCCGCCATGAGCAAGGGGATCTTGTTAGATTCGGAGACCTTGATAAGCCCTTCTATGGCTCCATCGACTGTATTGGAAGCTCCAGAATAAATAGCATCGCAACGTCCAACAAGCGATTGGGCGGCCTGTTGAACCTCGGAGGTGTTGGCTACCGGCGCTTTAACCAGTTTGAAATCGAGTTTTTTGGCTGCCTGCTCAACCTGGCCCATGACAAAGTCTGCGTTACTTTCACCAGGGTTGAACACCACGCCAACCGTTTTGACATCGGGCACGACCTGCTTGAGCAGCGTGAATTGAGCTTTGATAGGAAGCACGTCACTGGTCCCGGTGACATTTCCACCAGGCTTTTCAAAGCTTTTCACTATGCCGGCAGCTACGGGGTCGGTAACCGCACCGAACACAATCGGAATATCAGTTCCCCGTGCGGCCTTAATCACCGCTTGGGCGGAGGGTGTTGTGATTGGGAAAATCAGGTTTACCCTGTCGGAAACGAATTTTTGCGCGATGCTTACGGCTACCTGCATTTGGCCCTGGGCGTTCTGAAAATCGTATTTGATATTCTGCCCATCAACTAAGCCATGTTCCTTCATGCCAGCAATAAACCCATTGCGTATCGCATCAATCCCAGGGTGGGCTACAATTTGGGTTATGCCGACTTCGAGGATTTTGTCCTTACCAGCGATGGAATTGTTGGCAAGCGCAAGCAAGAAAAAGGCGAGAGCCAAGGTCAATATTACAAGTGGAATCCTGACATGCGATTTATGCAGCACGAGTTACTCCCATAAACATTGACCATATCAACCCGGCCATCCACCGTGCTGATGGGCGGTTAGGCAATCTAAGATGCAACATCGTGATGTATTTTGGTTTGGGGGAAGGGCATGATCCCCCATCACTCAAAGCATTAGGGCAGGCTCGAGTATGGAAGGGAGCATAGCCTATTTGGATAATAAAGAGCAAGTTTCAATAATGATTATACGAATCCTCGCGGTAACACCATTTGCCTCACTTGCTGAAAAGTGTTCGCATTCCCATATCTAAAGTTTTCTAAAGGTATTTCAGCCTATATCTTGTGTGCAATCAATATGTTGCCTTTTCGGTCCGCACGCACTGCCACCATTTGTCCTTCCAGTGCACCCTCTCTCGCATCTTTTACACCCATCCTGGATAGCCACTCCTGCTCAACAAAGGCAAGGCCAGGCTCTTACTTTTGCAGAGCGCTGTTACGCCCTTGTCCCTCCACCGCCCACCCTGCATGTTAAGTTTTGTTAAGGTTTGTAAGGCGATATAATGCCATAATAACAATGAGATATGCTATGTGTCTATTCCGGCAAGGCTCCAGGAGCCCAGTAAACCACCACATCCTCCCCGAAAACCTCCCTTGCGAGCTTCTCAAAACTTGCAGCCTCCGGAGCCAGAACAACAGGCCCGCCCTTACGGCGCATGAGCTCCTGGACGGTCACAAAGGCCAGGATCAGGTCGGCCGGATCACGGTAGCCCTGACCTCGAAACCATTCCTGTATGTGGAGCATCACCACCCTAGTTTCACGGGGCCACATGACGGCCTCGGCATCCATCCAGGAAAGAAACTCCGAAAGAAAGGTCCTCTCGAGATCTACCTCTCCCTCTCCCGCAGAAGCGGGTAATCGGGGTATCTGGGGTAAACCACTTGATATTGCAGGGTTACTTTGGTTACCTAAAGCCTTTTCTTTTGGTAACTCGGGTAACCGTGGGCCTGGAGGTTCACTGCCCCCAGTTACCCTGGTTACACCACCAAAAGGCGCTTGGGTAACCGTTTCCGAGGCAGGGTTGGTGCTACTTATTACATTAATATTATTATTATTTATTATATTATATAGATATGCGGTTACCTGGTTACCTCGATTACCCGGCCTGGATATGAGGCCCGTCCGGTTTTGGGCCATCCATCTTTTCAGCTTGGCGGGCCCGTCCAGTTCACTCATGACTCTTCATCCGCCAGGATGGAGGGAGAGAAGCGATAGAGCTTGATGGGCTTGCCCAGGGCCGGCGGCTTGTGCGTGGACATGCTCTTGCCGTCGCTGCCGGGGATCAAGAAGCCGTGTTCTCGCAGCACCCGGATCACCAGGCGCTTGTCAAAGCCGGCGCACAGTTCCTTGCCAAAGGTCTCGGCCAGGACGTAGTATTCCCAACCCTCGTGGCCTTCCCTGCCGATAAGATCAGCATCCACCGCCTTCTTGAAGCCGGCCCGATTGATGGTCCGGGCTCCCTTCTCGGCATCCCATGGAGTGAAGCGGCTTTCCCCGTGTTGCTCCATGAAGTATTTCACCTGGGAGATGATGACTCCCACCTCATGGGCCCCAGAGCCGCCTCGGTTCTCCAGCCAAGCGCGGAAGCAGGCATGGGCCGCATCCAAAGCCTCCCCCTCCGGCCAAGGCAGGATCTCCAAGCTGATGGCCATTTCGCCAGCCGCCGCCACCAGGCCGAAACGCCGGGCCGCTCGCTTGACCTGGCCGTCAGCGGTGCGCGGGCAGGCCTGGGCGGTGAAACTCTCGCGGTAGTTGCGGATGGTCTCTGACAGCTCCTGGGCATCTGCCTGGCAGATGGCATCCAGGAATCCCCTGATGGCGTGGCCGTAGTGCTGACCGGCTGCCTGGCGCAGATGATCAGCCAGGGCGGCCGGGTCGGTGAAGTCGTGCAGCTCTTCAAACAGGCCCAGCCCCCGGCCGGCGTCGGCCGGGATGTCGGCCAGCCTTACCTCTTGGCCAGCCCTGGCCTTGCGACCGGCCTCGGCCATCTTGTCGGCCAGGGCCACCTCCCCGGTGGAGAGAAACAGAGTGCGCCACCTGGCCTGGGGAGCGCCCAGGCCATCCTGCCTGGCCCGCGCCTTGCCCGTGCCGTTGGCCAACATTTCCGCCGCCTCGCCCGCCTCCCTTGCATCGATGAGGCTCATCTCATCCAGGCAAAGTAGGGCGTCGCAGTGCCCCAGGCCCAGGGCCTCCATGCCGTTGCCCGTGCCGCGCCAGGTCTTGATGTACCCGCCCATGTCGCCACCGCCCCATACGGAGCCGGCCACGTGCAGGGCGGTGGTTTTGCCCCGGCTGCTTTCCCCACGAAAGTGAAAGCCGCCTCCCTCCAAGCCGGCCAGGTGGAGCAGGGGAGCGGCAAAGGCCGCACTCAGGGCAAAGGCAAGCCTTGAGTTGCCAGCGCAATAGCGGGCGATGTTCTCCTGCCAGCCCTGCAGGTCCCCGGCTGTCTTGAAAGCGTGGTTGTTGCCGCTGGAGGTTTGCAGCAGGATCCGGTCGCCGGCCGCGTTGCCGAATATCTCGTCATCGGGCAGCACGAAGACCTGGCCATGCCAGCCGATGCGATCCACGCAGCGCCAGCGCTCATGGGGCCGGGCGTTGTTGATGTACTCGGTGAGGGCCTGGCGGGCAAAGGTGTTGGGCTCGATCTCCAGACCCAGGGAGAGCAGCACCCCGCGATACTCATTGCCGTTGCCGTTGAGCATCTGCATGGGCATGGTCCAGGTGTTGACCGCGCCCTCGCGGGTCTTCACCGCCAGATGACGGCCCCAGTTGCGGATGTCGAAGTCTCGCGTCTCGGCCAGCACCCGCAACTCGGAACATACCCGCATCCAGCGGGTGCTGATCTCGCCCGTCTCCTTGTTTTCCTTGTCCACCCGCTTGAACACACCCTCTTCGGAAACGCGAAAGGGCCAGTTGGCCGGAGGTGCCTCCGTGGCCTCATGTGCAGCCTTGATCACGAAAGGCTTCGCTGCTTCCAATAATTCACATCGGCGCTCATGAGGCCATTCCTGGGGCAGCTCATCGGCCAGGTCCCAGCCCTGGGGAAGACCGGCCGGCAGCTCCACTAGGTTGACCGACCCAGCGCCAGCCTCCATCAGCAACGCGGCCGCCTGTTGGGCGTACTTGGCCCCGGCCCCGTCAGCATCCGGCCAGATGGTCACCGCCCGGCCCTTGAGGGGAGACCAGTCCACCTTGCCGGCCGCGTTGCTGCCGCCCGGAGAGGTGACCACCGCCAAGTCCGGAAACAGCTCCTGGGCCGCGTCCGCCGTCTTCTCCCCCTCCACCAGCAGCACCGGGGCCTCCATTCGGGCCCGGAGCCGCTCTAAACCATAAAGCGGCCGGGGCGCGGCAAACATCTGCCAGCGCCACTGCCTCTGGCCGTCCGGACCCTCACAGAAAACCAGGGGCCGGGTCTCCTTGGAGCCGTCCTCTTTATCGAAGCGCAGCACGTGCCCCAGGAGCCGGCCGTCAACATCCCGATAGCTCCAAACCTGAGAAGGCGCACCCAGCTTGTAATGGTGGATGTCCGGCGAAGGAGCATCTGCTGGCACGGGGGAAAGGGGCTTGAAACTTATAGCCGGCTGGTTCGGACCGGCTGGCTCTCGCTCTTGCTTGCCGAGCGGCTTAAACATCTGTTCAACATTACTCATGGCGAATGCCCAGCATTGATGCCAGGCGCTCGGCGGCCTCCCCCTGGGAGAGATCGGCCAGGTAAGCGGCCAGGGAGATCACGTCGCCTCCCTTGTCTCCCGTGGCGAAGTCCGCCCAGCGCCCGGTCTGTAGGTTTATGCGAAAACTGCCTGGATGGCGGTCATCACGGCGGGGATTGCGAGCCACGTACTCCCCGCCCTGGGGCTGGCCCTCGGGCAGCCAGCGGTGCAGCAAGGAAGGCAGCACCCCCAGGGCGGCGGAGTTTATGGCCCGGAAGTCGAGGCGTTGCCGGCTCCGCTTCATTTGGCAGAGCCCACCCCCAGCCAATGGAGGAAGGCATCCCAGTAGATCTGTTTGCGGATCTTGAGGCGAGCTCTGCGTGCTTGCCACTTTGGGACCAGGCCGGCAGCTTGAGCCTCTGCCCAGCGCCGGTCTCGCTCCCAACGCTGGGCCTGTCTTTCCTCGTAGCTCACGGCTGGTAGGGCCAGTTCGCCCACGGACGGCATGATCAGGCCGCCTTGCCGTGATCAGGACCGGGATCCGAGGTGGAGCGGCGGGCCCCCGCGTCCGCCCAGGCCATTAGCTCATCTAATCTGTAACGCACCAGGCGGCCCATGAGAACATAGGTAGGCCCATTGCCAGTCACCCGCATCTTCTCCAGGGTGTGGGGTGAAAGTTGCAATAATTGAGCAGCCTGTTGGGTGGTAAGAAAGGTCGGGGCCGGCTTCATCATCCATGCTCCTTTTATGTGTTGCTACAGCGCAAGCTGAAGCGTAGTTGGATGATGAAATGTAGCAGATTTATAGTGATTTGAGCGAGTTATGTTCAAGGGTTTTCAGCGAGACAAACTCTCTTCGCGAAAACAGTTTCTCCCTTTTTTTACCCGATACTTATTACGCCAAAGGTCTTCGCAAATAATAATCATAAAAAACTAATCTAAACTGTCATCGCGTAGATAATTTAAGCTTTTTTGCGCATCTTATTCAAAACGCGCCGGATCCTCCCACCCAGCGCATCGTTGCTGTGGTACTCTTTTCCCAAAGCCGTGGTGCATCCTAGGACAAGCTCAAAAAATTCCCCATGAAAGCCCTTGTGGTTGCCATCGGCGATCACGCCACGCTTCGCTGGCTTGCCGCTGGTGGCCTCATAAGCTAAGGCAAGTTGTCCAATTAGTTGTTCGAATGGGAAGTCTTTGTGTGGCCCCCTGGAAGGATACATGGCGAGAAGTGTTTCCATATAATTTCTGATATGTTTAGTAAACAATTTAAAGCGAGCTATGAAAAGTTTAACATTAAGTGCCGAACTTACAGGGATCATATTAGGGCCTAATGAAAATGCAAGCTGGAGTATATAATGAGTATAGGGGCTCATCGAGTCGAAGGCTGCATTCATGGTTTCGCAGCTCTCGACTATTTTTTTAAGTTCACTTCTGGTTTCTGGCCTAGAGGGAAGTTTTCCAGAATTGTATAAAATAAATAAAATAGTGGCATTAACGCACATTGCTAAATGTTGATTGTTAATATTCGGAAGGTGATGAAGTAATTGGCCGACAAAAGCTTTAGTCAACTCCCGGCTGCCATCATCCTCACGATTCCCCCAGGACGATGCCAAAGCGTTATAAGCTTGATCTAACTCTGGGATCACATTCCTCTCCTAAATGCCAAGGGTTCCACTACGGTGGTTAGCAGTGATTAGCCCACTTAAGCTATCAAATGAATAGTTTTTAGTTTTGGTCTCATTCGCCCCGAGAGGTAAAAAGACAATTTCCAGACTGGCGCCAACAGGTGCTCCGGTGCACAAAATTATGGATTACCTTACCTGGATAACTTTATCACGTCAGATAAGTTGATGGCATAACCGCTGGGATGAGAGAGCATCCCCTGGTGGTGGTTTTGCTGGCTTTGCCCTCGGTTGCCACCGTTACTTTTTAAGCGGCAACTGCACGACCTTCTGGACCGGCTGCTTGCTCATGGCTTCGGCTATTCGTTTCCCGACTTCCTCAGTGGCGGCCCTGAGCGGATCCATGGCCAAGTGGCTATACCGGGCCGTGGTCTGTGCCTGGGTATGGCCCAGAAGGGCCCCGATAATGGGGAGGCCCAGACCGGCGGCGGCGGCCACGCTGGCATAGCTGTGCCGCAAGTCGTGTATGCGGACCTCTGGCAGGCCGGCCTTCAACCTGATACGCCTCCAGGGCTTATTGAGGTTGACCAGGTGCTGGCCATCCTTGGCTCCAGGGATTACATATGGGTTGTCCTGTAGCCGAGGGGTGCGCTCCAGTTCTTCCAAGGCGGGCTGATTAAGAGGGATATCCTTGGCTCCGGTCTTGGAGTCGGGCAGGCGAATACAGCAATGCTCGAAATCAATCCATTCCCAGCGCAGCCCGAGAATCTCCGAAAGGCGAGCCCCGGTGAGGATCAGGAGCCGAAGGGCGGTTATGACGCTGGGCGATTCTTCCCCGGCGCGCTCTGCCTCTGCCAGCACCTGCCCCAAGCGGGCAAGCTCTTCTCCGGAGAGGAAGCGCTCCCGTTTCCTTTCCTTGAATTTTTCAACATAGCGGCATGGATTGGTCCCGTCGTCACGCAAACCCCAACGTTCGGCCAAATTGAACATCTTGGATAGTAGCGCTAGAACACGATTGGCCTGATAAGGCGTCTCCCTGAGATCGTGGTGTAGCCTGGCCACATCTTTGCGGGTGACGGCCTGCAGCTTCAGCCACCCCATGGCGGGCAGGATGATGTTGTTTAGCATGCTCCGGTCCAGGACGACGCTTCGGGGTTTCTTTTTGGGCTCAGCATGCTCGGATAGGTAGCGTTCTGCGAAATCCTTGAGAATTGGAGCCTGCCGGCTGGCGTCTCGGTTGTCAGCCGGATCCTCTCCCTTGTCCACCTCGACTAAAACAGACCGCGCCTCAATGCGGGCCTCGTCAGGCGTAAGGCGTCCATAGGTCCCCAAGGTTATTTTGCGGGTTCGCCCCTGCGCATTTCGGAACTGACAAATGAAGGCCATTTTGCCCGATGGCCTGTGCCTCAATCCGAAACCTGGGAGGTCATCATCCCAGTAGACAGTGTCCTTTTCCGGCGTTGTGAGATTATTTATGAAACGTTTGCTGAGCCGGGCCATGTTGACACCTCTTTGTTTTTGCTCCCTAATGGCACCACAAACAATGTTTGTTAAGGTTTCATTCTGGGAAGCATATGGGAAGCAGATGACGTAAAAACTGGGGGTATTTTAGCAAACTAGGGGAAAGATTGCAAACAGTTAACCTACCGAAAATACAAGTACATCGTACTTTAGGCAAGGTGGTAAAAGTCCGACTATTTGATTCGTAATCAGCAGGTCGTTGGTTCAAATCCTACCGCCGGCTCCAAAGATATCAAAGGCTTAGGCGAAACCGCCTAAGCCTTATTTTTGCTCTAGCAATCAAATAGCAATCAAACGGAATAGATTGAGGCTTCCAAGAGGGCGCGAGATTGGGCTTTATTACTCTGTGTTCTGGCTCCGATCCGAATACCAGAACCCCGAGGCACCGCCCCGCCCAGCGCGGCTTCGCCGGCATGGAGGCCCAGGCCCAGGCCAAGGCCCAGCCCGCCAAACAGCCTTGACCCAAGACCTTGGCCGAGCAGGTTCAGGCGGTCCGCCAAGCCCTGGCCGCCCTGGACGCCCCGGCCAACGTGGAAACCGTGGCCAAGTGCTTCCTCCGCGCCAACCGCGATCGCGTGGCCGAGCTGCTAGAGACCCTGGTGGGCCTGGGCCAGGCGAGGGTTATGGAGAAGGGGGAGTATGCGGGGGGGTGACACGGGTGAGATTGAAAATAAAAATAGCGCTTTCGCTCTTTTGGCGCCAACAGGCGCAAGCTGAAAAACGCTTTCTTGACAATCAGTTGTAATTTTGACAGCATAGACCAGGTTTGAAATGGGGGGAAGTTTAACTCGCGATCGTGAGTAGCTCCAAGCGTATTCCAACCAACCCCCCTGCAGCACGTCAGTCATCCTCATCCTTGTACCACACACCAACACGTGGCTGTGCGCTACGAACCCGTGATAACTAAGAATTATCGTGCAAAAGATTTCGCCGTTCCAGCTAATGAACACGCTTTTTTTCGGTCTGGGGGCTAGTGCGGCTTATGGACTTATAGGAGCATGTCTATTGGTCTGGTTGAGCGGAAGAACCGAAGTGCAAGTTTTTCTCGTGGATTACACTACCTCTTTCAAAACTATCTTTTCCTTCGGTTTGATTCTAGGGACAGCGTTAATTGTCTCCCGAACACAGAATGTCATTCCAGATACTATCGAGGCTGCCTTTGCCAATAATGATCTGTCCGCGACGCAGTATTTTAAGTACAAGGAACGATTTCAAAGCCCTCGGCGATCAATAACATTCTCTGCGGACTTCATTGTTGTAGGGTTTATTATATTTTCTTCTTGTGGATTTCCCCTTCCCAGGCCAGCAGAAATTACCATGATCATTGCGGCTTGTGCACAATACGGACTGGGTGTCTATGTAGGCAGGAAGCTTTTTTACGCAGGGATGATGCTTCATTCGTTGCTCACAGCACCCGTTACGCGTAATTTGTTCGAAGAGCGGGAACTAAATGAGGTAAATACGTATGTAAACATAACATCGACGTTGACTATAATTTTCGTTTACATTCATGTTATGGGGTATTTTAATGGGCCGTTTTTATTTGATAGCTTTTTAGGTCAGAGCATTAAGCCCATCTTAGTTCTCCCTGCCCTCATCGCGACGCCTGTACTTTTGATTTTTAATTTCTATCCGAGGTCGGTCTTGCGCAAGCTGTATAGTCAATCAATTAACTGTGAAATTAAGATCCTTCAACAGGCTCTGCAGGATGAGAAGCTTAGTGCTTTCGAAAAGCGCTCCTATTTAATCGAATTCGATAAAATGTCGCGTGATGAGCTTCGTTATGGGCTTAAGCTAACGTTAACCGATTTACCCATTGGAGTTACAATTTTGATTATGGTGCTCCAGCCTATTCTTGGCAAATAACGATTCCAACTACTAATTAAGGAAGTATAAGCCAATCAGCATCTGAATTTTCATGAGTCTATTGGCAATCTTATGATTGTTAAGTCCGAACCAGATGATCCCCGATGCTACAAGCACGATAGCCATAGAGCCAGTAGCAAAAATGTCGCGAAATTGATGAAACTGGGTGATTAGCATGATCAATCCAATGCACTGCGCGCCGAAGGCTACAGTGGCTATTATGGCCGAACTAATGGTACTAATAAAAGACAAAGTGTCGCCGGTCCTGTCCCGAATATCCATGCATAATTCTCGCCCTAGAGCGAACATAAAGCCCGCAAATGCAACAAAATAAAGCTTTTTTTCATCGGGGTACGATTCGGCAACTATGAAGATTAGAGTTGAAATCGCAACGGCAACATAGGGTGCTTTTAAGCTAGGAATATACTCGATAATGTAGCCATAGCTAATCGACATTGCCACCAAAAAATAGTACCAAAACGCGATTCGTTGGTCGACGAAATACTTGGTTAAAAATAGCGCCATACCCAAACAAATAAAATACAGTCCCGCAGCGACGGTTAGATTGAGATGTTGTCTTGGTAGCGGTCTATCTGGATGGTTAATCTTATCTTGCTCAAGGTCGTCTAAATCGTTGGAGATGAAGGTGCACATACAAATAAACAGTAACGGGATCGCACGCCCAATGCTCACTTCTAGATTGTTAGTTCTAGCATAAATAGGAATAAGCAGGCAGGGGAAACCAAGCACTGAGGAGTCGGCCCGAGTAAGACGAAAAATGGCCCATAGGGTTTGCACGATAATTCTTAGTTATCACGGGTTCAAGCTACCCCTTGGATTCCTCTCGGCTAGCAAGGCGTGCAAGCTCACATCTGAGACGTGGGTGTATATCTCAGTGGTGGATATGCTGCTGTGGCCCAGGAGACGTTGCACAAACCGTATATCTATGCCAGCCTCCAACAGGTGAGTCGCGGCGCTATGCCGCAGCATATGGGGCGTGACTCTCTTGTCTATCCTGGTCCTGTCGACCAGAGCATGCAGGTTGCGCCTGATGAAGTCCGGCGTGCCGGGGGTCCCTCGGCTGGTCAGTAACAAGGCGTCCGAATTTGGTAATAACTCCCTGTCCTCCTTCAGGTATCGCCTGAGCAGTGCCTGGACCCCGGAGTCCACGAGGTAAACCAGGCGTTCCCGGTTGCCCTTGCCATGTATGCGGATGGTCCCGTTTTCCAAATCGAGGTCCTTGAGGCGAATGCCACACAACTCGCTTACCCTTATGCCGGTGGCGAACAACATCTCCACCGCAAGCCAAATGGTTAGCTTGGATAACCCGTGGGCACCATCAGCTTCTAAGGAGGCTTGCCGCAAAAGGGCCTCCAACTCCGAATGGTTAAGGGCCTTGGGCAGCGTTTTGGGGATACGTATTCTCGTCCTGAGGTGGTGAAACGGGTTGGTTGAGAGCAAGCCTTCTTCTGTCAACCAGCGGCAGGTAACTTTGAGGCAGGCAACCCGACGCCTTATGGTCGCCGGCCCCAGGCCCCGTTCGCGCATGTCACTGATCCAAAGGCTAATGGCCGCCTTATCCATCTTTGCCTTTTCGGAGGCTAGGAACCATTTTTGGAAATCATTCAAATCAGATGAATAAGATCGGCAGGTGTGGCTGGAAAGGCCCTGGCGTTCGCAGTTTTTCAGGAAATTGTTGAATGCGGTCGTGAGATTCATGGTGTCTCGCTGGTCATGGGATGTGTTAACAAGCGGTGAATGTTTTCTGATAACCAAGTATTATGCCTTATGAGCACCTCGGATCCGCAACCTGTAACCAAAGTTGCTTTGAGCATTTATAGATACGGCTCTGTCTGCAGGGATCGAATGAAGAGAGTGCCTGGGCGGGGCTATGAACGGGGAATGAAGAACTAATGACCTTGGGCCAACGTTGCGGTTTAGAAAAGCAACGCTACCCTTTATTGGAGGCAGGAATAACGGTTGGCAGGTTTCTCCGGGGGATGAGTAATGGCAGAGCATGGGCACGAGCCGCAAAACATTTACGATGATCCCACCTTCTACGCCGGCTATAAGGCGCTTCGGCAAAACGACACCGGCCTCAATGGCGCCATTGAGGTCCCTGCCATGCGAAAATTGCTGCCCGACCTCGCGGGACTACGCATCCTTGATTTGGGGTGCGGCTTTGGCTATTTCGCCAGGCATGCCCGCCAGTCCGGTGCCTCATGCGTCACGGCCGTCGATGTATCGCGGAGTATGCTGGAGGAGGCGGCCCGGATGACCGACGCCCCGGCAATTACCTACTTGCACAGCTCGATTGAGGACTACACACCAGAGCCGGGATCCTACGATGTCGTGGTGTCCTCCCTGGCCCTGCATTATGTCGCCGATTACCAGGCGGTTGTTTCCCGGGTCTATGATGCCCTATCATCGGGGGGACGCTTTGTATTTTCAGTCGAGCATCCCGTTTGCACGGCCAACCCCGTGGGTTGGGCTTACGATGAAAAGAGTAGTGCGCTTCACTGGCCCCTTGACCATTACATGCGGGAGGGGCGCCGGGATACGGTTTGGTTTGTCAAAAGCGTGAGAAAGTACCATCGAACCGTTGCAACTTACGTCAACACCCTCATCGCCGAGGGTTTCCGTTTGGAGCACCTGGGCGAGCCGGTACCTACACCCGAGTCCCTGACCTCCAGGCCCGAGCTGGGAAAGGAAAAACGCCGGCCGCCCTTCCTCCTGCTCGCCGCAGCGCGCCCATAGCGGGCCCTGCTATTCCTGGCCCTCCCGCCTTTCGTCCGGCCAAATTAGGCTGTAGCTCACACTGCGCCCACCGCCCTGATTTTTCCTCAATATGCCTCTGTCCACCAAGTCGGCTAAATCGCGCTTGGCGGTTTCGCGGCTAACCTTAGTCAGGCCTACATACTTGCGGTTGGTCATCCCCCCTTCAAACCCGTCCGGACCGGCCTCGAGAAGCCGTTTGACTACTTTCACCTGCCGCTGGCTCAGCCCCGCCCCTGCGTGCTGTTGCCAAAATTTGCTGTGGCTCACCGCAAGGGCGACCTGGCTTTCCGAGCGCTCAATGGCCCTGGCCAGACATCCCAGGAACCATGCAAGCCAATCGGTTGCGTCCCCTTTCCCCTTTTGAGTCCGCTCCAACACATCATAATAAGCTTCGCGCTCAACCTGGATCTGCTGGGACATGCTGTAGAGCCTTTGGCCGCTGCCCTCGTCCTGAGATAGGGCCATGTCGGTTATGGCGCGAGCAACGCGGCCGTTGCCGTCCTCGAATGGGTGGATGCTCACGAACCACAAATGGGCCAGCCCAGCGCGCACCATCCCATCCAGGCCGGCGGGCGGCGCAGACCACCACGCCAGGAACCTGTCCATCTCTGTGGGCACCTGCTGGGAAGGCGGGGCTTGGTAATGTACACGCTCGTGGCCCATTGGTCCGGACACCACTTGCATGGGTTCGTCACTATCGCGCCAGCGGCCCACGGTTATTGCAACCAGGCCGGAGTAGCCGGTAGGGAATAGGGCCGCATTCCAGCCGAACAGGCGGCTGGCTGTCAAAGGCTCCTTATAACCCGTGGTGGCGTCCAGGAGCATCTCCACCAAGCCCTCCACACGCCGGTCTACCGCTGGTAAACCCGCAGTGGGAAGGCCAAGCCGACGGGCCACCGAGGAACGCACCGCCTGGCGGTTCAGGTGATCGCCCTCGATGGCTGCCGTGGACATGCCTTCCTGGGTGAGCAGCTCGGCTTGCAATTCCAGGCCCAAGCCGAACCGCACCTCGCCAAGCAGTCGTCCCTGCGCCTGGCGCGCCTGCCCCAGTGGCCTTAGCAGCTCCGCGCTGTCCCAACTAAATTCCGGCCAGACTTCTGATTGCCATACGTATTGGCCCATTTATCCGTCCTTTATGGGGCCCCCTTACGACCCAATAACGCGCCTAATGGGGTCATTTATTGACCCAATTATATGGGCTATTCGGGTCTGGTGTCAAGTGGCGGGTAGTGATGAATAGGGATTCAAATGGAAGGTGGTTCGAGTGTGGAATGTTGGCCGTTCACTTAATCCTTGCGATTCCTCTGCTAAGTTGTTGCGAGGGCACGCCAGTTGAAGGAGTAGCCGACTCCTTTAACCAAACTCCTTTTCAGGAAGGATTGGCATGCTATGCGGTCTGTTCTTGTGGTCTATGGCTTGAGGCTTTGGGAAACCTAAAAACTGATCCTTGCGCGTACGCCGAACACGGCCACCAGGTCCTTATCAGGGTTCAAGGCGGGGTCAACGAGCATCTGAAGATCCGGGGTGATGCTCAAAACATCAAACAGGTGAATCCTGTAAAACACCTCGGCGGTGTACTGGTCATCGAGACCTGGCCCGAGGGTGCTTTCCGAAGGCCGGCTCCAGCTAAAGCCCACGCCCAGCAGATTTCCGTTGGGCTTGGAATAATAACCCAGCCCCAGGCTCAGGGAGCGGTCCCACAGGGTGCCTCCGTCCTGGGCGTATCCGGCCCGGAAAAACGGCTCCCATTTTTTCGCAAACAATCGACTGAAAGAAAAGGCCAGACCCCAGCCGGAATCGGTCCCCGCATTCTCCCGCCGGTCCACATGCCAGGCCGTCAGGTGGATGTTGTCCGAAAATCGTTTGGCGTAGGAGAGGGCCCAACCCACCTCCATATGGGTGAAGTACTCGGCGTCGCCGAAAAAGGATGAGAAGCAGTTGCCAGGATCCGTGGGGTCACCGTTGGCATCGGCGATGCCCCCGAGCACATAGTAATTATCCGCAATGGTAATGCGCATCGCGACCCCCAGGCCCTGGTCAGGCGCAGGGATGGTGGGGTTGGTGGTGAAGGCCAGGTTATTGAAAGCGGTCCACGGATTAATCAGGCCATACAGGTCCGTGTAGTCGGTGACATCCACCACCCCGACGGCAAAGGCCAGTTGGTTGTCCCAAAGGTGCTGGTTCCAGTTGAGGTTGGTCAGGGCCCACCCGATATCGGAGAAAGGCACCGCTGTCAGCCCAGCGTACCCCACCTCGGCGGCCAGAAGCTTTGGCGCGATCTCGCCCCCCAAGCGGTGGCGGTTTTCCATTTTGTAAACCAGCGAACCGGTGTTTTCCGAGCCGCGCCCCAGGATGGTCCATTGGCCGAACATGCGTAGCGCCCCACCCGCCGCTGTGTCTCTGCCCAGGCTTTGGCTGGCTGCCTGGAAAAGTAGGTTGTAGTCAAATCCGAAGGCGAAGCCATACCCTTTCCGCACCTTTTCCTTGAAAGCGAAATACGCCTCCAGCGGGCCTGGGCGCCCGGGCATGGCGGCCTCGGCCTTCTGGTCCTGGTTGAGCGTCCCGCCCACGCTGCCTGGGCCGCCGAATTGGGGCAGCTCTCCAACGGGTGTTTTGGTTGGCGTCCCGGCGGAGGAGGAGGACGCCCAGGCAGCACTCGCCATGGCGAGCAACAACCAAGCGCAGCAAGCCACGCAGGCGATCACCTTGTTGAAAAAAAAAGGTACCGTCTTCTCATGCTCAACCGGTCAACGCGCCTTGGAAACGATCCGATTTGATCCATAGTCAGCCAACATGGTTAATGCGCAGTGGCATTGAGCCTGGCGACCCCTGCATGTTTCAATTGGTGATTCCTGGATGATTACTTGAGGCTCTTGGCAATCGCACGCGCCAGGATTTCTTCGGCTTGCTTGCCGGTGCTGAACCACACCACGACGGTATCCGCCGAAGGCGAGACATAGATTCCCTGTCCACCGACGCCGCCCTTGTAAAAGTCACCGTCAGGAAAAACGATGTCCCATTGGTAGCGGTGTACGTCGTCAAAGCATTTGGGACAAGAATTGTTTTTTGCTAATGGACACATTCCCGGTAGACCTCTGGTCTGCACACCTCTTCGTTTAGGGGCCTCAGCCCCAGGTTATGGCG
>Ga0068712_1001015_pt1 | contig 44671 bp, 47 predicted proteins | sample MTBAKSrepl1MetaG_FD_62987 | JGI IMG/M metagenome (GOLD analysis project Ga0068712, IMG submission 62987) | Enrichment culture microbial communities from Arthur Kill intertidal strait, New Jersey, USA, that are MTBE-degrading - MTBE-AKS1... | ecosystem: Environmental > Aquatic > Marine >... | reverse complement strand
CCGGGAGCGGGCGCAAAAAACGCTCGAACCATGAAAACGTCCGGCCGCCTCTATTCCTTTCCCCACACCTCGTAGGCCGCTTTAAAGAGCAAATATGAGGACGTGGCGCCGGGGTCCTGATGGCCCACGCTGCGTTCGCCCAGATAGCTGGCGCGGCCTTTGCGCGCGATAAGGGGAATGGTGTCTTTCATCCCCTGTTCGGCGGCTTCCATTCCCGCCCGCAGCGTATCGACAAGCCCTCCGCCGTTTTCCAGCGCCTTGCGCATGGCTTCCAGGGCCGGGTTGAGCGCGTCAACCATGGTCTTGTCGTTGGGTTCGGCCTTGCCCCGCTGTATCACGCCTTCCACACCCGCCTGAAACATCTCGATGAGATCGGCGGCGCTTATCTCATCCACGTTCGGACGCGCGGCGCTCGCCCTCAGAAAGAAGGTGCCGTAGAGCGGGCCGGCCGCCCCGCCCACGGTGCGTATGAGAACCATGGCGGCGGATTTCAGCGCCGAGGCCGTATCCGCGGGCCTGTGTTCCCGCAGTTCGTTTTTGACGGCGGTGAATCCCCGGTCCATATTGATCCCGTGGTCGGCGTCGCCGATAGCCGCGTCCAGTTCGGTAAGGTAGGCCTTGTTTTCGCCATACACACGCTGCAGCTCGTTAAACCAGTCCAGGAGCCTGTCGAGGGAGATGGTCATTCATATCCCCCAGCGCAGCGCGGGCGTAAGAACCGGATCGTCCCACAGTTCAAGCAGCTCGTCGTCCGCTTTCATGAGGGTGATCGAACAGCCCTGCATTTCCAGCGAGGTGATGTAGTTACCCACCAGACGCCGCGCGATGGTTATGTTTCTGGCGGCGCAGATCGACTGCAGTTCATGGTACACGAGGTAGAGCTCCAGCAGAGGCGAGCCTCCGGCGCCGTTGACCATGGCGATGACACGGTCCCCCGAGCGGAACGGAAGATCGTCAAGCACCGCTGTGGCCAGGATTTCGACGATTTCCCCGGCCGGCTTCAAGGGCATTCGCTCCCGGCCCGGTTCTCCGTGAATTCCGACGCCGATCTCCATTGCGTCCTCGGCGATATCAAAGGTGGGTTTTCCGGCGGCGGGAACCGCGCAGGAGGTCAGGGCCATGGCCATGGAGCGGCCATGGTCGTTCACCTTGCGGCAGAGGCCGGTGACTTTTTGCAGGTCGTATCCCCGCTCGGCGGCCGCGCCGCAAATTTTCTCGGCGAAAATGGTGGCGCCCATGCCCCGGCGGCCCGCGGTGTACAAACTATCCGTAACCGCCACGTCGTCGTTTATGATCACGGCGGAGACTTCCAGACCGTCCGCCGCGCAGAGTTCCGCGGCCATTTCGAAGTTCATCACATCGCCGGTATAGTTCTTGACGATATGAAGCGCTCCGGCTCCGCCGTACACCGCCTTGGTGGCCGCTTCCATCTGATCGGGGGTGGGGGAGGTGAACACGGCGCCGGGGCAGGCGGCGTCGAGCATGCCGCGGCCCACGAATCCGCCGTGCATGGGCTCATGGCCGCTGCCGCCTCCGGAGATTATGGCCACCTTGCCCGCGACCGGCGCGTCGGCCCGCGCGATGTACGTGGGTTTGAAATATACCTTTAAAAGATTATCGTGAGCCGCCTGCAATCCCGCCAAGGACTCTTCCACGACAGTTTCAGGATTGTTTATAAGCTTTTTCACGCTGCGCTCCTTTCGCGGGGCGCCGGGATAGGTTCCGGGCGCTTACGCCGCTTTCTGTGGCCTTCCTCGCCGCATAAATATGACATATTTTCATATGAATGCCATAAAAATCCGACGCTGTTTCACGCCCGCGCGGCCATGACGCCTCAAAAGCGCCGGCGCGGGCGATCCTCCCGTTGAAAAGAAGCGCCGCGGCCCGTTTTCCGCTCTGCCGGAAAATCGAAGGCGAAATGGCCTCAGTGTGGCGCACTATTTGCTTAATATTTAAAGAATTCTAAAGATTGCGCCGTTCCGGCCGATTGAAATAAAAAATGGCGAGAAATTGCGTTATTTTTAATTGGGAACAAGTCAATGAACGAGGACAAAGAAGCTCTCCATACGTGTGAATGCGGAGCCAAACTGCGGGTTCCCGGCGACATGGCCGGCAAAACCGGCGTATGCCCGGTTTGCGGCGCCAAGTTTGAATTGAAAAACGGACAGTTCGAATTGAAGGAGCCGCCCGCGTTCGAACTAGATCCGGGCCAGGAGTCCGTAAGCGCGGCGACCAAAGAGCTGGAAGACATGACCATCGATTGGGATGACGATGATCAAAGTCACGGCCTCACGCTGGAAAACCAGCCGGTTTCAAGCCCCGAAAGCTCCTCCTCGTTCGCCCGGCAAACATATCAGTCGGCCGGGGGGCAAGGGAATCCGGCGGGAAATCCCCCGGAATTCGCCAATGGCGCCGGGTTCGAGCGCGCAACGGGCGGTCCCCGGCCATGGGACAAGCCCCCTAAAAGCCGCGTGGTGTGGGTGGCGCCCGTTATCGTCGTATGCCTTATCGCCGCCGCGGTGGTGGTTTATGGATTTATTCACTACGCCGAACAGAAATCCTATGACCGGTCGTTCGCCAAGCTGATGGCCAATATCGCCGCCGCCGAAAGACCGGAGGAAAAGAAAAAACTCCTTTCGCGCTATATCGAAACCAACGCGGAGAGCCCACGCTTGTCCGAGGCCCAAAGAGAATTGCAAAGCGTGGAAGGGACGCTCGCCACCCGCGATTATTACGCCGCCCTGAACAAGCTCAAGGAAACGAAAGGCGCCTATGAGCAGAAAATGGACGCGTTGCATAAATACCTCAAGGATTATCCTGATGGCGCGTATACCGGCGCCATAAAAGAAAAGCTGAAGGAGCTTGAAGAGGAGAAGGCGGCGCGGGATTATGAACGGACCCAGGAGGAGTTCGATTATTACCGCAACCAGCCGGCTCAGGCGGAACTGGCGTTGAAGAGATACCTGCGGGACCACCCCGAGGGGGAGCGGGCCCAAAAGGTAAAGGGGCAGCTCGCCGCCATTTCCACGCTCTGGGAGGACTCGGAATATAATCAGACCGTCCTGCGCATGAAGAAGTATGGAGACCAGTACGAAAAGGCGGTCGAAACCGGACAGCAATTTCTGGCCGACTATCCGCAGGGAAAACGGTCCCGGGAAATGACGGATCTCCTGGCGGACTACCAGTCCAGGATTGAAGACCGGGACTATGGCAAGGCCCTGAAGGCCCAAGCCCTGCCGGCCCATTTACGGGAACTGGAATATCGCTCGTATCTATCGGCCCATCCCCGGGGGAAACACGCCGAAGAGATCAAGGGGCTGCTGGAATCGACGAACACCCGCTCGGAGAGCGGCGACGGTCTTCTGTGGCGAAAGCTCCTGGCCGAAACCGAATCGTCCCCCGATCCCGGCAAAGCGTTGGCCGCCATGGAAACCTATCTGCGCTCCTATCCGCGCGGCGCTTACGCCGGAGAAGCGCGCCAACGGATCGCCGACCTGAAACAATAGCCGCTCGCGGCGCCGGCGTATTCAGCCAATCCCGTCATGCCTTCATGAACAGCGCGTAAACTTTTATACCGCCGTTGTCGAGCAGTATCCTCTTGAAGGGGCGCATTCCCAACGCCTCGATGTTCGCGTCATGCGGAACGACCATGGCCACCTTCCACCCCGCATAATTTCGTTTCAGCCGCTGCCCCAGCCTCTTAAAAAACAGCTCATCCTTGCCCGGCTCCTCGATGCGTTTGCCGTAGGGCGGGTTCATAAAAATATACCCCGGATTGGTGGACGATCCAAAGACGTTGGGCGAAAAGAAATCGGCGCGCTGAAAGTTGATGGCCTGTTCCACCCCGGCCCTGGCCGCGTTGGCCTTGGATATACGCATGGCGCCCGCGTTGCGGTCTCGCCCGAAGATCGGCGTGGGCGGCGTTTTCAAACCGCCGCTCTCGGCCTGCTGGGTCATAAAACGCCATGCCGGTTCGCTGTACACGGGCCAGTTTTCAAAGCAAAACCCCCGCTTAAGCCCCGGAGGAATTTGATTGGCGATCAGCGCGGCCTCGATGGGAAACGTGCCGGCGCCGCACATGGGGTCCAGAAAGGGAGCGTTACCGTCCCATCCCGAGGCCAGGATCACGCCCGCGGCCAGGGTTTCCCGCATGGGCGCCTTGGCGGTTTCGAGCCGGTAGCCCCGCTTGTGAAGATGCTCTCCGGAGCTGTCCAGACTGATACGGAACCGGTTGTTTTCCACGGTGACCAGAATCCGCTGTTCATGATCGATCCGGCCCAGGCTCCTGATAATTCCGGTATAGTCGGGCTGTTCCGCTTCCACTTCCTTTACATGGGCCCATATTCCGTCCGCCACGGCCCGTTTGACCTGCGTGGTGTAGCGCAGTCGCGAATCGCGAATGTAAACCTGTATATTCAGAGGCGTGCGGGGCCATATCAGGGTCTCCCATCGCAAGCTCTTGACCCGCTTGAAGACATCTTCCAGCGATCCGGAGCGAAAAGAGTCCACGCGCAGCCAGACTCTGTTGGCGCTGCGCAGGTTCAGATTGGTCAGGTACATGGTTTCCATTTTTCCGGCGAACTCAACCCCTCCGCCGAATTTCTCAATGCCGGTAAGTCCCAGCGCGCCGAGTTCAAGGGCGACAATATCTTCCAGTCCCGGCGCGCAGGCCGCAAAAAAAGTCTGCTCCTGGGACTTGAGACGCTGTTTGATTCGTCTTTCGAGCCAACGGGAAATCATTGTTAGATAGGTCTCTTTTTAATTACGCAAGGGAGAAGCCTGGGCTCTCCGGTTTAAACGTTGCTTGGCAGGTCGTCGGGAGTGTTTATATTTGAAAAGGATTTCATCTCCGGATCTATGCCGCGAATTGTTTCTTCTTCGATGTAGCGTACCCTGAGGTTTTCATAAGGCAAAATAACCTGCTTGCGGCCGGAGTCGATAATTCTTTTGACGCCGTCAACGCAGCGCCGGTTATATAACGCGTGGAGAGGTTCGATGAATTTTCCTATCCGCGGCGCCACGATGTCATAACCGGTTCTTATTTCGAACATGAGCCGGACGAGCTTTTCATTGATGAACGGCATGTCGCAGGCGATGACAAATCCCCACTCGTCCTCCATGAGGGTCAGACCGGTATACATTCCTCCCAGCGGCCCCATTTCGGGTATAAGGTCCCGGTAGACGGGCGTTTTTAAAAACGAATACGCGCTCTCCTCCGGGCCGATGACGATCACACGCTCAAAAATACGGCCAAGCGCATCCCTGCCATGCTGGATCAAAGGCGTTCCGCAAAATGGCTCCAGGGATTTGTTCCGGCCGAAACGAGTGCTCTTGCCCCCGGCCAGAATTATTCCCGTGGCCTTTAATAATGAGGATGACGACATACGCTCAAAGGTAAAATTGGCGCCGTAAGCCTTCCGCGCCGGGGTTATCCTATGGAAACAATCCCGTTTATCAAGTTGAGTTCCCGGAGTCAACGGCCACCGCTCATATTTCAATAAACAGGCGCAAACCTTTGGCGCGGGAACCGGGCGCCGGGCGTTCGTAAAGCCCTAAGCGGCGCAGCGAGGCGGTTGACAATAAAAGCGTCTTTTGCTACTGATGATCGTCTTAATGTGTGAAATTTCACGAGGAGTTATATCATGGACAATAACGACCTGAAAGCGGCTCTGGCCAAACTGAAGGAAAAAGGCGTTCCCATCTCGGAAGCGGCTGAAAAAATCGCTGTTCCCGAACAGCTTCTGTGTCTTTACTCGGTAGGCGGAATGGTACCCGACCGAATCATCAAGAAGCTGAACGACCTGGCCGACGCCCCGGCCGCGTAATCCGTTTAAGCGCGTCCGCCGTCACATGTTTCCGCATGGGGGACGCGCATCAAGGCGCCTTTGGCGCCGAAAGCCGTTGCGCTGATTTTGGGAACCATGCGCCCCCCGCGTTGGGGCCACAAGCGTGCCGCGCACGGAGGGGCCGCCTGTCACCGCGTAGGGGTGGCCCCGTAAGTAAATATTTCGTAATAGGGACGTTCCTCCAGGATCTCCTCGGACTTTTCTTCCAACGCCAGCCTTTCCGGGCTATCCCTCCAGGTTCGCCAGCAATCCGCCGACTGCCAGGTTGATATGACCAGAATCTTCTGCGGATCGTTGAGCCCTACCAGGGTTTCCCCGGTTATATGACCGTTCTGACTCATGGCCAGCGTCCTCATCTGATTGAGAATATCCAACGCCGGCAACAGAGCGCCCGGCTTGATCCGCCGTATGATGATTACCTTGACCGCCATGTCGACCTCCCTCTTCTATTATAGCAGATTCGCGGCCGGCGGGATCGTAGTATGGCGCGGCGAGAAAATACGTTTTGTTGGAAATGGGAGGGAACTTTTTGGAAAAAGTTCCCTCCCACGCCCACCTTCAAAAACTTTAACTTATTGAAATCAGAATTATTTCAGGCAATAGTGTTCTCATTTCGAGCGCAGCGAGAAATCTCCAAAGGGGGCGCGGGGGAAGAAATTCCCCCGCTGTATTTATCAACCCTCATCCCGGCCTTCTCGCTCAGGTGGGGCTATCGCGACGAACGCGGGGGCGCCGGAACGCGTTCCACCCGCCACAGGGAGGAAATGTCGCCTGACGGACGCATGCGGAAATTACGCAAATCACTGTGCAGAACGGCGATGTTATCGGGATGCCACAGGCTCACATAGGGCAGATCCCGCGCGATGATCCGTTGGACTTCATGATAAACCGCGGCCCGCTCGTTTCTGTCCAGCGCGGTCCTGCCTTGCCTGAGCAGCTCGTCCACCCGGTGATTGACGTATCCGCCCCGGTTGGCGCCGTTGGGAGGGAGACTGGTGGAATCGAACAGGTAGGTGTAAATATCGGGGTCGGATATGCCGACCCACTCCAGCGAATAGAGCTGAAAATTGCCCTGCCGGATATCGTTGAAAAACGTTGACCATTCATAGGACCGTATCTCCACGTCGATATCCAGCTTTTTGAGCTGAGCCTGAATGTATTCCGCTTTTCTTAGGCCCAGATCGCTTTGCGAAGTCTTGTAACTCAGCCGAAAACGAGGTTTCCCCTTAAAACCGGCCTCATCCAGGAGCCGGCGCGCCTTGGCCAGATCATAGTCGAACGTGGCCACGTCCGGTTCATAGGCCCAGTTACCGGGATAAAGCAGGCCGGTGGCTTTTTGGGCGTAGCCGCCCGCCAGATAGGTTATCATTTCCTCCACGTTCAATCCGTGCGCGATGGCGGCCCTGACGTTGCGGTTTTTGAGGAGGGGATCGCGGAGGTTGAACCCCACATAGACATAGTTGGAGCCCTGACCGCGCAGCACGGTAAAAGCCGGGTCTTTTTCCAGCAGCGGTACGGTTTCCGGGGCCACGCCGTTCTGCACAAAGTCTATTTCGCCTTTTTTCAGCCGCAAGAAACGGGTGGTGTCATCGGTGGCGACAATCAGCCTGACGCGCTTCATGCGTGGCGAGCCTTCAAAGTAATCCTCGTGGGCGACCAACTCTATGTTTTCCCCCGGTTTGCGGCTGAGGAATTTATACGGCCCCGTTCCCGCGGGCGGTTCGGACGGCGAACCGGCGCTTTGCGCGGAAATAACCGGCTGGGTAAGGTCGCCCAAAAAGGGGGCGTGCGGCCTTTTCAGAACAAATCTGATCCGATAGCGGTCTTCCACCACCATACGTTCGATGACGCTATAGGTTTGCCGCAGGGGGGAGGCGTTCTTTTCATCCAGGATCGATTCAAAGGTGTATTGCGCGTCTTGCGCCGTCAATTCGGCGCCGTTATGGAACCGCGCGCCCGCGCGCAGGGTGATCACATAGTCGGTCCGGTTTTCCACACGAAAGGACTCGGCCAGGTCCGGTTCCAGATCGGAAGCCTCGTTGTACCGGAACAGGCCGTTGTACATGAGCTGGAAACAGCGCAGAGATCCGGCGTCCAGGCCGAACCGGGGATCGAGATTTTGCGGGTCCGAGGTAAGACCCACCACCAGGGTTGACGGGTCATGATCTTCGCGGGCGGAGCAGCCCTGCATGAGCGCCGGAAGCAGCAGCATGAGGACGAGCATGAGGCCGATCTTCAGCGGCCTTGGGGTCAAAAGCCCGACGGTTTCCCGTCTTCCTCCGCCTAATCCGTAAAGCATGTTGTTCACGACGCCCGTCATCAAAAGGTTTGGGGGAGCGTCCGCCGGGGCGCTCCAGGAAAAAAGCAAAAGCCGTTTGGAGTATTCAACTTCAGGCGGGGCCGAGTCCAGCATTTTTTCGCCTCGCCCGGCCATACACGAACAGGGCGATCAGGATGGCCGCGCCTACCGCTTCTATAAGCAGGTACGGCGTGACCAGGGCTATGGACCCCGCAAAGAGCGCAAGCCTCTGAACCGGAGACAGGCGGAAGACGAACCATCCGATAAAGCTCGCGGCAAGCGCGGCTATGCCCAGAATGGCCGGCGCGGCGCGCAAAAGCACGGAAAGAAGCCCTTGGCCGCCCAGCAGCGCGGGGCTGTAGAGAAAAAGGTAGGGAACGATAAATCCCGCGATTCCCAATTTAAAGGCCAGGAAGCCGGTTTTCATGGCGTTGGCGCCGGAAACGCCGCTGGCCGCGTAGGCGGAAATGGCCACGGGCGGGGTGATAAAGGATATGATGGCGAAATAAAATATGAACATGTGCGCCGTCAGGGGACTCACGCCCATATTCGCCAGCGCCGGCGCTCCCAGGATGGCGGTGACGATATACGCGGCGGTGGTGGGCAGCCCCATGCCCAGAATGACGCAGGCGGTCATGGTGAGCAGGGCCGCCAGCCAGAGCGTGCCCTGGGAAAGATCGATAATCATGTTGGTAAAGCGCACGCCGAGAGCGGTCAGCGACACCACCCCGATGACTATGCCCGCCGTGGCGCAGGCCATGGCCACCGGAACCGCGGTGCGCACGCCATGATCCAGGGCGGAGACGATTTCACGCCACGGTACGCGTTTTTCGCGGATCAGCGTCACGCAGGAAGCGGTGGCCACCAGCGCGCATATTCCCCAAAAACCCGCCAGCAGCGGCGAATACTGCTTCACCACCAGCAGGTATATCAGGGCGAAAAGCGGAAGGAGCAGATACAGGCCTTGTTTGAGGGTGTGGCTCAGGCGCGGGATCGCGTCCCTGGCGACGACGCCTATATCCTTTTTTTCCGCCTCGAAATAGACCATCAGTCCGATGGACAGAAAATAGAGGACAGCCGGAACGGCCGCCGCCATGGCCACCTGCGCGTAGGGGATGCCAAGGAATTCCGCCATGACAAAGGCCCCGGCCCCCATGACCGGCGGCATGATCTGCCCTCCGGTTGAAGCCACCGCCTCCACGGCCCCCGCGAATACGGGCGAGTAGCCGACCCGCTTCATGAGCGGTATGGTGAACGCGCCGGTGGTGACCACATTGGAAACCGAGGAGCCGGAAATACTGCCCATCAGGCCGCTGGCGATAACGGAAGTGAGCGCGGGACCTCCTTTTATCCTGCCGGTGACGGCCAGGGCCAGATTGATAAAGAATTCGCCCGCGCCGAGTTTGTCCAGAAACGCGCCGAACAAAATGAAAATGACGATAAAGGTGGCGGAAACCGCGATGGGAATGCCGAAGATCCCCTCGGTCGACCACACCAGATAGGCGGTTAACCGCTCGAAGCCGTATCCCTTGTGAGCGATGGCTTCGGGCATGTAGGGACCGAAAAAGGCGTAAGCGAGAAAGGCGACGGCCACCAATGTTATGGGCAGGCCGACCGTCCGCCGGGTCCCTTCAAGAATGATGACCATGAGGAGCGCTCCCGCGATGGTTTCCATCCCGGTGGGGCCCATGATTCCCCTGTTGAGAATCTGGCCGGGGGACAGTGAAAACAGGATGTAGAAGCCCACACAGAGCGTGAGGCCCGGCAGGAGCCAATCCATAATGCGGGCCGCTCCGGTCCGGCGGCCGGAAACGGCCAAACGGCCCAGAAAGCAGATAAGGGTCAAGCCTATGAGGTGAATGGAGCGCTGAAGCAGAGGCGACAGGACACCGAAAACCGCGGTGTACAGGTGGAATCCCGCCATGCCCAGCGTGAGCGCCGCCAGCGCCGCGCTAACGAGCCTGTGGGGCGCGCGCTCCCCTGCGGCGCCAGCGCCCATCATTCGGCTCCCACGCCGATCCTGAGCTGCTGCCCCGGCTGGCCCCACTCGGTAAAAGGAATGGATACGGCTCCATCGGGGGCAAAGAGGATCAAGCTCTGGGGCCTGGTATGGGCCACGCGGGTCACCCAGGAAGCCAAAACCGCGTTTTGAGGTGAATCGTCGAGTTCCATCCTGATCTCCGAAGGGCCCACGACGGCGCGGCCTTGGTAGCGGGTGTCCCGATAATCATAACTGTCCGAGGCGTACCGCGCCTGACGGGGAATAAACCCCTGTTCCCCGATGGCGAAACGCTCTTCCACCCATTGCCGGTCGTAGGAGTGAAAAAAACGGACGGCGAGGGAACGGGCCCCGCGCAGAGGAATCCTGTACTGCCTGTGAACGGACATATTGACCACGGTCAGTTCACGCGGGCCGGATACGGACAGAGGCGCCTCCCCGGCCCGGACGGCAGGAGCCGGGGCGGCCACGCCGAGTCCGAGCAAGAGCAGCGCGATGAGCCGTACGGGTATGGAAAGCATGTGGATTGCCGGGCCTTTCTTGTCTCAGCGTCCGCCCTCGCAGGGATGTCTCGAATCGGATGTCTTTCCGTAAGAGGCTTCGGGCGTCATCGAATCAGGGAACAAGCTTCGCGGGAATGTTCAGACCTTTTTCCTTGAAGAATTTGACCGCCCCCGGATGGAGCGGGATGTTGAGCCCTTCCAGGGCGTCCTGCAGCGTGGTGTATTTTTTTACCGCCGGATGGGAATTTACCCATTCGTCCGAGTGATCCCAGAGCGCCTGCAGCAAACGATAGACATCCTCTTCGCTGAGGTTGGCGTGGGTGTCCGTGTACATGACGATGCGGCTGGTGGGCGTCGGAACGGGCCGGTCGATGCCGGTATACGTCCCGGCCGGGACTTCCCGCATGGTGAAGTAGGGATACTCCTTGTAAAAGCCCTCGTCGCCGACCGGTATCATTTTAACCTTGAAGCTCGTGGTCAGATCCATGAGCGCCGCGGACTTGAGCGGATGGGTGATGATAAAGGCGTCCAGGGTCCCGTCCTTGAGCGCGGCCACCATTTCGGTGTCGGACATGAATTCGGCTTTCACCTGCTTGTAGTCCAGACCGTAATAGGAAAGGATTCTGCTGGCGGCCCGTTCCCCGCCGCTTCCGGGAGCGCCCACGCCAATGCGTTTACCCTTGAAATCCTTCACGCCGACCATGGGGCTGTCGGCGGGAGCGAAGATCTGGGCCCAGGAGATTATGGTACCGAACAGCGATTGCAGGGAGGCCACGGCCCTGTCCTTGTATTCGCCTTGTCCGCTGTAAGCCAGGAAAGCCACTTCATTCTGAGAAATGCCCCATTCCACCGCGCCTTGGGACAAATTGCGGATATTTTCCAGCGAAGCCGCGCTGGCCTCCCCCGTGGCTTTGAAACCCGGCGCATGGCGGTTAATGGTTTCGGCCATGGCCACGCCCATGGGATACAACGCGCCGGCCGTTCCGGCCGTGGCTATGGATATCCTCCGGTCCTCCGCGTGAACGGGGGCGCCAAGAAGCGCGACGATGGCAAGGGTTGCCAACAGATACGACAGGGTTCTCATACGACTCCTCCAATGAGGGTGTCGATTTTGAATTTTGTGGGAGGGAACTTTTAAGAAAAAGTTCCCTCCCACACCCACCCTCAAAACCTTAAGTTATTGAAAACACAATCCTTCAGGCAGGCGTGTTTTCACTTCGAGCGTAGCGAGAAATCTCCCGCAGGGGGCGCGGGGGAAGAAATTCCCCCGCACGATTTCTTTTTCATACTTTTATCGACAGCCTCCAATGCGCGCTCTTCGCGGTTTGTTCGGCGTCCGCGCGCGGGCTTGTTCACGAAGTCAACGGCCAGGGACCGGTATAGCCCCGGGCCAGTGAAATGATTCTCGCCGTTTCCAGAAGCTTTGGCGCATGCTGTTCCAGCAGCTCCTCCCGGCTGCACATCTGGCTGAACGCGGCCACGTTTATGGCCGCCACAGGCTGGCCCTCCCGGTTCAGGACAGGGACGCCGAGGGCCCGCAGCCCGACGATCAGCTCTTCGTCATTCAGCGCGAAACCGCGCTTTCTCACGTCATCGAGCGTCCGCCTCAAGTTCGATCCATCGGTTCCGATACGTTCGGCCGTGTGCGGATTTTTCAGGAGTTCGTCGATCAACGGCGCCAGCCGGGACTCGTCCAGATACGCCAGAATGGCCTGTCCCATGGAGGAATCGTGGACGTTCAGCCGGCTGCCCACATGGAGATCGATATTGAGGATTTGCCTTTTCCTGACTCGTTCGATATAGATGACGTCGGTGCGGTCGAGGATTCCCAGATTCACGTTCTGGTCGATTTCACGCGACAGCTCCTTGAGATAGGGCAGGGAAATTTCCCGCAGCTCCAAACCGGATATGACCGCGAAACCCATGGCCATAACCCTGGGGGTGGGCTGATAGCGTCTGGTTACCGGGTCATAGAGGAGATAATCGAGCTCCAGCAGGGTTTGCAGCAACCGGTAGACGGTCGGCTTGGGCAGCCCGGTCTTGCCCGTGATTTCCGGTAGGGTGAGCCGCGGCTGGGCGGGGGTAAAGGTTTCCAGGACCTGCAGACCGCGTTTGAGGGCGGTGATGACGTTTTTATCGCTCATTGTCTCGCATAGTGAAACATCATTTTGATGTACGAGACACTAGCCGTTCTAATCTGTCCGGTCAAGAAAATAATTTCGCGCCGTCAGGCGCGGACAGGAACGCGCATAAAAAAAGGCGCTGAAATCAGCGTCCTGAAACGCCCACTCCATCGCCTCCTCACCGGCTCATTTCTGAGCCCGAAACGACTTTCCGAAGTTTTTCGCGGTTCGCCGCGGAAAGCCCGCCGCTCGAACCGGAACATCCGGCCCCCCTTAGGAAGGGGTAACGCCTAAATCCGCGCGCGCCTTTTCATGCCCCGCAACCCGATGCGCGCATGAGAGGCCTTTACCTTGCTTTCGGGTAGCTCGGCGCCATACTCGCAGCCCGCCCGTACCTGACCGGGATCCATCCACACCACGTGGGCGTTCCCTTTCATGCGCGCTCCGCCATCGAATATTTCGAATTCAAACTCCTCATCGATATCAAGTCCCACGGGCATCACCAGGCAAAAACCGGTGTCGGTGAAGTCCACGATATCGCCTACGGTGAACAGCTCCTCATTCCTCTTCTTATATCGAATGGGTATGATGCGGAAATTGCGTTTTTCTTTTCTTCGCTCGGTATGCATGTTCGGTCACTCCACCTACAAGTATCTTATTAGACTCCTCATTATTTGTCATTGTTTAATTTGCAAAAAAAAGGCCGATTTCTCCGTGAAACACGAAAAAAATCGGCTTTCGTATAGAAAGATTATAAAACCGAACTAATTTTTTCCCGAGCTAGTCCTCGCAGTTCCTCCATTTGGTTCTCGTCATACGCCTCGTTTTGACGAAATTCGTGGTCAAGCGCGTTGGCGGGCTGGAAATTCTGGAGTCTCCAGATACGCGCTCCGCACAGCTGTTCCGCCATTACCGACAACTCAACCGCGCCGTGCAAGGCGGGCACGACGGTGGTGCGAAACTCATACGGGATTGCTCCGCGCTTGAGCAGGGCGATACTCCGTTCAATAAGCATGATGTCCACGGGAACGCCCGCCGCCCGGCTGTACTCGATGTGGTTGAGCGGGCCTTTGACATCCATGGCGATGTAATCGAGCAGCCCTTCTTCAAGGAACCCGGACAGAACGTCCGGCCTCGCGCCGTTGGTGTCCAGTTTGACGGCGAAACCGCGTCGTTTTATCTCGACAATAAGATCCTTGAGACCCTTGTGCAGGGTGGGTTCGCCACCCGTGACGCAGACGCCGTCTATCCAGCCGCGGAACGCGTCGAGCCGTTTGAAAATATACTCGGCGGGTATTGTTTCATACTCGTCCGGGGCCAGAATCAGCCCATGATTATGGCAGAAGGGGCATCTGAAATTACAACCGGGAGTGAACAGGACCGAGCATATCTTGCCCGGCCAGTCCACGAATGAGGTTTCCAGAAAGCCTTTTAGTTCCATGAGCCGCCGCGCGATCCCGGATTTTGATATAAGAGATGACCTTGCGTTACGAAAGCGCTTTGGACAAATATTTCTTTATGGGAATAGCTCCGGAAATAGCCGAATTGTCGTCCAAAACCAGAATGGGCAATTCCTTTTTCGCGGTGTCGACCAGTTCATGCCACGCCAGATGGGCCAGCGCTTCCGGATTGTCGTGCGAAAGCACTTCGACGGCCACCCCCATTTCGTTCAGTTTGAACTGATTTTTAATGTAATCACACTTGGTACAACCCACTTTCGTAAACAAGGTCATCTCAATCCCCCCACAACAACACGTACTTTTAATAGTTCAACACTTTGGATATGACGAAATCGGCCTTACGCTGACTTGAAGCCGGTTTTAGCCGCCCATGACAATTCGGGCAGGCTGTTGGAGTCATTCTGAACGAAGAAGGGTGAGTTGTGAAAGCGATCCCGCAGTTCCCCCAACTTTCCTTTGTTCCAACTGGAGATCTTGGTGAAGTAGCCGGTGATTCTGGTGATTCCCTCCACCTCGTCCGAACCGCAATAGGAGCAGCGTTCGTTCAATCCTCTCCCGGTCTTTCCGCAGCTCAGGCAGGTGGTGAATTCCGGTGAAAAGGCGATCTGGTCGTTCTGGGTATATTTGAATGTCTTGATTACGAAGTTGGCCAGCGATTCCTTGGACGGTTTGGATTCGCCCAGCCAGACATGGGTCAGAGATCCCGCTTCAATGAGGGGGTGGTACAACCCTTCGAACTTCACGCGTTCGATGGGGTTCATTTGCGCGCCGACGTTAAACAGGGTGGAGTTGGTGTAGTAGACTTCGCCGTCCTCCAGGCTGCCCTGAATCATTTGCTTCGCCTGTTCCGGGAAATGCTTCAGATCGAGTTTGGCGAACCGGTAGGCGGTGCTTTCCGCCGGCGTCTGTTCGAGCACGAACCGGATGCCGTATTTTTCGGCCAGCCGTTCGCCGACCAGGTTCATATGCGCGATCACCTTGAGGCCGAACTTCATGGCTTCGGACGATTCGTGCAGCTCCTCGCCCAGGTGCGTTTTCACCATTTCGTTCAAACCGACCATGCCCATCAGGAAGGTGACGCGGTGCATGCGCAGGTAGGGCGCTCCATCGGAGTCCATGGTGAGCAGCGCCAGGGGGCCGGTCTTTCCGTGAGCCAGGAGTTTCTGGAGAAATTCCTTTTTCTGCTTGTGCGCCTGCGCGGCCAGTTCGAGCCGTTCGCTCAGGATCTCAAACAGCTTGGTGTCGTTGCTCTGCGCTTCATAGGCGATGCGCGGCAGGTTTATGGTGACGTTCTGCAGCGCGGAGTAGCGCATTTTCCACGGCTCTTTGGCGTCGTCGAGGTCCGATTGTTCGAGCTTGAAACTCAAACGGCAGCACTCGGAGATTTTGGCCGTTTCCCCGCGGTCGAACACAAAGTAGGTGTTGCCTTTTTCCGCGGAGATGTCGCAGATGTGATGCAGGAACTCCATGTGGCCGGGAGTCTGGAAGAACTTCTCGGTTATGTGCACCAGCGGTTTGGGGAAGAAGAAAGGCCGTCCCGATCCGTCCCCCTCCTTGTACACGTCGAAGAGCATCCACACGAACTTCTGCGAAAGCTCGATATAATCGGAATAGGTTTTGCCGGTGTACACGCCTCCCGGTCCGATGGCCGGAACGTTTTCAAAGTGTTTTGGTATTTCCCAGTACAGGTTGATGTCGGAGAATATGGCCTGCCCGCCGCGGGCCACGGCCTGCTGCGAGAATTCGAAGATCAGCATCTGCGCCAGTTGCTTGATCTGCCGGTCGTCGAGTTCTTCCAGGTAGGGCGCGAAAAAGATATTGACCGCGTCCCACCCGATGGCGCCCGCGAAATTGCTCTGCAGGGCGGCCGCGAATTTCACCATGTGGGCCAGCAGAACTTCGGCGTGTTTGGCCGGTTTGGCCATGGCCAGCGAGTTGGGCAGGCTGAGCCCGAATTTCTTGATGTATTCGAGCGATTGACCCGAGCAGTAGGGGCGGTCGATGAAACCGAGGTCATGAAGGTGAATGTCGCCCTTCATGTGCGCGTCGCCGATTTCCTGGGAAAACACGGTCAGCAGCGCGTATTCCTTCTTGATGCTTTCCGCGAGCGTGAGATTGGTGGCCTCCGGCCCGTGCGGAACATTGGCGTTTTCCTTGTTGGGACGCAGAATCATCTGATCCACGTCAAAGAGCGGCACGCCCAGACGAGTATGCATACGCCGCGCTTTTTCCAGGCCGCGTTCGATCAGTTTGGCGTCCACGAGTTCACGGATGAGCGGCGCGGTGATCACGGAAATCTTCGACGACTTGATCAGCTCTTCGACGTCAATGGCGATTTCGTAAGCCGTGTCCGTGTCGACGTAGGTCTCGCGCACCAGCGCCTGTACGATTTTTTCACGATCCCATCCGGTCATGTCCTCGTCCGAAGTTCGGACAAACAGGGCTATATCGGTGGTTTCCTGGGGGGGAAAGAGATGACTTACTTTGTTGGTCCTCTCTTGGGCGGGCATGATCTAACCTCCACTATATTGTGTGCAAGCCGAATTAAAACACCAGATATAGTACAGGTCAAGTAAAAAATTGGCAAAATAATGTGAAAAGAGGCACAAAATTTTAACCCCGCCAGGGACGCCGGTTTCAGGCCGCGCCTGAAAAAACTGAAACCAAATAAACGGGCCGAGGCTCTTTACAAGCTAAACACGCCGGGAGGACCTAATGAAAACGGAACCATATATCTGTAAAGCCTGCAAAGTAACCTTTGAAGGCAAAAGCGGCCCGGACGGAGAGAGCCCCTGCTGCCCCATGTGCGGCAGCCTTGAGACAAAACCGCTGGATAACAAATTTTTCTCTCTGAAACGGCTGTTTCAGTCGCCTCCATCGGGAGTTTGCAGTCCCCGCGGGAAATTCACTTGAGGATAATCGGCGCGGGCAGTTTGCCTAACCGGAGTTCATAAGAAGGAGAACGCATGTCGAGTAAAGTTTCCAGAAGAAATTTTCTGCGAGGAAGTATAGCGGCGGCCGGCGGATTGGCGGCGTCGGGCGTGGTGTTGCCCACGGCGGTAAAGGCGGCGTCCGGAAAAGAGCTGGCGACGTTCATCGATCTTTCGAAATGTGTGGGCTGCGAGGCCTGTGTCGAAGCGTGCCGGGAAGCCAACGAACATCGCTATCCCGAACCCGAAAAACCGATCCGGAAAATGTTTCCGCCGCGGGTCAAGGTGGAGGACTGGTCGGAAAACCGGGGTGAGATGGAACGGCTGACGCCCTATAACTGGCTGTACATTCAACGGGCCAAGGTCACGGTCGACGGCGAGGAAAAGGAAATCACCATACCCCGCCGCTGCATGCATTGTCAGAACCCTCCCTGCGCGAACCTGTGCCCCTGGGGCGCGGCCAAGCGTGAAGACAACGGCGTGGTGCGCATCAATGATTCGCTCTGCCTGGGCGGCGCCAAATGCAAACAGGTGTGCCCGTGGAGCATCCCTCAACGGCAATCGGGCGTGGGGCTGTATCTCGATCTTATGCCGAGCCTTGCGGGCAACGGCGTGATGTACAAGTGCGATCGCTGCTACGACCGGCTGCAGGAGGGCGAATTGCCCGCCTGTATCGAGGTCTGCCCTGAGAAGGCGCAGGTCATCGGACCCCGGGATGAAATAATCGCCCTGGCCCACCGGCGGGCCAAGGAAATAAACGGACACATCTACGGTGAAAAGGAAAACGGCGGCACAAACACCATCTACGTGTCCCCGGTGCCCTTTGAGGAATTGAACAAAGCCGTTGAAAAGGGGCCCGGAAAGCCGCACCTGAAGCGTGTGGGCAATACCATGGCCGCCGAGGACAATCTGGTAAAAGCGCTCTTTATCGCTCCCGTGGCGGCGGTGGCCGCCGGAGTGGGCAGGTTCTGGAATTTCGCAAACAAAGACGACAAACCGGTCAACAGCGATGAAAAAGAGGAGAACTAGGATATGGCGGCGCAGGGACAAAGCATAATGGGAACATGGGGAAAACGGCTGTATCTTTTGAGCCTGTTCGCGCTGGTTTTCACCGGGTTCGGCCAACTGCCGATTTTTAAACGCTATTATCTGGCGGATATTCCGGGATTGGCGTGGACCGCGGATTTTTATGTCACCATGATCATCCACTACGTGGCCGGAATCGTTTTTATTCTACTGTGCGGCTATTACGCGGTGGGAATCGTGCGGCGCGGTTTGCCTTCCGGCGCGCTCTTAAGGAAGTACCTGGTCCGGGCGGGCCTTATCGCGCTGCTTCTCGCCTCGGGGTTTATCCTCGCCGCCCGCAACATGACCGGGGTTCATATCGGGCCGTCGGTGTCTTTCGTGACCGTATGGGCGCATTTTCTTTTGACCATGGCCTTTCTGTTCGCCTCGGCCACCTATTTGAGGGTCCGGCGGGCGCGACAACAATAGCGCGCCGGAACGGTTCTTTTTATGATGTTTCCCGCGTCCGGTCGAGAACAAGCCGGGCGCGGCCGGGCAGTTGAGTAAGGGATCCTTTTTGACTGTGTGTGTTTCCACCCTGACGGAATGTTGCCAATAGTGACCTCCCATAAACCACAGCGTGGAGAACGCTGGCATATATGCGCAATAAGCGTCGAATATGAACGCCTTATTTTATTGATGACAGTATCCTAGTAAAATGTTAATTTTTTTATGTATGTTTATGGGGGCCACATAGTTTTATCGCGTCTTGGAGTATGGGACAATTGGTCAGGTTTTAATTTTTTTACCGCCAGGGGAGGAAACACCATGAATGGAGTGGCCAAGAGAACGGAGGCAGGTTGGGAAACCTGGGACGGAACAAAACTGGAAACCTATGAAGAAGGGGTCTTTCAGGAGGCGTATCGCGCCCTGGACCGGCTCGAAGCGCTTTTCCGAGTGTTCAGCGCGGACCCCATATCATTGAACGACATAGGCTTCGACAAGTTCAGTGACATAGGCGAGGCGTTGATGCGCGACGCGCGCGCCCAACTGGAAAAGGTCGAAAACCTGATGGTCAAGGATCTGGGTGAGATGAGCGTGGAACGAGCCGCTCAGGGCCAGGGAACACTCAGCGGGGATCGACTGGGCGTGGTCTTGAAAACGTCCGAGCGAATGCCCAATCCGGGGACGTCGTCAGAGAACTGGAGCTATACCACTCCGACCAAAACGTCGTACGGTTCGGACGAACCGCTGGAAGACCTGGGCGAAGAGGGAATCTGAAACCGCCGCGCGGCAATCCTGATTGCGAGCGTCCAGGAAAATGGATATACGATGAAACGGGAGGCCGACCGCTTCCCGTTTTTTTTGGCCCGTCCGTTTTTTGCCTGGCCCGCCGGAACCGGCCTCCGATCCCGGCCCCATCAAAAAAAGCGCGTTATTCAACGGTCGTGTCACAGCCGTTCGACGATCAATTGCCGTATTTGTTCGCCGTCGAGAAACCGGCCCCTTGAGACCAGCGTTCCGTCAATGGTCAGCGCGGGAGTCATATAGGCCTGCATTTGCAACATATGGTCGATATCGTTGATTTCAAGCAATTGCACGGCGCCGTTCAGTTTGAGATCTGAAATTGTAGTGAGAACAGTTTCATAGAATTGCGCGCACTTATCGCATTTGCCAGTGCTGCGGGCGCATAAAAATTCTATCTTCATCTCAGATCCCCCCTTTGCTCTCACGAATGACGTTTACAAGCCGTCTCCTTTTACATTATTTGTTATACCCATTTTGTTGTTAATATAACTCACGCTGGAGCGCGCAAGGACCTGTGATGAGTTATCAACGCAATAACAGAGGTTATGTTCAATCTTATACTACATTACTAATGATAATCAATAGAGATATAAAGTTTAGTGTAAAGAAAACCGGGAATCAGGCTTTTTGTATAAAAATGATACAGATTGTTACAGGAACGCAATATAGAAAAATACTATTATTGTCATTCGAAAATGCGACACAATAAGTTGTTTATATCATTGTAAATAATCCCGGACATCGACATGTTGTTTAAATATGCGACGATTTTGTCGATCCGCATAATGCGCCCTCTTTTATCCCCTCAATAATAAGCGCTGTTATAACAACCGGTTATGCGCGCCTGCTGTTTTGGTCCGAAACTTGATAATAAGAACAGGTGTAATGTTTGTCATGCGCGACCCATGAATGTCTGTAACCTATTGTTACACAAACCGCTGATTTGTCGGTGGAGTACATAAAAAGAGCAAGAACCACGCCACGGATCAGCGCGGAAAAGGAGGCGCCCTTATGGAACAGGTAACCAAAAAGCACAAGGCTCAACAGCTCGTGGTGGAGAAAAATCCCTGTCTCTGGATGACCGCCGGTGTGGTGAATTTCAAGCTGTGCGACATGAACTACGACTGTAACAACTGCAAGTTCGATAAGGGCATCGGCAAAAAGCTCGCCGAACAGGGGGCGCCGCGAAACGTGGGCGCAAACTGGCGGAAGGTATTCCGGACGCTGCCTCCGGAAAAACGGTATTGCCGGCATATGCTGAGCGGATATGTCAAGCTGAAGATCTGCGATAACGGCTTTATGTGTAACAAGTGCAAGTTCGATCAGATGATCGAAGACACCATCCTGACGTCCGATCCCAGCATGACGCGGGGCGCCCGCGAGGTCGAAGGGTTTACCTATCCTGAAAGCTATCACTTCCATCGAGGCCACGCGTACGCGGTCATCGATTACGGTGGAAGGATAAAGGTGGGGCTCGACGATTTCTCCACCAGACTCGTGGGGAAGGTGGACAAAATCGAGGTTCCCCGGCTCGGTGAAACGGTTGAAGTCAACGCGCCCGGCTGGGAACTGAGACGCGAAGGCGCCGGCGCCGAGATGCTTTCGCCTCTGAGCGGAATCGTGACCGCGATCAATACCAAGGCGCTCAGATATCCGGAACTGGTCAACCAGTCGCCGTACGAGAATGGATGGCTGTATGTGCTGGAGCCCACCAGCATGAAGGCGGATATTAAAAACCTCCTTTTCGCGAATGAAGTGGTGGAGTGGGCCAGGAGCGAAACGGTCCGTCTGCGTTCCCTGATCGGCGGAACCCTGGGGGCTACCGCTTCCGCCGGTGGCATGGTAACGCGGGATATCTTCAACGAAGTCCGCGAAATCGGCTGGAATCAACTGACCAAGGAGTTTTTTCTGACACCCTGAACCCCCGGCCGGCCGGGTCCTTAACCAAGGGGCCCGGCCGGCGGAAGCGGCGCACGGTTGAGATTCATCCGGACTCGATCCTGCTTTTCAGGTCTCGCGAACAGTACGGGCAGAATATAAGCTCCTGCCCGTCGATGGCGTCGAGATCGGGCATGTATTTCATGAGGCAGTCCGGGTCCTGGCAATGATTCATGTTGAAGGTGTGGGCCACCTCATGGACCGCGATTTTGGCCGACCGCTCGTAAAACACGGACAGGGCGGCCGGAGATCCGTCCGTATTGCGCCGTATCCTGCAGAGCGAAATTACCGCGAACGGCTCTTCCAACTGCGCTTCGCCGAACACGAAGGTGAAGATGGGGATGAATAAATCGGTCGAAGTCACCGCCAGAATTCGCGCCTTTGGCGGGAAATTCCTTTCGCGGAGGTCCTTGAGCAGCGTAAGCGCGTTGATCTGATTCCGTTTGAGGTCAAAGGCGTGCGGGGGCAGGGGAACGTCGGGCAGAATTTCGGCGGGCATGTCGAGATGGGCCTGAATATTGGCGGCTATGATTTCCAGAATGTCCCGGCCCACCGAATCGCCTATGGGCAGAATCAGGGTTTTCAGCCGGTCATCTTCGTCTGCGGGGTTAGAGGCTTTCAACTTTATCGACCGGCCTGGCTATATGGTACTTTCGTAACTTCCGGTAGAGCGTGGCCCGGTTTATGCCGAGTATGTCGGCCGCCCGCGACAAATTCCATTCGCTTTTTTCCAGAACCCCGCCGATGTGGTCCCTGATTATGGTTTGCAGGGAACTGTCGCTCAGCGGCCGTTGACCGCTCCGGTCCGAGAAGGGAAGATTTTCCGGCCGGATATGAGCCTTTTTGGCCAGGACCACCGCCCGCTCCATGACATTCTCCAGTTCGCGCACGTTTCCGGGCCAATCATATTCCATCAACAGCCGCATGGCGTCTTTGGAAATTCCGGAAAAACGTTTGGCCGTTTCCCTGGCGTAGCGGTCGAGAAAGCATTCGGCCAGGAGCGGGATGTCTTCCCTGCGCTCGCGCAGGGGCGGGATTTCGATGGATATGACATTGACGCGATAGTAGAAGTCCTTGCGGAACGTTCCCTTTTCCATGCGTTCTTCGAGATTGGTATGCGTGGCGGAAATGAGCCGGAAGTCGATGGGGATGGGGTTGGGGGCGCCCAGGCGGTGAAACTGTTTTTCCTGCAGCACGCGGAGCAGGTCCACCTGCATTTTGGAGCTGATTTCGGCTACCTCGTCCAGAAAAAGCGTGCCGCCGTTGGCCATTTCCAGCCGCCCTTTCCGCGGACCCTGGGCGCCCGTGAACGCGCCTTTCTCATAGCCGAATAGTTCGCTTTCCAGCAGATTTTCCGTGAACGCGCCGCAGTTAATGGCCACAAAGGGTTCGAAACTTCGGCCGCTCAAGGCGTGAATGGCCTTGGCCACCAGCTCCTTGCCCGTCCCGGTTTCCCCCCTCAACAACACCGACGAGTCGCTTTCGGCCACATCCCGGATCATCCGGAATACCTTGTTCATGGCTTCGGACGATCCGATCAGATTGTGAAATCCCGTTCTGGTTTCAAATTTTTCGCGCAGGAGCCGGTTTTCAACAAGGAGCCTGCGCTGCTGGGAGGTTTTTTCCAGCAAAAGGCTGAGTTGCGGGGGATCGAAGGGTTTCATGAGGTAATCGCTTGCGCCGATCTTCATGGATTCCACCGCCGATTCCACGGACCCGTGCGCGGTGATCATAACCACAATGGTCCCCGGGGAGTCCTCTTTGACTTTTTTCAGAACATCCACGCCGCTCATTCCCGGCATCTTGATATCAAGCAGCATGAGATCGTACAGGTGTTCTTCAGTCATCATGAGCGCGGTGGGCCCGTCTTCGGCCACGTCGACCTCGCAGCCGAACTTTTTGAGCCAGCCTTGCAGGGACACGCGTACGCTGAGTTCGTCGTCCACAACCAGAACGTGAATGTTGTTTTTTATGGTCATTGATAACCTGCGCCTCGCGGCGATATCCGGGAAAGGGGCGTTAATCGCGCTTGATGGGCAAGCGTATGATACACTCGGCGCCTTCGCCGGATTCGCTGATGAAATGAATGCTTCCTTCGTGCGCCTTGATTATGCCGTGAACTACCGAGAGCCCCAGGCCGACGCCCTTGGCCTGGCCCTTGGTGGAGAAAAACGGTTCGAAAATTTTGGGCATATCCTCATCCTTGATCCCGTAGCCGGTGTCTTTTACGGATATGGTTACGCCCTCCTTCGGTTCCCCCCGTAATGTTACATGCAGCTCGCCGCCATACGGCATGGCCTCGATGGCGTTGAACACCACGTTCATGAGCGCCTGCTCGAGATGGCCCGCCTGGAACTTTATCTCCGGCAGGTCGGGATCGTAATCGCGCTTGAGCAGGATCTGCTGAAGTTTCATGGCGTGTCCCGCGATGGTCAGCACCCGGTCCATGGCCTCCCGTACGTTGACCCATATTTCTTCCTTGGGCTGCTGCCGGGAGAAAAACAACAGGTTTGAAACGATCTTGCTGGTCCGGTCTATTTCCGAGGTGATGAGGTCCAGGTACCGGAGATTTTCTTCCATGAGCTCCTTATCGGCGACGCCTTCCCGCAGGTTGCTGGAAACCAGCCGGGCCAGATTCAGGGTCCCCGACAGGGGGTTGTTGATTTCGTGAACCACGCTGGCCATCAGTTTGCCCATGGCGATCAGTTTGTCTTCAATGACCAGGCGGCTGTAATCCTGTTTGAGCCGTTCGGTCGTGTCCCGCACCTTGTAATTGATCACGTCGCTGATATCCCTGGCGATTTCCAAAACCCGTGTAACGGCGCCCGTCTCGTCCTTGACCGGGTAGTGCGCCACTTCGTAATAGCGGGTTCCGTCCTGGGTGAAGTGAGTATGGCTCGCGCGGGTCGGTTCGCCGGTTTCCAGCGCCTGTTGCAGCGGGCAGGGGTGGTCGGGCGATTCGCAGCGCGTAAGGCTGTGGTGCGTGATCTGATAACAGGGTTTTCCGATTATGTCCTTGCGGGTCATGCCGCTGCTCCGCAGCATGGCGTTGTTGACGTCGACGATCTGGTAACTGGTGTTGATGATGACAATATCCTCCTGAACCGAATCCACCACGGTTTGGAGGAATTTCATGTTTTTGGCCAGATCGGATTCCGCCTTCAACTCCAGGGAGCGAATCCGCAGCAGATCGTAAAACAATTTGTTGATGGAAGAAAGTTTCTGGGCGGATCCGGGCGGCGCGTGCAGCTCGATGCTTCGGCGCGCTTCGTCGGAGCCGGTAAGCTCCATGACCAGGTCGATGTCCTTGCGTCGCAGGAGGGAATGGGTATCCGTGGTGTCCACGCCCAGTTCCCGCGCCTTTACCATACCCGGGGCGTCGGCGTTTATGTCCGCGACCGCGGCTATGGAGCCGTTGAAGTCCTTGAACTGATTTTTTTCAAACATCTCCAGCAACATTTTACAGCGGGTTCCCCCGCCGATAATGCCAAGCTTGATTCCGGCCCTCTGTTCGCGGTTCTCGCTCATATGGGGTTGCTGGTTGGGATGTTGGTAAAGATAGGAATTTTATATATCAAAAGAGAAGAAAAAGCAAAAAACATACGAAATCATGTGTAAAGAATGATATATAGATATAATAGTATACAAATAGCTGGGCAATCTCCATATGGCGCGCGGCTTCCGTCGCGTCGTGTCACGCGCCCGGGGGGACGCGATGGACGGAGAGCGGCGGGTTTGGTCATTGACCTCAAGGCGGCGTATCGGCTACATTGTATACAAAGGATACCGGCTCGCCCTGCCGCGGAAAACGGCCGGCGCGTCGGAGGAGGCCAGGACACACGCCGCGCCCAGAATCCGGCGCCGTCAACGACCGTGAAAAGGCGCGTTACAAAAAGGAGGCGAAGATGAAATTCATCAAGGTCAACATGGGCGATCAGTCGGTATCAACGGAGAATGTCCCGCGGCAGTATCTGGGGCTGGGCGGGCGCGGATTGACATCGATCATGATCAACGAGGAGGTTCCTCCCACCTGCGACCCGTTGGGACCGGAGAACAAACTGATCTTCGCCCCGGGCCTCCTGAGCGGCACCAGCCTGGTCAATACCAGCCGTCTGTCCATCGGCGCCAAAAGCCCTCTGACCGGGACCATCAAGGAGAGCAACGTGGGCGGCACGGTCGCCGCCGATCTCGGCCACCTGGGGATAACGGCCATTGTGGTTGAAGGGCGCCCGCCGCAGGACCAATGGTTCATCCTGAAAATAGACAAGCAGGGGCAGGCGGAGCTTCTGCCGGGAAACCATTGCCAGGGGCTGCGGACCTACGCTCTGGTGGACAAGCTGTACCGGGAGCATGGCCGCGACGTGTCCATTCTGTGCGTGGGACCGGCCGGAGAATTTCGCATGGCCATCGCCTCGATCCAGACCACCGACGTTGACGGGCGTCCCTGCCGCGCGGCGGGCCGGGGCGGCATGGGCGCGGTCATGGGATCCAAAGGCATAAAGGCCATCGTCGTGGAGCGAGGCGGCAAGCTCGCCGACGCCGTGTGCGATCCGGAAACCTTTAAGGAAGCGGCCAAGGCGTTCGCCAAGGCCATCAAGGATAATCCCTTCAGCGGTCAGCTGCTCCCCGGCATGGGAACGGCGGCCCTGGTGGGCCCGGTCAACTCGCTGGGCGCGTTTCCCAGCTATAACGCCACCAAGGGGGTCTTCGAAGGCTTTGAGAAGATCAGCGGCGAAAAGATGACCGCCATCATCAAGGAGCGCGGAGGCAATCCCTCGCATGTGGGCTGTTCCCAGTGCATTGTCCGCTGTTCCAACGAATACGTGGACAAGAACGGCAAGTATGTCACGTCCTCCCTGGAATATGAAACCATCTGGTCCATGGGCGGCATGACCGGGATCGACGACCTGGACGTCATCGCCCGCCTGGACTTCATGGCCGACGATATCGGGGTGGATACCATGAGCGGAGGGGTGGCGCTGGCGGTGGCCATGGACGCCGGTTACAAATCCTTTGGCGACGGACAGGCCGCCGTCGACATGATGGAGGAGATGGCCAAAGGCTCGGAGATCGGCCGCATTCTGGGCGCGGGTCCGGCGGTGGTGGCCAAACATTTCAAACACCATCGGGCGCCGGTGGTCAAGAACCAGAGTATCGCAGCGTACGATCCGCGAGCCATGCAGGGCAACGGCGTGACCTACGCCACGTCGCCCATGGGCGCGGACCATACGGCGGGAAACGTCGTTGGCGCCTATCTGGGCGGCATGATGGACCCGCTGAGCCCGGAGGGCCAGGTGGCCGCGTCGCGGGAAGTCCAGATCGCCATGGCCTCGGTGGATTGCACCGGCCTGTGCCTGCTGGCCAGCTTCTGTCTGCAGGACCCGGCGGTGGGGGCGGAGTTTTTAAAAATAATCAACGCCAGGCTGGGTACCAAACTCGGCCCGGAAGCAGTGCCCGCCCTGGGAATGCGCGTGTTGAAAGCCGAACGCGAGTTTAACCGCAACGCCGGCTTCACCGCTCAGGACGACCGCCTGCCGCGCTTTTTCTATGAAGAGGCGCTGCCGCCGCACAACAAGGTCTTCCTGATCAGCGACGAGGAACTGGACACGACCTTTAACTTTTAAGCCGCCGCGGGGGGGCCGGGTTTACGCCTGAACCGATCGGTTCAGCAGTGACGACAGCCCCTCAAGTGATCTGGAATAGTTAATGATTCTGGTAGCTTGGAGGGCTGTTTAGTTTAACGGAATGTGGTTGTGTCGTTAGCTCCGAAAGATAGTAAATGGATTCCTTCTCCCCTTTGAGGTAGTCGATAAAAGCCTGAAAAGGAATCGTGCGGGGGAATTTCTTCCCCCGCGCCCCCTGCGGGAGATTTCTCGCTACGCTCGAAATAAGAACACTGTTGCCTGAAATAGTTCTGTTTTCAATAAGTTAAGTTTTTGAGGATGGGCGTGGGAAGGAACTTTTTTCAAAAAGTTCCTTCCCACAAAGTTCAAAATCGACAGCCACCTTTGGGAGAAGGCCAGGATGAGAGGCGCCAAGCAATGCGTCCCGCTATTCGCGGGGCGCGCCCCCTATAGAGTTTTCTCGCTGCGCTCGAAATTGCGGGCGGCTGTATTCGGGTGGAGGAACAAAAGTGATATCGACTGAATTTGGAGGGTATATGGGTATGGCGGATCACGGCCGTGGTTGTTAACAAGTTGAATTTATGTTTATTTTTACCCTTTCCAGCTTTCGCGAATCCGCATCCCGATACGCCGCCTGTCAATGAGGCCTTGACAAATTTTCTATTAGGGATATAGTTATGTACGAGTCGTACAACTCGTACGACATGCGGTATTCTTTACAAGGAGTTTGCCATGGAAGCGATAAAAACATACCCTATCTCCAAGGCAAGAGACAAGCTCAGCGATCTGTTTAATGCGGTTACCGGCGGTAATCAAGTTGTCGAGCTCACGCGTCGCGGAATCGACAGCACGGCATTGCTGGTTTCAGACCGCTATGAGGTAATTATAGACAAAAAGGCCGGATACGAAGAAAAACTGTCCGTCCTGATTGCCGATGTTTTACTACCTAATGCGCAAACGAATTTTGTTGAAGCCCAGGTGGCTGACCTGAGATCATTAAGCCTTGCGCAATTGCTGCCCTTGTTGAACGTTAAAAAGCTGCCTCTTGATGCGAATCAACGAAAGTCACTCTCAAAAACCGTTGGCCGAGAATATATTGATCGCCTGGAGCAAAGGCATCGCATTTCCGCGTCAATTCGAGAGGCTGAGGAGCTTGGTTTATACGAAGCGAATGAGCATCTCGCAAACAAGCTGCCGTGGTAACAATGAACTCTGACCTCCAGGTTGAGGTTGCCGCAATCGACTGTGCCTTTAATCGTGGCGCGGCTCTTGACTGGGTGGTGTCCGGAGCGCCGCCCTTTCAAGCGATAAACCTTTTTGACATTGAGCAGACAACCATAGACCGAATATGGGATTTGTATACCAAAGCATATGGTGGATATTCCACAAACCTGTTTTTCCGTAACGTATTTTCCTATCAAAACTATGCTCGTTGGATTTTGTTTTTCAATGACGCCAAAAACCTGGATGCGTTCGCTTTTTTCAAGAAACACCCAAATGGTATCAAGTTAGGGATCGTTTCCGCGGATTTTGCCAATACCGCCGCGAAATCAGCTGTAATTGATTTTCTGCGTCTTGTCTTTAACATTGAAGGCGTATTTGGCGAAGTATCTGACCGGATAGAAATACGCCTGAAAGGTCATGTCCCCATCGTTGATCCGAAGATCGCGGCAATGATACTAATTCCCAAAATAATAACGATTGACCCCAATGGGACTCACTATTCCCGTGACCTGAAACACGTTGGCATAGTTAAAAAGATGATGGTGGGAAGGCCTGTTAACGTACCCTAACATTCTTCATGCTATACTATTTGGCTAGATTAAGCGCCACTACTTAACCGATCGGCTTAGGCTGCGCCGGTCTTCTTTTTGGTCCGTACGTCATGCGAGCGCGCGTCAAACTATTCGGGACCATGTCTCAGGAAGCGCCGGACTACGATCCGGCCCAGGGCCTTCTGGTGGAGCTGCCGGACGGGGCCACCGTGGCGGAACTCCTGGCTCTGCTGCGCGTTCCCCCGAGCTTCGCGGGAGTGGTTTCGGTCAATGGGCGGATAATCAAACCCGAGGACCGGCTTGCTCCGGATTGTGAAGTCCATCTGCTGCCGGCGCTGCATGGCGGCTAGATCGCGGTTCCACGCGCTTTCCGGGGACCGCGCCGCAAGGATTCGTCTCCAAAAAAATTCCCCCCAAAACGGAATCGCCTAGTCTTTGACATTGATCTTGCAAACGGATACAAAATCAGACCACCCGAGCTGATTGAGGTTTCCGCTATTTTTATTGATTATCCGGAAGTGAAACCGATATATATGAAACGGGCGGCGCAAACCTCTGGAGGCGCCGCAAAAATACACATGGACGGCGAGCGGAAGATAAAAAGAAATCACCCGCATGTCATCTGTTATGCGAGGTACAGTCAATTTAATGGTACAGTCGAATGAAACACCAACTGAAGAGAAAAAAGAGCGAGTTGGGCTGATCATTGTCAATACGGGAAAAGGAAAAGGCAAAACGACCGCGGCTCTCGGCCTTGCCCTGCGGGCTGTGGGCCAGGGCTTCAAGGTTCTCATGGTGCAGTTCATAAAAGGCACCTGGCACTACGGCGAACTCGATTCGGTGAAAAAACTGAATCCGAACTTTACCATCATGCCCATGGGCGCGGGATTCACGAATATGGGCGCCAGGGAACACAAGGAGCCGGACCCCAAGGATGTGCGCGCCAGCGCCAACGCCTGGAATTTTGCCAAGGAAAAAATCGCTTCCCGCGAGTACGATATGATCATTCTCGATGAAATCAATAACTCCATCGACTACGGCCTTATACCGGTCGATGAGGTGATCGAAACGCTCAAGGAGAAACCCAAACGGTTGCATCTTGTGTTGACCGGCCGGAACGCGCACCCCAAAATAATAGAGCTTGCGGACCTGGTGACGGAGATGAAAGCCATAAAGCATCCCTATCAGAAAGGCGTCAAGGCTCAACGGGGCGTCGAGTTCTGACACGTCTCCCCTCCGAATACAGGACCGGCGCGCGGCGCCGTTGCGCGAACGGGGCGGATTCCGCGGCTCATACACTTTTGCCAAGAGGCGAAAGCGAACATAGCGTGTAACATTCTGCGGTAATCGGGTTCTCTAAACAATGGAGCGCGCCTGCGCGTGTTCGAGGGAGGAGACTATGGAGCCGATCCTGGTTGAGGTCCTGCATGAAGGAAAGCATTGAATTCCCTGCGAATATATGGCTCGGGTAGCGGAATCGGTCGCAACGAAGCTGGGAAACGCGGTACAATTGAAGATCGTTATCACCAAGGAACTGGACGGCGCCATGCGCCATAGGGAAATTTCCAAGATGTTGGGACGGCCGGCCCCGGTCCCGTCCCTTATCATTCAGGGCGCTCTGGCCTTCGACTCGACTCCCGGGGCTGAGGAACTGGAGGCGCGCCTGCGGGATTTGCTGGAGGCTTCCGCGACAGCCGGTTAAGGGCGCCGAAGCCGCCTGTCCATACGCTCGCGTTGACGCGGTCGCGCTTATCGGGCCCGCGGCGGCGTTCGGAGGAACGCGTTTTGAATTCCAACGGAAAAGGCAAGCGCTACATTTATCGGACCGAAGGGGTATGTCCGGCGGAAATCCATTTTGAGCTGGCGGACGACACTTTGGAACAGGTGCGCTTTGTGGGCGGGGGCTGTCCGGGGAACGCGCAGCTGGTCGGCGCCCTGCTCCAGGGCAGACAGGCCGGCGAGGCTTTGGACCTGCTCAAGGGCATCGCCTGCAGAAACGGCACCTCCTGCCCGGATCAGCTGGCCAAAGCCATTGAATCCGCGCTGCACGGCTCATTATCGCCCGCGCGATCCTTCAACGTGTTGAGCGACCCGGAGCCCCGGTCCCGTATCGGCCTGATCGGGGACCTGGCGGGAAACGCCGGAGATGTGGATCTCATCGCGGCCGGCATGAAGGAAAAGGGCGTGGAAGCCGCGTATTGTCTGGGCAACGTGACGGGTCCGCGCGCCGATAACGCGGCGGCCCTGAAAGCGGTCAGGGAAAATGGGCTTTACGCGATCCAGGGTGAACTGGACTGGCGGTTCGGGCAGAATCAAGAAATCCCCGGCGCCGCGGCGTTGAACCAGAAAGACCGCGATTTTCTGGTTCGCCAGCCTCATGTCCGGACCTTTGAACTCGGCGGCGGGCATGGTCTCGCGTTCCACGGGGAGTATCTGCAGCGCCTGCCCGGTTATTCGGATTACGAACCCTACGCGCTGGAAATGAACATGGTATGCGGGCTTACGCGCTTCATGGAGGATGAGGAGGTGTTTCCCGCGCTGGAAGCCATGCTTCCGCAATTCACGGCGCGGCTCATCATATTCGGTCAAACACGTTCATGGGGACGCTGGACCCTGGAGCAAACCGAGTTCATCAGCGTCGGCCCGGCCAGGGACGAACAGGGGCCGGCGTGGGGACTGCTGACGGACGCCGGCGGCGGCGTTTCCTTTGAAATTGTCCGGGTCAAATAGATACGGGAGACGGGTATGGCGGAAAAGATCATCGTCGATGTGTTGCTCACGGATTTTCGGCAGTGACTGGCCTGCGTCTACATGGCGGAATCGGTAAAGGCTTTACCGGATGATGTTCAGGAGATCATAGACGTACGGGAATGGGACATGAGAACGCGGCCGGGAGTGCAACGGTTCCGCGAACTGAAAGCCAAATCGCTGCCCAGCGTGGCGCTCGACGAGGAACTGGTCTACGAGGCGATCATTCCGGGTCAGGAAGAGCTGATCGCGGAAATACAAAGAAGATTCCAGCGGAAAAACGCCTCTTAGGACAATCGCGGACGGCCCGGCAGGGCGTCCCGGCGCGAGGCTTTTTGCGCCGTATAATTCATTTTCCGTCGGAAGAAAGAACGCGGCCCGTTCCTACCGGCGTGGCCGTCGTATCAGAAACCATTTGACGGAATTCCTTTCATTTCTTACCATTATTCAAACATATTCCAAAGGTTCCCGCCATGGTTACTCAAATTGACTGGCGTAATGAGCTGGAGCGTGATGGCAATCGGGTTATTCTTTCAGGTATGCCGATCACCATGCACTGCCACCATTACAATATAAATCTGCAAAAAACGCTGGAAGAGACGCTGGGCGATGAAGGCGTCTCCCTTATCTATCAGGCCTCGGAAGAAGCGAGTTTCGTGGGTTTTAAATCGTTTCTGGAAAAATACGGCCAGATAAAGACCATTAAATCCAAACTGGAATTCGCGGCGTCCATATATCAGAACTGCGGGTTGGGGCTGCTTCACTTCGGCCTGATGGGGCCGCTGGGAGGGCAGGTCGTCAGCCCGTCGAGCCACCACGTCACCGGCTGGCTGGCCAAACACGGAAAACGCGACACGCCCGGCTGCCACTTCGCGCGAGGCTGGATAGCGGGGGTGCTCGAAGTCATATTCGACCGCCCCTACGGCTATTTCACCATCGAAGAGCGCAAGTGCAAACTCATGCGGGAAGAAGAGTGCGTTTTCAGGGCAAAGGTGTAGCGTATGGCCATTGACGGCGCAAAAATCGTCCACGCCATCATGGAAGGAAGCAGGGTCAGGGACGCCAAAGGCATCATTCCCCTTTTCGGGGTCTATTTGTCGCTCTTTTTTGTCCAGTATTACAACCGGCTCTCATTCTCTTTTGAAAAGAAGATGGGCGCCGGCAAGCAAAAGGAAGCCGTGCGGCGCCTCATCCGGGCGGCGCAGGAATGCGGATACGCCACGTTCCAGGGAATTCGCAACTCCAGGGAGTGGGAAGACCTCATTATGCCCATGCTTGACAGCAGGGAAGATCAGATTTCGGGGTTTTCCGCGATCGCGCTGGCTTTTGGCTGGGGCGACATGGAAATCAGGGAATTGCTGCCCGGCGAGAAGCTTTTGATCCGCGTGCGCGATTCCTACGAGGCTACCGGTTACCTGGATCTGCATGGAACCGCCGACTCCCCCAAATGTTACATGCTCAGAGGCGTGGTGGCCGCGTTCATGGATTTGCTCTATGGGGGGGAATACCCGCACGGCCTCTATACCTTCACCGCCGATGAGTCTTTATGCCGGGCCAAAGGAGATTCGTACTGTGAGTTCATCGCAAAAAAGCGCGTCTAGAAAAGCGCCGCGCGACCAGGCGTCGGGTCTCACCATGGGGTGCTGGGAATACCAGGCCTGTACCAAGCTGCTCTGCCCGGCCCACGGCAAACGGACCCTGGATTGCTGGTTCATCCCCCGCACGCGCTGCAGCGACTATGTGGGGACGAACTTTTTCGAAAAACTGCCCACCTGTCTCACCTGTTCCTTCTTCCGCGAGAAAGGCGAACGCTACAGAGGCGGATTCAACCATTTTCTGGCCTCGCAGATACAGCGGTACAATCTGAGCGCCCTGGAGCTCATCTACCAGAAAGAAGGCAGCTTTATCGACATACTGGACCGCATTCCGGACGGTCTTTTCACCACCGACCAGGAATGGCGCATTACCTATTTCAATCCCGCCGCGGAAAAAATCACCGGTTTCCCGGCCAGGGACGCGGTGGGCATGTATTGCCGGGACGTGTTCAAGAACACCATATGCGAAAATAACTGCGCCCTGAAGCAGGCCGTGGAAAACGGCGGGGAGATACACAACCGGGAATACGAGATAACCGATATCTTCGGACGCCAGGTGCCGATTATCTGCTCCACGTCCGCGTTCAGCGACAGCGAGGGAAGGATAACCGGCGGGCTGGAGATCTTTAAGGACATCACGGAACAGAAGCTTCTGCACAGTGAAATAGCCAGCCGGGAACGAAAATATCGCCGCATTTTCGAGGGAAGCCACGACATGATCTATACGTCCAACCATCGCGGCGATGTGCTGGATATCAATCAGGCGGGCGTGGAAATGTTGGGATACCAGAACAAGGAGGAGCTTCTGGGCGCCGGCACGGCCAAGAATCTGTACATGCGGGAAGACGATCGCCGCAAATTCCTGAAAAGCATTAACCGGGAGGGGTTTGTAAAGGATTTCGAGGTCGATTTCAAGGATAAGGAAGGCCATCCCATACACGTGCTGATTTCCAGCAGGAGATACGAAAACCCCGCTACCGGCGACATCGAATACGAAGGCGTGATCAAGGACATAACCCAGCGCAAGTTTAACGAGGAGATCATCAAACAGCGCAACAAGGAGCTTTCCATCCTCAACCGCGTGGCGGTGGCCCTGAACCTGTCCATGGACCTGAACCACATTCTCAAGGTCACGCTCATGGATATCCTCAAGGTCCTGCAACTGGAGAGCGGCGCGTTTTTCCTCATAAACCGGGAAGAGAAGATCATTCATCTGCACATGGGCCACGGCCTGCCCTATGAAGACCCCACTCTCGACGATTGCCTCATATTTAAGGACAACCTCCTCAAACGCTACCTCATAGAAGAGGAAGTGGTCTATACGCCCAAACCCACCTTCCCGCCCTTTCAGGTGCGATACCGGACCAACAACCACGGATACACCCCTTGGCTCACCTGTTTTCTGATTCTCTCCAAAGGCCGGGCCGCCGGATTTCTGGGGCTCAACATTCCGGAGCGGCGCGAGCTTACGCATCATGAAATGCACCTGCTCGGCTCCCTGGGCAATTTCATCGGGGGAGGCATAGAAAACGCCCAGCTGATGAAAACCATCAAGCGCAATCAGGAGGAGTTGAAAAGCCTCACCGGAAAACTCTTTAAAAGCCAGGAAGAGGAACGCCGCCGTCTGGCCAGGGAACTCCATGACGAGGCCGGACAGGCGCTCACGGCGGTCAAGCTGGGGCTGGACCGGCTGGAAGAAAAGGTGGGGCCGGAAAACGCGAGCCTGCATAACGAGGTGAACGACATCAGGCGCATGCTCCTGCGCACCTCATCCGAAATCCGCAGGCTTTCCTACCGGCTCCATCCCACGCTGTTGAGCGATCTCGGGCTGGAACCGGCCCTCAACCTGTTCCTCACCGACGTCAGACGCCATTCCGGCCTGAACATCGAATCCCATTTCGTCGGTTTCGACAGCCGCCTGGATACGGACACGGAAACCGTGCTATACCGGTTCAGCCAGGAGGCGCTGACCAACACCATCAAACACGCGCAGGCTGAAAAGTTCAAGATTTCCATCATCAAAAGCTATCCCAAGATAATTTTTTTGGCCGAAGATGACGGCGTGGGGTTTGACACGGCCACCGTGTCCAGGGATAAAATGAGCCTGGGACTGCTGGGAATGCGCGAGCGGGTTTTGCTCATGGGCGGAAAGTTCCTGCTGAAAACCAGACCCGGATCGGGAGTCAGGATACGGATCGAAATACCCTACAGCGAGATGAGATTGAATGACTCAATCCATTAGAATCCTATTGGCCGAGGATCACACCATCGTCCGGCAGGGGCTGGCCCGTTTGCTGGAGGACCAGCCCGACATGCAGGTGGTGGGCGAAGCCATCAACGGGCGGGCGGCGGTGGAAAGCGCCGAGACTCTAAAGCCGGACGTGATCATCATGGATATCGCCATGCCGCTCATGAACGGAATCGAAGCGGCCAAGCGGATCCGCAAGAGCCTTCCCAAAACCAAGATTATCATCCTTTCCATGTATTCTCACGAGCACTACATCCATGAGCTTATAGAAACAGGCGTTTCGGGCTATCTGCTCAAGGATTCCAGCGGCCGCGACATCATCCGCGCCATCCAGGCCGCGGTGAACAACGAAACATTCCTGAGCCCCTCCATTTCCAAAAAGGTCATGGAGAACTACTTTTCGCCCAAAAAGGGCTCGTCGCGGGAAGAGAAATTCAAGCAGCTTTCCAACCGCGAACGGGAAGTGTTCCAGCTCATCGCCGAAGGCCATTCCACCCGCCAGATCGCCGACACGCTGAACGTAAGCGTGTCCACCGTAAAATCCCACCGTGGCAAGATCATGCTTAAACTGGGCGTGGACACCCACATGCAACTCATCCGCTTCGCCATGCAACTGGGGCTGGTTGATCCGAATTTGTAGGCAGATCTATTCCTGAAGTTTTGTTCTAAGGTTCGATGGGCCTTACATGACAAAAAGTAATTTTCATCGGTATCGACTTTGTTGATTGCTATACCCTATGTACCGCACTATTTCTTAAACTGACAAATTATACAGTCTGATGAACAAAGTTAGGGAAAAGCAACTTGTGTTTTTTATTTTCTTTGCTTTCATAGAAACCACTATTCCATGCTTCGTCCAATTTTTCCGCCTTACCTCTATCTTCAACAGTATCTAACGCTTCTATCTCAAATAGTGTCTTTGAGCTAACGATTACGGGAACGAGTGCATGATTATGATCCCAAGTCTTTAGCAATGCAATGCCATAATGCTCATCGTACTCTTCAGTGAAAAGAGGTAGAATATGTATAGATGTTGGTTCGTCGATAGCGGATGGTTTATGAAATACAATCAATCTCTGATCTCTTAACCCACCTTCCATTTGATAGACTAGTTTATTGCCACTTTTTTCGGTGATTACCTTTGTTTGAAGCGTTCCTACTGCGGAAGGTTTAGTAAAGTCCCATATGTGATGTCTCCATACTCTTTTTCCATCCATTTCTGTGACATGGTAAAGGTGCCATAGTCTTCTATATGGGGCGATCTTATTTTCGTCGGAAGAAAACCTGAGAGTAATAGTTCCTGTAATTACCGATATAATCCTATCTTCAATACGTAAAAGTATTTTCAACTCTAATAATCCACTTACGCTTGCTCCGAGCATTGCCCCTCCTATTGCAGTCCACACTGGTTTATTTGAGTTTACTCCCAACATAACAAAAGCGAAACCGGCGATAGTTAATCCGCTCAAAAAACCTGTGTTTTCTAAATTAAGACGCATCTACAATCTCCTTTCTTAATGTAAAATAGTGAAAAAAATATTTTTGTTTAAAAAAAATTTATAAAATTAATTATACTACTTAAATTATATTTTTCTAAACTTGTTTTAGAATCGCTTAAAACAAGCCCACATCTCCGGTAAGGGTATTTATGCGCCGATGAATGAAGGCCGGAAGCGCTATACTGGAATCCTCCTTGTGAATATCGATAATCTAGACGAAGAGAGACTGGAACGGAGTCACATTGAACCAGACTCGGCGAATTGTCTGGCTGAGTCATTAAGCGATCTTGAGGCGCTTAAATGGACCGTTCAAATTGGGCGGAGCCCATTCCGGCGCCTTGTAGCCATCGTCGTAACAGCCAAGCCAAACATTAGCCGCGACATGGAGCAAGAGCCCAAACTGGTTTAACTGGAAGTGATGACGGCTTGGCTAGTCGCTTCAAGTTCCAATCCCCTCCCTCAAAATCATCTCTTCTTAGCGGAAAAATCGTCTTTTGGACGATATGCGTATTTTTCCATTTCTATTATTAATAGCAGATGAAATGGAGGTAGTCGGGAACGCGCGCCCGGCGCATGGCATTTGATAAGAGCTTCGTTGCAAAGAGGAGATAAAAGTATGTTTCATATCGCCACTGATCAAAAAGTATGTGAGGTGGGCGGGGTCAAGTTTGGGGGACAGCCAGGAGAATACCCCACGGTAGTTTGTTCATCGATATTTCAAAAAGGCGACAAGGTTTTTTCGGGAAAACGCAAGGAAGGCTTTGATGAAAAACGAGCCGAAGACCTGTTGAAATCGCAGGACAAGCTCTGGAAGGAAACCGGCGTTCCCGGCATGGCCGACATCGTGGCGAATACGGGCAAGGAATTCGAGACGTTCATCGACTTTGTTACCTCTGTCAGCGACATGCCCTTCTGCATCGACGCCTGGGTCATGAAGCCCAAGCTGGAAGGCGCGGCCTATTGCGCGGAAAAAGGGTTGCTGGACCGCATGTTCTACAACAGCCTCACGGTGTGGGAAGCGGACCTGGAAACCGAAATAAAGGAAATTTACAACATCGGCGTCAAGCACGTCCTGCTGGTGGCGTTCGATCAGGAAGACCAGATGCCCAGCGGCCGTATCTCCGGCACGCAAAAGCTTCTGGACGCCATCGATAAGGCCGGGGCCAAGTTCGAGTCCATCTTTGTGGATACCTCGGTCATGAACGGCCCGGCGGTGGCGTTCTGCGGCGTGGCCAACAAAATGGTCAAGGAAAAATGGGGATTCCCCACCGCCAGCGCGCCCAGCAACGGCTCCTATATGTGGAAAGCCGCCCGCGAAATGTGGGATTTCAAGGGCTGGTCCGCCGCGGACAGCGCCCTGGAAGCCCTTTCTTCCTTTTTCTATCATGACATGATCTTTTCCGGCCCCATGGCCGGCGCTCCGAGAATTTTCCCGGCGGTCGCCATGGCCGACGCGTTTCTGGCCACCGCCGCCTTTGCGGAAACCAAAAAGCTGCCCACCGATCCCAATCATCCCCTGTACAAATTGTTTCCGGACTTTGTCGAGCAGCTGAAAACGCTTTAAACAGCAAAGACATAAAAAAATTAGGTTGTATAGAAGGGAGCCTTGAGTATGTCCGAAATGACACCGAAAGAACGAGTGCTGAGACTTTTACGCAAAGAGCCGATTGACACCATGCCGTTTTTCAGTGGAATGGGTATGGTGGTTATGCCGGGAATCGTCAAAGCCGGGTATAACTTTCCGTCCATCCACACCGGAGCCGAACGCATGGCCAAATCCGCTATCTGGTCGGCCCGGCTCATGGGATTCGACTGCGCGGTCATCCCCTACGATATGACCATGGAATCCGAAGCCATGGGCAACACCATCAGCCTCTATGAAAATTCCGAGGATATCCTGTATCCCACCATTCCCACCAAAATATGGTCGTCCATGGACGAGGTGGCTATTCCCGACGATATCCTCAATCGGGGCCGTCTCCCCCTCATACCCAAAGCCATTGACATCATCAAGAAGGAAGCCCCCGAGCTTCCCATCGGCTGCTGGCAGCTGGGACCGTTTACCCAGGCCGGACAGATCCTCGAACTGGACATGATCCTGAAAGGCGTATTCAAGCAGAAGGAACAAGTCGCGGACCTGTTGGACAAGCTTACCGACATGATCATCAAGATCGGCAAGGCGTGGCAGGCGGCGGGTTGCGACTATATCACGCTGCGCGAGCCCGGAGTGGCCGCGGACCTGCTCAGCCCCCGCACGTTCAAGGAAGTAATCAAGCCGCGGCTCACCCGCATTCTGGAAGCGTGGGAATCCCCCAAACTGCTGCACATCTGCGGCCAGACCGATCCGCTGCTCACCATGATGAACGAGTGCGGCGGTGACGGCGTGACCGTGGACATCAAATGCAACGTGGCCGAAGGTCGCAAGAAGCTCGGAAACGACGTGCTTTTTATGGGGAACGTCGACACCTACACCATGACCTGCGATCCCAAAACCCCCAAAGCCACCGCTATCGACCATATCAAGGGGATTATCGACGCCGGCATCGACGCGGTCATGCCCGGATGCGACCTGTGGCCGGCCATTATCGACGAGAACATGCTGGCCTGCGTGCAGACAACCCATGAATACGGAAAGAAACCGAGCCCGGCGGTTGGCAGGGTTTAGAAAACGGTTTCAATACTAAAAGGAGCGCTATACATGACAACAAAAGAAGAAATCATGGAAGAATTGAAAGAGGGAGTCATCAATTACGAAGAAGATCGTGTAAAAGACGCCGCTCAAAAGGGTCTGGACTCTGGTTATCCCGCGCTGGAACTGATCATGGACGGTCTGGCCGCGGGCATGGAAGTGGTGGGCGATCTGTATGACCGCAACGAATATTTCGTGCCGGAAGTGTTGATGTGCGCCGACGCGCTGTACGCGGGGCTGGCCATTCTGAGGCCGCACGTGCCCAAGCAGAGCGGCCAGCTCAACGCGCAGGTGGTTATCGGCTCCATCCAGGGTGACGTGCATGATATCGGCAAGAACCTGGTGAAGATGATGTTCGACGTGGCGGGCTGGGAAGTGCATGACCTGGGCCGCGACGTGCCCCTGGAGAAATTCGTGGAAGAGCAGCTGCGGACCGACTCCGAAGTGGTGGCCATGTCGGCCATGATGACCACGACCATGCTGGGCATGAAAAAGGTCATCAAGATGATCAAGGAGAAAAACCCCAACGTGGCCATCATGCTGGGCGGCGCGCCGGTGACTCAGGACGTGGCCAAGCTGTTCGGCGCCGACGGCTACGCCGAATCGGCGGGCAACGCGGTCTCCGAAGGCATCAAGATGATCAGCCGCTTGAGGGAAATGCAGAAAAAGTAACTGGAAGCGAAATTTCTTACGCGGGAGTCCCGGCCCGCGCGCGGCGCCGGGACTCCTCGCATGCGGGAAGCCTGTTTGTCTTTCCGACAACGACCGGCAATCTCTGCGCTGACCAAAGATCCCGCGGTTGTCACTTGATCAAGGAGAGGGGTGAATGAGCGATAATAAGGCAAAAGTTATCTTCCAACCTTCCGGACGAAGGGGGGAAGTACAAAAAGGCGTAACGCTGATCGAGGCTTCCCGTCTGCTGGGTGTGGACATCGAAGCCTTGTGCGGCGAAAAGAAGGTATGCGGCAAATGCAAGGTCCGCATCGAAGAGGGAATGTTCGAAAAATACGGCATCGAATCTTCCATGAGCCATGTGAGCGAATGGCAGGAGGAAGAGGAGAAGTTCATCAAGGGCGAGGAAAAGTCCAAGGGCTTCAGGCTGGGTTGCGTGGCCAAGGTCCAGGGTGACGTGCTCGTCTTCGTGCCCGAAGAATCCCGCGCCGGGAAACAGATCGTGAGCAAGGCGGCGCGCGATATCCATATCGATCACGATCCGGCGGTGAAAACCTACTACGTGGAAGTGGAGCCGCCCACTTTTGAAGAGCCGACCGGCGATTTTGAACGGGTCTGCAAGGAACTGGAACGGCAGCACGGCCTGGAGAATAATCTGAAGATACACATCCATACCCTGCGCCAGCTGCCCATGGTTTTGCGTGAAGATGACTGGAAGGTGACCGTCAGCGTGTGGATGGATCGGGAAATCATTCGCATATTGCCCGGCAAGCGCGAGGATCATTACGGCATAGCCATCGACATCGGCACCACCACCGTGGCCGGATATTTTGTCAACCTGAATACCATGGAGGTCATCGACACGGTTTCCATGATGAATCCTCAGTGTAAATACGGCGAGGACGTCATGGCCCGCATCACCTTCCATATGACCACCGATGACGGTCTGCAGCGCATGAGCGACGATATTGTCGAGGGGCTCAACACCCTGATCAAACAGGCCGTCGACGCCACGTGGCCGCCCAAGAAGAAAGTCAAGAAGGAAGACGGCGCCGTGGAAATGGTCGAGGACCCGGTTGAGGGAAAGAATTACCTGCGGCTCACCCTGGAAGACGTCGAGGATGTGACCATCGGCTGCAACACGGCCATGCACCATATTTTCCTGCAGCTCAATCCCGAATTCGTGGGGCTGGCCCCGTTCCCGCCGGTTATTCACCGCAGTCTGGACATACGGGCCCGGGACCTGGGCATCAAGGTCAATCCGTCGTCATACGTGTTCGTGCTGCCCAATGAAGCCGGTTTTGTGGGCGCGGACAACGTCGGCGTGTTGATCGCCGAGGAACCCTACAAATCGGAAGAGAATCAGCTCATCATCGACATCGGCACCAACGGGGAGCTGGTATTGGGCGACAAGCACAAGCTTATTTCCTCTTCCTGCGCCACCGGTCCGGCTCTGGAAGGAGCCCAGATCGCCTTTGGCATGCGGGCGGCGCCGGGAGCCATGGAACGAATCAAAATAGATCCCGAAACCCACGAGGTGGATTACAAGGTGATCGGCCGCGACGCGTGGCGCGCCTTTTCCAAGCCCAAGGAGATGAAGGCCAAGGGCATCTGCGGGTCGGGTATTCTGGACCTGCTGGCCGAACTGTACCGCGCCGGGGTTATCACCAAGAGCGGCGTGTTCAATAAGAATCAGAAATCCAAACGGTTCCGCAGAAATCCCGACACCAAGCAGCCCGAATTCGTGCTGGCCTGGGCCGAGGAAACAAGCATCGACAAGGATATCGTGGTCACGCAGAAGGACGTCCGTCAGATTCAGCTGGCCAAGGGCGCTCTGTACGCGGGCTGCAAGCTGATGATGCGCAGGATGAAGCTGGACAAGGTGGACAAGGTCAAGATCGCGGGCGCCTTCGGAACGCACGTTGACCGGGAGAAAGCGCTGATCATGGGCCTGTTCCCGGACTGCGAGATCGAAAAGATCATCTCCGTGGGCAACGCGGCCGGTGACGGATGCCGCGCGGCGCTGCTCAACAAGGAGAAGCGGGTCGAGGCCAATTGGGTGTCGCGTAATGTGGAATACATAGAACTTACCGTTGAATCGGATTTCCAGAAGGAGTTCATGGAGGCCATGCAGATTCCGCATATGACCGATGAATTCCCGCATCTTGAAAAACTGGTGTCCGAAGAGATTCTGCATCAGAAATAAGCGCGTGGTAGAGGTTGATGGAGCCAGTCACTCAACAACAGTCCCAGGGCGCGCGGGTTATCGTAACACCTGGCGTTTGCGGTTTCCCGTGCGTCATCGAATCCCTGAGCGAAGAAAAGCGAACCGTTTCGCTGAGCATCCAGGGCTCTGATTGCAAACATATTCAGCGGCTATCCGAGCTGCTGACGTCCTTGTCCTTGCGGGATATTTTCACCCCCGTGACCAAGAACCCGGTGTTCGAGGCCGCGCAGCGCGCCGGTTGTCACGCGTCCTGTCCCGTTCCGGTGGCTGCGCTGAAAGCCGCCGAGGTGGCCATGGAAATGGCGTTGCCGAGGGATGTGACCATACTATTCGATCGTTAAAACAGAGGGCCGGACCATGAATGCGAGAAAAGTAGTACCCTTCAAGGAAAACGAAGGTATTTCCGCCGACTTGATGAAAGACATTCGCGCCAAAGGCCAGGATTTCGGCCTGACGTCGATTGTGCCCTTCAGGGCGGAAGAGATAATCGTCGCGCAATGGGTTCACATGAAATGCAGTTATGGTTGCTCCCGTTACAACAGCAGTTGGTGCTGCCCGCCGGCCACGCCGGGACCGGAGAAGGCAAAGGCGATGCTGGACGAATATTCCCTGGCCCTGCTTTTAGTCGGATCGCAGAGTTGTCCCGAATTCTATCTGGATAACTCGTCCAAAAGAATAAAACAGGTTCGGTTCTGGAAAGGAACGGTCAGCCTGGAAAGGCTCTTGTTCCTGGAAGGATACTACAAGGCTTTCAGCCTGGTGGGCGAAACGTGCGCTCTGTGCAAGGAGTGCGCGTACCCTGAGGAATGCCGGTTCCCGCAGGAGCGCAGACCTTCGGTCGAATCGTTTTCCATCGATGTTATCGGCACGTTGCAGAACCTCGGTGTGAAGCCTCAGGTCGCGAACAACACCAATGAAACGTTCAGTTACTATGGCATAATTTTAGTCGAGTAGTGGCAGGTATAATAATCTTACATGGACAATCAGGATAGCGGTTTGTCAAAGAGTCCCTCGCCTTGTGGGGTTGTTCTCATCACGGGTTTTCTGGGCGCGGGGAAAACTACGCTCTTGCGCAACATTCTGCAATGGCCGGGCGATCTCAGCGGCACGGCGGCGCTGGTGAACGAGTTCGGAAGTGTGGGAATTGACGGTGAGCTGTTAAAGGATCTGAAGGCGCCCATAATTGAACTGAGCAATGGCTGTATCTGCTGCACGATGCAGGGAGACCTCCTGAAATCGGTTGATGAAACGCTCCGGACCTACCATCCATCCCGTCTCCTTATCGAAGCCACCGGAGTGGCCGATCCTTTTGAGATTTTGAATTTCTTGAACCCCTCCCGTCTGGATGGGCGGATTTCGTCCCCGCGGGTGGTCACCGTTGTTAACGCGGACCTGTGGGAAGGCAGGGAAATGTTCGGCCGTCTTTTTTATGAACAGATAAAAGCCGCGGAGCTGATCCTGTTCAATCAGGTCGATTATCTGCCCGAAGAGGATATTCCCCGCTGTCTGGAGGAGGTCAGGCAAATCAACAGCTCATGCGCCGTGCTGCCGACTCACTACTGCAGGATCGATCCCGACGTGTTCTGGAAGGCCGCGGGCGGCCCGGCCCACGGCGGGGAGTTTACCTTCGCGCCCCTGGTTCATCTCAGCGACGGCAGCGCGCCGGAACTGGGGTATGTGTCCTTTGCGGTGGAACACGAAAAGCCGTTCCGGGAGTCGTGTTTCCGAACATTCGTGAAATCCATGCCCATTGAGTTATACCGCATGAAAGGATTTGTCCATTTGGACACCGGCTGTTTTATGGTCAACCACGTTGGCGGGCGTACGGAATGGAGAGCGTTGGAGGAGCGCTGTCCGACCAGGCTGGCCTTTGTGGGTTGGAAAGTGGAAAAGGATCAGGTTGAGAAAGTGTTAAAGGCCTGTCTTTAAAACCTCCCCCCGGCTTGGGGGAGAAAGATTAAGAAAGGAGGCGCGGTTTTAAAGAACTGAGAGCTTAAAGTTGCTGGACAACGAAACACAGCATCTACACAAGGAGGAGTCGCGTGGCAAAACAGATGTTGCTTGACGCCTATAGAGGCAAAAGGACTGAAAAAGCCCCTTGGGTCCCATACTCCGGAGTTCACAGCGCTTTTCTGATCGGCGAGCCTGCGGACAAAATGCTGAAGGATCCCAAGCTCCTGGCC
>Ga0068712_1000985_pt1 | contig 45566 bp, 45 predicted proteins | sample MTBAKSrepl1MetaG_FD_62987 | JGI IMG/M metagenome (GOLD analysis project Ga0068712, IMG submission 62987) | Enrichment culture microbial communities from Arthur Kill intertidal strait, New Jersey, USA, that are MTBE-degrading - MTBE-AKS1... | ecosystem: Environmental > Aquatic > Marine >... | reverse complement strand
TCTAACGGGTCGAAGCCCAACGAATGGGCAATTTCATCAATGATCACTTCCAGGGCAAACATACCCTGTGGCGCACCATATCCGCGAAAGGCACCGGCCGGGGTTTTGTTGGTGTAGTAAATATCAGCGTGGAAGCGCAGTGCATCGGCTTTATAGGTTGACAAGCCCCTCAATCCAGAAACACTGGCTACAGTCAAGGAGTGGGATCCATAAGCACCTGTGTCGGAAACAACTTTCATATCCAGGGCGCGGATGGTGCCGTCATTCATGACACCTACCTTGAAGGTCACATACATCGGATGGCGCGAACGAGAACTGGTAAATTCCTGTTCACGGGAGTACTCCAGACGCACCGGGCGATTGGTAGCCAGGGTCAGATGAGCAGCCAGATCTTCAATCAGCATTTCTTGCTTGCCACCAAAGCCACCACCGATGCGCGGTTTAATCACACGGATGCGTTTGACGGGTAATCCGATCAGGGGAGCCAGCATTCGACGGGCATGGAAAGGTACCTGGGTGGATGTGCGCACCACCAGGCGTTCATCCTCATCCCAATAGGTGATGGTGATGTGGGGCTCGATATGAGCCTGTTGCTGTTTGGGGGTGTAATACGTATTTTCAAAAACACGGTCGCATTCGGCAAATACTTTGTCCACATCACCCCAGGCAGCATCAACCACATTAACCAGATTGCGACTGGCATCCGGAATACCCACAGCATCCGGCTCATCGTGAATGACCGGTGCACCGGGTTTGCCAGCATCGCGTGGATCCAGCACAAATGGTAATACTTCGTAATCGACATCAATCAATTTGATGGCTTCACGGGCAATCTCAGGTGTTTCAGCCGCCACTACGGCTACTCTGTCACCGACATGACGCACCTTGTTATCCAGAGAAACCTGATCCCAGGGTTTTGGATTCGGCCAGGATTGTCCACCGGAGGCATAAATGACACGGGGAATGTCTTTGTAGGTCAGCACCGCATGTACACCCTGTAATGCTTTAGCTTTGGAGGTATCGATATTGCGGATGCGCGCATGGGCATGTGGGCTGGTGAGCATTTCTGCGTACAACATGCCTGGTAAATTGATATCATCGGTAAAGGCAGGTTTACCTTTTGCCAGTTTAACCGCATCTACCTTAATTTCCGGGCGACCAACCACATCGGTTTGGGAATCGGGGGTTACCCAGGGTGCAATTTTGACATCTTTTTTGGTTTTTACTTCGGAATCAGAACCACCTTTCAGGAAATCCGGGAGGTTACGCCCTAAATCAGATTCACCGGATAAACCAAAGGCAATCTCCATGGGAATACCGCCGCCATCAATCGGGGGGACTTCTTCACCACGCATCATAGCAGCGGCTCTCATAATGGCTTCGACGGGTTTGACATAACCGGTACAACGGCAAATGGTGGAGCTGAGGGCATCGCGTGCGTCTTCCAGCGTGGGATATTTTTCTTTATTGATCAATGCTTTTGTGGCCAGCACCATGGCAGGTGTACAATAGCCACACTGCACAGCACCCATCTCGGTGAAGGCTTTCTGGATGGGATGAATGGTATTGACTTCGCTCATGCCTTCCACAGTCTCAATTTCATGCCCATCCGCTTGCGGAGCCAGCATGACGCAGGTAGGGACTAATTTTCCATCCATCAGAACGGAACAGGCACCACATTCGCCGGTTTCACAACCATGTTTTACACTCCAGATACCAGCTCTACGCAAGGCGGTTAACAGGCTTTCATCCTGGATCACGACCAGATCAGTGTCTTTACCATTAAGTTTTAAATGAATGTTCATCTGTTCCCTCCTCTATTTTTGAGCCTTGAAGGCTTGTTGTAAGGCGCGTTGAATCAAAACGGAAGCCATGGCTGTACGATAAGTAACACTTCCCAGGTAATCACCCATCGGCTGAGCTTGTTTCTCTGCGATGGATCCAGCCTGCACGAATAACTCGGTCGTTAATAATTTTCCAGTTAACAGCGTCTCAACTTCCTGTAATCGTACGGGTACTGGATTGGAACCTGCCAGGCTTACGCCTGCTTTGGAGCAAACTCCATTGGTGAGTTGTAAAATGGCTGCGGCTGCTACAATTGCTTTATCACGTGGGGTGCGATTGACACGAACCAGTGCACCGCTTGCCATTGGTTGAGCCAGGAAGCTGACTTCCAGAATTGCCTCACCGGGTAGAAGGACTTTTGTGCAATCCCTCATCCACTCATGCAATGCTACCTGGCGGGTCTGGTTTTCATCTTTTTGAACCGTTACAATTGTGTCCAATGCCATCAAAACCAGGGGAACATCCGGTGGGTTTTCCGGATCAGTGATCGTGCCGGCAAGACTTGCCAGGTTGCGTAAACCCAGGGTGGCGGAATAATAAGCAGCTTCGTTTAACACACCACCCGCCTGGGACTTGATCAATTCTGATTGATAAATATCCTGCAGAGTTGTCATGGCGCCGATATGCACAATGCCATCCTCTTCCAATTGGATGTAGTTGAGATGCAGCTTCTCAAGGTCAACAAAGGCATTTGCGCTCAGGTTGGTGAGAGCAGTAGGTCTTGGTCCGACGGTGAGAGGGACTGTATGGATATCAGAGCGTTTCAATAACTGATGAGCTTTTGACCAGTTATCTGGTCGATGGAATTCTTTGGTTTTTGACATAGATCTCCTTTCTGGCTATTCTACAAATGAATAAATCAGACGACCTGATAAATTAACGGTTGTTGATGAATATAGCTTACCAGATTTACATAATCTCCGCTGCGATCTGGTAAAGCATTGGGGTCAATACTGCCAGAAGCAGTATGAGGTGTGAGAACTATGTTGGCTTCCGGATCACGTGCCAGCGGCAGTAAAGGGCTATCCATATTGATGGGCTCCCAATCAAACGTGTCAGTTGCTACACCTCCCAGATAACCCGAACGCAATGCGTTAGCGACATCTTCTTCATTATATAATCCACTGGCGCCACAACTTACCAGGAATGCGCCGGGTTTCATCTTTTGAATAAAAGCCTGATTAACCATGGCAGCCGTTTCTGGCATAAATGGCAAAAGCATGGCGACGAAATCGCTGTGTGCCAATAAATTTTCCTGACTGGCATACTGAATATGGAGGTCCTTTTCAGCGTGCTCGGATAATCGAGAGCGTTTATGATACAGCACTTCGCACTCAAAGCCTTTCAAACGGCGTGCCAGCTCGATACCGATTTCGCCAAACCCGATGATACCTACGGTTTTTCGATAAAGTGTCCCAATTAATTTGCGGCCGGTAAAGTTAATTGCAAAGGTATCTTCATCACTTTTTCTGGGAGGTAATCCCCATTCTTTATCCAGGGTAATCACATGCATTGCCTCTCTGAAACGTTTTGCCAGCGTCAGCATTTGTGTCAACATGTGCTCAGCCACCATAACGGTCATTTCAATGGGCATATAACAAACTTTTACCCCATTTTTTTGGGCAGCAGCAAGGTCGATATCGTAGATTTGAGAGCCCAATCTCTGGATTAATTGTAGATCCTTTCCGGCTGCAATGATCTCAGCATCAATAACATCGCTACGTTCTGTAATGAGGAATTGTTTCCCCGATAGATGTTTGATTATATCAGCCTTGTTGGGATCTCGAAGCATCGTGATTTCAAAATCCTTTGGAGCGCCGTCCAGCGCTGATTGTTGATGTCGTTCACCGCGATGGGTAACGAATAGAACTTGATATGTCATTTTATACTCCTGAGCAATAGATTTTAAAGAGCAGATTCGATTGTTTTTCCTGCCATTAATAATCCAACCTGTTCGATCATGTCTGGATTTGGAGAAACTTCCCCCATGATCCGGCCTTCGAACATCACCAGAATACGATCACTGAGGGCAAAGATCTCTTCCAGGTCGGTTGAGATGAGTAAAATAGCTGCGCCCCCATCACGTTCTGCAATAATTTGTTGACGCACAAATTCGGTTGCGCCAATATCAATACCGCGGGTGGGTTGATTGACGAGTAAAAACTTTGGACGCCGGTCTAATTCGCGTGCAACGACCACTTTTTGTTGATTTCCGCCGGAAAGATGGGCGATTTCTTCATCTATATCGCCAACGCGAATACTGAATTTCTTCACCAGTGATTGGGAATAATTTTTGATGGTCTTGAATTGCAGAAATCCATATTTTGAAAAAGGACGATCATTGAATGTTTCAGCAATGAAATTCTCACTGACCGAAAAGGGTAGAATCAGCCCCATTTTTTGACGATCTTCCGGAATGTGCGCCATCCCCAATTGATTTAAACGGGTGAGATCACGTTTGGTAATCGATATATCGTTCAGAACGATGGAGTCAAATTCGCTTTCCATTAAACCAGCTAAAGCCAACGCCAGCTCACTTTGACCATTGCCAGACACGCCAGCGATGCCGACAATTTCGCGCTCGTGAACGTCAAAGGAAAAATTCCTCACGGCTGGCAAGCCACGTTCATCATTCACATTCAGATTTTTAACCGAGAATATGATTCTGCCGGGTTGTTTTTCTTTTTTGGTCAGGTTCATCAACACATCACGCCCCACCATCATTTTTGCCAATTCACGAGGATTGGTCTCTTTCGTGTTAACGGTGGCGATTGTCTTCCCATCGCGCAGAATTGTCACCCGATCACTGATCTGCATGACTTCCTCCAGCTTGTGGGTGATGAACACAATGGTGAGACCTTTATCAGCCAACTGGCGTAGAAAATCGAGCAAATTTTCGGATTCCTGCGGGGTTAACACGGCGGTTGGCTCATCCAGAATCAATAAATCCGCGCCATGATAGAGTGCTTTCAAGATCTCGACACGTTGTTGCTCACCCACAGACAGATCCTTGACCAATGAGGTGGGGTCGACATTCAAGCTGTAATCTTTGCTCATCTGCTGAATCTTTTTGATCACCGGATCGAGGTTGTTCAGCACTTTCCAGGGTTTATATTGACCCAGAATGATGTTCTCAGCCACGCTTAATGTTTCAACCAGCATAAAGTGCTGGTGCACCATGCCTATCCGATTTTGGATGGCATCTTTGGGGTTGTGAACATCAAATTTTTCATTTTTATAATAAATACAACCTGCATCTGGTTTGTAAAGTCCATACAGGACACTCATCAAAACGGTTTTTCCAGCCCCATTTTCACCCAGGAGACAATGGATTTCTCCCTGGCGAACTTCTAAATTTACACCCCGATTAGCAAACACGCCACCGGGAAAGCTCTTATGAATTTCCTCCATCCGGAGTATCGTTTGTGGATCATTATTTTTTGGCATATAATCTCCTATTTGTAAGGTACGCCAAGAGTCTTGGGTGCTTGCACGCGTCTTTTATTAAACCCAACCAAAACCAGCAAAGTTGCCAGATAGGGTAATGCTTGCAAGAACTGGTAGGGGATGTTGACATCTGGCATGGTCTGGATGCGTAATTGCAGGGCGTAGAAAATACCGAACAATAAAGATGACCAGAACGCTCCCCAGGGTTTCCATCTGCCAAACACAACCACAGCCAATGCGATGAAACCACGACCGGAAACGACACCTTCCACAAACTGATCTGCATATGCCAGAACCAGAAAAGCACCACCTACTGCTGCCAATGCTGTGCCGATCATTACGCTCAGGTAGCGCATACGGAAGACATTAACCCCCACCGTATCAGCTGCTTTGGGGTGTTCTCCAACAGCTCGAATCGACAGACCAAACGCTGTTTTATACAACACAAAAGTGGCTAATGGCACCACCAACAGGGTTCCATACACCATGATATTGTGTTTGAATAAGACCTCTCCAAAAAATGGAATCGAAGAAAGAAATGGAATTTCAACGGATTGGAATGTTTTTAGTCCGAGTGGAACAGCGCTTACAGCGTACATGGAGCGATAAAGAAAGCCGGTAATTCCCATGCCAATCATATTAAAAGCTGCACCAACCACAATTTGATTGGCTTTGATGGTGATGGTAAAAAAGGCAAAAATCAAACCGCTGAGAATACCAGCCAATATTGCTGCCAGCAAACCTAACCACAACGAACCGGACTCAAAGGCAACGGAATAAGCACTGAATGCGCCGATTAACATCACCCCTTCCAACCCAATATTGATAACACCTGCTTTTTCCGAGAACACTTCACCAACAGCTGCATATAAAATCGGGGTGGCCATGCGCCAGGTGGCAGCCAGAATACTTTGTAAAAATAAAATGGAAGGTATGAGCTCCATAATTGATCTCACTCCTCTTTTTCTTTAGAAACATAACTGTAAACACCAAAAGCAACCACAGAGAGAACGACCAGACCCTGAATGAGAAACACCAGAACAGAGGGTACTTTTGCATTCATCTGCATCACTTCAGCGCCAGATCGTAAAGCGCCAAACAGGATACCCGAGAAAATGACACCCAATGGATTATTGTTTACCAATAATGAAACAGCAATTCCATCGAATCCATACCCGGGTGAAATCAACTGGTATAAGCGATATGAGATGGCGGATACTTCTACAGCCCCTCCCAGTCCGGCAGCACCACCACTGATTGCCATGGCGAGTAATACTTTCCTTTTTACATTGATGCCGGCATACCGGGCTGCATCGGGGTTGATGCCCACCGCCCGGATGGTGTAACCCAGACTGGTTTTGAAAATAATGATATATAACACAACTGCCAGAACCAGGGCGAGAATAAAACCTGTGTGTAAACGGGTGGGGGGTAAGAAACGCCAGAGCCAGGCATTCTGGCTGATTTTGGCTGTTTGCGCGAACAATCCTTCCGTCTCAATCATGGGGCCGGTCACCAGCCAACCGGTGATAAAAATGGCGATGTAATTCAACATGATGGTGGTGACAACTTCATTCGCGCCAAACCTGTTTTTCAAAAATGCGGCCAGCATGCCCCACAGTGCTCCACTGGATGCACCGGCGATCAATACCAGGGGCACTAACAAGAATCTGGGCAAATCACCCAGGTAGATGCCGACCGCAGTCGCTGCAACAGCGCCGGCATAAAATTGACCTTCAGCGCCAATATTCCAGATGCTGCAGCGAAACGCGACTGCCAGACCGGCACCAATAAAAATCAGAGGTGTGGCTTTGATTAACACCTCGGTGATGGCGGTGCGATCCTTGAAAGCGCCCTGCCACATAGCTGCGTAGGCTTGAAGGGGGTTATATCCCGCAATCAGGAGCACAATAGCGCCAATTCCTAACGCAATCGGAATGGCGGCAAAAGGCGTCCAGGCACTGCGAGAAAATTTTAATAAGCGTTTCTTGATGGAACCAAAATCCATAATTATCTACCTCAAGTAGTAATCATTATCAAGTATTGTTATCGTATCTATTGTATCGATTTGTCAGTCATCTGGCAATTTTAAAATAGTGTTGTTGGCATGATTGCCAACAACACTATTTGTTATAGGTATGCCAATTTTTCGGGTAAAAACATTATTCTACTGGAGCTAAAGTGTCAATTTCGCCTGAGCTGATTTTTGAATAAAGGGCAGCTACTTCATCGCGCAGTTCTTGTGGAACTGGGGTAGCAGCATTTTCATTGTAGACGATGTAAATCACGTCTTCGTCGGCCAGACCGAATTCGATATTGCTGGTGGCTTTGAAAGTACCAGCTTTTACCTCAGCGGCTAATCCAACCAATCCAGCGCCATAATCGAGGATGTAGTTTGCAAGAATTTGATCCGGGGCTTTTTCAGTGTTGTCACCAAACATGCCAAAGCCATAAACATTCTTTTCTAACATTGCCTGATAAACACCATTTCCAGCGAAGTCAGCATTTCCGAGGAGGAAGTTAGCGCCACCGTCAATGTAGCTGATGGATGCTTCTTTAGCAGCGGCTGTATCAGTCCAGTTTCCCAGATAGGTTACCTGTACGGGGAAATCAGGGTTGACTGCATGCGCGCCATTAATGAAACCGGTGAAGGATTCGGAGATGGGCGGAATTTCCATACCACCGATCAAACCTGCGCCGGTACCCATCTTGGCAGCAATATAACCAAAAGCGTAACAGGGCTGGCTGGAGTCAGAGTTCAGACCAATCACATTGGGTACGTTAGGGTCATAGAAACGGCTGCTGGACAGGAAGAAGAAGGTATTCGGGTAATCCGGTGCAACGGCGACGGCAGCATCGGTGAATTCATTTCCATGTCCGAGGATGAACTGATAACCCTGATCGGCAAAATCACGGAAAGCTTTCTCGAAAGCGGCGGGTGACATTTCAACTTCTACATAACCAATTTCGGCACCCAGGTCGGTTTCCATGCGTTTGAGGGCTTCGTAAGCAGTCTGGTTCCAACCACCATCATTAACCGGACCAGGAGCCAGTAAACCTGCTTTGAAAGCAGCGGCGGGTTGCTCGGTGGGTTCCTCAGCAACTGGTTGACCAGCACAGGCAGTTACCAATGACAGTACGATGATCAAAGCAGAAATTACAAACAGGTGTTTCTTCATTCTTATTCTCCTTCGTTAAATAAATAGAATTTGGTTGAAATTACTTTAAGGGGGACTGTCTTGCATATGAAAAACTTATCGTTATTCACACTTAATTTATACCACAAATGAACATTGTTAAGCAAGTCTTAATTTTACGTTAAGTGATAATAATTTTTCTTTTAAAAAATTTAAGGAACGATAAGATAAATAGGTGGATTAAAAAGGTAAATGAAGATTCCCTTTAAATACCAAAATTAAATTTTCTGTTATCTAAATTATTAAGTGTATTCAATTATATGTCTAGATAAATTACTTGGAAAGCCAATGGGTTCTATATCAAACTTTAAAGAAGGCTCAACAATAGTACTGGCGTTGTGAATTCTGAATGAAATTTGCCATCCTTTGTCGAATGTCATTAATAATGTTGTATCAGAATTCTCCTTCATCGATATATCTATTAATCTATGAGGTATTGGAAGTTTTGGTCCCCAATTTAAATTTCCATATAGATTAAATGAAATAATTGTGACTGAACCATTTTCTTTAATAATTTTATAAAAGTCATATGCCCCTAATAAATACTTAAGGATTCCATTGGCTAGTTGTAATGGATCCCGTTGGTAGAGATTGGTCATCTCTATTGAAAAAGCACCAAGGATGGGCTTGTAATACTTTGATTTTTTGTTTGGAATATCTCTCCATTTAATGCCTTTTGTTTTTAATTCGCGTAATTCTGTAAATATTGGAGTTATGTTTTTAAAATATTCTTTCGAGCAATCCATTTCGAACCAATCTCGACCAAAATTTATTGATTCTGACAATCTGGAATGTTTTACGGCATAATGTCTATTTTTGGCTGAGATTCCTATCTCAGTTTGAGATGAAATGTTTTTAATCAAAATGTCTCTTACATCACCCGATTTACCAGTCTGATCAGATTGAATTTGAATTTCTAAATAATCGTTATTAAAAAATTTATCTTTTGAGATCAAAAAATCAATGGAAGCTTTTGATGCTCGATAAATCTTTCGTTTTTCATCATCAGACATTTTATTGAAACATTCTTTGGCAACTTGTAAGGATGAATTTTCGAAGATTCTTATTGGGATTGAATTCATTATTTGCGAAGCAATGCCATATTCAAATGCACGTCCCATGTCATATTGATTCATTCTTGTCATGATAATAAATCCTTACTTAAAATCAATATTTCATTTGAGCTTTTATTTTTTGACATCCCATAGACCCATTCAATAGAAATTATTGTAAAACTACTGTACAGGTCTCTAATTTCCTGGCAATCGTTATAAGACATTATCCATCTTTCTTTATCTTGTAAAATTTTTGCTAACTCTTCATGATCAAAATCCTTGTGTGTATCTCCTTTAACCCCATAAAGAGCCTGACCGTTCAAATAAGGTGGATCCAAATAACAAAAAGCATCCTTATGTTTATTAATTGTTTCTTTATAATCTAAGTTTTCAACATAAAAATTCTTTACATTAAAGTGTTTTAGTCTATCGATTGATGAAATAGTAAATCTTGGATGTCCTGGCGACATACCACCTGACATTGTTGTCCCTGAAAACGAAGATCTATTTAAAACAAAAAACACAGCCCCTCTTTCGATTGGATCTTTTATGTGAAGAAGTTTTTTTTGTAATTTATAGAACTCTTTTTTTTCTAAAGGAAAGTATGACTTTACAATGTTTATTAATTCTTCTTTATGTGTGATTAATGATTTCCAAAAATCAGTCAGTGGTTCAAATATATCCGAACCATAAACCGTCATTCTAGTTGTGCATGCTAATTCTATTGACGCTCCTCCTAAAAATGGAGAACATAAGGTAGTTTCATCTTCAGGAATCAACGACAAGATTGACTTAATGGCGCGATTCTTTCCTCCGGGATACCTTAAAGGCGATTTTGGGTATTTCTTTGGCAATTCTACGAAAGAATCCAAATCACTTAATAGATAATCCTGTTTGTAATTTAGATATGAATTTACAACCTCTGAGATTTTCTTCTTAGTATTAACCAATACAGACACCTATTTTTTCGTAAAAAATATATTCTCATAATGAAATTATTTTAGAAAATATTTTTTATTAATTATATCATTTTATATTTCAGATTTTTAAAAACTCTATATTCAAAAGGAGAATCCCACCGCAATTGCAGTGCCAGCAGACTGAATGAGATCATTACCTGGCCAAATGACCAGAATAAAAGCTGGACAAAGTGCCAACTGAATTGCAACTTTTGTATGAGGTAATCACCACATATTGTTAGTAGAATAGGCATTGTAAGATGATGCAGTTTTCGGTGGTGCCTCCCTCATCTCCACCGATGAAGACCAACTGGTGCGCTTAAAAAGGCGCACCAGTGTTTGTTAATTATCATTTGGCAATTTCATCCAAAAATGGCATAATCAGTACAATCATTTATTCAACTTCTTTGGGAACCCGATGGATATTTTTTTCCACCATTCTTACAACCTGGATTTACTCAACTTGCTGAATATTGTAGGTGTTGATTCGCCATATAAGACTCTTTATCCACAGGTCTATTCTGAATTTGGCCAACCGTTGAGTCTTGACTCCCGGGAGTTATTGCAACAGGTTTCAGCAGCCCTGGGAAGTACGTTGATCAGCCCTGCGATTGCGTTCGCGCTTTCCATCATTCCCCAATTTGATAAGGATTCATTGTTAGATTTAATGTTGGATCAGGAAGGTTTCCTGGCGGCTCTCGAACAAAATGAACCACGATTATTGCCCCAAAAAGATCAATTGTTCCTGCTGTTTCAGGTGTTGTCACCCGTCATTCAGGAATTAGAATTATTAGGGTTCCGCGAATATTGGTTATCTGAGTATTTACCCATGGTTGAAGAACGGGTGGATCAGATGGATGACGCTCTGTTTCGTTTGAATTTTATGGAGGGAGTCAATCGCTTTTTTAAGCAGGAAAATCTTCCCGAGGAAATACATGTTTTTATGGAGGCACTTAATGCCCATCATGGAGTGCGTTTGACCAGGCATAATTCAATGCTGGATATTTCCTTCAGCGATCAAAAAATATTGGATTTTTCACTGCATGAAGTTACGCAATCGGCTGTGATGAACCTGGGGATCCCAGATCTCCTGCAACCGCTGGTGGAAGATGCGTTCATTCAGCTCGCTTTTGAAAAAAGTAAATCTGTCGTTGCTTTCGAAAACATTGACACCTATATTCATGAAAATATGGTTGAAGCCTGCAAAGTATATCTACTTTATAAACATGGGCTCATGCCAAACCCATATAGTTATTTGCAGTCCCATCAACAAGGAGCGTTTATATTAGCTGTGATTATTTTGGATTTTCTGGAGTGGAATCCAAATAGTGCTGATACACTGGCAACAGCTATCAAATCCTGGATGGATCAGCAGCCTGTTGGAAATTTGATGATGCTCTATCAACAGGCATTGCAACGCGCTGGAAAAGAAATAGGGGATTCATAATGAAAAACCTGGTTAGGCGGGAAAAAAAACCGGAAGAGATACTTACCCATTTCACCTGGCGATGGCTAATTCCAATATTGATCGTGTGGGCGCTGATTCTCGGTAGTTGTGTGCAACAAACTCAGAATATGCCGATAAATCCCCAGGTGACGGCCAGTGCGACGCCCAGCCCAATCCTGATGCCCACCCTGGAAAATACGCGCGAGATCGAGGTGGGCAGACAGCCCAGGGTTGATTATCCTACACCAAAGATTGCACCAGCCACTGCCATCCCGGCTCCGGTTACTGGATTGACCATTCCGGATGAAGTGCGCCTGATCGTTTTGCTGGGATCCGATAATGATGCACCATTTGTCAGCCGCACAAACGCAGTTATGCTGGCTTTTTATCATCCCCGTCTGGCAAAAGTAGCCTTGCTCTCTCTGCCACCGGAAATGTTTGTATACATCCCGGGCTACACCATGCAACGCATTGGGGTAGCCTTTGCGGTGGGTGGTTTTGAGATGCTGGCGGATACGATTGAATACAATATCGGTATGCGACCGGATGAGTATGTACTGGTACACCAGGATGACTTCTCCTGGTTTGTGGATGAGCTCAAAGGACTGGATGTGGATGTTTTTCGCAACTATTATGACAATTGTGGAGGTATACCGGCAGGCAGTGTACATTTGAGTGGAGACGATGTTTTCTGTTACATCAGTTTTCGGGAAGGTTCAGATATTCGTGACCAGGCGGTTCGCCAACAGCAGGTCGTTTTCCAGCTTTTTCAAAACATGGCAAGAGGAGGTAAGTTGATTGAGTTATCGGAGTTGTATTACACCTATCGTAATACGGTCCAGACCAATCTTACCCTGCCCTTATTGCTGGAATATGTTCCGCTGGGTATTCGCCTGGGTCAACCAGATCGTTTCGGCTTCTTTCAGTTCAATATTGGAGATTTTATTCCCTGGCAGCTCCCAGGCGATGTTACGCCAACTGTATTGCTGCCGCGCTCAGAAAGAATAATTAAGCTGGTTCAGGAGGCGCTTGAATTCACTACCATTGCAGTGCAATCCTCTGATTTGATCATGACCCTTGAATATCAGATGACCATTTCACCCACGCCAACCAGTACATATACGCCTTCCCTAACGCCCACCCGTACCATCACGCCGACTGCCACCTCGACTATTTATACTGCTACCATCACACCTGGGGGACCAACGTTAACACCGAGCAGCACACTGGAAGGTTACCCGGCGCAAAACACCCCGCAACCAACCAACGGATATCCTTAAAATAGGCTAATCATTTTGCATTAATTTATGCACAAACTGTTTTAATTCGGCACGGTTTATGCTACACTATTGCATAGAAGTTTTTCTTCTGAGTATTTTTTGTATTTAATTTTTTATGAGGGTTCCTTATTAAAGGAAGGTTATTGATCAAGTGAACCGCTTTTTGTTGGGATTGCTGATTCTACTCCTGTCGGTTGGCGTGTTGGGCGGATTTTCGCTCTGGCCATCTGTTGCCTATGCCGAAAATCAATCAGGGGAAGAGGATGAAGAATATCAACGCATGACAAATATTGTGGTTGAATATGTTGCCCATGAATGGTGGTTGGTGCGCTGGAAAGAAAATGAAATTACCTGCCGGTTCTTAATTGAACATACTGGTTGGCCAACCGCAGATGAAGTTGAAACCTGGTGTGGTAAGACCAAAGCACAGGAGTGGTTAAAAGCGAAACCATGTACCCAGGTGGAAGAAGGTGGTGATGTTAATCAATGTTCAGGCGCATATCTGAGTTATTTCCAATCCTACCCGGGTGAACGTCCCATCGAAGTCGAGCTTCCTCTCCCGCAAGTGTGGTTGGCAATATCCAATTGTGAACAAAGTTCCCCGGAAAAAACATGCACCAGTTTACCCAATTTGCAATTTATTGGGGAAGAATTGCTGGCCAATGAAGCCATCATTCGCATTCAGGGCACGATAGATGGACAACCTTTCAGCTGTCCAGCAGATGTGTGCGATTTGCCGCTCTGGCCGACCGGCAGAAATGGTGTTGAAGTGGAATTCTGGGCGGATTCATCTTTTGGGGATTCAAGTGAAGTGTTTAATGCATTGGTGCGCGTGCAACCCTGGGGGGATTTTACCAACCCGGAAGGTAAAACAACAGATCAACACTTATGGTATGTCGATGTGATTTCAAGCCAATGGCGTGGATCAACCCCAGCTAGCTGTTCTGAAACCTGGCAGGCTTTCCCGGAAATTGGCGGACCACCACCCTGGTTGTTAACCCCTGATGATGCCGGTGCTTTATATACCAATGTATCCTTCTATTATCTGGCCGGGATGTTAATCTCATCCGGTCAGGTGGATGCCAGCTTTTGCCCGGATAATGGTTTAAACCGCGATCTGATTGCAAATGCTTGTGGTGTACAGGAAGCTTATACTCAGGTAGTGGAATGGCAAAATATATTCAATGACGAAATTTTAGCTGCAGCGAATGAATCAGGCGTGCCAGCACAACTGTTAAAAAATGTATTCAGCCGGGAAAGTCAGTTTTGGCCTGGCATCTACAGTAATTACCGGGAAGCCGGCCTGGGGCAGATGACCGATAATGGCGCTGATACGGTACTGCTCTGGAATCCCAGTTTTTTTCATCAATTCTGTCCATTGGTTCTCAGTCAGGAGCGTTGCGATCTTGGTTTTGGTAATATTTCCAATGATGAACAGGCAATGCTGCGGGGAGCACTGGTTACGAAAGTAAATTCAACCTGCCCGGACTGCCCGATAGGGATTGATCTATCACAGGCAAATTTCTCGGTACGAATCTTTGCCGAAAGTTTGATTGCCAATTGTGAGCAGGTAGGTAAGATCATTCGTAATACAACCAGCAAAGATCCGGGTGATATCAGTAGTTATGAAGATTTGTGGCGTTTTACCCTGGTTAATTACAATGCTGGTTCGGGCTGCTTGAGTAATGCCATGCAGTTGGCTTACCGGCAAAATGGATACCTTACCTGGGAGAATGTTTCCAGTAAGTTGGAACCTGCCTGCATTGGTGCGATAGCGTATGTGGATGATATAACGTTCATCGCCAGCGGACTGGAACCAACACCCACCAGCTGGGTGCAGTTTGCCACACCGGATTCAGCTCAATTAACTGCCCTGGCAGCCCTGGTAACAACCACCCCAACCTTCTTCCTGCCAGAACCAACGAAAACCCCAACTCCCACAACTGTGCAGGGTACTCCCCAACCCACTGCAACACTGGAGAATTATCCTGTGTATCCAACCGTTGGCGAGACTGGGTATCCAGAGTGGCCCACACCAGTTCCGACAGATTCGAATTATCCGTAGGTTCGTTTTTCGAATCGGATAACGTGTCATGTATGATCTTTCCCTGCCTGATATCAGGCAGTCACGAAAGATTTTCATTATAATTTGCAATCAGGAGGCAGTATGTTTAATCCATTCAAACGTAAAGAAGATGAACAAAAAATGAAAGAGTTAGGTCGCATTCCTCCTGGACAATCTCTGACCCAACGTTTTCCGGTTTTGCATTATGGTCCGATTCCCAACATTGATCTTTCCACCTGGACATTTAAATTCTGGGGACTGGTGGAAGAACCATTAACGCTCACCTGGGAGGAATTTAACCAGTTACCACGCACCAAAATACAGATGGATCTGCACTGCGTTACCCGCTGGAGTATGTTTGATACAGAGTGGGAAGGTGTGTTGGTGAGAAGCATCATTGAAAAAGGTTTATTAAAATTAAAACCAGAAGCAAAATATGTGGTTCAACATGCTGAATATGGATACACCACCAACCTGCCTTTGTCTGTCATGATGCAGGATAATTTTCTACTGGCTACGCACTACAATGGCTCCCCATTAACGCCTGAGCATGGTTATCCGCTGCGCGGGGTGGTGGGGGCAATTCCCGGACGTGACGATCTGAACACTCCCTATTTATGGAAGGGAGCCAAATGGATTCGAGGTCTGGAATTTTTATCTGAAGATCGCCAGGGCTTTTGGGAGCAGGCTGGATATCATAATGATGCGGATATCTGGAAAGAACAACGCACCCAGTGGTAGTCTTCCTATCTTCGTTGAATTCTAATCGCGTAAAGGCCAAAACCCAATCCAACCACCAGGATCAATCCCCCCATGATACCTAAAAACGGTGATCGACTTGTCTGCGGGTTTTCTTCTATTTCCTCTTCTCCAGCACTGCTGAGTTGGGCACCAAAATCAATACGGACAATTTCTCCAGCGCTCAATTTTAGGGTGGCACTATTGCGCATGGTGGGGTTGTAACCACTGGGTACAGCCACACTGACGGTGTATTCTCCTTCGTCCAGACCCACAAAACAAATCTCTTCCAGGTTGTTCGTTTCTTCAGATAAGGAGACTTTACCTAAACGGTCACTTATGCTAACTGCACCACCTTCCAACGGAAGCTCGATGGTGTCATCATCAATCAAAGTGTTGCCGTTGATGTCTTCAAATAAGAGTACACACAGATCTCCTGTGCCGTTGAAGGGGGTTGGAGATGGAAAAATGGGGGTGGCAGTCATTTCCGGTGGCGGACCGGTATCGGGTTCAACCGTGCCCAACACCAATTCACGTCCAACACGTAAAAATAGACACCCATCTCCTCCCAAATCATTTAATAATCGCAGTTGATCTTCACTGATATTATGAATCAATGAAATGCTGATGCAGGTGTCATTTTCTTTAACAATATAAATAATGCGCCCATCCGGTTGTGCAGTCGGTGTGAAATAATAAACTTGAGAATCAGGGTTCGCCGAAACGGAACCAGCTACATAAAAGACACTGATTCCCATAATGGTGCATAGAATCGAAAAGATGATTAATAAATGCTTGTGCATTGAATGCGATTATAACATAATCGATACCTGTGAGATTCGTCCTTTTATCCATTGGAAAGATGTTAAGCGAGCTTATTCACATAAATGGTTACGGCTTCCCGCACAAACTGAGCCAGATCTGGGTGAACTTTATCAAAATTCTTTTTAAAACGCGGGTCGTCATTGTAAAGATCGGCCAATCCGATTAATTGATCCGTATTGGGAGTCCAGAAATAATTCATGTGATCACGCCAGCGCTGCACACAGGCCTGTGCTTCCTGGGAGTCTGGTCCTTTACTCATGGCGTCCACAAATCCCTGATAAACGGCATTGCCTTCTTCGCCAATTTTTTGTTTTTCTGCCGTGGTGTAGTTTTTCCATTTTCTGTTGGATTCCTTCACGGTTTCAGGATCATACATCTGCAAGGCTTCTTTTTCCATTTTCTCCTGTTCTTCGTCATTGAAGGCATCAAATAATACTTTTTTATTCATCTCTTCTTCTCCTTTTATATATTTCAATGTCTGCTCAACGGTTGTAATCAACTTCTGCAAACGATCGATACGTTTTCTTAGTTGATCCTTGTGATCCTCCAGCGCTTCCTGAAGATCAAAATTTTCACGACCCATGATCTCTTTAATCTGCTCGAGTGGCATATCTAACTCACGATAAAACAATATTTGCTGCAGCTTCAACAGGGATGCGTCCGAGTAATAGCGGTAGCCATTCTCCCCGATATCCTCTGGAGGGAGCAACCCTATCTGATCGTAATAGCGCAAGGTGCGCGGGGTGACGTGTGCCAGTTGAGAAATTTGTTTTATGGTCAGCATGGCAATAGTATAAACTATGACGTTACGTTAATGTCAAGGGTATTTTGTTGGTTGGTTTCGCAAACCAACCAACAAAATACCCTTTTAGAAAAAACAATGTCCCCACTACGGTATAATTGACTTACAAATCCAGGACTTAGTTAAGGAGCCAACCATGCCGCTCAAAATACTAGTTGGAACACAATGGGGGGATGAAGGCAAAGGTCGCATCGTCGATCTGCTTTCAGCTCAGTCGGACATAGTTGCTCGTTACAATGGTGGCGATAATGCAGGCCATACAGTAACGGTGGGTGATCACACCTTTAAATTACATTTAATTCCTTCAGGCATTATTCATCCGCATACGTTGGGTATCCTGGGAAATGGACTGGTGATCAATCCCAAATCTTTAATTACTGAAATGGCAATGCTGCGCGAGTCTGGCATTGAAGTATCTCCCGATCGCTTGAAAATCAGTTTTGCTGCCCATTTGATCACACCCGGACATATCACCCTAGACCGTGCGCGGGAAGCTGCACTCGGCAAAGGACTGATTGGAACCACAGGCCGCGGAATTGGTCCAGCGTATACTGACAAGGTCAGCCGTAAGGGATTGCGACTATTGGATATGCTAGATCTACCCCTGTTTGAAGAAAAATTGCACTTGCATTTACAAAAAGTGAATTACGATCTCTCTTTTTATTACCAGATGGCACCCTTACCTGAAGATTCGATTGTTGATGAATATATTGAATATGCAAGACAATTACAGGAATATATTGTGGATACCGGCGCATTGCTGGATATTGCATTGCACGAAGGCAAGCTGGTGCTGGCGGAAGGGGCGCAGGGTATGCTGCTGGATATCGATCATGGTAGCTACCCATTTGTAACCAGTTCAAACGTGACCGCCACCGGTGTCTTCAATGGACTGGGGATTGGGATTTGCCCGGTGGAAAATGTCATTGGGGCGACCAAAGCTTTCCAATCACGTGTGGGTGCCGGCCCATTCCCAACAGAATTGGACGGGGAAATGGCGGAACGTTTACGTGGTACCGGCGCTAAACCCTGGGATGAGTTTGGAACCACCACCGGGCGGCCACGCCGGGTAGGCTGGCTGGATGGCGTGCTCCTGCGGTACGCCCGACGTATTAACGGACTCACAGATCTGGTATTGACCAAGATGGATGTGCTCAGTGGCTTAGCGGAGATAAAGGTTTGCACGGTGTATAAGGATATACATGAAGAAACATTTGCAGTTCCCCCTCTGGGCATCACACAACTGGATCAATACAAACCAGTTTATGAGACATTACCTGGCTGGCAGGAAGATTTAACCGGTGTACGAAATTGGGATGATCTGCCTGAAAATGCCAGGTCTTACATCCGATTTGTTGAGCAAACCAGTGGTGTGCGCGTCATGCTGGCATCGGTTGGCCCTGAACGCTCACAGGTGGTGGAAGTTCCAGCGTGAGACTTTGGCATTTAGTTACAGTCATTGTGTTATTGATGGGGTTTCTTTCCGCTTGCGTCACACCGAAAGCTGAGCCAACGCCAATTCTACCAACAGAAACGGCCACCATGGTCCCCACTGTAACAGCTACTATTGATTGGTTTCCAGCAACCGCCACGCCCACTTTGATACCCACACAGGTTATCGAACCTACCCCGGAAATGCGCCCCGGGATTGGCAGCCTGCTGGTGGAGAACCTGTTTGCCAGCGGTTCCGTTTGGCGGACAGGTAATTTTGAGGCTGGAAACATCACCCAGGTGAACAACACATTGACCCTGGCCATCCAACAACCCAGGTCCAATCTGATGAGTCTGGAAATCAACAATATTTTCGTGGATTTCAACCTGGAGACGAAGGTTCATATCAATCTCTGCCGCGAAAATGATGTCTACGGTTTGCTGGTGCGTTCCATGTCCGAGTACAACTACTACCGCTTTATATTCAATTGCCAGGGTTACGCCCGTGCGGAACGGATTCGGGATGGAGCGACCACATTAATGCAGGACTGGACACCTTCCGGATTGCTGCCAGGAGCCCCGCAGGATGTGACCCTGGGTGTCTACGCGGTTGGCGACGAAATCCGTCTCTTTGCCAATAATGCCTTCGTGTTCAGCGTCTCAGATCCACTTTTTAATGAAGGCACCATCGGTGTGTATGCCCGGGCAGACGGTGATAACCCGGTGACGGTGAGTTTTTCAGAAATGAAGATTTACTCTGTGAACACCAGTCAATAATTACCCATAAACGCGTTCAGGGTGTTCTGAATGAGGAGCACGGATCCATGATTGGTGTGGGGGCTGGTGGGAGATCGACCACCGACAGACTTTTTGCCAATTCGCTGGTGAATTGTTGCGCTGGAATATCAAAATAACGGGTAGTTCCAGATGCTGTAGAAAGATGTAAACGGTATCCATCTGCCTGCGAGATCCTTAAACTACCTTCAGGTTCGGGGTCATAAAAGACTTTGAAAAAACTCAATGCCGGAATGTTCAGGATCACCAACCCTTTTTGTTCATCCTGAAACAAGCTTCCAGCATAAATTTCAACATCATAACCACCATATTCACCACGCCATAATGTGTTGATGAGATAGCCCTCTTCGCCAAGAAAATCATCCTGTACTTCGAGAATACCTTCTGGCAAGTCTGACTTTAATTGTTTACTGGCATTGGTTTCCTCCACCAGGATTGACTTGCAAACCTCTTCGAGTGATTTCTGTGGTGAAAGCATGGCTGAAGCCTGGATGTTTTCCTTGTATTCCAAAGCCTGAATCTTGCTTTCAATACTCTCTTTCCCCTTATCTGATTTTGTGCCAACGAGAAGAGTTTTTAAATATGTGATAGCTGTCTGATTCATATCGATAGAAGAAGATTCCTGAACGCCAGGTTCAGCATCCACCACCTGATTCTGAGAAAAAAGTAATGCCAGCATCAGGAATGTGCCTATAATTGTTAAAGAGAAAAAAAGTTTATTATTCATATGAAACTCCGATTATGGCCAGTCAATATCTGTCATATAAGGGATATAGTTTTGTGCTGTTTCTGGGCGGGTGTTTATGGCTTTATATAACTGAATCCAGGCTTCCTGAGGTGTGTTGTCCGTATAAGGGCAACTGGGATCATCACTACCCAAGCACGCCTGATATTGGGAAAGCGGGCTGAAGAAATAAATGGGTACGTAATCCAACATAACACCCACTTTGCTAATATTTGCCCATTGATTGGCGTTGTAGGTGTTGTTCAGGTAGATTTCAGGGATTGGCCAGGCTGGAGGAACTCCCCAGGCGGAATAATGAACTTTTGCATGCGTCCAATCACCAGTCAAGTCTTTATTGGGATCAGGTGGAACACTCAAATTTATGCCAATATCACAACCTTCACAGGTGCCGAAATTATAATAAATAAATTTTCCCTGATCATAATCATCAAATCCATCCACCCAGGCATGGGTAATTTTTGCTGAATTCCAGGATAATTCAATATCGGTAGCTCCAGCTACACTGACACGGGCAGCATATCCACTCGTTACCACCCAATCGTTTAATGTGATCACCATTTGCGCCCAGGCTTTGCCATGGTTGTAAGCATCCTCTGTGGTGCAAAAATAACCTAAACAAATACCTTCCGCTAAATAATCCCAATTGAGATTGGATGTACCAATACCCAGCTCCAGTTTTGACTCCGTGTCATTATTTGCCAGGGCTCCAGCCATGTAACCATTAATAAAATCTTTGGTGTAAATGATAATATCGTTGATGCTGGTAACTTCACCAGAAGTATCCAAATAGACTCTTGTACCAATTTGAGAATCAACTTTTCTGGGGCGACCGAAATGTAAGATCACCAATTGATCCTGTTTTCCTGCGGGTGCTGTGAGGTAACCAGCTTGCACGCCTTTGTAATATATATTTCGCAACCCAGTGCTGGTTGTCTGCAACATACCCAGGGTGACATACCACGTAGTACTGAAATAGGTTGGTGGATTGGGAATGACATTTTTGAGAATTAATGGTAAATACGTGTGATAAGGTGGTTCGGTCTGACTGGAGACGAGCGAAAAATTGGCAAAGAATGCCCCCAACATGCTTACCAGTATTAACATTGATAGAATTATTCTGTAATGTGGTTTCATTTTTAAATTTTCCAAAGGAAACTTAATATAGCAAGAAACGAGCCAATTGACCAGTCATATTTTTAGTTTGTAATTGGTTTGTAATTCCCTATGGTTTGTAATTCCCTATTGACAAATGATTCAAATTAGATTATTATCTAATCGTTAGATAATAATCTAATGAACGACCGGTCATACTGCATGTCCAGATGGACGGTTGAGCGGAGCGAAAACGAACTTACATCTTTATACCATCCATCGCAGGTAGCATCGCGAACGTCGTCTCTCCTTGCCCTTGATTCGCTCCGCTCAACCCAGTATGACCGTTTTGTTTGAGGTGGATTCATGACAGCTTTACATTGGGATTTTGGCAGCGCATATGATTTTTTCGTAAGCCTATTTGTGATTCATCATCCGGATCGTTTTGGTTTAAGGCCAGCCTGGGCAGCCGGTGTGCGTTCCCGTTTTTCATTGGAAGATCGAGAATTTCTGGAAGAAGCCATTAATTTCTTTCCAGTACCCATCACCTGGATCAATCAACTCCCTCTGGAGGAGAAGAGCACTCAAAACATCCTTGATTCTTTAGCTTCCATTCCACCTGAAAAACGACTGATATCTCTTTACAAATCCTCCCAGCTCACCGATGAGGTGCTTTCGACCATAAATCGCATTCGGACAAGCCAAAAAACCTCTGCTGATGATCTTGAGGTGCTCAGGACGTTGTTTCAGTACCGCACAACGCCCATAAAAACACGTGATATTCAAAAGATGGCAGAAGTGTTTCTGGATCCGGCATCCTTTGGGGAACAATTGTTGAAAGTATTTCAGATTTATTATCAGGTTTTCTTTGCGGAAGAAGAAGAACGCATATTGCCAGCCTTAAAAGAGGGCTTATTGATCGCTCAAAAACAGGCTGCCATCCAACCGCTTCCGGAATTACTGGAAGACCTTTCGCATGGTGTCAAACTGGAAAACATCCACGCTTATCAGAAAATTACCCTGACCCCCTCTTATTGGACAACTCCTTTGATTTTCTATAATAATCCTCAACCAGATGAATTACTGGTTGTTTTTGGTTGCCGTGAAGAGAATCAAAATCTTGTTCCTGGCGAGTATGTGCCTGAGACGCTGGTGATGGGATTAAAAGCCCTGGCTGACCCAACGCGCTTGCGAATCTTGTATTATCTCAATCAAGGCGCTACGACCCCCAGCAGCCTTGCCCGGCGTTTGCGATTACGCGCTCCAACTGTCATCCACCATCTCAACACCATGCGCCTGGCGGGGCTGGTACATGTAATCCTGACGTCCAATGGAGAACGTCGTTATAGTCTTCGTCAGGAAGCTATAGAGGATACCTACCGACAACTCAATATGGTCATAAACTCTGAGAAAAAGTAAGAATTATTGGATTAATAGTAAAAAATGGAAAACTTGAAACAAATCAGGAGTAAAACAACCTCTGTCTTACAGACATATGCAGCCCGATTACGCGCATTCCGCTGGAATGCACGAATGTATCTGGTATTTACGATTATCTTTGGCGCGGCTATGGGTGTGCGCCGCTTAATTTTTAATTTCTTTGTGCTCAGCCTGGGTTATGATGAAGCTTTGCTGGGCACCATGATCACGGTTCATAATTTAACCGCCCTGTTGGCTGCTTTACCCATGGGATATCTCGCAGATCGTCTGGGTCGCAAGTTTTCTCTGGTTAGCAGCACAATTCTGGTGGCATTCTCCGTCATCGTTATGGTCAGTTATCCAAAAGCCTGGATCTTGGTCGCCCTGAATATTGTGTTTGGGCTGGGGATGAGTATCTCTTCGGTTACTATGGGCCCCTTTTTAATGGAAAATAGCAGCGAAACGGAGCGCACCTATCTGTTCAGTTTTGGCTCCGGGTTACAAATGGCAGCCGGATTTGTGGGTAACTGGATAGGTGGTTATCTTCCTGGGTGGATGGGAATGACTTTTAAAGTGGATGCGGTCAGTTCAACGGCCTATGGCAACGCCTTACTTGCAACTGCAATTTTTACTATTTTAGGTGTGGTTCCCTTGATCATGTTACGGAATCCCAATATAAAAATGAGCGAACGCTCCTCGTTGGCGCCCATGTCTTATCTTAAAGATCATTTTGGACAGATCTCAAAACTTGTTCTTCCGATGTTAATCACCAGTATCGGCGCGGGATTGATCATGCCATTCATGAATATCTTTTTCCGTAATGTTCACAACCAGCCTGACCCGGTGATTGGGACAGTCTTCGCCTGGGGGTCATTGGCCATGGGGATTGGATTGATCATTGCCCCGGTTCTGGCAGATCGTTTTGGCAAGATCCAGGTTGTGGTGATGACACAGGCACTTTCCATTCCTTTCCTGTTCATTCTGGGATTTTCCCCATTTTTCGTGATCAGCGCTGCTGCATACTTCATCCGTCTGGCTCTGATGAATCTAAGTGGTCCGGTTTATCAAACCTTCGTGATGGAACAGGTGGAACCGCAGGCACGCGCAACAGTTGCCAGCCTGACCAGTATGGCCAGTAGTTTTGGCTGGGCGTTCAGCCCTTCCATCAGCGGCTGGATTCAGGTGAATTATGGCTTCCGCCCGGCTTTTATTGGGACAATGGTGTTATATGCAGTCTCCATCTATCTGTATTGGCACTTCTTCCTGCGCGGTAAAGAATCAATATTTAAAAGAAAAGAAGCTGCAGAGTTGTTGAGCTCATAGCATCTGATAAAAGTCAATACTTAAATACAGGTCTCCACAAAGTTTGAGCTCGCACCATGGCATTCATAATTGTAAGAAAATTGTGCATACAAGCCACGATTGCCACATTCTTAGCTTTTCCTCGAGCTAAAAGTCGCTCATATAATTTCGTGATCACAGGATTCCACCTTATGGCAGTCATGGCAGCTATGTATAGGACTTTACGGATGGATTGACGACCTACTTTTATCCGCCTTTTTCCTCGATGGTAACCACGATCACGATTGAAAGGAAATCTGACTGCTTCTTGCCATGAGGGCTGACATGCGCTCCTGGTGTTCCGTGCGAACTTTCATTACGGGTGGGTGATTAGCTCGGCCATATCGGACCAACATCCTGGCATCAATTTTGTCAGTCCTTGCCAAAGTTCCGCTTGACCTGGCAAATATCGCACCCTCGAAGGAGTGACCATCGCTACTGGTAGGTTTGCTTCTACGAGTGCCGAGACAACACCCTTTTTCATAGCCTCCGGTTGCCTGTAACACAATCAGCGCAGGATCAATACTTCTTAGCTTTTCTATCAATTTGCCGATGTCGATAATATTATTTCCACAGGTGAAATATTGACCAGACCTGCGACGCAAAGTTCTGTCCTTCATCGAATACTTCAATCGCACCATGGCGAAACCCTTCAAATGGACTGATCAAGGCAAAGCCCTTGTCGCTTAACCTACTTCTCACAAATGCCTAGATGTAATAGGGATCCTTTCGAAGGACTCCAAAAAGCTTTATTAAGGAGGAAATCCCAGTTCAGACATCTTTTTTCCACCACCAAAGCGCGAAGTGCCGTTAACGAATGATAAACAAATGCCTTCCCTGTCTCCCACGAAGTACCCGCGAAGTAAGGGTATTTCCCGTCCTCGGTCGTTTTCTTAAGAGTGCGGCGCACTTCCGGCGGTCTTTTCACCAAATTAATTCCTCAAGGAATTATCATTAATTATAGCCTCTCAAGCGAATATTCATTGATTATTCGTTTAATAGGTTATATAATGTTTATTATAAATAAGATAAGAGGTGACATATGAATAATTTCTTTCGTAATAACACATATGTTGCGGTCATTGCTGATATCAAAGGCTCAAAAGCAATAAAAAATAGAGAACAAATTCAAGAAAAACTTAAAAAGATTCTTCATAATTTAAATAATAAATATTCAACTTACATTGCTTCTAAATTTACAATTACTTTAGGAGATGAATTCCAAGGCTTGCTTTTTAATGGTATGCAAATCCTTCCAATTATTTCAGAAATCGAACAAGAAATGTATCCCATCTCCATTAGATATGGCGTTGGAATCGGCGAAATAACCACAATAATTGATCCTGAGATAGCGATTGGAACCGATGGTCCTGGGTATTATAAGGCCAGAGAAGCTCTTGAATATCTGAAACAAACAGAAAAGAAAAAACAGGCCGGTAGAGCGAATATTAGAATTGAAGCGGACGGAAACCAGCAGCTTTCAATGGAGTTAATTAACACCATATTCTCATTATTGACAGTCATTAAAGATTCCTGGACTGAAAGGCAAATGGAAACAATTTGGAATATGCTTAATTATCAAGATAGCCAAAATGAAGTGGCCGAAAGACTTGGCATTACACAACCGTCCGTACAAAAAAATTTAGTCAAAGGAAACTATTACGAATATTTAAATGCATTCAAAGTTGTACAAAAATTCTTAAGCGAAATTGGGAGAAATGATGTTTAAAGAATTTTTTCTAGTTTAAATGTTTGCTCACTTACTGGGTGATTTTTATCTGCAAACAGACCAACAAGCCGAAAAAAAGGTAAGAAATTTTTATTGGGTCTTGCTTCATGGGTTATTTTACTGGATCGCGATACTGATTGTATCAATTCCAATTATGTCAGATAAAGTGTTTTTATATGGCTCAATATCTGCATTAATTCATTTAGTCATTGATATTCTAAAATATGTTTATGTCTCCTCAAAAAGAAAGATTAAATTGAGTGAACCAGGAAACCGTCTGTTTTTTATTGACCAGATTCTTCATTTATTAAGTATTGCAATCATCACATTTATTTTCATTTTCAGAGGTAACACACTATCTATGAATACTAATATTCATTTAGTGTTTCAAACCCTAGGGATCCCAGTTCGGGAGTCGTTGAGTTGGTTTGTTGCAATTTTAATTATTCATAAACCAGCAAACATAGCTATATCGGAAATATTAAAACAATACAAACCCAATGAGAAAGATTCTCATTCTGACAATAACAAAAAAGCCGGACGACTGATAGGAACACTTGAGAGAACAATTATCTTAATCCTGATATTTTTGGATCAATATTCAGCAATTGGATTGGTACTAACAGCAAAATCCATTGCAAGATATGAAAAAATTACGAAAGAAAGTGCTTTTGCAGAATATTATTTAATTGGCACATTATTGAGTACGCTCTTTGTAATTGTTGTTGCCTTCGTCTTATAGTTGTTACTATGCCAATTTGACTTTCAAACAAGTACCATTTTTACTATCGAGCTTAACATAGTCCTCTCGTAGAGTTTTGAAATTTGCTTTCACCAACTAACACAATAAAAATCCCCCACCTTCCACAATGGAAAGAAAATCACCACAGATTGTTAAAGCAAAACCATTGAGTACAAACGAGAATTTACCGACAGACAACATTAAAAAGACTGTAATTGCATTTGCTAATAATGACAGGGGAAAGATTTTTGTTGGTGTAGATGCATGCATGACGGCAATATTTTGGGGGGTTCCCAACCTGATACTGTAACTTTGCAGGTAAATAATGCGATTCGTGATGCTTTCAAGATTTCTCTGCCAAATATAAATATTCTATCTTCCTCTTTTTCACCAGAACCATTTGATATATTAATCACCAGAGAAAATCAAGTGATGCAATTAATTGATCAGAAAGGATATATTCAACGAAAAGAGGTTGAGTTAGCCCTTAACATTTCACAACAGACATCTGTGTTGCTGTTACGAACCATGGTAAAGAAAGGTCTGGTTAAAAAGGTTGGCGCTGGAAAGCTGGTGAAGTGTACTCGAGCTTAATGTGATTCCTATCGTCCAATAATCACATTTACGAGGTGCCAAAATGAAAAAAGCAAACTTAAAAACTCTGCCCATTATTCTTCTGTCAACCATTCTTTCATTGTTGCTGCTCACCGCTTGCGGCGCTCCAGCTTTATCCGCAGATTTCAACGAGGAAGAAGTCAAACTATTAGCCCAGGATATTGTGTCTTTGCTGAACGCCCAGAACTCTGAAGGCCTGCGCTCCGTATTCACCGAACAAATGAACACCGCCATCAGCGACGATGTTTTCGTCCAGATCTATGCAGCCATTGAAGGGGGTGGTAAATTTGAAGCCATTGAGAATATCACCGTAGTAGGATCCACCGACAAATCCAGCAGGGAGGAATTCGCCACCGCCGTTGTCAATGCCAAATACGAGAACCAGACCTTCACCTACACCATCACCTTCAAAAAACAGATGCAATTGGCTGGTCTGTATTATCGATAAGATCATTTCCGTCATCATCTCTTATTCATATCTAAACGAGTTAAGTCTTAACAAGATTAGATAAACTCAATAAGGCGCAAATAAGCTGAATTTTTCGGTTAACATTTTTATACCAGTCAGCTAACACTTTAGCCTTTCGCCTTTTCGCCTTCTGCCCTTCCCTCACCTGTCAACTTTGTACAAGTCAACTTTGTACTGTCCACTTTAAACTGATATCCTGCTACAATTACCTCATGAACCTCAGCCCCCTCATCACCCAGGACCTGCTTGACTTCCTCAAGCCCCATTACCCGCTGCATTGGGATGGACTGCATGGCTTCCAGCACTGGGTGCGGGTGCGTGAAAACGGATTGCGCCTGGCTGAGATGAACGGTGCCAACCAGAAGATCGTCGAATACTTTGCTTTCACCCACGATATCCAACGGAAATCCGATGGCTACGACCCGGGGCATGGTGCGCGCGCCTGTACATTTATCCGCTCACATCTCATAAGCCGCATTGACTTAACCCCGGATGAGGTCAACCTGCTCTGCCTGGCTACTTCAGGGCATACCGATGGAAAATGCCACCCCGATATCACCATCAGTACCTGCTGGGACGCCGACCGCCTGGACCTGATGCGCGCCGGTATCCGCCCTCATCCCAAACGACTCTGCACCCCCCAGGCTCGTGATCCACAGATCATTGAGTGGGCAGTTCAGAGAAGTGTGAAGAAATAGGAACTGAGATTTTTCTGATCACCTGGCTGCCTCGGACCTGGATGTCAGCTTTGGATTTTTGAGATTTATGCCTTAAGCCTTTCCGCTAACATTCTCGCATTCTCCGGTGCAAATCCTCCAAAATCATTGTTGAAGAAAACATAGACTCTCTTCGCTCCGTGCTCAACCAGATCTCTGGCAAGCTTGGCGATTTCCTCCAACTCATCACTTGAATAATCATACGAATACCACTGCTTACGCCCATGCAGACGTATGTAAGCCCTCTCTGAAGTGAGTATTCCCGTCAAGTGTTGGTTCGGCGAATCCACATTGCAGAAAGTGACTCCCAGCGAACGCAGCAATTCTTCTATTTCTGTTCTATACCAGCAAGCTTTTCGGAACTCGACCGCCACCTTGCCCGGATCTGGAAAAGCGAGGAGCGCTTTTTTCAATCGATCTGGATCATAGGGGGTGGACGGTGCCAGTTGAAGCAGGATCATCTCCAGGCGATCCTCCAACAAGGCACAGGAGCGATTGAATTTGGCAATCTCTTCTCCCACATTCAACAGATATTTGCGGTGGGTAATCATCCGTGGGGCTTTGAGTACGTATCCAAACCCCTGCGGAGCGCGCTCTTTCCAGTTTAGATATGTTTGGTCGTTGAAACTGCGATAAAAGGTGGCATTGATCTCCACCGAAGAAAACTGGCCGAAGTAATAGGTAAACCAGCGATTTTTAGGTAAATCCTCCGGATAGAATAATCCCTTCCAATGGTCGTACATCCACCCGGAAGTGCCGATGAAAAAGAGGGGTTGGTTTTGATCTGTGGTCATCAATTAGATTTTATATCTGATTCGCTATGAATTGTAAGCCTTTCAACAAATATACAAATTTTTGGAAATCCTGATATGGCATCTGGAGTGAAGTCCTTCAGTCCCTGGCATGGTGCATCCGTGATGCACCAGTCCTTCATATAATCAATTTAGGGTGCGTCGCGGACGCCACCCTACTATCTCTCCCCCATCATCCACATCTGCTTGCCATCCGTGATGATCTCAATCCTGCCAGTCTTGTTTGTGCTGAGCTGGCCGGGTATTTCCTCGGATTGATATTCATGATGGATTATGACCTGTGGCTGCCAGGTTAATTCCATCTCGTCCACTTCCAGCCCTGGTCTTACTAACAACACTGCCCCATCGATCAATTGAAGATTCTCTCCTTTGTGCACCTCTTCTTCTATCAGGAAGAATCGAAAATCACCATAAGTCAGCAGAAAGGATATGCCTGTTTTTTCTAACTCAAATTTTTCCAAAAACACCCCATCCCCACAATCCACCTGCTGACCCACCGTCAAAATACCGGTTTGAGTCTGTCTTTCCTGCAGGATTTCTAGTATTGCTTTTGATGTTTTGGAGTCTGGTATCGCTTCCCCCCATTGGAATTGCTGCACCTGAAACCGTTCCAGAATCGTGGGGTAAGCCGAATATGTTTTCGTGTTTGGATAAGTCAACAATGCCAGATCGAGTTTACGGTCCAGTACTGGCAGGTGTCTGGTAATTTCACTGCTCAGGGAGTTAGCCCTTTCACCCGCATTGATCAGAATCCGGTTGCCAGATGGCGACTGCACCAGCACCACCCCAGCATTGGGATCGTCCATTATCCAAAGGTGTAGTTTACCATCCGGTCTGAGTAACACGGCATTCCACACCAGAACAACTGCCGCCAGCATTACTTCCACCATTAAGATAGGATTCCGTTGCACCAGAATTCCCTGGTCTTTCTTCCTGTGCGCCAGGAAAAAGATCAGCAGATACATTCCTGCTACGGTGAGTAAACTGACCTCCCCCAGCACCACCACTCCCCCTGGAAAACCAGCCAGCCAGGTTACAATCTGATTCGTGTAGTACAACGGCACCCAGACCACATACGACAATAACTGTCCCAGCGGAGGGATCACCAGACCCACAATCACCGCGATACCCCCCAGGATCATCACCAGCGGCTGCACGGGCAGGATCAAGGGATTGGCGATCAGGGTGGTGAGTGACAGGCGTTCAAAATGATATAACACCACCGGCAGGGTCATCACCTGGGCTGCCAGGGTGAACAGAAAATAATCACTCACCGGACCGGTCAACCGCTCCACCACTGCTTCTGGCAGATATTTTCCCGCCAGAGACCGAAACCAGTTCATCAGGCGATCGGCATACAATACCAGGCCCAATGTAGCGGTCACGGAGAGTTGAAAACCGGCATCCTGGATCAGGAGTGGGTTGAACAGGCACATCACCGCGGCAGTCAGAGCCAGAGTGTACATGCCGGATTGTCCGCGTCCAATCAGGCTGGAGCTCATCGCCAGGCAGCTCATTACCGCTGCCCGGGCAACAGCCGGGGCAGCCCCCACCAGCACGGTGTACAGCGCCATCGCCAGAATCGCCAGCAGTGCCGCCCACCAGATCGATAAATATTTGCGAAAGCCCTTCAGGAAAATTCCCGCCAGGATAGCCATATTGAAGCCGGAAATGGCTACCACATGGGTAGTGCCGGTATCCTGAAAGGCTTTTTCCAGTTCATAAGGGATGTCTGTCTCTATCCCCAGCAGGATACCCGAGAGCAAGCCTGCTTCTGGCTGGGGTAGAAAATCCAGAATGTGCTGATAAGCAGCCTGTCTTAATTGGAATAAACCGGTTTTTAGCCAGCTACCCTGCCCTGCTTTCACAAACTCAATATATGGGTACTCCATCAGGGAATGGATGCCGCGTTGCGCCAGATAGTCCTTATAGCTGAATTCCTCATTCTCTTCAGGTGTATTAACGCTGCCAAAGAGATTGACTCTGTCCCCATATTTCCATTCCCCATTCCGCTGGACAACCAGCACCTTTCCTTTTAAATTGCGTTGTTCCGGTCGCTCCATCCGATCGACACATACGCTGAAACGAACGGACCTCTCATTATGTTGGGGATCTGAACAAACCACACCGCTGATGGTTACCTTTTCCTGGTCATTATAATAAGCAATATTGTTGGGTGTGAAAGGTTTCTGCTGAACCGTGCTGTAGCGCCATCCCCCACCAGCCAATACTGCCAGAAGCAGAAACATGGGTAGGCTTTGTTTCTTAAATCCAGACCATTTCCTCCTGAGTAGATGCTCCAGTACCAATAATCCCAGACATACGAAAAAGCTGACCCGCCAGAAATCCGTTGAAACAGGCACAAATAGCGCCACTGCAATGCCCAGCAGAAAAGCGGAAGATATCCAGAATAAAGGGATTCTTCTCATCGTGATCTACAAACCACCTGTTGGTGAAGGAATAAATTATATAAGCTGAACAGATTTACTCGGTTTCTTCAACCACGTCCATTTCGGGTTCTTCTTCACGCCACTCAAAGAGTTGAATGTTATCCAGAAGAATTTTCGTGATGGTGCGGGGCTCCCCGTTGCTTTCATGCTTATGGGTACGCAACTGTCCTTCCAGGAAAACCAACTCACCTTTATGAACGTATTTATCGCAGAATTCAGCCGTTTTTCCCCAGGCTTCAATGTTGAACCAATCTGTTTCTTTCTTGACCTCACCGGATTTGTCCTTCCAACGCCGGTCCACAGCCAGTGTAAACGTACACAAATGATTATCATTGGCTGTGGTTTTGGATTCCGGTTCCTTCCCAACACGACCAATTAACTGCACACGGTTCAATGATGCCATACTAACCTCCTGAAGTTTTTATGTTATTTAGTTTTTGCGATTTTTCTGGGATGAGGCTGTGATGAATCGGATGATTTTCCAACCCCAATCGGTGTTCATTTTTAAGCATGAATACCTTAAAATAGTTTATAGTTAATTATCTGACTGTCAAGCAAAAATTAATCATAATCAGGAGTTTGTATGTATATTTCGATTGAAGGCGTGATTGGCGTGGGCAAGACAACGCTGGCGCGCATGTTACAACCCGCTTTTGAAGCTAATTTACTCCTTGAAGTTTTTGAAGAAAATCCATTTTTGAGTAATTTCTACGCCAACCGCGAACTGTATGCCTTCCAGACCCAGATGTTCTTCCTACTCTCCCGCTACCGCCAGCAAAATCAACGTGTACCGGAATTATTAGCTGTTGATCAACACCTGATCAGTGATTACACCTTCGATAAAGATGCGCTCTTTGCCAGAATCAATCTCAAAGGGGATGAGTTGGAAATGTATTACAAAATTCATGAAGCCCTGGCCGAGAAAATTCCACCCCCGGATTTAATGGTCTACCTGCGAGCAGAAACCGATGTGCTCATGCAGCGCATCGCCATGCGTGACCGTCCATACGAACGCACCATGCAGCGCAATTACATTCACGAACTGAATCTGGCTTATGACGATTATTTTCAAAATCAGACGCATAAATCCAAAGTGCTCATCCTGGATTGCAATGAACTCGACTTTGTTCGTAATCCTGATCAACTGGAGTGGATTGAAAATCGAGTCCGTCAGGTCTTACAGCTTTCACCCTACCAACCCACATTACCCATTTAGCCTCCTCGCCTGAAAGGATCATATCCATGCGCATCACCCGAGATATTCTACTTAAAGCTGCCAGAACCGTTGTTCAACAACGCACGATGCGCGACAAACACATTTTATGCGTCTACCTGACCGGTTCTGTGATTGATGATCTACCCCTGCTGGGCGGAACTGCGGATATCGACCTGATCTTTGTGCATGACAATCTTCCACCTCAACCGCGCGAAATCATCCGTCTAACCCCGGATGTGCATCTTGATCTGGCGCACCATGACCAGTCCATCTACAATCAACCGCGAGAACTGCGCATCGATCCCTGGATTGGGTCATATTTATTGAAAAACCCTATCGTTCTACATGGAACCCAACACTGGTTTGAATATATTCAAGCCACTGTGAACGCTACCTTCTACCAACCCGAAACCGTCTTACAGCGTTCCTTACCACTCGCGGAAAAAGCGCGCCAGACCTGGCTGGATTTTCAGCTAGACCCGCAGGATCCCGACCCGCAGCGTATCTGGGCTTACCTGCAGTCACTGGAACAGGCAGCCAATGCGCTGGCAATTCTTGAAGGGGCACCGCTAACCGAACGCCGTTTCATGCTGCAGTTTCCGGAACGTGTTGCTGATCTTGGATACCCGGGAATGGCATCGGGTTTGGTGGACCTGATCGCACCGCAAATGCCTGACACAGATACGATCATGCGTTGGATCACGGATTGGAAGGACACCCTTGTGAAAGTGGGTCAGCGTGAAGATTGCCCATTAGGGCTCAACCCCATCAGGCATGGTTATTACACCCGTGCGGCTGAAGCCCTCGCCAGTGACGAACCGGCTGCTGCCCTATGGATTCTGCTCCATACCTGGACGCGTGCCATCACCAGTTGCCAGGCTGACCCTGAATCACTGGAACATTGGAGTGCCTGCCTGACCGAACTTGGTATATATGGTGAACATTTCCAGAATTGCATGAACAGCTTTGATCAATTTCTGGATCTGGTGGAAGAAATCATAGAAAAATGGGCAGTCCGCAACGGGATTGACCTCAGTACTCTTCATTAATAATAGTCATCCCTGTGAATACTTATCCTTTGGATACTTATCCTTTGGATACTTATCCTTTGGATACTTATCCTTTGGATAAAACCGGAAAAACTGTGGATACTTTCCTCAGTATAAACGACGCATCCTGTGGAGAAAATAGGATAACTTTTCAATTAATTTATTGTCGTTCTTACATGAATACCCAATATATGGTTGTTTTTCCAGGAGATACCCATATATGCTGTTTTTCTATTTTTTATCCAAATATACAGAATGAAAGTTTTGCCAACTTTTCCAAATTTATATACACCTGTTCGTGGAGAAAAAATGATCACCAAATCGCTATATATGGGAATAAAATGCTCTAACAAACCCATATATAGTGTTTTTTCGATTTTATCCACATATCCACAGCCCCTACTATTAATACGACTCTATAAAAACATAAATAAATATGTGATAGGTTTATTAACTTTCCATGCATCCTAAACCATTTCAGTACATAAATCCCTGGATGAAATTGTTTCTGAAATTGAAAAGAGAAGGAAAAATGAAAATGTCGATCATCGCTAAGTGTAACGCACCAATTTAAACAAAAGTTCCTGAGTTCATATGCTCAAGAACTTTACAATTAATAAATAGACAACGAGCTACGAGCTACCCGCTACCCGCTATTCTTCTCCCTCCCAAACAATCTGCCAGGTTGCCATGGAGTGCCGAGGGCCGGCAGAATCCAGCGATCCAGTCCAATCCAACCGGCGGTTTTCCAGGCCAGAATCAATAGAATGGAGAGGGTGAATAATACCGGATTGGTGCTGGCAGTTCCAGCCATCATGAAGTTCCAGTTCATGAAGCCACCCAAAAAAGCAGCGATACCGGTGAAAATACCCAGGATCAGTGCGACACCGATCAGAATTTCACCAGCGACGACCAGCTTGGAGAACCAGGTGTAGGAACCACTATCCAACATGGTTTGCAGGAAGGTACGGTACCAATCGAAGGAAATTGCCGGGCGGGCAGGTGCATCGGGGATCAATACGGCGCGTTCCCAGAAACCTTTCAAAGCTTCGCCATTTTGTATCCAGCCAGGATCGGAGAGCTTACCGATACCCGAGCTCAACCAGGTGTAACCAAGATAAAGACGCGCAACCAACCATAACCATGACCAGCGGGTGCTGTTCAAGAGGGTATTGGCGATCGGTGGATCTGAAAATCGTACGGGGTTTTTTATTTGTGATTGTGTTGCCATGTTTTACTCCTTTATCTAATTATACTATTAAGATATATATGATAATAATACTCTATTTTATATCTGGATAGTGATAATTGTCACAAGATTTAATCTTTTGATCAGCGTTTTATACTGCGATATTTAATCGGCTGCGGGGTGTCGGCCGCTATGCCCAGACGTCTGCGGCGATCTGCATCGTAGTCCGACCAGTTGCCATCATAAAAAACGACCTGGCTATCCCCTTCAAACGCAAGGATATGCGTCACAATACGGTCGAGGAACCAGCGGTCATGCGAAACAACCACCGCACAGCCAGCGAAGGATTCCAGGGCTTCCTCGAGCGCACGCAAGGTGTTCACATCCAGATCATTGGTCGGTTCGTCCAGCAGAATGACATTCGCACCGCGTTTGAGCACTTTTGCCAGATGCACGCGATTGCGTTCTCCCCCGGAAAGCATATTGACCTGTTTTTGTTGATCCGATCCGGTGAAGTTGAACGAAGCCACATAAGCACGCGAATTGATCTTACGGGTGCCCAATGTGAGCGTATCCATGCCTTCGCTGATCTCCTGCCAGATATTATTTTCACCATTCAGGGTGTCACGGCTCTGGTCAACATAGTCCAGGTCAACGGTTTCACCAATACGGATCGATCCACTATCGGGTTCCTCCTGACCGGTGATCATACGCAGCAAGGTGGTCTTGCCAGCACCGTTCGGACCGATTACACCCACGATGCTACCGGGTGGAATGGCGGCGGTAAAGTTATCGATCAACAATCGCTCGCCATAGGCTTTGCTGAGATTATTAAACTCAAAGACCACATTGCCCAGGCGTTCACCCGGTGGAATGTAGATCTCCTGTTCGCCTCGGTACTGGTCAACTTCCTGGCTGAGCAGGCGTTCATAGGCGGTAACACGCGCCTTACCTTTAGATTGGCGTGCTTTGGGAGACATGCGAATCCACTCCAATTCACGCTGCAAGGTGCGTTGGCGTTTGGATTCAGATTTCTCTTCCACAGCCAGGCGATCCTGTTTCTGTTCCAGCCAGGAGGTATAGTTGCCACGCCAGGGGATCCCATACCCACGATCCAGCTCCAGGATCCAGCCGGCGACATTATCCAGAAAATAACGATCATGCGTGACAGCAATAACTGTCCCGCGATATTGCTGCAGGTGATGCTCCAGCCATGCAACGGATTCAGCGTCCAGGTGATTGGTGGGCTCGTCCAGCAGCAGGATGTCTGGCTCAGTCAGCAACAATCGGGTGAGGGCCACCCGGCGGCGTTCGCCACCCGAGAGCACCTTGACGGGTGTATCCCCGGGAGGGCAGCGCAGGGCATCCATGGCCATTTGCAAGCGGCTATCCAACGTCCAGGCGTCCACACGATCAAGTTCTTCCTGTAACTTGCCCTGTTTTTCGATCAGGGCATCGAAGTCGGCATCCGGCTCGGCAAATTGATTGTTAATTTCATCAAACTCTTTTAATTTCCTGATGATGGGGGCAACGGCCTCTTCCACCACTTCTTTAACGGTTTTGTTATGATCTAATTCGGGCTCCTGATCCAGCATACCCACCGTGTACCCTTTGGAAAAAGTAACCTCTCCAATATAGTCCTGATCTTTGCCGGCGATGATGCGCAGCAACGTGCTTTTACCCGCTCCATTCAATCCGAGGACGCCGATCTTGGCGCCGTAATAAAACCCGAGCGAAATGTCGCGCAGAATCTGTCGGTTGCTGGGTGGAACCACTTTGCCCACACGCACCATGGAGAAAATTACCTGTTGATCGTTCATGCTTTCACCTCAAATTAACCCTATATCCTGTTTGTTTACCTGTTGATGGTATCCTTTCAATAATTAGTGTCTAGGGTGTTTTTGGCGTGCGACTGCACGCCAAAAACACCCACCTGTCCCGATTTATTGAGATCATACTGTTGAAAGTACAGGCAAAAGCGGGTGATCAGGAATCAGTTCACCCGGCTCATGGTTTCATTTTACCTGAAGTGGTTGGTTTTATGTAAACTTGCTGAAGGTTATTGAACGGTCAGCGCCTGCCGGAGTAGATCATCCAGATTGAGCATCGGGTCTGTTGCCAGAATCAGTTTCCAGGATGGATTCAGTTTGTCCAGCAAATATGCCTGTGCCATACCCGAGTAGTAGAAGCGGTCATCCCCTTCATCGTCAGCCATGCGGGATATCTGGTCCAATTCTCTCCACCCAAAATAGTAGTGCTGGTATCTCTACACACCCAAAATCAGTATTAATCCTCATCTTCTGTTTTTTCTATGCATATCCATAACTCCTCGATTGAAAGTATAGGAAATTTTCAACCGGTTGACAGCCAACGAAAAGCCGGAATACGACCTGGTCAGAAGATGGATTTGGAAAAAAGCCAGATGGTGAAATATCCATCAATCCGGGCAAGAATCGGTCAGATGTGATATAAAATAAGCTTGCAAAGGAAGAATGAAATGACAAAAGACAAACCGTTAATTCTGGTTACCAATGATGATGGCATTGCATCCCCGGGTATTCATGCAGCGGCCCGCGCTTTAGCACCCCTGGGCGAGGTGGTACTGGTGGCACCACGCGAACAAAACTCCTCCACCGGTCGCAGTCATCCGCTGACAACCGATGGCTTGATTGAAGAAGTGGAATGTTGCCTGGATGTGGGCAGTTTCAAAGCCTATGCCGTTGGCGGTACACCGGCGCAGTGTGTGCTGAATGCGTTGTTTAAGATCCTGCCACGCAAACCTGACCTGGCAATTTCCGGGATTAATTATGGCGAGAATTTTGGCACCGGGATTACCATCTCCGGTACTGTGGGGGCAGCTCTGGAAGCAGCAAGCTTTCGCATCCCCACCATTGCAGCCTCCCTGCAACTACAAAATATAGATGATTTTGACAAGCATGATCCGGATATCGACTTCTCGGTCGCTGGTTATTTCACCCACAAATTCGCAAAAATGTTGCTGGAAACCCAAATGCCTGATGGTGTCGATCTGCTGAAGCTGGAAGTTCCCGTCCAGGCAACAGTAGATACCCCCTGGCGCATGACCCGCTTATCGCGCCACATGTATTATGTTCCCTATTTTGATTCCAACATAAGCTGGCAGGAAAAAGGCCGGATCGGATTCAAAGTCAATGTCACGAAAGAAGATGTCACCCCGGATAGTGATATCTATGCAGTGGTTTACGATCATCAAGTATCAATTACGCCGCTGACCATTGACATGACCGCCCCGATCGATATTCAGGGTTGGGAACAACGATTACGCCAGAACGGTTATTCTAGCTAATCGATAAAAAATGTCCTGATTTCCAGGGCATTTTTTCCCTCTCTTATTTTGTGGGGATCGGAGCAATCAGGTCAAATATCACGCATTAATATGACGAATGACAACAAATTTTGCGGTATAAATAAGCCCGATGGAAAAAACCGCAACAACACGGTTTTCAACCTTAACAAGTTTCGTTTCTTCGATTTCTGGTTCTCCTGAGGATTGGGATATGCCTCTGTTTGGAATTGGGTGACAGACAGTGGCGAGAAAAACCCTTGTTTGTTAGCAAAGCAGATAAACATTGCCGACAACAAATAAGGGTTTTTTCTTTTAAACCACTCCTTTTCTCGTAGGTAATTTTTTGGATGAATATCCGAAAAAATTAACCGAATAACCCGCACTGAGTGATTATTGTAGAATTTGGCGGGAATGGTAGCCAGGCACCACGGTGAAGAGAATTTCGTCCACTTCCATGCGTGCCAATTGAGTGACCTCTTCCACCGCATCCGGATTGCCATTGGCAACAATGGATACCAGGTTGAAACGCCCCCGATCCGGTGAACTTTGAGCCAGCGTAATGGTCGTAGCTGAAATGGTAGAGGTTAACACCTGCCAGACCACCGCAGCGGTGACCGGGTGGAGTTTACAAACCATCGTCAACCATTCCTGTGGAATTTGCGGTGGTTGGCGGAAGTTTAAATCATCAAAGTTGTAATCAAAATCAAAATCTGGCATTTTTCCGAGACCATTCCCGTTTTATTACGTATTGAAGCAGCGCCATTGAGGTGCTCTGCATTCACTCAAATTTCTAATTTTTAAGAACAATTCGCCCTCAATAACATTAAGCATACCATAAATTGATTCTTTAATCATCCCGCGAATCAGACAAAGTAGGCATCCCAGCGTACGGTAAAAAAGCGATAAACCAATAAAAACCCGCTTAACCAGGCAAACAGGAAACCAAAAATCATGCTCAAGAACAACAGCAGTGTAATTTTCACAGGTAGTGTTTTTGTTTCTACATTCATTGTCATTCATTCACCTTTAAGTTGATATACGAATGAATTGCTGTTTTGTATCAAACCATTTTCTTGAGTACTTTAAATTTCTAATTTTTGAATACACCAAAATGAGAGAATAACAAAAATCAAACTGAGTTGATTCTTCTAATTGAAAAGCTTGATTGGCTGCCATTATGATTCTCCTTCTACTGTAGACAACAATTCTTCCACACTACACTGAGCAATTAACTCCCCATAATTCAAAATAATGACCCGGTCACTCACTCTTTGAATATCGTCCAGAATGTGGATTGAAAATATATAGTCATATGTTTGGGCAAATTTTCCATAAATGACCCAATTCAATCCTATCTCATTGGACGGGATAGAGGTGATCAAAACGATCAAAATTTGGGATTTTTTTATCAGATGTCAGGGTTATTGAGATGTGACAAAAATCAGCTACAATAATAAATAAGTACGGTGATCAAAAGGAAGGTAAAAAATGACCGATGAAGAAAAATTCGTTCCTGAGTCCGAAGATCAGGAAGCGCAGGTAAAAACAAATTTTGAAGATAGTGTACAGGCAGATATTGTAGAAATAACCCAGGGAGGAGCCAATCATATTCAGGCAAAGGAAGTGATCCTCAGACAGGCAGGCGCCACTCACATTGAAAGTAATCTGGTGCATGTGCGCCAGGGTGGTGTGGTAAAAGTTGAAACGGATCGCCTGGAACTGACTGAAGGTGGTGTGATTTTTGCGAATAGTGGATCCGTCGAAATGACAGCCAGCAAGGCAGCCGTGATCGTTAATCAAGGGAATGTCAATATGGATCAATGTGGCGTGCAGGTTCTGGTTACCAAAGGCAATGTCCAGGTCGATCAATCGGGAATTGTCGCCACAATTGCCAATCACGTTACCCTGGAAAATAACAGCAACGTGGTATTTCTACTGGCTAAAAATGTAGACGGTGAAGTCAAAACACAATTCGGTCCCAAAGAATCAGCTTTATTTGGAATCATGGCTGGTCTGACCGCCGGAGTCGTGCTTCTCTCCGGTGCTATGTTTGGAAAGAAACGTAAAAAGAAAGCGTAATGCAGAATAACCCAGAAATTTTAGTTGATCAAAAAGCATTGACCGGAGAAGGTCCCAGTTGGGATGCCCAGCGTCAGGTGTTATACTGGGTGGATATCCCCCGGGCAACCATCTATGTTTACAATCCTGCCACCCGACAGAACCAGGGCATCGATTTGAGCAAGAATTTTTCCTCCATTGGCGCTGTGGTCGGGTGTAGAAGCGGCGGCTTGCTATTTACACCCGAGCGAAAAATCGCTTACTTTGATTTTGACCAACCCACCTATCAAATCCTGGCTGAAGTGGAAGAAGGTCTACCCGGGAACCGCTTCAATGACGGTAAATGTGATCCATATGGACGGTTCCTGATCGGCACGATGCAAAACGCACCGGATGGCACCCCCACCGGATCGCTCTACATCATGGAGCGTGATGCAAAGGTGCGCAAGCTGCTGGATGGGTTGGTAATTTCGAATGGACTGGGTTGGAGTCCGGATTACCGCACCTTCTACCTTGCAGATTCTTTCTCAAAGGATGTCTGGGCGTTTGATTATGACCTGGAAAGTGGCAACATCTCCCAACAACGAACAGCATTTTCCCTGCAGGCGGGCAACGGGGTAGCGGACGGACTGACCACCGACACAGATGGGATGGTCTGGCTGGCGCTTTGGGATGGTGCTTGCATCCAGCGTTGGGATCCCCGCTCTGGTGAACTCCTGGCGACCTTCCCCTTCCCGGCCAAACGCACCTCCTGCCCGGTCTTTGGTGGTGAGCAGATGAACGAACTCTACGTCACCTCCGCAGCCGTGGGACTGCAGGATTCCGACTGGCAGGCATACCCGCATAATGGTGCCTTGATGCGCCTGAAGACCGAGTTTACCGGGATGCCCAGCTTCCCGTTTGCGGATTGATTACCAACGCAGCGAGAGGCAGCTCAAGCCACCATCCATCTTGCGGTATTCGGAGACATCCAGTAGCAGGGCGTCGAAACCGGCTTTGGTGACGAGTTCCAGTGTGTGCGGAAAACCGAATGGTACCAGCAGAACTTCATTCACTCTCAGGCAGTTAGCAGCATAGGCTTCTTCCAGCGGCACCACCAGCATGCGGTACCCACTAAAAGGCCACAGGTCTGCCAGGCGTGGATCCAACAATAGGGTATCTTCACCCAGATAATTGACTGCGCTCTTGAGATGCAATATCCCTTGCAGGCGATGGATATCGATCAGCTCACTGCGATATCCATAATAATTAAGAATCGAAGCCAGTTGCTGCGCGCCATCCAGATTGGTGCGCGCAGACAGCCCTATATAATAGATATCGTCAGCCTTACAGATATCACCACCATCCAGCGTAGCGTTGCCTTCGATTTGATAAACACGCTCAAATTGATCTTCCAGCACGGGCAATATCTCAGTTGTTTCCCCGCGTCGGGATACAGCCCCGGGACGCGAAAGAACCGCGAATTCAGTCTCGACGATGGCGGTATCCTCCACAAAAACGGAGTCGGGATAGGCTTCCAGCGCAGGTAGAATTTCTACCTGGACGCCTGCCTGTTCCAGTGCCTGACAATAACGGGTATGCTGTTTGTGCGCCAGCACTATGTCGGGTTGCCCCAATTCGGCAGTGGTGATGCCATGCAGGTAACTCTCGGCAGGTTTGCGGGTGATCGCATGCGTAAATTTCATCACCTTACTCCATTTTCAGGATTTTTTCCAATGTGGGACGTGCTGCTAAAACTGCCCGGCCACGATGGCTGATACGGTTCTTTTCCTCTTCGGGGATTTCTGCCATGGTCTTTTCCTGCCCATCCACGAGAAAGATCGGATCATAACCAAAACCTCGCTCACCGCGTTCTTCCGGGATAATTTCACCATAGCAATCACCGATATAAGTATAGTGATCACCATCCGGTAAAGCTACCACCAGTGTACAATGAAAGTGTGCCGTCCAGGGTTGGGGGAATTTAGCCAGTTGCTGTAATAAATACACCCGGCGATCGGCATCCGTAGCACCTGGTTTAGGTGAATATCGGGCCGAATGCAAGCCAGGAGCACCATCCAGCGCATCCACTTCCAGTCCTGAATCATCCGCCAGGGTGATCAAACCACTTGACTGGCTGTAAGCACGTGCTTTCTTAAGTGCATTTTCATAGTAATCCACACCATCTTCTTCCACCTGTAAAGATACCCCCACATCTGCCGGTAAGACCAGATTTACCCCCAGGTCATGGAGGATAGCTTGAAATTCACGTAATTTTCCGGGATTACTGCTGGCGATTAACAGGGTTTTCATGATTAATTTTTCCTATTTTTATCATAAATATTATAATAAGTTGACGGTTGTTTTTCGGTGTGCTATAATTTCAAGAGTGTTATTATACCCTTTGATCGGTAGTATTATCCGTTGAACCAACTTAGAACTCCCCTGCGCATTAATGTCGGATTCATGATCCATGAACCCATCGGTAACTACCGTGACCTGGACTTTAATTTCGAGGAGATTGAACTAGAGTCTGACCTTCGGCTTTCCAATGTGCTTGGAAAGGTTCGAATCAATCGAACACCACAAGGGTTATTGCTGGATGCCAACTTTGAAGCAAATGTGGTGGGACAATGTGTACGTTGCCTGGAGGATTTTCCACAACAACTGACAACCGAATTTCAAGAATTATACGCGTATCGTAGTCGTCACACCAAAGACGCGGAGTTTTTTGTTCCTGAGGATGGATTTATTGATCTTTCACCTTTGGTCTATGAAAATATGTTGTTGGCTTTTCCAATCAAGGCACTATGCCGGCCAGATTGTAAAGGCTTATGCACGGAATGTGGCATTAATTTAAACAATGCTACCTGTGAACATGTCAAATCAAGGGTAGCATATTAGAACGCTTTTATTGAATTCTAGACGGGATTACACTTGCAACCAAATCATTTGAATAAAAGTCAAAAAGCAACCATCAGATTCTTCCCCACCATGTTGGTAAACATGGTATTAACAATGTTCACTGTCGCTTTTTGTTTAGCAGATTGATTGGTTGGGGAGCAGGAGGAAAAATGGCGAGTGCAAGCAGGCGAATCCGAAAAACTGATGTGATCCGGGTATTGTTGGAAAAAGCCGACGTGCAGGGCTATCTGACAACCGAAGACCTGATGGAAGCCTACCCTGAAATAACCAGTGACGCTGATCGTATGGAATCCATCCTGATGGCTTTACGCCGGCAGGGTGTCGATGTGTTGGATGATGAAGAACCCGGCCACTCGGCGGATGATTATGGCGGACCACCCAGTGATATGGATCCCTACTCCGCCAACCTTGAGACGATCTCCAGTGATGACACGATCGGCTTATACCTCAAGGAAATGTCCTCTGTGCCATTGCTTTCGGTGCAGGAGGAGCTTGACCTTGCCAGAAGAATTGAAACCGGCCGCATGGCTGCCCAGTTATTAATTGAATTGAATGGACATACCCCGCACGAGGAATATGAACGTCTGAATGAAGAAGTAGACAGTGGCGATCAGGCACGTGATCATCTGATCAAAGCCAATACCCGCCTGGTGGTCAGTATTGCCAAGCGCTATATGGGGCGTGGCGTACCCTTCCTGGATTTGATTCAGGAGGGAAATCTGGGTCTGATGAAGGCCGTTGAAAAATATGAATACCAGCGTGGTTTTCGTTTTTCCACCTATGCCACCTGGTGGATTCGCCAGACGATCACCCGTTCGATTGCAGACCAGGGCCGTACCATTCGCGTTCCGGTGCACATGGTGGATCGCATCCGCCACCTGTACCGCTTGATGCATGAGTTGGAACAGAAGCTTGGCCGTGTGCCTACCAACGAAGAACTGGCTGTGGAAATGGATGTCTCGCCCAATAAAATTGACTGGATGATGCGTGTCTCCTGGCTGCCGCTTTCCCTGGAAAGTCCAATCAATGAGGATGAAGAAGAGTCCGAATTGGGCATGTTCGTGGAAGACACCCTTACCCCGACCCCCATTCAATCGACCTACAACAAAATGTTACGTGAACGAATTGAGGCTGTATTAGACACGCTGCCACCGCGCGAAGCCCGTATCTTGCGGCTACGCTTTGGGCTGGATAATGGTCATACCTATACACTCGAAGAGGTAGGGCAGAAATTTGGCCTGACACGTGAACGCATCCGCCAGATTGAAAGCAAAGCCCTGCGCAGGTTACGGCATCCAAGACGGTCGCGACAATTGAAAGAATATATACCGTAGATGGTGAGTTGTTGGCCATCCACGAATAGGACACGAATTCTCGAATACAAATCAGGGATTGTTTATTCAGTTTGGAAAAATCTTTAATTAAGTATAAAGGAAAGATTATCTTTCCGATTTTCTGACATCATCTCTCCCTGTGCGGTACACGGGACGGTTATCCTTGCCTGGAAAGACTCGCCGATAATCTAATTTTCTCCTGCCAAAATTAAACAATAAAGCGATGGAAGCGTCTGTGGCTTTTAAATAATTGATGACCTGGGCAAGTTCGTCATTTGTTAATGGATGCGAAAATGCTTTGATTTCAACGACAACCTGATTTTCAACAAAAAGATCAAGATAAAATAATGCAACCTTGCAAAATCCGGTTCAAGCCGCACAGTGATTCCGGAGCATGTCGCACACCGATTCCGGAGCATGTCGCACAGTGAATCCGGAGTAAGCCGCACACTTTAACAAAAGAAAAAATACTGGT
>Ga0068712_1000969_pt1 | contig 46227 bp, 36 predicted proteins | sample MTBAKSrepl1MetaG_FD_62987 | JGI IMG/M metagenome (GOLD analysis project Ga0068712, IMG submission 62987) | Enrichment culture microbial communities from Arthur Kill intertidal strait, New Jersey, USA, that are MTBE-degrading - MTBE-AKS1... | ecosystem: Environmental > Aquatic > Marine >... | reverse complement strand
TATCTTTCGCGGGCGTAGGATATTTGAGAGGAGCTGTCCCTAGTACGAGAGGACCGGGATGGACGAACCAATGGTGTTCCAGTTGTCGCGCCAGCGGCATTGCTGGGTAGCTATGTTCGGACCGGATAACCGCTGAAAGCATCTAAGCGGGAAGCCGACCTCAAGATGAGATATCCCTCTTGATGGAGACATCAAGACTGAAGGCCCCTCGGAGATGACGAGGTTGATAGGCCGGGTGTGCACGTGCGGTAACGCACTTAGCTTACCGGTACTAATCGGCCGTGCGACTTAGCCACATCTTTTGACACAAACAAACAAACCGCTTTTATGTGCTTATACGATTTTGCAATCCATTTTCGGCGGCAATGGCGGAGAGGCAACACCCGTTCCCATCCCGAACACGGAAGTTAAGCTCTCCAGCGCCGATGGTACTGCTCGGGAGACTGAGTGGGAGAGTAGGACGCCGCCGAATTTTTTTTATAGCCCGGAGGATTTTAAATACCTCCGGGCTTTTTTGATTCTTGCACCGAAACCCATTCCGGTTTATACATTTTCCATCTCCCGGCCATATAAAACCCTGCGATTTTAAAGACGCCGATTATCATACGGGGCGGACAACATGGCTTTTCGCGGTCTCAAAACCCTGACGGCCGTCAACATCGCCGCCATTCTGTTCATCGCCATGGGGCTGGTGAACCTGATTCTGATGATCTTTCAGCAGGAATCCGCTGTCCGGCAGGAGGTTGCCCGGGGGCGGTGCCTCATCCATGCCCTGGCCAGCCACTTTCCGGGAGAAATTCGGAGACCGGAAGCCTTCCCCTTTTCTGACAAGAAAGCCGCCCTGGACAACCTGGTGACAGGCGCCGGATTCCCGTGCGCCCTTGTCTTGGGTCGGGAGACAACCCTTTGGATGATCGGAAAAAAACCATCTCCCCAGGGGGTGGACCTCGAAAGCGCCGCACGGACTGCCATGGAAGACGAAAAAGAATCCCTTACCCCTTTCGGAAGGACATGGGGGATCTTCTGGAAGCGGGAACAGGGGTATGTTCTGGCCATGCCGCTAGTGCGCGGGGACGAGGTTCAGGGCGGGATCAGCCTTGTTTTGCCCCTCGAGGCGCTTTATGCCGATCTTCGGAACTCCCAGAAGCTTGTCTGGATTTATATCGTCGTCAATGTCGTTGTGTTCACCGGCATCGGGGTGGTCCGGGTGTCCAGGGCCTATTTCAGGCCGGTCCGGCGCCTGGCCCGAAGGGCCGAAGACTATGCCGAAACAGACGGCGTTTTCTTTCTGGTGAGAAAAGAAGACGATGAGTTCGGACGCTTGTCCCAATCCCTCAACCTGATGCTTCAACGCATATCCGAGGACAGGGAAAAACTCAGATCCACCATCGCCTCCCTGGCCCAGGCGAACAAAGAACTCCGGCAGGCCCAGCAGGAAATCATTCGGACGGAAAAATTTGCCTCCGTCGGGCGATTGGCCTCCGGGATCGCCCACGAAATCGGCAATCCCATCGGGATTGTGGCCGGATACCTGGAACTGCTTCGACGAACCGATGCCGAAAAGGAGGAAAAGGAAGAATACATCCAAAGGTCCATTCGGGAGGTGGAGCGGATCCACGCCATCATCCGACAGCTCCTCGATTTCTCGAGATCCAAGGGGGAAAATACCGTTTGTTTTTCAATTCACGACGCCATCGGCGATATTACACGGATATTGGAGCCCCAACCCCTTATGACCGGTATTCAGGTGCACCTGGCCCTGTCGGCAAAAGAGGACCGGGTCCGGGGAGACCCGGACCAGGCGCGACAGGTCTTTTTGAATCTGGTGCTCAATGCCGCCGACGCCATTGCATCCGTCCGGGATCCCGCATCCGGAACCATTTCCATCTCCTCTGAAAACACCGTTTTGGATGAAAAAAGCACGGATCCCCGAACCGTTATCCGGATTCGGATTTCCGACGACGGCCCCGGAATTCCCGGAAAAGACATCGACGCAATATTCGATCCGTTTTATACCACCAAGGCTCCGGGCAAAGGGACTGGCCTGGGGTTGTGGGTGAGCTACATGATCGTGGAGCAGATGGGCGGCCGCATTCTCGCCCGGAGTCGCCTCGGAGAAGGGACCATCATGGAAGTCCTTTTCCCCGTTTATCGCGGGAATGGGCCTCGGTCCCAAGAGGCCGACGCCGGAGGGATGCAAGCGTCCCGCGACCCCGCCGGGGCGGATGGGGGGAAAAGACCATGAAAACCGAACCGGAAACGGGGCGGGGCGAAGCGCCCAAGCGTCTCCTGATCATCGACGATGAAGAGAACATGCGCCACATGCTTTCGTCCATGCTGAAAAAGGCGGGATACGCGGTGGATGAAGCCGGCGATGGTTTGAAGGGGCTCGAAAAGATCAAGGCCGGATCCTATGATTTTGTCCTTTGCGACCTGAGGATGCCGAACATGGGCGGCATGGCCTTCCTCGACGCCGTTCAGGATCATCTGGGTACGCTCACGGTGATCGTGATGTCCGCCTACGGTACCTTGGATACCGCCCTGGAGGCCATGAAGCGCGGCGCTTACGACTACATCTCCAAGCCCTTCAAACCCGACGAGGTCTATCTGACGCTGAAAAAAGCCGAGGAGAGGGAACGGCTCAAGCGGGAGAACATCCGCCTGAAAGAACGGATCGAAAAAATCAAAGGAAGCTTTTGTTTCGGGAACATGGTGGCCAAAAGCGCCAACATGCGCCAGGTCTTTCAAATGGCACAGCGGGCAGCCCGATTCGATACCACCGTGTTGATTTCCGGGGAAAGCGGCACCGGAAAGGAACTCATCGCCCAGGGTATTCACGCCGTGGGAAAACGCGCCGACATGCCGTTCGTGACGGTGAACTGCGGCGGGATTCCGGAAAACCTCCTCGAAAGCGAGCTGTTCGGGTTTCGAAAAGGGGCCTTCACCGGGGCCGACCGGGACCGAAGAGGGCTTTTCGAAGAAGCCCACGGCGGAACGATCTTTCTGGATGAAATCGGGGAGATGCCCCTTTCCCTTCAGATCAAGCTCCTCAGGGTACTCCAGGAAGGGGAGTTAAGACTCATCGGAGACACCAAGGTCAAGTCCGTGGATGTGCGGATCATCGCCGCCACGGCCAAGGATCTTCACGCGGAAGTCCAACGCGGGGCGTTCCGGGAAGACCTGTATTACCGGATCGCCGTGTTTCCCATCGCGTTGCCGCCCCTCCGGGAACGTACCGAAGACATTCCGCTTTTAAGCCGGCATTTTATAGAAAAATATGCTGCAGACATGAACAAAACGATCCAGGGCGTCTCCGCTTCCGCCATGCACCTTCTCCTGTCCCATGCCTATCCTGGGAATGTCCGGGAACTGGAAAACATCATCGAAAGAGCCGTGGTGCTCACGGAAAGCGATGTCATCAAGCCGGAGAACCTTCCCCTGGATCTTGGGCGTCCCCGTGGCGACGCACCCCTGTCTCCGGCGGCGCTCGGCGGGTATTCCATCCCCATGGCCCGGAAAACCATGGAAAAAACGCTCATCACCCAGGCCCTTATCGAAACCCGGGGAAACCGGACCCGGGCCGCCCGGCTTTTGGAGATCAGCCATCCCTCACTGCTGAGCAAGATGAAAGAATACGGTATCGTGATCTGAAACGGCAGGAAAGGATGCAGGAAAGCGATTTCCACGCCAAACCTCAAATGAGGCCCTGAGGCCGCGCCCACTGCTTCGCTCCATCCCGCGAAGCACTGCCCTCAGGCGGAACCTGCGGGGAATACGCTCGCTGTTGCCGTTCACTTTTTAGAAGCTGCGTGGGAAGCGAGGGAATGATCCTGGGAAAGGGCCGTCGGAAAGGACGGCATTGAGCTTACGCGCCGTTGATTTTTTCCCGTAATTTTCCGGAACACTTGAAGGTGACCACCTTTCGTCCCCTCAGGGTCAGATCCGATCCGGTGGCCGGATTCCGTCCCCGGCGTTCCTTTTTCTGTTTCACGCAAAATTTTCCGAAGCCGGAAATCAGGACGTCTTCGCCGTTTTGCAAGGACTTCTTGATAATATCCAGGAGGGATTCCACCGTTTCCACCGATTTCTTCTTCGTAAACCCCAGTTCATGAATTCTTGCAACGATGTCGTTTTTCGTCAGCGCCATGCTCCCTCCTCATCAAATCTGACCAGGTGATTGATCCCGCAAAAGTTTGGCGACACGGTCTCTTGTTTGCGCTACGCCGGCGACCGGAAGCCCTGGAAAGGCGTATGCGTCCGGATCAAAATAAGGCGGTAAATTATACCGATATCGTGTCCATGTCAAGAAGCAAAAGAGAAAAATTCCGCTTTTGCGGGATTCGGGATTGAAACCCTGCCCTTCATTTTGATACGATGAACGGCGAATCGTCATCCGGCATCTGAAACCACAGGCAAGGGATTTTTCGACCTTTCGAAGAATCCCTTGTTTTCGCCTGAATGCGCCGCAATAAAAAACCATGGAGCCGGCGGGCGGACTCGAACCGCCGACCTGCTGATTACGAATCAGCTGCTCTACCTGCTGAGCTACGCCGGCCCAAACGCAGGTAACGTACTTAGTTTATGAGACAAAATCAAGGGAAAAGTCATATCGACACGTTTATGGATAAAATAAGCGATACGAATCGGCATTTCCGGTGCGCCGGACTGTCCATGTCGTCTCTGGCCTACTTGATATTCCGCCTTTTTTCACGGTTGCGCCGCCCCGTGGTTCTTGTCGCCGCCGGCCGGCAGGAAGCGGAACAGTGGATGCAGGATATCGGGTTTTTTTTCTCCGGGCAGCCGGTTCCGATTGATCATTTTCCGCCCTATCATCTGGCCCCTTTCACGTCCCTTGCCTATCACAACGAAACCGCGGCGGCCCGGATCCGCGTTCTTTACCGGATAATGACCGGCGAGGCACCCGTGGTGGTGACCTCCGTGGATGCGTGTCTGCAACGTCTGGTACCGAAGGGCCGGGTTGCGGGGTACGCGGAACTGGTCATGGAAAACGAGGAGGTGGATCGGGATGCCCTGGCGGCCAAGCTGGTTTCCGGCGGATACGGTCGCACCGCCATCACGGAAGAACCCGGGGATTTTTCGGTCCGTGGCGGCATCCTCGATGTCTTTTCTCCGTTATACCCGGATCCCATCCGGATGGAACTGGACGGAAACCGGGTGGTTTCCCTGCGCTTTTTTTCGGCGGCCACCCAGAAAAAAAAGGCCGGCATTTCGGAGGCCGTCCTCCTTCCGGCCCGGGAAGCGATTCTGAACCCATCGGAAATGAATGCTGTTTTGGCCCGCATCCGCAAGGAAGCCTCCCGGCTGGAAATACCGGTGACCCGGATCCGGGAAATGGTGCAGCAGTTCAAGCAGTTGGAAATGAACGAGACAATGGAAGGCCTTATCCCCCTGATTTACGGCCGACTGGACACCTTCCTGGATTATGTTTCACCTCAGGCGCTGATCGTGCTGCCGGAGCCCGATGCCCTGGAAAAGGCCGCTGACGCCTTTCACAACACCCTGAGCCGGAACTATCTTGCCGCCTGCAACGAAGGGCGTTTGTGCGCATCCCCGGACTCCTTGTTTTTACAGTGGGAAGACTTTTCCCGTCTTCTGGAATCGAAAACGACCCTGACATCCGAGGTCGTTACCGTCACTTCGCCGGCAACCCACAGGGACGATACCGGCCCGTGGGCCTTTTCGGTGGAGGAAAATCCCGTTTTTCAACTTGCGCCGGCTTCCCATGATGACGCCGGATCGGCGTTTTCGCCGGTGGTGAACTGGGTTCACGGACATACGAACGCCGGCCGCCGGGTGCGCATCGCCTGCGCCACACGTACGGACGCCAATCGCCTGGAAGCGCTGCTTTCCGACCACGGTATCCCCCCCCGAACCCGGGACGGATTCGAAGGGATCGCTCGCGTCCCGGGGCAGGAGAAAGGGAATGTGGCCCTGTGCCTGGGATACCTCAGCCGGGGCTTTGCCTGGCCCGGGGAAAATCTGGCCATCGTCACCGAAGAAGAGATTTTCGGCAAAAAGCACCGGAAAAAGATCCGTCGCCGGCAACTTCTCCAGTCCGTTCGTGTGGCGTTTGAAGACCTCAAGCAAGGGGATCTCATCGTCCATGAGGATCACGGCATCGGCCGGTATGAAGGACTCGTGAAGCTGGGGGTGGAACAGACCGTCAATGATTATCTCCTTCTGGTCTATAAAGGGGGGGACAAACTCTATCTCCCGGTGGAACGGATGGCCGTGATCCAGAAATATCTGGGCGTGGACGGCGTCGTTCCGGTGCTGGATACCCTTGGCGGAAGATCATGGGAACGGGTGAAACAGCGGGCCAAAAAAACCGCGGAAAGGATCGCCGGAGAGCTCCTTGACCTTTATGCCGCCCGGAGCGTGCGGGAAGGACATGCCTTCCAGCCCGCGGACAACCGGTTCCAAGACTTTGAATCCGCCTTTCCTTACGAGGAGACAGAGGATCAGCTTAAGGCCATTACGGATGTCTTCGAGGATATGTCCGAACCCCGTCCCATGGAACGGCTGATCTGCGGGGACGTGGGCTACGGGAAGACGGAAGTGGCCTTGCGGGCGGCATACCGGGCGGTCAACGACGGGAAACAGGTGGCGGTGCTGGTGCCCACCACGGTGCTGGCCGAACAGCACCTGGAGACCTTTTCCAAACGATTCGAGGATTTTCCCGTTTTCCTGGCGGGCCTCAGCCGTTTTCGGACACCCAAAGAACAGAAACGGATTCTGGAGGATGTGACCGCGGGAAGGGTGGATATCGTTATCGGGACCCATCGCCTCCTGCAAAAAGACGTCCATTTCAAAGACCTGGGGCTTCTCATCGTGGATGAAGAGCAACGGTTCGGTGTCAAGCACAAAGAGCGGCTAAAAGCCCTGAAGCGCACTGTGGATGTGCTGGTCCTCACCGCAACCCCCATTCCCCGGACGCTCCACATGTCCTTGACCGGCGTGCGCGACATCAGCCTTATCGCGACGCCCCCCGAACACCGGTATCCCATCGTCACCTACATCTCGGAGATGGAAGACGGGATCATCATCGACGCCGTCCGGAAGGAATTGAAGCGGGGCGGACAGATCTTTTTTGTCCACAACAACATCCACGGTATCTGGAAGATGGCGCGCCGGTTGAAGGAACTGATCCCCGAAGTCCGCTTGGGGGTCGCCCACGGCCGGATGAAGGAAAAGGAACTCGAAGCGGTGATGCTCTCCTTCGTGAGAAAAGAGATCGACATGCTCGTCTCCACGGCCATCATCGAATCGGGGCTCGACATCCCATCGGCCAACACCATCCTCGTCCACCGGGCGGATCGATTCGGCCTGGCCCAAATCTACCAACTCCGGGGACGGGTGGGGCGAACCGACCAGCAGGCCTATGCCTACCTTTTCGTTCCCAAGGGGGGTCATATGACCGCGGATGCCAAAAAGCGTCTCAAGGTCCTCATGGAACACAGCGATCTGGGGTCCGGTTTCCAGATCGCCATGCGGGACCTGGAAATCCGCGGGGGCGGGACCATCCTGGGGGCCTCCCAGTCCGGGCATATCGCCGCCGTAGGCTATGACATGTTTTTGCAGTTGATGGAAAACGCCGTGGCCCAGCTCAAGGGAGAACCCCTGGAAATCCCTCTCCAGCCGGAAATCAACCTGGGGCTTTCGGCATTTGTTCCGGAGACATTTGTGGCGGATATCGACCAGCGGCTCTCCATCTACCGCCGCCTTTCCAGAATGGAGACCATCAAAGAGGTGATGGACTTCAAAACCGAATTGACGGATCGCTTCGGATCCCTTCCCGCAGAAGGCACGCACTTGATTTTCAAGATCATCGTCAAGATTCTGGCGGCAAAGGCCGGGGTTCGGCGCCTGGATCTTTCCGGAGATCAGCTGGTGTTGCATTTTTCAAAAGCGCACATGAAAGATCCCACCCGGCTTGCCGAAATCCTCCAGGCGGATCCCAAACGCTTTTTGCTTTCTTCCAAGGACACCCTGCGGGTGAAACTGGACAACAAAAGCGGAAACGGCCCCCTGATGCAAACCAGAAACCTGTTGAAGACCATTGCAGAGCATGTTAACTTAGTAAAATTATGAGGTCATCCCCCCGGATCCGGAGGCCCCCGCTTCCAGGGCGATGTTTTACCGGAATGCTTCCCCAAAGCCCCGCCTTTCAAGGCGGGGTTAAGGGAAGCGATCTTAAAATGGGCGTTTTCCTTACGGGGAGCCCGCCCTTCAGGGCGGGTGGGCCCCACATGCCGCGAAAAGACGCTTAAAATCCCGGGATATATCCGGATGAGAACAGGTCTTACAATGCAACCCCGATCTATTTTTAAGGCTTGCCGGGCCTTTTTATCGGCCATGGCCGTGGTGCTGGGCGCTTGCGGATGGATCCCCGTTTCATTGCACGCCGAGGTGGTGGATCGGATCCTTGCCGTTGTCAATGACGATATCGTGACCCTTTATGAATTCAACAAAGCCTTTAAACTGTATGAAACACGGATTCGATCCTTGAATTATCCGCCGGAAAAGGAACGGCAGATGCTGGAAAAGGTCCGGGAGGACGTGCTGAATGAACTCATCGACGAAAAATTGACGGAACAGGAAATCCAACAGCTCAACCTGTCCGTGAGTGACACGGAAATCGAAAACACCATTGAACGGTTTAAGGCCGCCAACCACCTGACGGATGCCCAATTCCAGAATGCCTTGGTAAAAGAAGGGCTCTCCCTGGAAGAATACCGGGAGCAGGTCAAGGACCAGCTCCTCAGGGCCAAGCTGGTAAACCGCCAGGTGAAGTCCAAGATCGTCATCACCAAAGAAGAAATCCAGGCGTACTATGAAAAACACCCGGAACGTTACGGGCCCAAGACCCGCTACCGTCTCCGGCATATCTTTATGAGGATCCCCGCCGATGCAGGGAAGGAGGCGCGTGCCCAAAAGAAAAAGCAGATGGAACGGATCCTGGAGGAGCTGAAAAAGGGAGCGCCTTTTGCAGCGCTGGCCAGGAGACATTCGGAAGTGGCGGCGGAAGACGGCGGCCTTTTGGGCCTGTTCGATTTCGAAGAGTTGTCCCAAACGCTTCGGGAAACGTTGACCGGGAAGGGGGCCGGCGAATTCACGGGGCTCCTGGAAACCGAACAGGGGTATCAGATCGTTTATATCGACGCGATCGTTGAAATACCGGCCAAGGAACTGGACGGGGTGTCGGCGGAAATCGAGGAGAAACTCTTCCAGGATCAGATCAAAAAGCGATACGAGACATGGCTCGAGGAAATTCGGACCCAGTCCATCGTCAAAAGGATCGATTAAAAAAATGGCGGGCGAAACACCGGAAACGTCCTTCGGCCGATACCTGCGCGGCGTTCGGGAACACCGGGGCATGTCCATCCGGCAAGTCTCGGAGATCACCAAAATACCGGCCTATCTCCTGCAGGACATTGAGCGCGAAGCCTTGTCCCGGCTTCCCCAGGCGGTGTACTTGAAAGGATTCATCCGATCTTACGCCGAAGCGGTGGGGGCGGATCCGAAGGAAGCCGTTCGGCTCTATCTGGAAACGGTGCCCCCCTCTGTGTATTCCGGAAGATCCCGTGTCGAACCGGCCCCCGGCCGAAAACGGTTCTGGCCGGGCCTGGTCCTTTCCCTCGCCGGGTTCGCCGGCATCATTTTCCTGTCCGTGTGGGGCATGTCGGCGGTGAAGGGAAAATTTTCACCCGTTTCCAGGCCGGCGGCCGAAGTCGAAAACACCGCCTCTCCGGAAGGGCACAAAAACGATGAAGCCTTCACGGAAAATCCATCCGCGGAATCTTCCAGGGCGGGGGGGTCCGTACCTTCAGGCGGATATCTCCTCAATATGAAGGTCTTGTCGGACACCTGGGTTCGTGTGACCATCGACGACCAAGGCCCCAAGGAATATCGCCTCAAAACAGGGGATGAACTGGCATTGAAAGCGGTGTCGGAACTCGTACTGAACATCGAGAATCCGGCCGCCGTGGCCATGACCCTCAACGGAGACCCCTTTTCCGTTGAAGGAGAACGCGGGCGGCCAGTAAAAGTGAAATTTCCTTGAAAGTGAAGGATCTCCGCATGTCCAATGATCGAAACCGAATACTGGTGGAAAGCATCAAGCGGCTGCTGAGGCGGGGGGCCACCTCCCATCTGAGCAAGATTCTCAACATGGCCCATGCCGCCGATCTTTCCATCGTATTCCGTTCCTTGTCCCGGTCGAACCAGAAAAGGCTCTTCGGCCTCATCGACGACCCCGAAAAGAAGGGGCACCTGTTGATGGAACTGGACGAAGACATTCTTCTCGATCTCGTGGAAGACATGGACATGGACCTTCTGATGGAGATTCTGGAAGAACTCGCCGAAGACGACGCCGCCGATCTCCTCAGTCTTCTTCCGGAAGAAAAGGCCGATCTTCTTTTGAAAAAGATGAAGGAAAAGGGCCTGGAAGACCTGGAGGACATCCTCAAGTACGACGAGGAGACGGCGGGCCGCATCATGGTGACGGATTTCATCGCCCTGAAACAGGACATGACCGTCAAGGAGGCCATCGAACACATCCAGAAGGAGCATCAGGATGTGGAGATGCCCTTTTACCTGTACGTGGTGGACGAATATGGAAGGCTGGTGGGGGTCAGCTCTTTGCGGCAACTGGTGCTGGTTCCTCCTGAAACCCAGCTCAAAGATATCATCACCACCGATGTCATTTCCGTGCAGACCCACTGGGATCAGGAAGAAGTGGCGCGCATCGTGGCCCGGTACGATTTTCTGGCCGTTCCCGTGGTGGACGAAAGCCACCGGCTGGTGGGGATCGTCACCGTGGACGACGTCATCGACATCCTCCGGCGGGAAGCCACCGAAGACATCCTCAAGATGGCCGGCGCAGGGGAGGAGTTCGTCGAGACCAAGTCCGTTTTCAAGAGTACCCGGATCCGGCTTCCCTGGCTTTTCGCCAGTTGTGTGGGCGGGATCATCGCGTTTTTCGTCATCGGCCATTTCGAAGGCGGGTTGACCCAGTTTGCCTATCTTGCGGCCTTCATCCCGGTGATCATGGGAATGGGGGGGAATATCGGCACCCAGTCTTCCACCATCGTGGTGCGGGGGCTGGCCACCGGACGGCTTCACATTCGGGATATCTGGCGGGTGGTCCTCAAGGAGCTGGCCGTGGGGTTGATCCTGGGGATCGTCTACGGGGTCTTTATCGGGACGGTGGCCCAGGTCCGATTCAGCACCATGGCCCTTGCCGTATCCGTGGGGCTGGCACTGATCTGTTCCATGTCGGTGGCGGCCCTGATCGGCTCCTTTGTCCCCATGGCGTTTGCGCGATTCCATATCGACCCGGCGGTGGCCACCGGCCCCTTTGTCACCACATCCATCGACATCGTCAGTGTTTTTTTCTACTTTCAAATTGCCACGGTTCTCCTCGGAATCTGATCCCGTGCCCGTCTTTTCCAGCCCCGCCATCGTGCTGCGCCGCGCCGATTACGGGGACTACGATCTCATCGTCACCCTTTTCACCCAAAGCGAAGGAAAGCTTGCCGTTATCGCCAAGGCCGCCAAGAAAAGCACGCGGCGCTTTTCGGGCGTCCTGGAACTTTTTTCTTTCATCGATGCCGTATGCCGCCGGGGCAAAGGCATGCCGGTCCTTCAGGAAGCAAATCTGGTGAACGCCCACCCCGGCATCCGCACCGATTTTAAAAAGACCGCATACGCCGGCTACTGGACGGAGGTGGTCCATGCATGGAGTGAGGAAGGCCATGCCCAGCCCGTCCTGTTCCGGCTTTTGGCGTTTGTTCTGGACGGCCTCGACCGGCGGGAGATGCCCGAGGAGGTCCTGTCGCTGATCTTCCAGATTCGCTTTTTGAAGCTGGCCGGAATGCAGCCCAACCTCACCCATTGCCGCGGATGCCGCACACCTCTGGAAGATATGCCGGGATCGAATGCCGCCTTTGAGCTTGCAAAAGGCGCCCTGGTGTGTGACAAGTGCAAATCGACCTTGACACCGTCTTCGATTTTATCCAAAGGGCTTTTAAAGCAGTTGCAGTGGATGGCCGATGCGGACCTGGATGCGGTGAGACGCATCCGATGGACCCCGACGGCCCAAGAAGCGGCCGGCCGGTTTTTGGAAACCTTTGTGCCCCTGCATCTGGGAAAGCCCCTGCGCAGCCTGAAGGTATTAAAGCAACTGCGGTGATGATGACAACCCACATGCAAAAAATGCTGGAACGCGCACCGGTGGAAGCGTCCGCTCCCTGTCGCATCGACGCCGGCGGTACGGTGGATCTTTCCACGTTTCACCTTCCCCTGCAGCATCTGTCCCCCAGCACCGTGAACCTGGCCCTTAATCTGCGCACGCGGGTCATCCTCAAACCCTTTACAGCGGGGAAGCTGAAAGTCTCTTCCAAGGGCTTCAAAAGCGTTGCGGTATCTCCCGAAACGGCGTCCTTCCGCCACCCGTTGGGACTGATATTTGCCGTGGCCGCCCATTTCAACGCGACAGGGGTGCACATTCACATCGATTCGGCGTCTCCGCCCAGAAGTGCGCTGGGGGGATCTTCGGCGGCGGCGGTGGCCCTTGTGGCCGCCTTTTCCAAGCTGGAGGCGCCGGATCAAAAAGCGCCGTTATCCCCGCGGCGCATCGCGCTTCTGGCCCATGCCGTCGAAGCCGGCGTAGCGGGGGTGCCCTGCGGTCTCCAGGATCAACTGGCCGCCGCCTTCGGGGGCGTAAATGCCTGGTATTGGCAAAGCGGCAGCGGCAAGGCGGGTTTCCGGCGGGTGCGCCTCCTGTCTGCAAAGGACTTCCCCCTTTTACAGCGCCACATCCTTCTTTGTTACTGTGGAAGACCCCACGTGTCCAGGGACATCAACGGAAGGTGGGTGCAGCAGTTCCTGGAAGGAAAACACCGATCCTTGTGGGCGGACATCATTTCCATTACCCACCGCCTGGAACAGGCCCTGAAGGAAAAAGACTTTGCAGCTTGCGCCCGCCTGCTTTCGGAAGAGACTGCACTGCGGCTCCGGTTGACCCCCGATGTTCTGGATCCCGCCGGAAAAAAACTTTTCCGCGCCGCCAAGGAACAGGGCTGCGGCGCCCGGTTTACGGGGGCCGGCGGCGGGGGATGCGTCTGGGCCGTCGGGGAAAAAGAGTGCATCGAGGCCCTGAAGGAGCCATGGACAAAGATCCTTTCCAAAATCAAGGGTGCCCGGTTTTTACCGGTCGCCATTGCCTCCAAGGGGGTATTGTAAGGCTCCGGATGGAATGGTATAGGAATTCATTTTACCGTTGTTAAAAGTGATAAACTCGTAAAAAGGATGCGTGTTCGCCGGGAAAGAGATCAGGGATGCACCTTTTAGGTTACGCCTTGACCCCTTTGCCCCTCGGACCCTCGAATCCTTGTACCCTTTGATTCCGATTTCAACCCATTGAGAAGTTTACATCGTCCAACATCGAACACAGGGGAAGAGAAATTATGTACTTTCAGGATGTCATCATTTCCTTGGAGCGGTTCTGGGCGCGGAAGGGATGCATCATCGCCCAGCCCTACGATATGGAGGTGGGGGCCGGCACCTTTCACTGGACGACCCTCCTGCGGGCCCTGGGTCCCGAACCTTGGAACGTGGCCTATGTGCAACCCTCCCGGCGGCCCACGGACGGCCGGTACGGCGAAAACCCCAATCGCCTCCAGCATTACTATCAGTACCAGGTGATCCTGAAGCCGTCCCCGCTGGACGTGCAGCAACAGTACCTGGATTCGCTGCGCGTATTGGGGGTCGATCCCTTGGACCACGACATCCGGTTCGTGGAAGACGACTGGGAAAGCCCCACCCTCGGCGCATCGGGTCTCGGCTGGGAAGTCTGGCTCGACGGCATGGAAATCACCCAGTTCACCTATTTCCAGCTGGCGGGAAGCATCGAGCTTTCCCCCGTCTCCGTGGAGCTGACATACGGTCTGGAACGGATCGCCATGTATCTTCAGGGGGTCGACAACGTCTATGATCTGAAATGGAACGCCCGCATCACATACGGCGACGTCCACCATCAACAGGAAGTGGAGGGCTCCACGTATAATTTTGAAAAGGCCGACGTGTCCATGCTCCAGAGCCTGTTCAGCCAGTACGAGGCGGAGTCGATGCGTCTCATCGAGATTCCCCTGGTCCTTCCGGCCTATGATTACTGCCTGAAATGCTCCCATACATTCAACCTGCTCGATGCCCGGGGTGCCATCAGCGTCACCGAACGCACCGGGTACATCGCGCGGATCCGGAACCTGGCGCGGCGCTGTGCCGAAGCCTACCTGAAGCAAAGAGAATCCATGGGGTTCCCGTTGCTTGACCGGGGCATATAGCCCGGCAAATATCATACGAGGTGTGATCATGGATACATTACTTCTGGAGATCGGAACCGAGGAGATTCCCGCAGGCTATATCGAACCGGCCCTTGACGCCCTGTCCCAGACGATCGTCCGCAAGCTGGACGCCGCCCGGATCGTCCATGGCGGGGTCAACGTATACGGAACCCCGAAACGGCTTGCCGTTGAGATTGCCGGTGTGGCCGAAAAGCAGGCGCCCCTGTCCGTGGAGATGATCGGCCCGCCCAAGAAAGTCGGATTCGACGATCAGGGACGGCCCACCGTGGCGGCGGAGAAGTTCGCCGAGAAGGCCGGCGTGGCGGTGGCGAAACTCATCGTCAAGGAGACGGAAAAAGGGGCGTATCTGTGCGCGCAGAAGATGGAAAGGGGAAAGTCCAGCCGCGCGGTGCTTTCGACGATACTCCCGGAAACAATTCTTGCAACCCCTTTTCCCAAAAGCATGCGATGGGGAACCTTGTCCATTTCCTTTGCCCGGCCCATTCATACGGTGTTGGCTTTGTTGGGAAACAAGATCATTCCCTTTACCGTCGGGGATATCAAGAGTGGACGGATGACCCTGGGACACCGTTTCATGGCGTCCGGGCGGATCCGTGTGGACCATCCCAAAGAATATGTGAAAAAACTCCGCGGGGCGCACGTCCTTGCAGACATCCGGGCGCGGAAGAAAAGCGTGCGTGCGGCAGTGGAAAAGGCCGCCGGGAAGATCGGCGGCCGCGTCCTGGAAGACGACGCCCTCTTGGACACCGTGACCCACCTGGTGGAATATCCGGTGCCGTCCACCGGAAGGTTCGACGATGCGTTCCTTGAGCTTCCCCCGGAAATTCTCATCACGGCCATGCGCCGGCATCAAAAATATTTCGCGGTGGAAGACGACAAAGGGCGCCTGATGCCCCATTTCATCGCCGTCAATAATACCCGCACCCGGAATCCTTCCCTGGTGGCCACCGGTCATGAACGGGTCCTGAGGGCCCGACTCTCGGATGCCCGGTTTTTCTTTAACAGCGATCTTTCGGAGACCTTTGATCAGCGGGTGGAAAAACTCAAGGGGGTCTTGTTTCAGTCCGAGCTGGGAACCATGCACGAAAAGATCCAAAGGGTCCGGGACATGGCGGCCTATCTGTCGGATGCGGCGGCGATGCCCTCCGATGTCAAGAAAGAGGTAAAGCGCGCCGCATGGCTGTGCAAGGCGGATCTGGTCAGCCAGGTGGTGGGGGAGTTTCCCGAACTCCAGGGGATCATGGGCCGGGTCTATGCCGAAAAATCCGGGGAACCGGAACGGGTGGCCCGGGCGCTTGAAGAACACTACCGGCCGACCCATTCGGGCGGGGTGCTTCCCGGAGATCCTGTGGGGGCCTTGTTGAGCATTGCCGACAAACTCGATTCCATCTGCGGATGTTTCAGTGTGGGGCTTGTCCCCACCGGGGCATCGGACCCGTATGCCCTGAGAAGACAGGGCATCGGCATCGTATTGATCATGCTTTCCCGGAATTTTCAGTTTTCCCTTAAGGCGGCCGTGCAGAAAGGTCTTTCCCTTTTTCCCGAAGCGGTATGCAAGGATGCCGCCGCCGGCGAAAAGATCTTTTCCTTTTTGCAGAACCGGATGGTGCACCTGTTGGCCGAAGAAGGGTATGCCAAGGACGTTATCCAGGCGGTAACGGCGGTTTCCTCGGATTGTGTCCCGGACGTGTGGGCCCGGGTCAAGGCCCTGGACCACCTGAAGAAAGCCCCGGATTTTGAACCTCTGGCCGTGGCCTTCAAGCGCGCGGTCAACATCATCAAGCAGGCGGGCGGCGGCGCGGTTCCCGAAGTCAAGGAATCCCTTTTTTCGGATAAAAGCGAAAAAGCCCTTTACGCCGCCTATCAAAAGACGGCCGGGGACGTGGAGCAACTCCTGAAAAAAGGCGCCTATGAAAAGGCCCTCGTGTGCATCGCTTCCCTGAGAGAACCCGTGGACGCCTTTTTCGACGCCGTGTTGGTCATGGCCGAAGACGCGCGCGTCCGGCGGAACCGGTTGGCCGTACTGTCTTTAATCGCCGGACTCTTCGAACGCATCGCTGATTTTTCAAAGATTTCCACCTGAACCGCAGCAGCGACCGCATTCCCCCCAGGTCCTGCCTGACGGCAGTGCGTCGCGGGTTGGAGCCAAGCGGGCCCGCGCAGCCCTGCCGTCAGGCAGAAATCCCGCCGTGCGGGGCAGCGGCGCGCTTTAATCCCTCCCGGTGCCTTCAAAGGGGCGGCCGATCCGTCGGCCGCCTGCAACCTTTTGTTATCCTTTCAAAAAAATTTTTCAAATTTTTCTTGTATTTTAAAAAAAGAAGCCTATATTCGCGACCGATAGGGAAGGCGTTTTCAACGCCCGAAAAAACATGTCCGTACAAGACGCCGAGGCCAGACGCACCGGTGAAAAAGGAGAAAACCATGCAGCGTGCAAACCGGATGATTCGAAAGACGATCCGCCCGCCGTCGACCGTCCCGCAAGGAGAAGCCGACGACGAACCGCCGGACCCGGGGCTTTTGTTCCAGCCCCGGCCCCAAGCGGAACAACCCGTTCAACTCCCGCTTTTTCGTCCTGCTCCAAGTGTGCTCAAGGTCGTCTCGAGCGAAAAGCGCTCCCCGCGCACCAGCCCCCAGACAGAACAATTTCGAAAACGATTCTATCACGGCATCCCCAAAGCCCTTTGGAACGACTGGCACTGGCAGGTCGGCAACCGAATCCGTTCCCTGGCCCAGCTGAAGGTCATGCTGGATCTGAGCGAGGCGGAGACGGCGGCCCTGTCCTCCACGAACGGCCAACAGTTACCAGCCGCGATAACGCCCTATTACATGAGTCTCATTTCGCACTCGGACCCGGACCAGGCCCTGCGCCGGACCATGATTCCCACGCTGTATGAACGGATGACAAGCCCCGGGGAAGCCGACGATCCGCTGAGTGAAGACTCCCAGAGCCCGGTGCCGGGGCTCGTGCACCGGTATCCGGACCGGGTGTTGCTCCTGGTCCACGACTTTTGTGCCGCCTACTGCCGGTATTGCACCCGGTCCAGGGTGGTGGGCCGCGGAAAGCTTTTTCCGGCGCGATCCCGTTTGGAGGCCGCCCTGGCGTACATCCGGTCCAAGGAAACGATCCGGGATGTGGTGCTCTCCGGCGGGGATCCTCTCCTCCTGGGGGACGACCGGCTGAACTGGATTCTGGATCAGCTCCGGCGGATTCCCCACGTGGAAATCATCCGCATCGGGACCAAGGTGCCGGCGGTGCTGCCCCAGCGGGTGACGCCCAAACTGGTGCGGATGCTCCAGCACTATCATCCCCTGTGGATGAGCCTCCACTTCACGCATCCGGATGAATGCACCCCCGAAGCCTACAAGGCTTGTGCCCTCCTGGCGGACGCCGGGATCCCCATGGGATCCCAGACCGTGCTGCTGAAAGGGATCAATGATTCCGTGGAGACCATGAAACGCCTGGTGCATCATTTGATGCGCATGCGGGTCCGGCCCTATTATCTCTACCAGTGCGACCCCATTCTGGGTTCGGGACATTTCCGGACACCGGTGGAAAGGGGAATCGAGATCATCCGGGGCCTCCGGGGATTCACCTCCGGGTATGCCGTTCCCACGTATGTCATCGACACACCCGGCGGAGGCGGAAAGATCCCGGTCTCTCCGGAGTATTTGCAAGGCAGGCAGGGATCCGATCTTCTCCTGCGCAACTTCGAGGGGAAGGGCTTCCGATACCGTGATCCCTGTCCGGATCCACCCCTGGAAGCCGAACCGGCGGACGGGGTTCCGGAAGTGCCCGTGACCGCCGTTTCATCCATGGTATCGGTGACGCCATGCATATCGGTCTGACGTATGATCTGAAATCCGTCTACATGTCCCGGGGATTGGACGAAGAAGCCGCCGCCGAGTTCGACCGGGAGGACACGGTGGCGGCCGTGGAGGCGGCCCTTTCCGGCCTGGGACACCGTACGGAACGGATCGGGAATCTTTTTGAGCTGATCGGTCGGCTTTCGGCCGGGCATCGATGGGACCTGGTCTTCAACATCGCCGAAGGGCTCTACGGCATCGGCCGGGAAGCCCAGGTCCCGGCGCTGTTGGACGCGTTTTGCATCCCGTATACCTTTTCCGACCCACTGGTCTTGTGTCTGACCCTTCACAAAGCCATGACTAAGCGGATCGTCCGGGATGCCGGTATTCCAACGCCCGACTTCGCCGTCGTCGAAAAACCCGAAGATGTCCAGGCGGTTTCATTTGCGCCTCCGTTTTTCGTCAAGCCCGTGGCCGAAGGGACGGGGAAGGGGATATCCGCCGCTTCCCTGGTACAAAGCGCCGGCGGCCTGGATCCGGTGGTTCAGCGGCTCCTCTCGGCGTATCCCCAGGGACTCTTGGTGGAGCAATACCTCCCGGGCCGGGAGTTCACCGTCGGGATTCTCGGGACCGGGGCGGAGGCCCGGGCCCTGGGCGTCATGGAAGTTTATCTGGAAAACCGGGCCGAACCGGGTGCCTATGGGTACGAAAACAAGAAGGACTACGAGAATCGGGTCCGATACCGTCTTTTACCCCTGGAAACGGATGCTGCGGCGGCCGGGGCCGGGGCTTTATCCCTGAAAGCCTGGCGTGTGCTGGGATGCCGGGATGGGGGTCGAATCGATGTGCGCTGTGATGCCGCCGGCCGGCCCCAGTTCATCGAAGTGAACCCTTTGGCGGGGATCCATCCCGTGGATTCGGATCTTCCCATCCTGTGCAGCCTGGCGGGTATTTCCTACCAGCGGCTCATCGAAGGGATCCTCGCCTCTGCCGCCAAGAGAATCGAAAACATAAATCCTTAACCGCGAGCGCATTCCCCGCAGCGTTCTGGGGGGAGGCTTCAATTCATGCATATTCCCATCGTCCATACCGCGGTTTCCGCGGACAGCGCCCCGGATGACCTGGACGTCCGCGTCCAGGCCGAAGCCGTCTTCGCGGCCCTGAAGACCCTCGGCCATTCGGTGGAGATCCTCCCCTGTGATCTCAACCTGGCCGCGGTCAAGTCCCGCCTGGACCGAATCCGGCCCCATGCGGTCTTCAACCTGGTGGAATCCCTGGACGGGCACATGCGCCTCATTCACCTTTTTCCCGCCCTCCTGGAGGCCATGGGCCTGCCGTACACGGGGTCCCGGGCCGAAGCCCTCTGGATCACCACCCATAAGGTCATGGCCAAGGAAAGGATGGCCGGGGCCGGACTCCCCACGCCCCCGTGGGTTTCGGCGGAAACAGAGGATCCGCGCCACGCTAGCGCCTTTTCCCCGGCATCGGATATGATGAAAAACCGGTGGATCCTCAAGTCTCTCTGGGAGCACGCCTCGGCGGGATTGGACGAAGACCGGATCGTCTCGGTGACTTGTCCTGCGGACCTTTCGGATCGATTGAAAAAGACCGCCGCGGAAACGCGTGACGCCTGCTTTGCCGAAGTCTACATCCACGGCCGGGAGTTCAACCTGTCGGTTTTGGGCGGTCCCGGCGGCCCTGAGGTCCTTGCGTCCGCCGAGATTCTTTTTGAAGGATACGCCGAAGAAAAACCCAAGATCGTGGGCTACAAGGCCAAGTGGGCGCCGGCGTCATGGGAATATCACCACACCCCCCGGCGATTCGAATTTCCGGATGCGGACCAGCCCCTGTTGGGCAAACTGAATGCGCTGGCCCTTTCCTGCTGGAAGGTTTTTCAATTGAAAGGATACGCCCGCATCGATTTCCGGGTGGATACTCGAGGGCGGCCCTGGATCCTGGAGGTCAACACCAATCCGTGCTTGAGCCCGGACGCGGGCTTTGCCGCGGCCCTTAAGCGCTCCGGCATCCCCTTCCCTGAGGCCGTGGATCGTATCCTTCACGATACGGTCCATCATTGCCTTTAATCGCATTGTCGATTCCTTATCCCGTTATTCCGCCTGCCGCCGTTGATCGAAAGGCTTCCCGCAAACACCGCCTTTTGGGGCGGGATCGAGGGGCGTCGTGCGCTTCAGGGCAGGGGACTTTCCGCTTCGGATCTCAATAGACCTGCCCGTTTTCACGGGCCTCTTGGAATCCCCGGAAAAATCCTGGGGAGAAACCCACCCCGCGCCTCTTGCCGTTTCATCAAATATTGCAAGAAGTAAAGGGGTATGCTACAGGAAAAACATGAAACAATACGTCATCGATGAACTCCGACCCGGGGACTATGAGGCGATCAAGGACTATTTGGACACGCATTATTCCCTCGGCGGTTTGAGCGGCATCTATTGGATCCCGCTCAAACCCGAGATCTTAAGTGACCTCCAGTCTCAACACCGCCAATGCCAGCCCTTATACTTCACCCTTGAAATCCACAAAGACCGGCTGGCCTGTGAGCTGCTGATTCGGACCCGGGAACGGGTCCGGTGCGCGTGTATGGGCTATGCCGACGAGAAACAGCGAAACTGGCTGATTCAACACGTTGATGCAATCTTTAAGGAACTCGGCATCCACACATAACGTTTTCCATCACGCCCAAAGGAAGGCCTCTTGAGAACCGTTGCGGACATGATGCGCACCTGCCTGATTATTTCGGGCGTGGTGTTTTTGACGGCATTCCTGGGAATCGTCGCGTTGGGAATTTCCTTTCTCGGGAGTTCCGAACGCACCATCCACAAGATCGCCCGGATCTGGGGGAAAGGAATCCTGTTCATCAGCGGGATCCGGGTCCGGGTGAAGGGGATGTCCTTTGTCGATCCGGATCAAAGCTATATTTTCATGGCCAACCATCAGAGCAATTTCGACATCCCCGTCCTGCTGGCCCATCTCAAGGTCCAGTTTCGGTGGCTGGCCAAAGCCGAGCTTTTCAAGATTCCTGTTTTCGGGAAAGCCATGCGCAAGGCCGGCTACATCAGCATCGATCGATCGGACCGGAAAAGCGCCTTTTTAAGCCTGAAAAAAGCGGCGGAAACCATCCAAAACGGCACGTCCGTGCTCATCTTCCCGGAAGGGACACGGAGCGCGGACGGTCGGCTCCGGTCGTTTAAAAAGGGCGGGTTTGTCCTGGCGACGGAAGCCGGCGTTCCTGTTGTCCCGGTGATTTTGTACGGGACCCGATCCATCATGCCCAGGGAGGGTTTGACCATCCGGCCCGGTGATGTCACCCTTCGGATCTTGCCCCCGGTGGACACAAAGGATTTTCATCGAAAGCGGAAGGACGCCCTTTTGGAAAAAATTCGTAAAATCATGGAAACCGCTTTTCATTCGGGATTTCGGGGAGACATGGCGTGTTCAAACTAATCCCTCTGGGAGGCCTGGGGGAAATCGGCCTGAACATGATGGCGATTCAGCATCACGACACCCTTTTTGTCATCGATGCCGGTCTCATGTTCCCGGAAAACTATATGCTGGGGGTCGATTTCGTGATCCCCGACATGACGTATTTAAAAAAGGCGGGACCGAAGGTTTCCGGTATCGTCCTCACCCACGCCCACGAGGATCATATCGGGGCCCTTCCTTACCTGCTCAAGGATATTCATGCGCCGGTTTTCGGTACGGCCTTTACCCTGGGAATGGCGCGTCACAAACTCGAAGAGTACGGGATCCTGCCTTCGTGTGATTTGCATGAAATCGCTCCAGGGGAACTGTTGAAGGTGGGGAAGCTGGAGCTCGAATTTATCCGGGTGGGGCACAGTGTCGTGGGGGGCGTCGGCATGGCCATCCATACCCCGTACGGCCTGGTGGTGCACACGGGGGATTTCAAGATCAACCATGCGGTTTCCGGGGAAATGGTCACCGACGTCAATCGATTCGCCCGATGCGGTGAGGAGGGCGTCTTGGCGCTTCTCTCCGATTCCACCAATGTCGAGCGGGGAGGATACACCGTCTCGGCCGAAGAGATCGGCGAAACCCTGTCCCGGATTACGGGAGGGCATAAAGGGCGCGTCATCATCTCTTTGTTTGCGTCCAACATTACGCGTATCGGAAAGATCATCGAGATCGCCGGGTCCCAGGGACGAAAAGTGGTCCTGGACGGGAAAAGCATTGAAACCAGTGTCAATATCGCAAAGGATCTGGGACTGATCCGCATTCCCGAGAACATGCAGATCGACATTACCCAAATGGGAGAGTTTCCGGATGAAGAGATTCTCATGATCACCACCGGAAGTCAGGGGGAGCCCATGTCCTCCCTGGCGCGCATGGCCACCAAAACGCACAAGCGGGTTGCCGTCAGGAAGGGAGACATGGTGATCCTTTCTTCCAAGGTGATCCCGGGGAATGAACGGGCCATCGGCCACATCATCAATAAGCTGTATCGATTGGGCGCCGATGTCATTTACGAAACCATTTCCAATATCCACACCAGCGGCCATGCCTTCCGGGAAGAATTGAAGCTGATGATTACCCTTACCCGTCCCAGGTATTTCATTCCGATTCATGGAGAATACCGGCACCTGATGCTTCATGCACATCTGGCGGAGAAAGTCGGCATTCCCAAAGAACGGATCCTTCTTGCCGAAAACGGGCAGGTGGTGGAATTTGACCACAATGGCGGCAGGATCCGGGATCGGGTATTCACGGGGCGTGTCCTGGTGGACGGGAAGGGGATCGGCGACGTGGGGCGGAGTGTCCTCAAAGAGCGGCGGCTCCTCTCGGAGGAAGGCATGGTGGTGGTGAATATGGCCTTTGACGAGGAGACGGGGGTGATTACGTATGGTCCGGACGTGGTGTCCAGGGGATTCATCTTCGAAACCGAATCCGGCTATCTTCTCGAAGACGCCAAATGCGTGATTCTGGAAATCGTCGAAGAAATCCCGCCGGAAACACCGAATCGAATCGATAAAATCCGCTCGAAAATTCAGTCGGCGCTCAGACAGTACTTTTATTTCGCCATTCAACGCCGTCCCGTGATCCTTCCCTTTATCGTGGAGGTGTAGAAAGGGTTCGGGAACAAAAAAGAAAAAGGGTCGAAGGACCAAATGAGAATCGATATATTATGTCCAATCATAAACGGATGTCGTCGGTGCAATTGACCATGCGGAAAGAGATCGCCGGTATTATATTGTTTTTCCTGGTGATCCTGACGCTCATCAGCCTGCTGTCCTACAGCCCGTCGGATCCCTCCATTCATACCGCGGCTCCCGGAAAGCAGATCCACAACCTCTTCGGGATTTTCGGAGCCCAGCTGGCGGGTTTTCTGGTGGGCCTTTTCGGCGTCGGCGCCTTCTGGATTCCGGTCCTTTTGCTCCTTTCCAGCATTCATTTCTTCGGAGGACACCCCAAAAGCGTCATTTTGACGACCCTTGCGGGAGGCATTCTCCTCATCGTCACAACGGGAAGCCTGCTGGCCTTTAAAAAGACGACCTTCCAGATCTTCGGACAACCCTTTTCGGCGGGGGGCCTGATCGGATTGCCTTTGAAATCCTTTTTCACGGCCTATGCCAACGCCACCGGCGGATTCATCACGCTGTTGGTCATCTGGATCATCGGATTTATCCTGGCCACCCGGTTTTCGATCCTGGCGTTTTTCCGCTATTTTTCCCGTTTATGGCTTGTGGCCTTCGACAAAGGAAAAAGTATTGCCGTCAAATACAAAGAGAGAAGAGAAAAAGCCCGGAAAAGAAAGGTCGTGACCCGGAAATATTCGGCAAAAGAATCCATTGCCATCAAAACACCTCCGAAAAAACCCCTTCCAAAGGCGCCGGTTCCCAAACAAGCCGTCTTCGACTTTATGAAAAATGACAACGGATTTCAGGTGCCCGGTACCGATCTGTTGGAGGATCCGGAGACCCGTGCCGTGGAGGTGGACAACGAAAACCTGAAAATGCAGTCCAGGCTCCTGGAAAAGAAGCTTTCCGATTTCGGTGTGGATGGACGGGTGGTTTCCGTGGCGCCCGGACCGATTATCACCACCTTCGAGTACGAACCGGCACCCGGGATCAAAATCAGCAAGGTGGCCGGATTGGCGGACGACCTGTCCCTGGCCCTTCGCGCCCTCAGCGTGCGCATCGTGGCGCCGATTCCCGGGAAATCGGTGATCGGCATCGAGATCCCCAACGCCGTCCGGGAAGTCGTCCGATTCAAGGAGGTCATCGTTTCCGGTCCCTTTGAAAAGTCCAAATCCAAACTGACCATATGCCTGGGAAAAGATATCGTGGGGGAACCGGTGGTCACGGATCTGGCCCAGATGCCGCATCTGCTCATCGCCGGCGCCACCGGTACGGGGAAGAGCGTGGCCCTTAACGGGATGATCTGCAGCATGCTCTACAAGGCATCCCCCGAAGAAGTCAAACTGATCCTCATCGATCCCAAACGGATCGAACTTTCCCTTTACAACGGGATCCCCCATCTGATTGCACCCGTGGTGACGGACGTGAAGGAAGCCAATAACGCCCTCTTCTGGGCGGTGCGGGAAATGGAGCGCCGATACGTCCTGCTTTCCGAAAAACGGGCCAGGAACATCCGGCAGTACAACCAAAGGATCGAACAGGAGAAAAAGGAAAAAAAAGAAGAACCCCTCGAACCCCTCCCGTATGTTGTCGTGGTCATCGATGAACTTTCCGACCTGATGATGGTGGCGTCCCGGGACGTGGAGTTCGCCCTGATGCGTCTGGCGCAGATGGCGCGGGCGGCGGGAATTCACTTCATCATCGCCACCCAGAGACCCTCCGTGGATGTCCTGACCGGCGTCATCAAGGCCAATTTTCCTGCGCGGCTGACGTTCCAGGTCTCTTCCAAGACCGATTCCCGGACCATCATCGACACCAACGGGGCCGAGGCCCTGTTGGGAAGCGGAGACATGCTTTTTCTCCCCCCCGGCACGGGGAGGCTCCAGCGCATTCACGGGGCCTATCTGTCCGAGACGGAACTGGTGCGGATCGTGGAGTTTTTGAAAAAGCAAAAGGCCCCCCTCTACCTGGAGGAGGTGACCAAGGCCCCGAAAGAAGAGGCGCTGAACGCCGATGCGGGGGAATACGACGAGCGGTACGACGACGCCGTGGCCTTGGTGACCCGGACGCGCCAGGCCTCCATCTCCATGATCCAGCGCCATTTGCGCATCGGATACAACCGGGCGGCCCGGATCATCGAAACCATGGAGAAAGAGGGGATCGTGGGTCCCTCCGACGGCGTGAAGCCCCGGGAAGTCCTGGTCCGCGGTTACGAGTCCGACTAGACCACCTTGTTTTCAACCAGTTCCCGGATTTCTTCTCCCGAAAACCCCAGTTCCTTCAATATGGCGTCTGTATTCTCACCAAAGGCGGGCGGGCGGGAAGGGGATGCCGGTGGATCCTTTTCAAGTTTAAACGGCAGGCCCAGCACCCGGAAGCGCCCCCTGGAATCGGTGTGTTGGACGACCATGTTTCTTGCCACGGCGTGGGGGCTCTCCAGGGCCTCCGGAACACTGAGGACCGGTCCCAGGCAGACGTCTTTTTCAGAAAAAAGGGCTGTCCAGTCCTCCCGGGTTTTTGACGCAAAGGTTTTTTCAAAAAAAAGGATGAGCCGGGGCTGGGCGTCTTCAGCGTATTGCAGGGGGATGAATTCCGGGACGTTGAAATACCGGCACAGGGTTTCCCAGAACCGGGTTTCCAGGGCGGCAAGGGTGATGTAGCCGCCGCCCCGGGTGCGGTAGATGTTGTAACAGGCAAAGCGATGGGAAAGAAGGGAATCCCCCCGTTCGGGCGCACGCCCCGATTCCCAGTACTGCCCGGCCGCCTGTGCCAGCATGGCCATGAGGGCGTCGGTCATGGAAACGTCGATATACCGGCCGGATCCGGTCTTTTCCCGGTCATACAGCGCCATCAGGATGGCGATGGCGGCGTTGAGCCCTCCGGCGATATCGGCGATCTGAATCCCGGGGATGCACGGCGGGCCGTTTTTGGGTCCCATGAGGGAAAGGGCGCCGCTGTAGCCGAGGTAGTTCACATCGTGTCCGGCCCGGCGAGCAAGGGGGCCTTCCTGGCCGTACCCGGTGAGTGAGCAGTAAATGATTCCGGGATTGAGGCCAGCGATGTCCGGATACCCGATTCCGAGCCGGCGGGCCACCCCGGGACGGAAGCCTTCCAGGAGGATATCCGCCCGCCGGGCCAGCATGAAAAAAATCTCTTTTCCTTTTTGTGATTTCAAATCCAGGGTCATATGCTCCTTGTTTCGGTTGATGCTATGGTAATCATAAAGGGCGTCTTTTTCAAAACGGCGGCCCTCCACCGCAATGACCCGGGCGCCGTGGTCGGCCAACATCATGGAGCAATAGGGCCCGGGCAAAAGCCGGGAAAGGTCCACCACCAGACATCCGTTTAAGATTTTTTTCATCTTTTCCGCCTCATGGGTTGGATGTTGGAAAGAATGCTGTGTAAAAAAGAGGTTTTTTCTATCTTACGGCCGGCTAAAAGGAAAAACGGGCCACCAGTGCGCCGCCGCCGGGGGCAAGTGAAGCGGACAGGGAGACGTTCTGTTCTTTTTTCAACGTCTCGATGAATCGTTGTATCCGGTTTTCGTTGAATTTGCGGGCGCCGGCGACCGATCCGAAAATGGATCCGGAATAAAAACCAAACCCCACCACGGAGATGAGGCTGCCCAGGGCGGGGCTGTCGTTGTCAAAGGCTTCGACAGCCGCCCAGGCGAAAAGGCCGTTGACGATAAGCGCCGTCAGGGCATCCCGGTATCTCCCGCAATACAGGTAGCCCGCCCCCGGCACCACGGCCAAGACGCCCGCCGTCGCGGGGTCCTTCCGTTCGAGTTCCCGCCGGGTCTCCATCCGGGCCAAAAGGGGCGTGATTCCCAGGGATTCCCGGCCGCTGGGACCGATGTTTTCAAAGGCGGCCCGGGCCTTGTTCCATTGGGCCGTCTCCAGATAGATCCATCCCGCGCGGTAATAGGCCGAATCTTTCACGGAGGGATCGTCGATGAGCGCGATGAGGTTGAAAAGGGGGATGAGGGCCCGGCCGGGATCCTTCAGCTTCCAGTAGGACTCACTGATCTGAAAATGCGATTTGACCCCCAGCGGCGTTTCTCCGAAATGATCGATCAGGGTTTGAAACGTCTGGACGGCGTTTAAATAACGGCCGCCGGCAAACCAGGCCATGCCGGTATGGTACCAGGCGTCTTCGATTCTGGGATCCGCCGGGAAAAAATGGATGAACCGCCTGAACTCGGCGGCGGCTTCCGGGTATTCCCCCTCATCATACAGGGTGCGGGCATAGGCGAACTGATCGTCGGCCGTGATACAGGGCGGTCGAAGGGGTCCCGAATCGGCAGAAGCGTTCACCCCTGCGGTAAACGCCATGATCCCCGCCAGGCACAGCCTGGTGAAAAGACCCCTCCCCGACAAGAATCCCTTTCCCGGGACAAGGGCCGGGCAGGGTTTTTTACTTTTGGGTGACCCGCAAAACCTCTTCAATGGTGGTGATCCCTTTCAGGACCTTGCGGATACCGTCTTCCCGCAAGGTCACCATACCGTTTTCGACGGCCCGGGCCTTGATCTGGTTGGCGTCGTACGTCTTGAGGAGGAGATTGGAGACGGTCGCATCGATGACCATGACCTCGAAGATCCCGATCCTGCCCCGGTAACCGGTGTGAAAGCAGTTGGAACATCCCGCGGATCGGTAAATTTGACCGGACGCCAGTTCTTCGGGTGAAATACCGATGGCATCCAGTGCCGCCCGGTCCGGTGTGTACGGTGCTTTGCATTCATTGCAAAGGATCCGGATCAGTCGCTGGGCGGCGACGCCCTTGACGGAGGATGCGATCAGAAAGGGTTCGACACCGATATCCACCAGGCGGGTGACGGCGCTTGCCGAATCGTTCGTGTGGAGGGTGGAGAAGACGAGGTGCCCGGTAAGGGCGGACTGTACGGCGATCTCGGCGGTTTCCAGATCCCGGATCTCCCCCACCAGGATGACATCGGGATCCTGCCGGACAATGGAGCGCAAGCCCCGGGCGAACGTCAGGTTGATTTTCGGGTTGACCTGGATTTGATTGATCCCCTTGATCTGGTACTCGACCGGGTCTTCGATGGTGATGATGTTGATTCCCGGGGTGTTGAGAAATGACAGCACGGCATACAAGGTGGTGGTTTTCCCGCTTCCGGTGGGACCGGTGATGAGGATGATCCCGTTGGTGTTCTGAATCAGTTCTTTCAGCCGGACCAGGCGTTCGGGATCCAGACCGATTTCGGTCAACGTCAACAGGGCGATGGATTTGTTCAAGAGCCGCAGCACCACCCGTTCCCCGAAGGTGGTGGGGATGGTGGATACCCGGATATCGATTTCCTGGTCCCCGACCTTGACATCGAACCGGCCGTCCTGGGGGAGCCGCTTTTCGGCGATGTTCATCTGCGTCATCACTTTAATGCGCGATACCAGGGCGGGCTGAATCCATTTTGGAGGGGTCAGGGTGTCATAAAGGATCCCGTCGATGCGGTAGCGGATCTTGAAGCTGTCCTGGTAGGGCTCCACGTGGATATCACTGGCCCGGGCCTTTACCGCCTGGGAGATCACGTGGTTGACGAGTTTGATGATGGGCGCGTCACTGGTGTCGTCTAGAAGGTCGGCCCGGTCCTCGATTTCGTTGAGGATCGCTTTCCCGTCTTCTTCCATGTCTTGAACGATCTGTTCCGCCGAGTCCCGGCACAACTCGAAGGCCGTGTTGATGGCCGACAGAATCGCCCCCTTGGTGGAAAGGACGAGCCGGTAATCCTGGATTCCCGTGAGACGGACCAGGTCGTCGACGGCCTGGAGATTGTCGAGATTCCGGACAGCGATGAGATAGGTTTCCCCGGGCGCCTCATGGGAAGGCCCTGTTGCACCATCCGGTTCGTTGAGGGATTCCAGGGGCAGCGATACACTCGGGGACTTCAAGGGGATCATGGCATGTTTTTTTAAAAAACCGATGGGCAGGTGCTGGAGAAACGCCGTGCAGACACTTTCCAGAGGAATATCCGGCCAGTAGGGGATCTCATAGGCCATGTGCATGGCCTCGAGGAGTTTTTCCTCCGAAAGTATTTTCTTCTGAACAAAGAGTTCTCCCGCACCCATTCCTTTTTGCTCCCGAATCGCCATGATTTCCCGCACCTGATCTTTCCGGATTTGGAAGCGCTGGGTAAGGATTTCCATCAGGCGATTTTGCAATGTTGTCATCCTTGCGGCGAAGCGGAATCGTTTGTGGATTGCTTTCCGGTTTTTCCGGGACCCGGTGTTCCTTCTTTCCCGGGATCCACGGGTTCTTCCCGGAGTTTTTCGAATTGTTCTTTTTTACGGTCATAAATACGCCGGGCTTCGGCGGGGTTGTTGATGACATGGGGGGTCAAAAAAACGAAAAGGTTCGTTTTTTCGCTTTCCTTGGCCATGGATCGGAAAAGCCATCCCGCCACCGGAATGTCCCCCAGGCAGGGAACCCGGTATTCGGTTTTTGAAAAGGAGTCCCCGATGAGTCCGCCGATGACCACCGTGTTCTTATCGTGGACGATGACCGTGGTATCGAGGGTGCGTTTCAAGGTGGTGGGCCGGAAGTCCGTGGTGGATTCCAGCTGGGAAAATTCCTGGGAAATGTTCATGCGGACCAGCCGGTCCTTGCTGATGGAGGGCGTGATCTTCAGGGAGATGCCCACATCCTTGTATTCAAAGGTGCTGAAGCTTTCTTCAGCATCCGTTCTCCCCTCCTTGGTTTGGTAGGGTATGTTCTTTCCGACGGTGATTTTCGCCTCCTGGTTGTCGGTGGTCAGGATTTGGGGGGTGGACAGGATATGCACATCCTTGTCCTTTTTATAGGCATTCACGATGGCGGCCAGGTTCGGAAAGTAGAAATTGCCGATTTTAATCGTTTCGAATATCCCCAGCGAAAAGCCGGGGGGAAGCGGTTTTGTGGGGAGCCCTGTCTCGGGATCGATGGGGGGGATCTTGTCGAATCCGCCGCCGCCGAACCCGCCGCCGCCTCCCCTGAAGGATCCGTCGTCCCGGAGATCCCCCCCGAAGGCACTCCACTCCGTCCCCAGTTCGAACTCCTTGTTCACGTCCACTTCCATGATGAGGCACTCAATGTACACCATGGATCGAGGAATGTCGAGCTTTCGGATGACTTCCTCCAGTGCCCTGTAATCGTCGATATCCCCCCGGATGATGAGACTGTTTGTGGCCTTGTCCGGGGTGATGGTCACCTTCTCGGTGACCGGGGGCTGGGTTCTTCTCAGGGGCGGCCGTCCGGTTTGCGGGGCCTCTTCTTCCTGGGAGGGGAGTTCTTGGAGCACTTTGGCCAGTTCTTCTGCATCGGCGTTTTCCAGGTAGTAAATGTGGATTTTTTCTTGTCCTTTGGGGACGTCCTTGTCAAGGATCTCGATGAGGGTTTTGATCTTCAGGGTGTCGCTTTCACTGGCCAGGATGACGACGGCATTGGTCCGATCGTCGGCGACGACCTTCACCTCCCGGTCGGAAACGGGCTTGGGCGGCCTCTGGGGAGAGGTAAAAACGGACTCGATGAGTTTCACGATTTTATCGGCGTAGGCATACTGGAGTGGAATCACGGTGACTTCCCGGCCGATGCCGGCCGTATCGATCACCTCCAGGATGTGCATGAGCCGCCGGATGTTGGAGGAAACATCCGTGACCACCAGGGTGTTGGTGGGGGAATACGCCAAAATCACGCTGTTTTTCGGAATCAAGGGGGCAAGAAGCCGTTTGACTTCCTCCGGGTCCGCATATTTCAAAGGGATGATCTGGGTGACCACCCGGTCATCGGGGGAATCCGCCGCCTCCCTCATCCGGGTTTCAATGCTCTTGGTACGGGCTTCCGGGGCCGGGACGATTTTCAAAATCTCTCCTGACGGGATCACCGCATAACCGTAGACTTCAAGCACCGATTCGAAAATTTCATAGGCTTCTTCCACCGAGACCTGTTTGGGGGAAATAATGGTGACCTTTCCCTTGACCCGGTCGTCCACAACAAAATTCTTCCCTGAAATTTCGCTGATGAATTTGATAAAAACGGCGATATCCACGTTGTTGAAATCAATAGAGACATGCCGGCCGGGTCCTTCCGGGGCGGCGTTGTTTTCAGCGTGAATTCCCTGTCTTTCCGGGCTTTGGCCCGGGGTCATGCCGGGGAATGCACCGATTGCCAGAATGAGAACGGATGCCGCCACCCACGCCGGCCGGTGGAAAAAATGCCGCTTTTGCCGTGCAGAATCGTTCGTTTTTGCATTCATCGGACCATCCTTTAAGGGAATTCTATTCGATCTGATAGACCAGGGTTTCCGCTTTCCCCGCCCGCTTGACGTCCACGTTCACGCGGCTTCCGGATTTGATGCTTTGATAGAGTTTAAGGGCGTCGTCCACGGTCATGATTTGCTCCCCGTTGACGCCCGTGATGATGTCTCCGTTTTGAAGCCCCATTCGGCTGAAGATGGACTCGGGTGATATTCCGCCCACGGCCAAGCCTTCGGGCTTTCCATCCAGGAAATGGGGACGAATCTTGATCTGGGTCATCAGTTCGTGCACATTCTGGATGGCGTCATCGATTTGGGAGCGGGAAAGGGTGATTTCCTTGGATGCGGGTGACGGAGCGGATACGGGCCCGGGCGGCATTCTTTCCGAAAGACTCTTGGGGTCTTCCATTCGGAGGACCTGGTCTTCGCCGCGAACGCTCAAAATCACCCGATCCCTCAGGATCGCCCGGAGGGTCGCATCTTGGATTTTTTCCCCTACGGCGAAAAGGGCCTGTTGCTTGGAGGGGACATCCTCGATGACGGCGAACCCGTTCCCCCCTGCAAACGTGGCCGTCCCCCAGAGCCTCAAGTCGAACCGGGTGGATTGGGCGGTGGCAGCCGGCGATGTTTTCGGTCCGGCAATGGAAGCGGCCTTTGTTTCGACCTGAAAAAGGTTGCGCCTGAGGATGCTTTGATAGGCGGAAAGGGGCGGCGGCACCCGCCGGGAATCCAAAACGGCTTCCGGAGATTGCGTGGACAAAGAGACCACATAAAGGTCCTGTGTGACCCAGAGGTAGAATAACTTCACGCCGAAAAAAAGCGCGGCGGTGATTGCAATCAGGTTGATCAGATGAAAGCAGCGTCTCATGACGTCCAGTCGCTCAGGACGGCTCGAAAGAAAGCCGTGGGTTTGCGAGGGTTCCGTTGATTTTAAACGCGATACCGCCCGGTTTGTCTTTTGTTGCGGAAAAGAAAAAGGAGGAAACCCCTTTTCCGATGCCGGCCAGCAGTAAATGATGGGGCTTGATTTTTCCGGTCAGGTTCAAAACGCTTTGCCGGATGTCGTCTCTCAAAAAAATGGAACCCGAGATGCGGCCGTCCAGCTGAGGCCCCGTGGCGGCCATTTGTCGGAGGATCAGGGTCCGGCTGCGCATCTTAAAGTCCGCTTCGACCCTCTTGAAAGAAAGGGTTTTCAAAGGCATAAACGGGACATTCAGTTCCACTGTTGCCTCTGCGATCTCGAGCCGGGCGTTGATGTCCACCCCTTCTGTGTCATCTTGCTGCAACAAAATATTTCCGTTGAGTTTTCCGCCGATGGAAATGTCGGATAGCGTCCGGAGAAACGACACACGCCCAATGTCGATTTCCTGGATGCGCGCGTTCCCGGAAATCCGTGTGTCGTTGTTCCCTGGATATTCCCGGAATCGACCCCGGATGCCGCCGCCGTAGGCGCTCATCCGGAAAACATAGGACCGGTTTTCGCTGAACAGGGTCCGGACTTCCGGAGAAACGCGAATGCGTTCAATGTCCACCAGCGAATCCCCGGCATGCCGGACGGACACGGTCTGAAAACGCAAACCAGGCGGCAGTGACGGACGTATCTTTTCAATGGCGACGGAAAGGGCCGGCTGCACCTGTGCGACCCGCTTTTGTGCGTATTCCTTGAGAGCGTCTTCGGGAAAGAGAAGATATAGAAAAAAAACACCGGCCATCACGGCGTAGCCGCCGTAGAGAATCCACTTCCCGCTCGATTTCATGATTTCATTATTTTTCAATGGTTTCCACCTGCATCACGGCCTGGAGGTATTCCCGGGTGTCGCCGGACGTGAAAAGAGAAAGGCGCCTGACGGTGATGAGGGGGTCATTTGTTTCCACATGGTATAAGAAATTGACCAGTTCTTCCATGGTAATCGGTTCGATCTTCATTTCAATCAGCGACTGCTTCAATGCAGACGCCTTGAGGGGTTGCACCGAGGGTTTCATGTAGGCGATTTTATTCTTGACGCCGGATCGGCCTGCGGCGTCTTCCAGGAAACTGAAAAGCGTAAACCCCTTCCGCCGGCTGTTCAGCCGGTTTTTCACGGCCGAGGACCGGTTCACGAAAGCGCGGTACTCTTGCTGGAGTTGCTGCATCTCTTGCAGCATGGCCTTTTTTGAGGTGAGGCTTCTTTGCATCCGATGGCGGGCATCCCAGAATGGAAAAATCACCAGGCGAAAGACAAGAAAAAGGCAGACAACCCCAACGGCCGCACCGATCGCCCGTTTCTCTCTCGGCGTGAGGTTCCATCGATCAAGATGTTTGATAAGTTCCATTTAAAATCGAATCGTCAAAACAAAATCCACACGGTTTCCGGAACGATTCTGGTTCGCGGAACTGATGGTGACTTCTTTAAACAAGGCGGACGCCTCCATACTGCGTTTCATGGTGTTGACCGTAGTAAAGGTATCCGTCGTTCCGGTAATCACGAGATCTTCCTCCCCGGCGGTCAATCTTGAGACATTCGCATCCATGCCTTCCGGCACAAGGCGGCTGACTTCCTTCAAAAGATCGATCCGCCGGATACGAGGGCGTTGGTTTTCCGCAAGAAGCGATCGTTTCTTTACGTCTTCCAGCTTGGCTTTCATCTGGCTGAGCGGATCGACGATGACCTTTTCTTCCGGAAAAGCGGCTTGAAACGCCTGCGTCATGAACGCATTCAGTTGAGCGCTTCGTTTTTCCATGAGCCGCGTGTCCAGGAAAAAATAGGCGCCGGCCAGGATCAGCGCCATCAGCAGGAGCCCGCCGGCGCTTAAAATATCGACGCGATATTCGGAAAACCGCGTTTTAGGAGAATACGCTCCCCGAAGAAACTGTATTCCCCGAACATGGCGGCGTTTCATCAGCGCAAGGGAAAGGGCGGCGTCGACAGCGGAAGCATCTTCCGGAAGATCAAAAGGAACACGGGTTTTCGTTTTCAGGGTTTCAATCAGGTCGACGGATTCCACCGGGATGTCGAAATGGGTTTCCAGGCGTTTGCCGCCCTCCGGATCCGGCGCTTTTTTATTGAAATGGATCCGTATGGCTTCAGGGCGGTAATCGAACGGGAAGACCGCTTCCGCGTTCCAGAGGGTCTGCCGGACGGCGGAAACCAGGGCGTTATTGGGGCGTGCCGCGTCGGAAGGGACGGGGGTGCATCGCAGGAAAAGCGGCTGCCCGGACTTAAAAAGGAACAGCGTCACGGTGGACAAATCCACATCGACCAGTATCCAGTCGCCCGGCACTTCAAGCGTTTCCGCCAGACAGCGAGCAAGGGCGTACCCCTTGAAGGTGACGATCTCCGGCGCAATGCCGGCGGCCCGGTAAACGTCGAGCCATGTATCCAAATCCGCCTTTCGGATCGTTGCGGTGACGATGTCGGTTTGATCGGGACGTTGCGGATCCTTGAAAACGTCAAAATCGGTGACAGCGTCTTCTGCGGGAAACGGCAGCAACGGTTCCAGTTCGAAAGGCAGGATGGGTTGGATCTTTTTCGGTTCAAAGGCCGGGAGGCGGAGGTTTCGAAAAAAGAACTCCCGTGCGGGAATGGAGGCCGCGCATCGCACCCCTGTAACGGGAAGTTCGCGAAGAGCGGTTTTCAAACCATCGATGACGGCATTGCGGTCGGGAAGCCCGCCGTTGAAGGGGATGTGCCGGTACCCGCCGATACGAAAACCGGAGAGGGTTCCCTCCAACAGGAGTGCGGAAATCCCCGTGTTACCGATATCGACTCCAATCGTTTTTTGAGGCATCCTCTTTCTTTCCGACGATCCGCACACTTCCGGCGCCCCTGCTTTTCAGGACGGGGGATAAAGAAGAGTTCAAATAAATAACCACACCCATCCCCGCGCTCAGGGATGAAATCGTCCGTTTTCACTGGAAGTGGTTTCAAAACCTCGGATCAGGTCCAAGGGCAAGGCGTCAGGTCGATCGGGAAAGCGCAGCATACATTGAGTATGTGAGCATTTACCGGAGGCCTGCAGCGCAGCCGTTGGGTCTCAGACGGGGTTTTGAAACCACTTCTACCATACTTCATCCAGTATGCCAACTCAACACCTTGCAGGCCCATTTTCCCGTACTTTCATCTTTCTGCCGGGCCACCACGGCGGTGATTGTTAGACGCGCGGATTCAATCACGGCGGTGGCCTCGATCCGGAAAATATCGCTGGAAAGGGTGATGAGTTCGGGGTCGATCCGAAGGTGGCGGCATCCCGGTGCTTGCCGGTACCAATCGGGATCGGAAAGATCATGAAGAAAGGTGTTTTCGCTGCGATCCGCCCGGAAGTCATAAATGGCCTGGGCCAGCCCTTGTTCCCCGATGGGAAGCAATGCGGCCAGCACCGGAAGACCGGCGGTATTGATGTTGATTTTTCCTTTAAACTCGGGGGCGCTTCCGCTGGACGGGGAAACCCCGTAAACCGTTAGATACTTGGAAATTTCGGCGATTCCCCCCAGTGCGGCAAGGAGTTCGGAAGAAACGCCTTTAACAAGGGCCAACTCGCTTAAGTGCGTCATGGGGGCGTTTTTACATGTGTAAGGCGGATCCAGGCTCCGGTAATAGTCGGATTCAGCGCCCCCCAGCCCGCTGAGGGTGTCCCCTTCGCCGGTGTCCATCCAGTCCTTGAGGGCGTCGATAATATTTTCCGCCTGGAAGTCCATTTCTGGGTTTTTGAGTTGATCCTTGAAATAAAGGAGCAACCGATCCCATAACCGTTTCTGTACCGGGTTGAATTGTTGCCCTTCGGGTTGTTTCACCAGGGCGTTGATTTGTACTTTTCCGAGCTCATCATCGATGGCCAGGATCACCTCCCCGGATTCGAACGGCACGGCGGAAGCGATTTTTTTCAAAAACAAGGGATCGGCCCAGTCTTCCTGGACGGAGTCCACTTCGGAATCGGCCTTGTCTTGGGCGAGGACCGCCATGGCGGCCTGAATACCCGAAGAAGCCATGTGATACAGTTCCATGCGGAGTCCATAGGCGAAAGGCATGGCGCGGCCGCTGCGGATCCGCTGGTGAATCCCCACCACCGTGGCCACCATCAGCGTGATGACGGCAAGGGTCAACAAAAGGGCCATACCCTTGGATCCCCCCGTCTTTCGGCCGGCCTTTATTTGGTCGTCATTTTCAGAGGACTTCATCCGTTCATCGATTCCCTGTATAAGGGGAGGTGAAGTCGGGTTTCAAAGATCCGGGCGCCGGGAGAATCCCCCACTTCGAGGCGGATGTGAACGGCCCGGGGCGTGGCGTGCCTGAAATCCGGGGAATCCGAATCCCAGCGCTCAAAGGGATTTCCGGTTTCATCGTAAAAGGTCAGGGTGAACGATCGGACCCGATGGCAAACCGCATATGCCTTTTCCGCTGAATCCTCCGTGTCAAAAGGGTATGCCCGGCTCGCGCGTTTTAAAACGAGGTCTCCGGTTTCGGATGCTTCCACAAAATAGCGGATTCTGGATACGGCGCCGGCGGGTCCCGCTTCTGCATGCACCGGTACATGGGCAAGTGAAGTAAAACGGACCGAAGAAAAATCCCGGGTGCCGCGCCATTCCCTTTCCCCCGTGAACCGGTAAGGATCCGGTGCATCCGCCGACAATGCCGGTCGGTAGAGGGGGGGGATCTGTACGACGAGGGAATTCAAGTCCAGAATCATTCGGTGCACGGCCAAAATCCCTGTTTCATCGTCTGAAACGATTTGAAGAAGCGCATCCGCGTTGGAAAAAACGGATCGATAGGCGCCGAAAACCGTGACGGCCACGATACCGAAGATGAAAAAGGCCAGAAGGATTTCGATGAGGGTGAATCCCTTGTCCCTGTGCAAACACGACGCATACCGGCGCTTCGAAAGCATCCGCCCGATCCGGGCAGGACAGGGACAAAACGGAATTCTCATTTGCTTCCCCTGGGTGTCCGGATGAAACGGTAGACGCGAAGGGCGTAAAAAGCCGAAGGACGATCGGAAAAGACTTTCAGATCGATTCTTTTCAAGTCTTTTCCCGCCGCCTTGAACATATCGGATTCAATCCCTTTGACCTGCATCTCCCATCGAAATCCTGGAAAATCCTCTCCGAAATCCCCCGAAGCGCTGTCTAACACATCCTCCGAAGCAGTCTCCATTTCCGCGAGCTTCTTTTGGGCCAAAAGGAGGCAGCGGGTTTCCAGTGCGGTTTGATGCCCCTGGGAAAGGGAAAAGAAGTGCATCTGGTAGACGGCCGTGGAGACGATGGCGATGATGGAAACCGCCACCAGGATTTCAAGAAGCGTAAACCCCGATGGTGTATAAAAAACAGGGCGAAGAATGTTTAACATTCTTAATTTATTACAAAAAAAGCCTCTTCTGCGATTGGTATCGATATCCCCGCGGGTGAATTCGAGGATCACGCTTGTTTCCGCCATGTTTTTACCCTTCCGGCGTTTGCAACATTGGGGGAAATCCCCGGCGTCCTGGAAAGGGCATGCGCATCTTCGGTATCCAGATAGCGGATATGGGGCAGAAACGGCTCCACGAAAAGCCGCGTCCGTCTTTTTGCGTTATCGGTCAGATGGATCCAGGCGGGATCGGCGTGCCCGTCCGGATAAAACAGGATATGGGCCACCCCGGAGGTCACCGGATCCTTGGTCACGAATTCCACTTTCCGGATGCGTACGCGTGAATCCAGGACCATCCCTTTTTTCATGGCCGCACGGGCGGCGGCCTCGGACATGGTCTCCCGGGTGACCCACAATCGCCCCTCCGTGATTCCCACGTGAATCATGACGCGGGTCTGTTCGGCCATGGCGCGGGATCGAGCCGCTGCCGCATGGGCCATGAACCAGCGGGCCACCTTGCGGGCATCGTTGGGAATCAGGATCTGCTGAAATCGGGGGACGGTGAAAAAAAGGAAAAGGCCGATCAGCGCCATCACGACCACCAGTTCGATCAGGGAAAACCCCCTACTCGATCTCCCAGCTGGCGATGTCCTGGTCTTTGCCTTCCCCTTCGGGCACCCCGTCGGCGCCGTAAGAAATGATGTCATAGTCTCCATGTACCCCGGGACTTAAATAAATGAAATCGTTTCCCCAGGGATCCTTGGGCACTTTTCCCTTTTCAAGATATCCGCCCGGCCGCCACTTTTTGGGCAAGGGGCCCACCTGGGGCGGCGCCACCAGGGCGGCAAGCCCTTGTTCCGTTGTGGGATATGCACCGTTGTCGAGCTTGTACAGGTGTAATGCGGTTTCCAGACTTTGAATCTGGATTTTCGCCTTGAGTTGTTTGGCTTCTTCAGGACGCCCCATGATCCGGGGGAGGATGAGCCCGGCCAAAATCCCCAGAATCACGATGACGACCATCAGCTCGATAAGGGTGAACCCGGCGCTTCCCGCATGATGCTGGAAAAAGCGGCGGAGAAAGAATGTGTTTTGCGCGTTTCGCATGGGCGGCCTCGTTTCTTTTGGCTCAAAAGACCAATTGGTTCATTTCAAAAATAGGCAGACAGATGGATAACACAATGGCGCCGACAATCACCCCCATGACCAGAATCATGACCGGCTCCAGGAGGGCGGTGATCCGGGTGACCTGGGCGGTGACTTCCTTTTCATAAATGACGGCGGTTTTTTCCAGCATGGCTTCCAGCTTTCCGCTTTGTTCGCCCACCTTGAGCATCTGCATGAAAAGATCCGGAAAGACGCCGTGGACGGCCAGCGCCTCTGTCAAGGCGCTTCCCTTCTCCACGTCCTGAATCCCTGATTTGACGGCCTCGGCAAGGGGGGTGTATCCCACCACATTTTTCACGATGTCAAGGGCCTGAAGCATGGGAACGCCGTTTTCCAGAAGGGATCCCAATGTCCTGGCGAACCGGGCGGTGGCGAGACGGAGCACCAAAAAACCGATCAGCGGCATCCGCAGGATCAGGCGATCAATTCCTTCTTTCCCCCGGGGCGATTTTTTGATTTTGAAAAAAAGGGCCCACGCGCCGAGGCATAAAAGGCAAATGAGCCACCAGTAGGACCGAATGAGATCGCTTGCACCGATCAACAGGCGCGTGGGTGCCGGGAGCACCCGCCCCATCTCGGTGAAGACGGCGGCGATGTTGGGAACGATGGCCGTCATTAAGAAGATCAGCACAGCGGTCCCCAGAAGGGCCATGAAGACGGGATAGGTCAACGCGCTCCGGATGCGGTTGTTCAGGTCCAGTTGGCTTTCCATCATCTCCGCCAGGCGTTCCAAAACGATCTCCAGGGTCCCTGACGCCTCCCCGGCCCGGGCCATGTTGACGTAAAGGGGCGGAAACACCCCGGGGAATCGAGACAAGGCATCGGCGAAGCTGTTGCCTTCCACCACAAGGTTCTTGACGTTTGCCATCACTTTTTTCAGGGCAGGGGAGCGGGTCTGGAAAACCAGGGTTTCCAGGGCGCGGACCAGGGGGAAACCGGCACCCAAAAGGGTGGCCAGCCCCCGGGTGAAAACGGCGGTCTCCGAGGCCCGAATGCGGCCGAAAAGAACCGACAAAAACCCCAACGATCGTCCGCCGGTGCCCTGGAGCAACCGCGACACCTCCGCGATGGAGACGGGGAATATCCGGGAGGCGCGCAGCTTTTGCCGGGCCGCCGCCGGGCTTTCGGCATCCACGATCCCGGACACCCGTTTCCCTTTTTCATTGAGGGCTTTGTATTCGTATACCGGCATCGATCAGATCTGTATCGCTTTGCAGGGGTCTTCCCCGAGGCCGAACGCGGAGTGCCTTAAACAGGGATGGGCGGACAATGATGCCCGCCCATCCCTCGATACGATCCCCCGTCACGGCATCAGGACACGTTCCACATGCGTCTTTTGTTTCTCTTGAACCGGATTGCAAAAGGTATCGCCACGAGGAGAAACACGGCTGCTCCCAGGGGAAGCAGGCCGGTTTTCAAAACCAGCCAGCTGATTCCGGCCACCGGCATGAGCGCCGTGCGCACCATCCATCGTAAATTTTTGTTTTCCCGGATCGTTTCCGCCCAATCCGGGGAGTGTTGATAATAAAACCGGACAAAAGCCTTTCCCAATGCATGGGGTTTTAAATATCGATCGCGAAAATCACGGAGAATCTTTACGTGGGGTTCCGCATAGGAGCCGAAGGCCGCCGTGGCGATAAAGCATCCGCCACCCCCGTCGTCTCCGCCGCCGTCGCCACCGCGATTTAACGCATTAAATGCATTAATCCTTCCCCCGCTGGAAACGACGCCGTTCAATTGCGTCTTTGGATCCACCGTGGCCTTGATTCTTTGGATAATGTCCACGGCGGCCAGCGTTCGATTTTCTGCAGAAGACCAAGTCCAGCCGTAAAGCAGTGCCGCCAGGCCCGAAACATGAGGGGCTGCCATGGATGTCCCGTTTTTATATCCGTAGTCCCCCGGCTCGACAGTGGAAAGGGTACTCAAGATATTCACTCCGGGGGCGGCCACATCCACGGAAGTCGGTCCGTAGTTGGAAAAAACGGCCAGGTTGTCATTTTGGTCCGTGGCGGCGACAGCGATGATATTTGTACTCAAATAGCTGGAGGGATAAAAGGGGATGGCGTCATTGTTGTCACCGATGCCGTCACTTCCGCCGTTCCCGGCAGCACAAACATGGACGGATGCCGACGCATCGATGGCATCTTTTAATGCCTGGCTGTAGCCTCCCCCGCCCCACGAATGGTTTTGAACGTGCGCCCCCATGGCGTTGGCGTATAAAATCGCCCTGATGGCATTGGCGGTACTGCCGCTGCCGCTGGCGTCAATGAACCGCAACGCCATGATTTTGGCGTTCCAGCTGACCCCTGCCACACCCTGGCCGTTATTTGTCGCTGCGGCGATCGTTCCCGCCACGTGGGTGCCGTGCCCGTTGGCGTCATTGGGCTCATTGTCATCGAAAACAAAGTCCCACCCCCTGCAATCATCGATGTACCCGTTCAGGTCGTCGTCGATGCCGTTTCCGCAAAGTTCGCCCGGGTTTTGCCAAAGATTGGCCGCCAAATCAGGATTGTACTGGGATACGCCGCTGTCCACCACCGCGACGACGACCCAATTTCCACCGGTATTCAGATCCCACCCTTCCGGCGCGTCCATATCCGCATCCGCGGTTCCGATGACACCGTTCACGTCCTGTCCCGTGTTATGAAGCCCCCATTGAAGACCTAAATACGTGTCGTTGGGTACGGTTTCAATGGTTCTATAATAATTGGGTTCCGCATATTCGACGTTGGGATCTTGTTCCAAGATTTCGATTGCCTCTTCAACTCTTAGGTTTTCTGGGAGTCTGAGATGGTCCACACCGATGACATTAAAGGATGCAATCGTGGCGATACCGTGACGTTGTTGATAATACGCCGCAGTTGAAAGACGAACGGCGGGTTTATACTTGACGAGAATCTCCCCCGCCACATACTCCTCCAACCGGTGATCAGAGGATTTCAGTGAGGCCACAGGATCGTCATCTTCTGCGCAAAAGGCCGGATGGCTGAGCATCAATAAAAAGAGTAGAGCGTACATAATTTTTCGACTCATGGCTTTTCCTTCCTTTATGGGGGTTACTGGGCTGAGGGAATGGACATGATGTAATTGGGCTCGGCGTACATCACTTCGGGAAACGCATTCAAACGCATCACGATGTTTTTCACCGGAATGGGGGGATCTGATGTTTTCACCCGGTACAAACCGGGCAAGGGTAACGCCTCCGCCATCTCGAGATCCAGTTCCTCAAAGATGGCGCGGATTCGCGCATTTTCCGTGTCCGGTGCGAATCGCACCAATACCTCTCCGGGAACATGGGCCGGGGCGGTTTCCGGAGGGTTTAAATTGAAAATAAAATTGGGTTCGGCATAGACTACCAGAGGGTGGGGCTGAATTTCCGTGATTTTTTCCTGGACCCCTTTTCCGTCCGTGATGGAAAAAAGGAAAAGACCCGGGGATCGGAAGGCATGTAAAACGGAAAGCCCGGTCTGATCACAAAAATCCCCGATGGTTTTCGGATCCGGCGGCGACTTGAACCGCACCAGAATTTCCCCTTCTTTGAAAGACCCAGGGGAACCCCGGGGCGTTTTTTCCGGTGAATCCGGTCTCATTGCCTGCGCGGGCGGTTCCGCCGGTGCGTTTGAAACGGTACAGGCGCCGAGTATCAGCACCCAAGCCCCAACCAACGTTAAAGCCAAAAATCCGGATTTCATAAAACGGGATATAATCGATATGATTCCGAAAGGCAAGCAAAGAACACAACGACGGTCGCCATACTTTGCCATGTTCTTTATACAACATTGGGGTTTACTGGACATAGACCGTCTGGTCCGGGTAGATCCGGCTCTTGGGGGTGAGGCGGTTCACGCTTAAAAACTGCTCGAGGGACATGTTGAATCTCGTGGCGATCCTATAAGGCGAGTCCCCTTTCCGCACGGTGTATGTCCGTAAGGTACCGGCCGGGGAAGTCGCCTGGGAGCGGGCGGGGATCTTCAGCACTTGACCCGTGGTCAACCGGGTCCCCGAAAGGCCGTTAAAATCGCGTATGGCGCTGATCGTCGTATCGTATACTTTGGCCAGCCTCCAAAGGGATTCCCCCCTGCGGACCACGTGCGCCACGGTTGTTGTTTCCGATAACGGTCCCGCCGTTGCCGGACGATAAACGCTGACGCCGCTTTGCGGGATGTTCAAGGTGTGTCCTGCAATGATGCGGCTTTTCCGGTGGATCCCGTTGGCGGCGGCGATGCGTTCCATGCTCACGTGGTATCGCCGGGCGATGGTGGAAAGGGTTTCCCCCCGGCGGATACGGTGCTTGATGAATGCCGGGCGCGGGGGGGCGGCTTCGGAGAGGGCGTCGACGGCGGCGATCAGTGTTTCTTGTTTCCCGGAGGGGACCCGCAATGGGTACGACCCCGGGGGAACCACCTGGTATCTGAGTTCCGGATTTAACGCCTTGAGATCGGACAATTCAACGCCGATTTTCCGGGCCACGTCCCGGAGATGGACCTGCTTGCGGATGGTGGCGGTTTCATAGGAAAGGGGCGGGTCGGGGGACACCTTGTCGAGGCCGTATTTTTCCGGGTGGTTGACCATGTGCAGGGTGGCGAAAAACCTCGGTACATACCGTGCGGTTTCCCGGGGAAGCCGTTCATAAAGATCCCAAAAGTTGTCGAGGTATTGGACATTTTGTTCCCGGATCACCCGTAATACCCGGTGCTCACCGCAGTTGTAAGCGGCAATGGCGGTGATCCAGTCCCCGAAGATGTTGTGGAGTTCTTTAAGATAGGCGATGGCCGCCTCGGTCGATTTGGCGGGATCCATCCGTTCATCCACGAATGTGTTTCGTTTCAGGCCAAACTTGTAACCGGTGGAGGGAATAAACTGCCAGAGGCCCAGTGCGCGGGCTTTGGAAAAGGCATTTACCTTAAAACCGCTTTCGATGAGCGGTAACCAGGAAAGTTCGGGGGGAATACCCGCTTCCCTGAATTTTTCAAGGATAAAGGGTCGGTATCTTCCGGAACGTCGATACGATGCGATGAAAAAATCCTTTTCCCGCCCCTTTGAAAAGGAATCGATTTCGGCCTGCACATGGCGGTTCACCTCCAACGGGATGCCGTTGTTTTTTCCGTTTGCGGCGATGTGGCGGGACGCATACACCTCCAGGATTCTTTTGGAAATCATGAATCGGAGGTCTTCCTTCTGCTGAATCAGCGCAGGGTCCTCTCCGGGTTCCACGGAAAGGATAAGGGTATACGCCTGATCGAGGGCTTCCAGGGCGTTTTCCACCTCCCCTTTTTGCCAGAAATCATGGGCCGCCTGACAGAAATTGAGGGATTCTTCCAGGATCTCGTCGGGCTTTTGCGCCTTTTGAATACTGTCGCTCGGTTCCGGGGCATCCTTCAGGGTATCCATTTCTTCCGGTTCTTCCGGCGGTCGCGCCGCTTCCATCGGTTCGGGCGAAGAAAGGGGAATTTCTTCGATGGGCCGTGCGTTATTTTGGGGAAGCGCATCGATATCCGCCGATGCCGGCGGGGTTGTTTCGGCCACGTGCGCCGGGGTGCCACTTTCAGGCGGACCCGGTTGTGCCCCGGGGGGGTTGACGGCGGCCCGGGAAGGCGACGGCTCCACGTAAACCGTTTTCAATGAACCAGAGCAGGCGGTGAAAAGAAAAAGCCAGCAGGCGACGAACAAAGTGATTCGGGTCCGTATCATCTTGGGTCCTTAACAAGATCGCTTGGGGATTTCAAAAACGCAAATTCCCGCCGGGGGAAAATCGACCTTCCGACAAAAAGGGGAGAAAATAACGCCTCTCGCAACGCCCATACAAAATTCCCGGGGTTCCTGTCAAGGATGAAGCGCACTTGACGGAAAAAGAAAAAATCATTGCAATCTAAAAATGTTCCGGCTATGATTGCTCAAATTAACGGTTCCCGGACATCCGTGTCGGGAGATATTTCGCCGTTTCGAGGCCGGATGAATGAAATTAAATGATAATTCAAGAAAATAAGAGAAAAAAGGATTTAATTTCATGTTTTTATTAAAATATGATTTTTAATTGATCTTTATTAAATTTTATCGGCATTGATTTTTAGGGCATAAATTTTTTAAAAGTAGAAGTTTACGATATCTGAATGAAAAATAATGAAGCCGCGCCCGGCGCGAGTATGCAATCGGTGGGTATGAGCCAGCGTAGCTCAGCCGGTAGAGCTACTGATTTGTAATCAGTGGGTCGGGGGTTCGAATCCCTTCGCTGGCTCCATTACGGGAGACCTTTGAAAAATGTTCATTTTTGTTCGCGCCGCAAGCATCGCCGGGGTTTCAAAGGAATTTACCGAATTTCAAGAAATCGGTGCAACTTCCCAAAAAACACTTGCGATTTTTAATGTTCAATCCGTTGCCTCTTTTCTTAAAAGACTTGAATGGCGCTGCCAAAAGGCTTTTTTGTGTTTTGTGATTTTTATTAACTGAATTGATTCGATAAAGTCGATCGGGTGGGGTTCCCGAGTGGTCAAAGGGAACAGACTGTAAATCTGTCGGCGAAGCCTTCGGAGGTTCAAATCCTCCCCCCACCACCAATCTTGATATGAGTCGGATGTAGGAGATTTCCATCGGTACCAAAGATCGAAATCGGAACTACATGGCTTCCTGCAAAATGCCTTTCGACGCTTTTTGGGGAGAGCCCGCAGAAAGGGGTATTCAATCAATACGGGCGGGAGTAGCTCAGTTGGTAGAGCTTCAGCCTTCCAAGCTGGATGTCGCGAGTTCGAGTCTCGTCTCCCGCTCCAAAAAATGCACATTGAAGACCGATGCCCACGTAGCTCAGTCGGTAGAGCGCTTCCTTGGTAAGGAAGAGGTTCACCGGTTCGATTCCGGTCGTGGGCTCCAAGGCCATTATCGGATGGATGCAGGCGCGTTACAGCGAGGCCTGAAAGGGGCTTCGGGCGTAGGACATGCCGTAAGGGGCGATTGATGTGTTTGACCGGAATGCTTCCTGAACGCCCCGCCTTTTTTAAGGCAGGCTCGAGGGAAGCGCTTTAAAAATAGGTAGTTTCCTTACCGGGGAGCCCCGCCCTTCAGAGCGGGAGGGCTCCACTAACACCCGAGGGAGGAGTGTGAGATGGCGAAGGCGAAGTTTGAGCGGAAGAAGCCGCATGTGAATGTGGGGACGATAGGGCATATTGATCATGGGAAGACGACGTTAACGGCGGCGATCACGAAG
>Ga0068712_1000956_pt1 | contig 46981 bp, 37 predicted proteins | sample MTBAKSrepl1MetaG_FD_62987 | JGI IMG/M metagenome (GOLD analysis project Ga0068712, IMG submission 62987) | Enrichment culture microbial communities from Arthur Kill intertidal strait, New Jersey, USA, that are MTBE-degrading - MTBE-AKS1... | ecosystem: Environmental > Aquatic > Marine >... | reverse complement strand
GCGCCCATTATCAGGATAAATACGGGGTGACGATTGAACCGGACAGGATCCTCGTCTCATCCGGCACATCGCCGGCCCTGTTTCTCATATTTGCGGCCCTGTTGGAGGCAGGCGACGAGATCATCATGTCGGATCCCCACTACCCCTGCTATCCCAACTTTGCAGCCTTTCTGGGGGGTCGTGCCGTGCCCATCCGTACCCAGGAGGAGGAAGGATTTCAGCTCCGTGCCAAGGAAATCCAAAAAAAAATCGGCCCCCGGACCAAGGCCATCCTGATCAACTCGCCGTCAAACCCCACAGGCAACCTCCTCTCGGCCGAACGCATGAAGGAGATTGCGGGCCTGGGACCCCCTGTCATATCGGACGAGATCTATCATGGCCTGGTTTACGGCGAGAAGGAACACTCCATTCTGGAGTTTACCGACAATGCCTTTGTGCTGAACGGGTTTTCCAAGGCCTATGCCATGACCGGCTGGCGCTTGGGCTACCTCATCGCCCCAAGGGTCTTTGTGCGGCCGCTCCAAAAGATGCAGCAGAATTTCTATATCTCGGCCGGGAGCATCTCTCAGTGGGCAGGGGTGGCCGCTCTTACAAAGGCGGGGCCGGACGTGGAGCGCATGAAGACCATCTACGACGAGCGTCGCAGATACATGATCCAGCGCCTCCGGGAACTGGGACTGGGCCTCAAGGTGGAGCCGGCCGGGGCCTTCTACATGCTGGCGAATGCCAGGCATCTTTCTCAAAATTCCTATGACCTGGCCTTCAAGATCCTGGAAAAGGCAGGGGTCGGCGTGTCTCCGGGCATCGAATTCGGACAGAACGCTGAGGGGTATCTCCGGTTTTCATATGCCAATTCCCTTGAAAACATCAAGGAAGGCCTGGACAGGATCGAGGCATTTCTCAAGCAGGGATAACCATCCGGCCTGGAAAAGGAGCCGGTTGCTCATTCCCTGGCCAGGTCTTTGGACCGTGCCCATGCGGCCCTTACCGCAGCCGCGAGGATCTCTTTAAGGCCCTGTTTCTTCAGCACGGCCAGACCTGCCTCAGTGGTCCCGCCGGGCGAGGTCACCTTCCGCCGCAGTTCAGGTAGGGCTTCGTCCGAACCCTTGGCCAGATAGGCCGCGCCTAAAAAGGTCTGGACCACCAGGCGATGCGCCGTCTCCTCAGGAAGACCGACCTCCACTCCCGCAGCCGCCATGCACTCCATGATCCGAAACACATAGCCCGGACCGCTCCCGGACAGGGCCGTCACCGCATCCATGAGGTCCTCTCCCACTTCCACTGTCTCGCCCACAGCCCCGAAGATCCTTTTGGCCACAGCCATATGGCCGGAGGTGCAAGACTCCCCGGCCGCCAGGGCGCTGACCCCCTGCTGCACAAGCGCCGGCGTATTGGGCATGACCCGGATGACGGGGATATGGCTTCCAACAGCATCCTGAATGGTCTTGACCGGGATCCCTGCGGCAATGGAGATAAGCAGGTGGCCATCGGTCACAGACTCCCTTATCTCTTCCAGGACCCCTCGCATATGCTGCGGCTTGATCGCAAGCACCACCACGGAACTCTGCGAAAGCACCTTGAGATTGGCGGAATAGCACGGTATCCCGAAGTCAGCTGCCACTCTCTTCAATGCATTCTCATCCCTGTCGGCCGCCACAAGACCCTGCCGGTCAGCCACGCCGCTTGCCAGAAGGCCCTTGATCAGGGCGGTCGCCATATTCCCGGCCCCGATAAAGCCGATGGTTTGATGGTCTGACATGATCTTCCCTCGTGAAAAGTTGGTTACTGGATATTGGCTACTGGTTTGATGGTTTGTGCCGACATCTGACATCCGACCCCTCCAACTGCCAGGAGTCAGTCCTCCGACTCCTGCCCCCTGACTCCTGACCCCAGCCGCTCCATGCCTCACGCCTCACTAACCCTGTAGGCGGGGGCCTCGATATGGGTCTCCCGGCACTTCGGACAGCGACCCGGACGAGTAAACCGCCTGCGCTCTTTAAATACAAATCCGCATTTAAGACAGCGAGGCGATGTCATAACCAGTTTCTTTCCCTGGGAGGCCACCGAGCGGGCAATATGGGGGAGGTGCTCATAGACCTCCTTTTCGCGGATCCCCACCTCCTGGGAAAGGTCGATGGCCGTCAATTCCCTGTCCGTGAGGGCATCGATCAATTGTTGCCGAATCGTCTTCATTCCAGTTCTGCCGCCCGGTCGATCCGGATCATCCGGAGACCGTTGCTTTACCGTCACCGCGATTCACAGAGTGAGAAACAATTCACCGAACAGCCTGAATTATTTGGTGAACGAGGCCTTTTGGCTGATCATCATAACCGGGATACAGGTCTCGATCAAGGGAAAGTTCAAAATTTCACAAGATTGCTTGACGGCCTATTTTTTTTATGGTACGGAGAGGCTCCATGAGAAAAATCGCCCAAGGGGCCTTTTTTATATCAACATGGGGAGGATACAGGGTCCGAACCGAAAACATCATTTTGCAAGGAGGATGAACAACATGGCTTACAACGCAGTAGAGATGGCGGACTGGCAGATTTCCGAGGCAGCAGAAAAGAACATGCCGACGCCCGACGAGTGGAGGGAGAAACTGGGTCTTGAAAAGGAAGAGATGCTGCCCATGGGCAGGCTGGCCAAACTGGATTTCCTCAAGATCATTGACCGGCTCAAGGATAAGCCGGACGGCAAATACATAGAGGTGACGGCCATCACCCCGACCCCCCTCGGCGAGGGCAAGAGCACCACGTCCTGCGGTCTGATGGAAGGTCTCGGCAAGCGCGGCGTGAACGTGGGCGGGGCACTCAGACAGCCTTCAGGCGGTCCCACCATGAACGTCAAAGGCACCGCGGCCGGCGGCGGCAACTCGCTGTTGATCCCCATGACCGAATTCTCCCTGGGCCTCACTGGCGACATCAACGACATCATGAACGCCCACAACCTGGCTATGGTTGCCCTGACCTCCCGCATGCAGCACGAGCGCAACTACAACGACGAACAGCTTCAGAGGCTCACCGGCATGCGCCGACTCGAGATCGATCCCACCCGGGTGGAACTGGGCTGGATCATGGACTTCTGCGCCCAGGCCCTCAGAAACATCGTCATCGGTCTGGGCGGCCGCATGGACGGGTTCACCATGCAGTCCAAGTTCGGGATCGCCGTGGGTTCCGAGTGTATGGCCATCCTCGCGGTGATCAGGGACCTGGCCGACCTGAAGGAGCGGCTCAACAACATTACCGTAGCCTTTGACAAGAGCGGCAAGCCTGTCACCACCGGCGACCTCGAGGTCGGAAACGCCATGACCGCATTCATGCGCAACACCATCAACCCGACCCTCATGTGCACAGCGGAGTACAACCCCTGCATGGTGCACGCAGGCCCCTTTGCCAACATCGCGGTGGGCCAGTCCTCCATCATCGCGGACCGCGTGGGTCTCAAGCTGTTCGACTACCACGTGACCGAGAGCGGGTTTGCAGCGGACATCGGTTTTGAAAAATTCTGGAATGTAAAGTGCCGGTTCAGCGGGCTGAAGCCCCATGTATCGGTCCTGACCAGCACCATCCGGGCTCTCAAAATGCACGGCGGCGGCCCCAAAGTGGTCCCCGGCATCGCCATGCCCGAAGAGTACCGGAAAGAGAACCTGGAGCTGGTGGAAAAGGGCTGCGAAAACATGGTCCACATGATCGGCGTCATCCGGAAGTCCGGGATCAACCCGGTAGTCTGCATCAACCGGTTCTACACGGATACGGACGCGGAATGCGCCGTCGTACGCAAGGCGGCCGAGGCGGCCGGGGCCCGGTGCGCCGAGTCCAAACACTGGGAACTGGGCGGCGACGGGGCACTGGAATTTGCCGACGCGGTCATCGACGCCTGCAACGAGAAAAACGATTTTCAATTCCTGTATCCCCTGGAGATGAAGCTGAGGGATCGCGTGGACAAGATCGCCAAAGAGGTCTACGGCGCGGACGGCGTTTCGTGGAGCCCCGAGGCAGAGGCCAAGGCCAAGATGCTGGAGAGCGATCCCAAGTACGCGGACTTCGCCACCATGATGGTCAAGACGCATCTCAGCCTGTCTCACGATCCCACACTCAAGGGCGTTCCCAAGGGGTGGACCCTTCCCATCCGCGACGTGCTCATCTACTCGGGCGCCAAGTTCCTCTGCCCGTGTGCAGGGACCATCAGCCTGATGCCGGGCACCGGTTCCAACCCCGCCTTCAGGCGCGTGGACGTGGATGTCAAGACCGGCAAGGTGAGCGGCCTGTTCTAACAGCAGCGTATTGTTAAACACATAAAAGGAGACCTTGATTTCAAGGTCTCCTTTTTTTGTAGCCGTTGACAGGATAGTCCGTTTGCAAGGTGCGGCTTAGTCTGTAGTGAGGTGGCGAGACGTTTTCCTGGCCGCGCCCATGCCCTGACGGGCACACTACGAACGGAGCGCATCCTGAAGCGTCGTGACCAACGCCATGCCGCACATGAAACCGGCTCTACGTACGAATTTTTGTGTCTGCTCTCGAGGACGATGTGAAAAAAATCAGGGCCGCAGGAATGTGGCCTGATAAGGATAGGTGTTGACGCATTCGATATAGGTCTCTTTAGACATGGCGTGGGTGGCGCACCAGTAGGCAGGCCAGTTGGTGTCCGTGATGGGGTTCCCGCCGTCATGGCCGGAATAGTAAAAATAAATGTAGTTCCCTCTTCGGACCTCGTCTGAAACCAGTCCAGGCACGAGTCGATTCAGGGCCTGTCCCAGGGGACCGGAGAGTCCGTAGGCAGAGGAGAAGGTATAGTAAGTTTCGAACGTCGGATCTGCCAAACCAAACGGGTAGACCACTGACCGATAGTCCTGAAGCTCCCAATCGGACGTGGAAACGGTGAAAACCTTGAAGCCAGGATTGTTTCCAAACTGGGGGCTGATAGAGGGGGAGATGAGGATTGTTTCAGACGCTGCGCCGTCCTCATAATACAATATCCGGTACTCGTCCATGTGGGTGTGTCCTGCAAAACAGGCCTCTATCGTGTCGCTGTAAGGCCGGATGATCTCCAGAAAACGCTCCTGGTATTCTTCTTTCCACAACATGCCGGCGTCCGAGATACGCCCCGTGCCATCCATATAGGCGGAGACCGTGCCATACACATCGGGCCCCGGCGGCACGTGCATCAGAATCCAGACCCTTTTCCCCTCGGCCCTGGCATCGGCCAGGGTTTCTGCCAGCCAATCCAGTTGTTGCAGGGGTGCCTCGTCGCCCCCGTCTGAAGACCAGTGGACCGAAAACAGCACCGTGCTGAGACAGATAAAGAGTACCTCGGAGGACGGGGGCTGTGCCGCATAATATCCGCCCGCCCGGTAGGTGGCGCTGAAGGTCTCGGCATCCGTGCCGCTCAGGAGCAGTGTCTCATAAAACAACTCCGTCGTTTCGGCAAGGAAGTCTCCTCCGGGAATAAGCTTGTAATCGCCGGCGTAGGCGTCATTGTTGCCCAGAACAAACAGCACCGGAAGATCGGATAGATATGCCCGGACCTGATCCACAAAAAACGTGCAGGTCTTGTAAATAAAGGATTGCAGGGCCGCTTCGTCCTCCCCGCCATAAAGGCTGAAAAAGGTCTCACGGAATTTGTGCGCCAGGATGTCTCCGGGGAATATGACCAGTGGACCCGATTCGGATGCGCCACGGATCGCTTCCAACACCCTCACAAAAAGCGGATAATTGGTCTCCTTGCCCCACGACTGAGGTTCGGTGACGGCGGAACTTTTGAAAATATCAGGCCACTGATCCGGCGATGCGTTCACCAGGTCGAAAAAGATCTCCGGATCGTAGAAAGGGGTGAAATGGACGTCGGAGAAGATCAGGAGCGGTGCCGATCCCCTTGGTGCAGATACGTTGTTGTCGCTGCATCCGACGCAAAAGAGAACGATTATCCCCAAAAACGCCATAAAGGGGGCGCCGAACCTTTGCTTCATCCAGGCCTGACTCATTTCAAGTCTCCGTTTGAAAAACATAGGCGACAAGGCTTTTGCAATCGCCAATCACCCATCATCAGTGATGGCCGCAGCAGTCCCCGCCGCAGTCCCGGACCGCGCCGGCCATGGCCCGCACCAACTCGGTCTGGTCCACATCCTCGATCCGATCCACCTTGATGGTTAGAAAAAACCTGTCCAGATCCCTGATCGACGACGGCAGGGGGAAATCGATGTGCCCAAAGAACTCCCCAACTTCTTGTGACTGAACCTCCACCTGCATCACATCGCCCGGATGTTTGCCCAGCAGCGCGTATTCAAAAGGGGTGAACCCATCGCTGCCGATGCCGGTCACCACTTCATGGGATTGCGGTCCAGGTGTCATGTCCATCCTGTCTTTGTCTGTGCCTGCCTCAAAGGAGAGCGTTACCTTTTTGAGTCCCGCCACCTCCTGTGCCATACCGTTCATGACAGCGGTTCCTCCTTCAATGATTTCACAATGCCAGCGGAGATTGCTGGGTATTGGGTATTGTTTGCTCGTTGCTGGTCAGAGCGCAGCGGAAATCCCGCATGGCGGGAATACCGGTTGCTGGGTGTAGGGTAGCGGAAATCGGGTGAATAATCAAGGTGGAACGAGCCCTTATTGGAGTTCGTAACGGAGGGCGCCTTCGATTTCCGCCAGATGGGCCTCGTCCGCGACCTTCTGGCCCTCGAAATCGCGCACATAGAAGACATCCGCGATCTGATCGCCCTTGGTGGCAATCTTGGCGATCCGGATATCAAGCCGGAGATCGAAGAGGGTCTTGGTGATGAGATAGAGAAGCCCCACGCGGTCGTCCGCAAATACCTCGATCAACGTAAAGAAATCAGAGGATTTGTTGTCGATTACGACCTTCGGAGGGCGCGACGGTCTCTCAGGTGTGGAGAGAACGGATGCCCCCTGCTTTTGGCCCAGACGGTACCGCAGCGACAGCCTTCCCGTAAAGGCCCTTTTCAGGTTTTCCTCCACCCGCTGCCAGGTGGCCTCGGGGTGGATAGGGTCAAGGGGCCGGGTCACCTTGAAGATATCCACGACCGTCCCGTCTCGCCACGTGTAGATCTCAGCGGACAGGATATTGACGCTGTTGAGGGCCAGCACGCCTGCCACGTCCGCGAACAGACCTGGCCGGTCCTCTGCCAGAAAGGTGATGACCCAACAGTCCTCGATCGCGTTTTCCCTGGCTTCCAATGAGAAGGGATATGCCCGTTTTTTTCTTGATGCATCCGTTAATTGCCGCACCATGTCTATGTGCCGCACAATATCCCTGGCTGGTGTCGCGAGTAGATACCGAGGAGACATCACCTCAAAATAGGGCTCAGGATCGACGCCCATTTGGCGTAGTGCCGGCTCCTGACGTACCTGGTCCATGGTTTGTTGCACCCTTTTTGAGGCATCCACGGTTGCCAGTTCGCCCTTTGCGATAATATTGAGGACCTTGAAGAAGAGTTCCTGCACCAGGTTGGCGACCCAATCGTTCCAGGCCCTTGGACCGGTGGCCGTGGAATCGGCCCATGTGAGGAGATAGAGCATTCGAAGCCGTTCGGGCGTCCCGATGATCCGCGCACACTGAACCACCGACTTCTCATCTCCCAGGTCCCTCCGAGTGGCGGTCTCCACCAGGAGGAGATGATGCCGGATCAGGAAAAGGACCTCCTCTACGGCCTCTTCAGGATACTGAAACCGTCTCAGGATCCTCCGAGCGATCGCCGCCCCCCGCTCAGCATGGTCCTTGCCGACCTTGCCGATGTCATGGAAGAGCCCCGCCAAAAAAAGTGCCCCAGGATCGGAGAGTTCCAGGAAGATGTCATGGATCAAGATATCCCTCTGGCCGCGGATCTCTTTGAGGCGTTTGAGGGTCTCGAGGGAGTGCCTCCCGACCGGAAAGGTGTGGTAGGCGTCAAATTGAACCCGGTCGGCGATCTTCCCGAATTCCGGTACAAATGCCGAGAGGAATCCCACTTCATGCATCTGGATCAGGACATCGAAGGCGTGCTCACTGTTGACAATCCTAATAAACCCGCCGACCGCTTCTTTCGATTTCCGGAATGCGTCATCCACCAGGGAGAGGAACTCGGCGACCAGTCTTCGGCCTTCCAAAGAAAGGGGGCATCCCGTGCGGGCGCTCTCTTCAAAGAGGGTCATGAGGATGAGCGGGTTCTTTAGGATGGCAGTGGCCGAATCGAATCCGATCTCCCCCTGATGCACAAAAAGTCCCGCTGAGACCGCTACCGGGTCCCCCCTCATCCACACGCCGCCCTCCCTGGGGAGGTGTGCCCTCACAAAGGCGCGGTTCAATGCCTTGATGGCGGCCATGGCCGCGTGAAGGTCCCCCATGAACTGCTCCACGGCCAACAGGTCTCGCCGATCCCGGTAGCCCAGCCTCGGCGCTGTCCTCTCCTGATACTCGAAGTTGAGACGATCATTCTTCCGGCCGGACAGCTGATGAAGATGGTTGCGGACCCCCCAGATGAACGACAGGTGACTCTCCAGCGCGGCGTATTCATTGTGGGAGAGCCTCCCCGTGGTCTCCAGATCCCTTGGGGTCATGGCCTGGAAAAAGGCCTTGGCAATCCACAGGATGTGGTGGTAGTCCCTCAATCCGCCAATGCCATCCTTCAGGTCCGGCTCCAGGACAACGCTGGCATCCCCGCTCTTTTCCATCCGGATCCGGTACAGATCTTCCAGCCACCTGGCAAAGGCCGACCCTTTCTTTGAGATGACCTTTTTTCGCATGGCGGCCACCAGATCCAGAAAAAGAGGGGAATCACCGCAGATAAAGCGGGCGTCCATTATGGATGTGAGGACCTCAAAATCGTCTCTTGAAAGTCTGACGCAATCCTTGATGGTGCGGGTCCCGTACCCGAGATCAAGGCCGAGATCCCAGAGGGGATAAAGGATCTCCTCTGTAAGCCCCTTGGCAGAATCGGGTATGCGGTGGCCGAAGAGGATGAGGATATCCACATCCGAGTGAAGCGAGAGTTCCTGTCTCCCGTATCCGCCCACAGCAAGGAGGGCGAACGGCGTTCTCTTGGCAAATAGGCGCTGGCCTGTCGCGCTCCCCTCGAGGCTTGCCCGGAAATACTGGTCCACCATCTCCGTATGGCGCGCCTGGAAGTCGCCCATCTCCTGGGATGCGGGGATCTTGGACAGCAATCCACCCCTGGATTCCTTCAGTTCTTCAAATGCGGACATCTCTGTTGACCGTCAGGTGCAGATTAAAGGCGCCCCGCAAGGGGATGCCGGATCTTCGACAAGGCATGGGGTACGAGGCGCCAGGTTTCGGGTTTTGGGATAAACCACTACCGAATACCTGATACCCAGTACTCGGAAATCCGAAAGAGATGAACGTCCAACATCGAACATCGAACGTCGAACATCGAATAAATACGACCAATAACGAGTACCCATTACCCAGCAACGAGTTCCATAGGTCGGATGCCAGAGGTCAGCAAACAACAGTCAAACCGTCATCCATCATCCAGTAACCAGCATTCCCGCCATGCGGGATCTTCGCCATAAAAACGGCGGATAAATCTGCTGCGTTACGACCGGCAAAGAGTAACCAGTATCCAGCAACCAGTACCCAATACCTAATACCCAGTACCCAATGCCCAATACCTCATCATATGGCCTCCTTACCGGTCTCGCCGGTCCGGATGCGGAGGACCTCCTCAACCGGGGACACAAAGACCTTCCCGTCTCCGATCTGGCCGGTCCGGGCCTTTTCCTGAATGACCTTGACCGCCTCGGGAACGAGGCCGGCCTCCATGACCACCTCGATCTTGACCTTGGACACAAAATCCACCTGATACTCTGCCCCCCGGTAGACCTCCTTGTGGCCCCGTTGACGCCCAAATCCCTTGACCTCGCTGACCGTGAGACCTTTGACCCCGATAGCGGTCAGGGCCTCTTTCACGTCATCCAGTTTAAACGGCTTGATAATGGCTTCGATCTTTTTCATGGCAACCACTCCTTCATTCCGTCTGCGCTTCTTGCAGATCTCAGTCCTTCAATCCCTAAATTCCCCAATTCCTCAATCAAAAGGTATATCCGGTCTCATTGTGTAGGCTGATATCCAACCCCTTCATCTCGTCTTCTTCGCTCACCCTGAGACCTATCACCGCGTCCACCACCTTGAGGATGATCACCGCCATGATAAACGCAAATGCCATCGAGGCAATGACCGAGATCAACTGGATCCAAAGCTGGTGAGGGTTTCCGAAGAAGAGACCGTCGGCCCCGTCAGGATTGACCGCGGTGCTGGCAAAAAGTCCCGTGGCAAGGGCCCCCCAGGTCCCCCCGAGCCCGTGGATGCCGACCACGTCCAGGGAATCGTCGTATCCCAACCGCGCCTTGATTAATATGCCCCCATAGCAGATCACCCCTGCCAGACCGCCGATGACAATGGCGGACATCGGCCCCACAAACCCGGAGGCCGGGGTAATGGCCACCAGACCCGCCACCGCGCCGCTGGCAGCCCCCAGAGTAGTGGGCTGGCCCCGGTGGAGCCGTTCCATGAGGATCCACGTCAATGCCGCCAGGCCGGAGGCCACATGGGTGACCACAAAGGCATTGGCCGCCAGGCCGTTGCAGGCCAGGGCGCTCCCGGCATTGAACCCGAACCACCCGAACCAGAGGATGGCCGCGCCGGTGATGGTCATGGGGAGGTTGTGGGGGATATAGGCCGTGCTCCCGTAACCGATGCGTCTGCCGATGATGAGGGCTGCGGCCAGGGCCGATACCCCGGAGCTGATGTGCACCACCGTCCCTCCGGCAAAATCAAGGGCCCCCATTCGGCCCATCCAGCCCCCCGCACCCCACACCCAGTGGGCCAGAGGATTATAAACAAAGGTGCTCCACAAGAGGCCGAAGAGGAGAAATGCACTGAATTTCATCCGCTCCGCAAAGGCCCCGGTAATCAGGGCCACCGTGATAACGGCAAACATGCACTGAAACACCATGAATGCCATGTGGGGGATGGTGGTCCCATAATCGGGACTCGGTTCCATTCCCACCCCCCTGAGCCCGAGCCATTCGAGCCCCCCGATGATTCCCGCATGATCTGTCCCAAACGAGAGAGAATAGCCCCACAAAACCCACTGGAGCGTGACAAGCCCCAGGAGGATGAAGCTTTGCATCAGGGTCCCCAACACATTCTTGTGCCGGACCATCCCCCCGTAAAACAGGGCAAGACCCGGGGTCATGAACATCACCAGGGCCGCCGACATCAATACAAACGCAGTGTCTCCCGCACTCATGATTGCATTCCTCCTTTTGTATTTTTGAATTCACCAATGAGCAACAGGCATGCCACCAGCTTCTGAGAGGCATTTTATATTAAAGATATGAATGAGTTATTGGATCTGAACCCGCAGGATATCCCTGGGAGGGCAAAACATTTCCGTATGATTGGTTCTGTTTTAATACAAAATTGTATCTATGTCTGCGGATTCCCCCTTTCCTGTCCCCCCACAGCGTGCAGGAACGAGGAACCGGCGGAGAGGATTGGATCTTACCCTGAAGTCACAGGAGGACGGACTCACAAAAGGATCAGTTGAAAAGGGGTTTGTGAACATGGAGGCCCCGAGTCCTCATGAGCGGGGAATGGCCGAGGCCAGGACCGTGCACACGGTTGTCAGACGCGCGGCAGTGTTGCAGACGCCTGAAACATCCTCTCCGCCTCTCTGACTCTCCCAACCCTTTCCGGATTGAGAAAGGGACCATAAGGGGGGTCGTCCCGTTGGGGCGATGTGCGGGCGAGTTGTTCTTCTAAATGAAAGAGTGCAGCGATGGATTTATCGCATACAGGATAGCCCCGGTCATCCAGATAGATCTCTGGACCGGATGAAACCCGGGATATGTTGTTGATGTCCACGAGCTTAATGCGGCCGGAGCGGGTCAGGAGCAGATTCCCGACCCCTGCCAGATCGGGGACCAGCCCTGCCTCCATGATCAGTTTCTTGACCCGACGAACGAACTCTTCTGCCTTAATGCGCACCTGATCCATCCAGCGCTCTTCTGTCCGCGGCCAACAAGGTCTGTTCATGGCGCCCATACGGTCCATGAGGGAATGAAGGTGGCGTTCCCCCAATTCGCCCCAGGGCTCGATCACCTCGCCTGCCACATATTCCTGAAGCCCAGCCAGGAGGATCTCCGGTTGATGGGACCTGATGTAATCGACCAAAAATTCCGCAGGCCTGGCAATGTAATCCGGGGCAAGGCCGGCCACCACGATTTTGACCCGCCGTATCTCTTCCTTTGCCTCTTTTAGGTCCTTGAACCTCCGTCTGAAGATGCGAAGCATCTTGAGGGGGACGGCCCGGGGGAATATTCTCAAACCTTCTACAAGGACCCCGTCCGTCTCCCTGGCCACATCTTCCGGGTCCAGAACCTCCAGGAGGTGGGAACGAAGCCCTGCCCGGTAATGGCGTCTGAACACATACCGGGCATAACCCCTGATGAAATTCAACTGAAGGATGTCCGTGTGCCCCAGATAAGGCCGGTCCCGTATATCGTCGGACCATGAGGATCTCATCTGCGCACCCAACCGTCTCTATATTCCTGGGGTTTCAGGCGCGCCCTTTGGCTTAAAAACTCTCCTGCATCAGTCTGTGATGCGGCCCGACACACTGATCCGGATTTCGGGCATATGCTTCGAGTCGGTCTTCAGAAAGAGCGCGTCATAGTATCTTCCCTTATCGGCCTTCAGATTCGTGACCGTCAAGGCGTAGGTTTTTTTCCCGGATTCCAGACTTTCTTTGAGGTCCCACTTAATGTGGTCGCCGCTGTGGGCCTTTACCTCGGTGATGGAAAAAGAATAGCCGTCCCGGGGAACAATAATGGCCGTGCCCCTGATGGGCGTACCGGCACGACCGTTAAGGGCAATGTGCCTCGGGGTGATATCGGCGATCTGCGGGATCGCTATATTCCCCACCACCGGGATCAGGATCTCTTTGTGAACTTTATGGTCCGTAGAAACACGGACCACATCATAATATCTCCCGGGGGCTGTCCGTGTGTTCTCCACGGTTAAGGTATAGGTCTTCTTTTTGTCCCCCTTTTCCCCTTCGGCCAGGTTGAAACGAATATTCTGTCCCTGGTCGGCCTTTGCCCCGGTGATATGGAACAGCTCGCCAGACGCAGGGGAGATCCTGGCCGTCATCTTCAAATCCTCTCCCGCCTCGCCGTTCAGCACGATCCGTGCCGGCACCACGTTTGCAAATTTTTTGACCGATCCGGTGACCGTCAGGTCCGCGACAGGGTGCTGATTGTCGCTGGTATAAACCTTGATGATCTTCTTCAGGATCTTTCCGCCATAGCCATTTGTATTCAATTCAACAGAAATCTTTCCCTCGCCGCCCGGCGGGATCTGCCGTGTAAAAGAGGCAACAATGCACCCTCACCCGCCGGCGACCCGTTTCACATCGAGAACCCCGGTCCCCTTGTTCTGTACGACAAAATCATGGGAAACCGGTTGACCTTCAAATACCGGATCAAATGCATAGATCGGTTCTGGAAAGGAAACCGTCCCTGTTGCCTGGGCCGGCGCCTCCGCCCCGTAGCTCAGAACCATCCCGCAGAGCAGCGAAATCCCGCAAAACAACCCTGTAAAAACGCCTTTCTTCATGCCTGATAGACCTCTCTCCTATAATTAGTGGCTCTCTGTTACGCGAAAACTCCGGATCATCTCAATATAGAGGAAATCTCTTTGCGCAGAGCATGACGCGTGAACCCGATTTGAGCTCACACAAAATTCCGACCATTTCGGGGGCCGCAATTCCGCCTCCCCCACGGAACCATAACCAGACGGCATCGGCTCAAACGCGGCAACGACGAATGGTTTAAGGCCATCGGATCGCGCCTTGGGCCTCCTGCAATCATTTGAGATCGTATATCACCAGCCTGCTCTGAGGAAATCCCAGAAAGTAGCTCTCGCTGGTGACAGAGGCCGTAATGAGTTCAGGACGGCCGTCATCATCCATATCCGCGACCTGGTATCCCACGATAGTGCCCGACAGCTTGGGGGTCACCCAGTTGGTGACGAGACTGGCCCCGTCCCAGTCCATGAAGTGGACCTTGCCGCTCCCGAACCAGCGAAAATCCCCGAATATGCGGGCCACCTTGGAGTGGTTCTGACAGACCACGATCTCCTCCTTCCCATCTTCGTTGATATCGTAGAGAAAAATGGGCGATGGGAGGAAAATCCGCACCCCTGTCTGGACCATCCGGTTGACATTGACATCCATATAGTCCATGTAGGTGAGGCTGCCGCCAAAATAGTCGTCGCTCTTCCAGAGCCGCTCCCCTTCCTGATTGAATACAGAAAGGTGCTCATAAGGACCCAGCATGGTCGTATAGCTGGCCCCCTTCCCCTCCAGATCGCTCTTGACAAAATTGAACACATTGCCGTCTTTGGGAAGCTGGATAGCCTCGCCTGCAACCAGCCTGTCTCCCTGACGCATCAGAACATGCACGTCCCCGATATACTTTCCTTCGGCCGAGCGCCTCTGGCCCAAAAGTGTCTTGCCCCTCTGAGGAAGATCCGCCACTCGGATCAGCCAGCTTTCTCTCTTTACGGATTCTCTGAAGTTGCTCCCGTCCCATTCCAGGATAAAGGTGGACGCGTTGGTGGCGGTCAGGTTGCTCACGTAGATCTCGGCAATGCCATTGCCCGTGAGATCAGCAACAGTCACATAGATGAAATTGGGGGACCAGGTGCCCTTGATATCCTTGACCTGGACAAGCCTGTTCTTGGCCCACTTGTAGACGTAGACCGTGTCCTTGTCGATCAAGACCAGCTCCGTCTTTCCATCTCCGTCCACATCACCGGCGTCCAGTCCCCGGATTTCCAGCTTGTAGCGCTGGACATAAGAGGGCCTCTGGCCGCCCTCCGCCGCTTCCCCCACGGCCATAATGGGACCCCATTCCCTCGGGGCCTCCTCCATGCGCTGCTCGGACGGGTAGACCTCTTTTCCAGTGATCTTGGCGTTGATGTCTTCGGCAAACTGGTTCACCGTAGGGATAACCCCGTCCATCCCCTTTGACTGATCAAAGGCGGTGACCAGTTCCTCCCCTTTGGCCACATCCAGGATCTTGGCATCGATGCTGACGCTGTCCCCAAAAACAGTCAGGCTTCCCAGGATGACGTAGTCGGCATTCAGGGCACTCCCCACCTTCAACGCCTTTTCCTTGTCCAGAGGTCCGGGCACGGTCCCGACCGCCCTTTGGACCACACCTTTTTCGATGACCTCCACCTTTCCCTTCCAGGCCAGACGCGAGTGGAGCATATCCATGATGCCGGACTGGAGAAAGGTCAGATCGCGGTCGGCGTTCATGGCAAAGGGCAGCACCGCAATCTTTTTGGACGCCTCATCCTCTGAGGCCAAGGCCTGGCTAAGGCTCAAGAGGGGAAAGACGACGAGGATAAACAACAGAAGATTTGTCTTTGTCTTCATGGGGCTCCTTCACTCAGCATGTGGCCAAAACAATCCCCCGCCGCATCCCTGCACCGGCATGCCTCGCGCCGCAATAATATGGAGATTGTCTGAAAAAAGATGTGATTGCGCTCACCCCTTCAGGATGCCATAGAACTGTCCGGAGTGATCGACCTTGTCCCCCACCTTGGCGCCGCAGTACTTGCACCGATATTCGTACCTGTCTCCGTCTGGAAGGACCAGCAGAAGAAATTTGTTGACCGGGACCGCGCATCTGCAATTGGGGCAGTAGAGCTCGGTAGCATCCAGTTCCCGAAAATCTGCCCCGTCATATCCCGCGTCCTGGGGGGGGGCGGCAGGGCGACGCACAAAACTCAACGGACTGTCTTTCATCGAAAAAACCTTGGATTTGGGATGCAAATCGTGATATTGGTCTTTGACTGTAACATGGCTGCATTCGTCAGGCGCCCGAAAGGCCTTTGACGGATAAACTGAGGGTTCGGAATTCAGGCCTGCCCGCCATTGTCATGTGTCCCAGGTGATCTTGGATGCCCGTGTTTGTCCATATGCTGATCGTTTCACGGATAGGCCTTATCAGACGTTGACAGGCGAACCTCAGCCTTCTATCCATAAAACCTGATTTCGGCAGGGCTGACGACCCAACAAAATAATTGCACCTATATTAACACACGCATCCGTAAAGGCAAGGCATTTTGTAACCTTTTGGCGCTTTGGCTGACCGGTTCAAGGTTGGGCGGAAAGGTCATGGCCCCGCCTTGGGGCGGAATACGGATGGGTTTAAAACAGGGCCTGTGCAGATCCGGCAGGCGCCCACGAGGGGAGGCAATGATGAAGATACAGCAGATCGATCATATCGGTGTTGCGGTCAAGGGCATCGATGAGGCAGGCAGGTTCTATGCCGACATCCTGGGTCTCAAGATAGCAGACATGGAGACGGTTGCTGATCAGCGTGTGAACGTGGCCTTTATTCCCATCGCCAACAGCGAGGTGGAGTTGCTCGAATCCACGGATCCGGACGGACCGGTCGCCAAATATATCCAGGCACGGGGCGAGGGGATCCAGCATGTGGCCTTTCGGGTGGAAAACATCGAAGAGGCACTTGCAGAACTCAAGGAAAAAGGGGTGCGGCTCATCGATCAGGAGCCTCGAAAGGGCGCCGGGGGAGCGAGGATCGCCTTTATTCATCCCAGAGAAACAAACGGGGTCCTGGTTGAACTCTGCCAAAGGGAAGGGTAAGGGAAATAGCCTTAAAAGCGGTAGGTAATCAATCCATGGGAGGTGTCGTAGGGCGAGACGCTGACCTGTACCTTGTCTCCAACCATGACCTTGATCCGGTGTTTTTTCATCCTTCCGGAAAGCACGCCCCGTACGACCATCTGATTGTCGCACTCTATTTCCATGGTGCCGCCGCCCAGGACCTTGGCGACGACGCCTTCTAACTGGATGAGGTCATTTCGACTCAAGGTGCTCCTTTCTTGGCATGAGAGCCTCAAAGATTAAACAAAGATTGCCAGCTGCCTGCTGATGCGTTAAAGTGCTTACCCGTCTCAGGACCCGCAGTCGAATCCCCGCGACGCATAGACAACCATAGCATGTTGTCGTCTGATGTCAATCAAATGTATGGTTTTTTTTGGCCTGACGCCCCTTTTGTGCGGTTAGCCGGATACCGGGTCCTGACAGGAGCAGGCCGCAGAATCCATCGGAGGGAGGACGCCGCACTGGAAACCATGATGCCGGAAACAACTTACCGAACATTTCGAACCTTTACCGTCAATGAGGGAAAAGCATCCCCATTGCCTACCGATCTTATTGTTGAGGCCCCCCTCCAGATCATTGTCAACGATCAGCCCCATACGCTCCTTATGTGCACCCCGCACATGGTGCAGGAGCTGACCATCGGATTTCTCTTCACAGAAGGCCTGATAGCCGGGCCGGGTGAGATCATCAACCTTGACGTCCGTGATGCCAGGGCCGACCGGAGGGAAAACCAAAACGACATGATCGAAGTCCGGGTACGGGTTCCCTCCAGGGGACCCGCTCTCACCCGCATCACCGGCAGGCGTATTTCGTATTCCAGTTGCGGCATCTGCGGTACAGAAACCTATGACCACATGAAAGAAGGACTCGGCCGGGTCCAGAGCAGGACCCGATTCTCCATGGAGATGCTCCGGAAGGTCTCCACGGCCCTGAAGGCATTTCAACCCCTCTACAGAAAGACAAAAGGGGCACATGCAGCTGTCCTCTTTGATGCCGAAGGCGGCAGGATCCTTCATGCCGAGGACATGGGACGACACAACGCCCTGGACAAGGTCATAGGGGCCTTGCTGGTCCAAAGGATCTCTCCCCGGGACAAAGTCCTGGTATCGAGCGGTCGGGCCAGTCTGGAAATGATCCTCAAGACCGCGAGGATCGGCATTCCCGTATTTGCGGCCATGTCCCGGCCGACCTCCCGGGCCGTGGAGGCGGCCAAATTTTACAACCTCACCCTGGTGGATCTGGCAAAGGACAGCAATCGGATATACAGCCATGCCCGCCGCATCGAGGAATTTTAGGGCAGGAAAGGCCTGGCAGAGCCCGTGACCGCTAAATCAGAGATCCCTGACCAGAAAATCCATGGTGTAACGGCCGTTGTCCTGGCCGGCGGCCGGAGCAGCCGCTATGGCGAGAATAAGGCCCTGGTCACGTTCCAGGGGGTCCCCCTGATCGAGAGGGCGCTCCACACCATGGATTCCATTTTCCATCGGGTGGTCCTGATCACCAACACCCCGGATGCCTACGCCTATCTCAGGGTCCCCATGTTCGAGGATCTCATCAAGGGACTGGGACCATTAGGGGGGATCTATACGGGTCTGCAGGTCATACCCGACCCGGCAGGCTTTTTTGTCGCCTGCGACATGCCGTTTCTCAACCCTTTGCTCATCCGATACATGGTGGCCATCAGAAACGACTTCGATGTGGTGATCCCCAGGGTATCAGGATGGGTGGAGGCCCTTCACGGCCTGTATACAAAAAATTGCAGCCAGAGCATCCGGGAACTGATTGCATCCGGGACCTATCAGGTCTTTCGCTTTTTTCAGGCGGTCTCTGTCCGCTTTGTGGACGACGGCGAGGTCCGGCAGTGGGATCCTGACCTGAAGTCCTTTCTCAATATCAACACCCCGGATGAACTCAAACGCCTCCAGGAGACAACCGCGGACCCTGCCGGAGACCACGCCCCCGTCCATGTCCGACCCGGATCAGGGCCCGAATCCCGGGAAATGGCCGGATCCTGAGCCCTCAACTGATGGTGAGACGCATCTCCTTCACCTCCACATCCGCACCTATCTCCTGGCACTGTCTCTGGATCTCTTTCCTCTTCTCGGCGCTGTTCATTTTGAAAGAGATAATGATTTCCTGGATATTGCCGTTTGCAAGGATCTGCGGCAGATCCTTTGATCCGCCAAGCACCGGATAACCCCGGATCTTTCTTTTCTGGATGCGCGCATTATCGTCCATAAAGCCGGCCACAGTCAGGCCCAGATCCCGGTTGGTCTCGATCTCCCGGAGGACCATCTGCCCTCCCAGTCCCGCGCCGTAAACCAGGACGCGCCGGCCTCCCCGATCGGCCCCCCGGATCCCCTCGTCCAAGAGACGGAAAGAAAGCCTGGAAAGGGAAACCATGATCAGCATCAGGCCCCAGTAGATGACAAACACGGCCCTGGAAAAGCTGTAAAATCGATATACAAAGAGGAGGATCAGCATGGGCAGGACCGTCCCCGCTGTAATGGCCTTGCCGTAGGAGATCAGATCCCGGACGCTCGTGTTCTCCCACACCCCCCGGTAGACGCCGAACAGATGAAAGAAGAGGATCTGGCAGGCTATGACGATGGGAAGGGAGTGGAGAAAAAAATCGAAGTTGGGGCCGATATCCCCTTCGAAGCGGAGGAGATAGGCGGTATAGTAGGCCACAGTAATCAGGACCAGATCCAGCAGGACCTCAAAAATGCGTCTTCTGAAGGTCATGTCGATCAAAAGCGGGGTGACCAGCCCGGAGGCCTCTTTGGAGAGGATGGATGCCTCTGAATAGACCTTGACCCTTCCCAGATAAATCCAGAAGAACACAATGAACAGGAGATAGAATACGACAAGGACCAGACTGGTGCTGATCTTGAGGCGGTTGACGGCCATGGCCATGAGCCCGGATATGACTGCAAAGGCATAGAGGACCAGAACCGCCCTTTTCTCAGAAAGACCGATGGCCACCAGCCGGTGGGATGAGTGATCCCGGCCCCCCTGGGAAATGGGCCGTCGAAACAGCTTGCGCATCAGGCTGACAAACCCGGTATCCAGGATGGGAATGAACAGGATCAAGACCGGTACGGCAATGACTGAAAGAAGATGGACAAAGCCCTTGTCCCCTGTCTGCGAAGAGGTCCCCGCGGCCGTCAGCGAGCCCAGCACAAACCCCACAAAAAGACTCCCCGCATCCCCCATAAAGATGGAGGCGGGATTAAAGTTGTAGATTAGAAAGCCCGCGACCGCGCCAAGGAACCCACTCAGCATCAGAAGACTGGCCGTCGGCATCTTTGCGTGGGACGGCGCCAGGTACAGCCAGAGAAAGAGAAACCCGCCGGCAATCAGGGCAATGCCCGATGCGAGGCCGTCCATGTTGTCAAGCAGATTAAAGGCATTGGTGATCCCCACAATCCATACAATGGAGAGGACCAGGTTGAGGGTCTTGGAATCGGTCCAGCCCAGGCGCCAGCCAAAGAAAATAAGGATGGCGCTGATGACCACCTGACCTGCCAGCTTGTGCTGGGGATCCATGGCAACCAGATCATCCGTCAAACCGAGCCCAAACATCCCTGCCGAGCAAAGGAAGAGGATCAGATAAGGTCCTCCGAAGACCGACCCGTCCGTCAGGCCCAGAGCAAGGAACCAGGCCCCTGTGGCGGCTGCGAAGATGCTGACCCCGCCCAGAAGGGCCGTTTCTTTGCGGTGCCACCGGTTGTCCTTTGGAACCGCCACCTGCCCCCATCGCAGGGCAAGCCTTCTGGCAACGGGCGTCAGGAGGAGGGACAGGATGCAACCGGCCCCAAAAACAGATAAATACAGATATGAGGGCGTCTTCAGAAGCATGTAAAAATGGGTTTTTCCGTCATGATATGGGGCCTACAGCCTGGAACTCAAAAAATAAAACGATCGCTCGTCAGCAGCGCGTCTCAGGAGATAGATGGCGGCAGCAACCAGGAAAAGGTCAGGGATCCAGATTCCTATGACAGGGGAAACAGAACCGCTGGAACAGATGCTTCGCACGATCATCAGACAAATGTAGTAGACAGCAAAGACGCCAAGGCTCACCCCGATGCCCATAGACCGACCCCTGGCCCGCATCTGGGATCCGAGGGCGACCCCGATGATCCCCATGAACCATACAGAAAGGGGAATGGATATCTTTTCGAGCAGTTCCCTCATCATCCTGCTCCGCAGCGCGTCCCCTTCCCGGGCTGCCTGTATCTCCTGGATGAGCTTGCCCACAGACAATTCATGGGGGGCCTTCTGCCGCGACGCCAAGTCTGTCATAACATCTTTCAGGCCAATGGTTAAGCCATATGTATCGAATTGGATGGTCCGGGCCGCGCTCATGTTTTTTTCGACCACGAATATGGTCCCCTTTTTAAAGTAGATGGTGATCATCCGTTGATCAGGCTGAGCGATGATCCGTCCCTCCTTTGCCACGATGGTATTGGTGACCGTCTCGTCCCTTCTGTCCACCACAAAGACGTCCTTTAGGCTTTTTTCCTGTCTAGAAAAGCTGTTGACATAAAAGACCAGGTTGTCAAAGGGCTCGCAGAAGACACGTTCCTTGATCCCCAGATCGGCCCGGGACTCGGCAATGCTGAAAAGAAGGTCCTTGAAGGCCCGATTGCCCCACGGCGCGGCAAAGAGACTGATGCCGAGCCCCATCAGAAAGACTGCCAAGGCAAAGCCGACCACAGGGGGAAGCATCTGGTAAAGGCTGATGCCTGACGATTTCAGGGCAATGATCTCGCTGTCGGCCGATAGGCGCAGAAATGCCGACAGTACGGCCATGAGGGTCACTGCAGGAAGGGCGAAGGTCAGAATATCCGGGAGGAGGTAAAGGACCATCCCGAGCACCTGGAAAATGCCTACCCCCCGCGTCACGATCAGTTCGGTAATGGAGAGCATCCGGGCTGCCACCATGATGAAGATAAAGACCAGCAGACTGGTCAGAAAGGTGGGCCATATCTCATTGATGATGTACCGATAAAGCGTCATCCGGCCTCACCTCTCATAAATGGACCGGCGATGGACCCCCGCTGCATAGGCGACGCCCCCCAAAAGGCTCAGAGCCGCCTGGAGCGAAAAGAAGAGAAGACCCAGGCCCAGTGCAGGCTCCGCAGCAACCCCATTGAGCCCGAAGAAGTAGACAAAGGCCCCCTCCCGGACCCCGATCCCGTTGAAGCTGATGGGAATGAGGGTGATGATTCCCACCAGGGGCAGGCAGGCAAAATAAAAGGCTACTGGAAGCTGGATGTTGATCCCCGCCCCCAAAAGGGCCACGGCCCCCATTCCCAGAAGCTGAAGCGCGAACGAGAGACCCAGCACGCCAAGGAGCCGTTTCGGGTGCTGCCACAGGATGAAGAGGCCCTCCAAACGCCCTGAAATCCCTGGCCAGAGACGTCTCACAACCCGTTGGAGGAGCGGCATCACGGCCAGGCCGGCCAAAACCAGCAGGCTGCTGACAACCAGAAATCCGGAAAAGGGCTCCGGAAGGAGTCCGGTCCGGAGGACAACGGCCGCCCCTCCCAGCAGGAGCATGGCCATGAGCCCGAAGAGACGGTCCCCCACCACCGTAAACAGGGCCAGAAACCGCCTTCCCTCTTCCCGGGAGAGAAAATGGGCCTTAAAAAGGTCTCCGCCGACGCCGGTGGGCAAAAAGAGATTGAAAAACATGCCCACGTAGTAATATCCCAAATAGGTAGGCCACTGTCCGGGAAAGGAAACGGTGTTGGCCAGGATCCACCAGCGCACGCTGCTCAGGACCTGGGCTGCAAGGAGCATCAGAAAAGCAATTGCCCAAATGGAGATGCGCAGCGCCTCAAAATACGCCCACACCCCCCGCAGATCAAAGCGGCAGAGGAGCCATGCGAGCAGCCCCACACTGATGCCGATTCGGATGATATTCCCCACCCTGCGTCGTCCGGTTTCCCTCATTCCAGGACCTCGCGCACCGCATAGATCCGTTTCCCCGAGGACTCGTAATAGGTGCGCACCACCAGCTCGGCGCAGAGTCCAATCCCGATCAATACGATCCCGGTGATAATCAGAAGGGCCCCCAGGAGGAGGAGCGGTCTCCCGCCGATGTCCTCCCCATTCCAGAGTTTGAGCCAGGTGAGATAGAGTTCGATGGCGAGGCCGATGACAAACAGGGGGCCGCCTGTGAGACCAAAGAGCTGGAGGGGACGGGTGGCGAATTTCTGGAAAAACAGCATGAGGATCAGATCCAGAATCACCCGATAGGTGCGGCCGATTCCGTACTTGCTCCTGCCCCGGGTCCGGGCGTGATGGGACACCGGCGCCTCTCCGATGCGGGCCCCATGGAACTCTGCCAGGACCGGTATGAACCGGTGCAGCTCGCCATAGAGGAGGAGCTGTCGGGCAAGATCGGCCCGGTAGGCCTTGAGGGAGCATCCGTAGTCATGCAGTCTTACGCCGGTGGCCATGCCGATAATCCAGTTGGCGATCACAGAGGGAAACCGTCTGGATAGAAAGGGGTCTTTCCGGTCTTTCCGCCATCCGTTCACCAGGTCATACTCCCCCTCTTCCAGCCTTTCCACCAGCGCCGGGATGTTCTTCGGGTCGTTCTGCAGATCGCCGTCCATGGTCACCACGACATCGCCCCGTGCGTGGTCGAACCCTGCGGTCATGGCTGCGCTCTGACCGAAATTGCGCCTCAGAAAGATGACCCGGAGTTCGGGGAAGTCCGCCTTGATGCCCCGAAGGAGGTGCGGGCCATCGTCGGAACTCCCGTCGTCGATCAGGATCACCTCAAAGGAGCGCTCCATGGCCCGCATGACCTGGAAAAGCTGGTCCACCAGGTCCTTGAGGTTCGGGGCCTCATTGTAGATAGGGACCACGACGGAGATCTCAGGAGATGCGGGTTCCTCCGAAGCTCCCCGCGGAGATGGTTGATGGTCCATGGTCGATGGTCGATCTTGAGATGGCATTCGTTAGTCGCTCCCACGGCCCTGCGTGCTGTCATCTATCTCATCTGTTGTTTGTACCCGTTCACGGGGGGTCGCTTGTTCACCGGGCGCCACGCATGCCTGCATAGTTCGTAGCGACGCCGTAAGGCGTTTGCCGGGTTGATCCATACGGCAGATCGCACGCACCCCCAATGCCCTGACGGGCACACTGCAAACGATATAATGCCCACGCCGGACATTGCCGCACCCCTCGGATTTCTTGGTGAAACCTTGCTGTCCAGGGCGTCATCTTTGTGAATGGTTGCCTTTGACCTGCACCATGCGATGCAAGGCGGCGAAAAAGAATCCTGAACCCCGTGAACGGTGACTGTTGTTTTGCTCCGTCACCCTGTGGAATGCCCTTTAACCCTATACGATCGCTCCGAAAAAGTAAACTCATTGAATGTTCCTCCCTCATGCCTCACGCCTCACCCCTATCCGCCATCCCAGCCCTATCAGGGAGATTACCACCAGGACCGGGTCTACCAGGTAGTCCCACAGGTTGGTGGATTCCAACAAGCCAAGATTGTAGGCCGCCATCACCCCCATCAATACGACGGCAAAACGATTGTTCATGGCCAGAAGGACCAGGGTGACCCCCAACAGGAGGACGAAGAGCCATGAAAAGCCCCACCCGGCCCCGTAAGGGTCCCAGCGGCCAAGACCCAATGCCATTGGATAGAGAAAGAGCCCTGCGGCCAGGGAGAAGATCCAGCACGTCAGAAGCGCCTTGTCATCCAGGAGCCGGATCGAAAAGAAACCCCTCACCACCCCGGAGAAAAGGACGGCTGTCAAGGGGATGCTGAAGTTGGCGTTGAGGCTGATTATCCAGCGACCAAAGGGGAGATCCCGTACAGGGATAAACATAATTGCGGTAGCCAAAAGAGCGGTCGCTATGGCAGGCATCCGACCCCTGACACGCCTGCCGCATAAGGCTGCAATCGCCTGTAACAGCGCGGTGGTCAGGAGAACCGGGAAAACAAATGAAAAGGCCCATGCGGTCACGGTGACTTCGCCTCGCTTTGTGCCGTGACCCATGCCTCGTTAAAGACCACATGGGCGATCCGTTTTCTATCCCAGGTATAGACCACATGGATCCGGCCGTCCCGGGTCCGAATCATATAGGGATAGGAAAACTCGGCCTCGGGTTCGTTCTCAAGGGTGTTTACGCGGCTCCACTCCCGGCCGCGGTCGGTGGATACGGCCAGGCACAGGTTTTCGCGCGTGACGGGGCTGTCGTTATATGCCAGAAGGAGCCGCCGGTCCGACAGAGGGAGGGCGTCCAGGGCGGCATCGGGGTTAGGCAGGGAGAGTAGCTGGGGCTCGGACCAGGTGAGGCCCGCATCCCTGGTCACGGCCCTTCCGATGGCCCTGTTGTCCCCGCACGGCCGGTAGAAGGCGATGGCATTGGACGGATCAAGGGCCGCCAGGGCCGGCTGAATAAAAGAGGCGCCACCGTCCATGCGGGTCTTGGCAAAGCGGATCTTTAATCCTGCCGCGCCGGGGTGAAGCCACAGGATTTCCGGGAAATATCCCAGGCATTCGTGATAGATGGGGACGGCAAAACCATGGTTGCTCAGAGAGACGGGCCTGTTTCTGACCAGTTCGCTGATATTGAAAAAGGGGCTCAGGGTGAGCCGCCGGCTCCTGCCCCAGGTTTGGCCGTGATCGTCCGACCATGTGAGGTTCAACGAACTCCCGGACCACCCCCCTACCGTGATGCTCACATAGATCAAATACAACCGTCCTTGGGGATTAGAGAAAAGGACCGGATTGCCTACCTTTTTGATGTATCGAGACAGGTCTCTGGATGCCAAGACCCGGTCCATGATCACCTTGGGCCTTGACCACGCGGCCGCTTCAGCAGATCGGGTGGAGAGAAAAATGGACACGTCCCGGGCCCCTTCCCGGGTCCCCCCGTACCACGCTGCGGCCAGGCCTCCATAAGGGAGTTCACAGATGGAGCCCACGTGGACGATCCTGTCCGGGACATCCGGACTGATGAATTCCCGTTGAAAAAAGGGAGAATCAGGGGCCCCTGTGGCCGGTATGGGGCCCACGACGAATGTGCCGGGGTCCCGGTCGCGAGCCAAAAATCGGTCATACGCGGGCCAGGCATAAAGGCCGAGGGTCGCTATGAAAAAGATGACAAGCAATCGTCTATTCATTGTCGGTAAGTGCCCAAGGGTTGGGATTCGATCCGCGTCACTGACAACCCGGAGGGAGAAACCATATCGCAGGAAATGTCCTTTGTCAACCTATGCTTTTCATATGTAACTGTTTTTATTATTTAATCAAGACAAATGGCCACGGGAAAGCCCTTTCGACGATGGGCCAAAAAGGACTTGTCATGGATCATACATTTTTGTATGCTCCAAGGAGACCTGAGCCACAAACCAATGGCGGCCGGGTCTTTGGCCCAGGCGGTGACGGTTTCAACGCTGTACGGTCAGACCAGCAACAAGACCCGGAGGTCAGGGATCGGAGATCAGGGGTCAGCAAAAAAACCAATTAACCAGCAACGAGCAACCAGTACCCAGCAACACGTTCAGGAGGCGGATATGCCCGGTTTTGAGGTGTTCGGCGATGAAGAGCGAAGAGAGGTCCAGGATGTACTGAACACGGGCGTCCTGTTCCGATACGGTTTTGACCAGGCCCGTCAGGGGCACTGGAAGGCCAGGGAATTTGAGGCGGCTTTTGCAGGGCGACTGGGCCTTCCTTACTGCCTCCTCTGCTCCAGCGGCACCGCAGCCCTTTCCATTGCCCTGGCCGCGTGCGGGGTAGGGGCCGGGGCTGAGGTCATTGTGCCCCCCTTTACCTTTGTGGCCACCATCGAGGCAGTCCTCCATGCCGGCGCCGTGCCCGTATTCGCTGAAATCGACGATACCCTCTGCCTGGACCCCCAAGGGATTGAAAGGGTTTTGACATCGCGCACCCGGGCTGTAATTCCTGTCCACATGTGCGGGGCCATGGCACGGATCGACGAGATCAAGGAGGTGTGCGATCAAAAAGGCCTGATCCTGATAGAGGATGCCTGTCAGGCCGTGGGCGGGACACTCGGGGGAAAGGCCCTGGGCACATTCGGCCGAATGGGGTGTTTTTCATTCGATCCGGTCAAGACCATTACCTGCGGCGAAGGCGGGGCCGTGGCAACCGCGGATAAAGATCTGTATGCCGTGGCAGATGCCTATGCGGACCACGGGCACGACCACAAGGGCGCCGACCGGGGTCTTGAGGGCCATGCCATCATCGGGACCAATCTCCGAATAAGCGAGTTGAATGCGGCCGTGGGCCTGGCCCAATTGCGAAAGCTGGACGCTGTCTTGGAGACACAGCGGAAGCACAAACGGATGTTGAAGGGTGCTTTGGGCCAGGTTTCAGAGGTCTCGTTCCGGAATATCCCCGACGAGGAGGGGGATTCGGCAACGTTTCTCACCTTTTTCCTGCCCAGTGAGGATCGTGCCAGGGCCGTGGCAAAGGGGCTCGGCGAGGCGGGCGTTGACGGCTGTTTCTACTGGTACGACAACAATTGGCACTATTTCCGGCAATGGGACCATTTTAAGGGCCTGGCATCCCCTGCAAGGCTCCCTGTCGAAGATCTGGAAAACCGCCCGGATTACCGCCGGGTGACGCTCCCCCAATCCGATGCCATCATGGGCCGGGCCATCTCCATGCAGATCAAGCTGTCCTGGACAGATGCGGAATTGAACGAGCGGATCGAGAAGATCAGCGGCGTGCTCACATGAAAGCATCTACGGCCCCCAATGCGCTGACGGGCACACTGCAAGCGGTTGCACGCCCATACTGGATGCACATGGTTCGCAGTGACGTCGTCAGACGTTTGGCGGATTGCCGGCAACTCTTTTTTTCTTTTATGGGCTGTCAGCCATCCGCTATGAGCCATGACTATCATCCAGTTTCCAGTTTCGAGTGTCCAGTTTCACCACTCGACCACTTACGTTTTTTGACTTTTTATGACGCAAGACTTGGCGGTAGTCTCGTGAATTTGCCATGTTAGAGGCCATATGTTTCGAAATTTCAAGACCGTTCCTTATGTGATTTTTGGGAGGGGCGCATTTAACCAGCTCGACGCCATCCTTTCGAATAAGCGAAAGCATCCGGAAGGAACCATGGTATTTCTGGTGGATGACGTCTTTACAGACAAGGATCTGGCAACGCGGATCCCCGCCGGGCCTGATGACCTGATCCTGTGGGTGAACGTGGACCACGAACCCACGACCGCCTATGTGGACCAGCTCACGGCACGCGTCCGGGAGCATGGCCCAGGATCCCCCGACGGCGTCATCGGGATCGGAGGCGGCAGCGCCATGGACCTGGCCAAGGCCGTGTCCCTCATGCTCACCAACCCGGGGTCCGCGGCCGATTATCAGGGGTGGGATCTGATCCGGTATCCCGGGGTCTATCACGTGGGGGTCCCGACCCTGGCGGGCACCGGGGCCGAGGCCTCCCGCACCACGGTCCTCTGCGGTCCGGACAAGAAACTGGGCATCAATTCCGATTACACCCCGTTTGATCAGATCGTGCTCGACCCGGAGCTGGTGTCAGGGGCCCCCGCGGACCAGCGGTTTTTCACCGGCATGGACTGCTATATCCACTGTGTGGAGTCCCTGACAGGCTCTTATCTCAACGCCTTCAGCCAGTCCTACGGCGAAAAGGCCATGGAGCTTTGCAGGGACGTATTTTTGAGCGGAGGGCCCCAGAGCGACGACAAGCTCATGGTGGCATCCTATTTCGGGGGGATGAGCATCGCCTACTCCCAGGTGGGGATCTGCCATGCCCTCTCCTACGGGCTTTCATTTGTCCTGGGGATCCATCACGGCGTGGGCAACTGCCTGGCCTTCGATCATCTGGGCGAGTACTATCCGGATGGCGTAGCGGAATTCCATCGCATGATGGCAAGGCATGGGATAGAACTCCCGCGTCACCGGCTCCCTGCCTCCGGGCAACAGGAGATGGAAAGGATGATCGATGTGGCCCTGGTCCTGGAACCCCTCTGGGAAAACGCCCTGGGCCCCGAGTGGAAGAGGATCATGACCCGGGACAAGATCAAGGAACTCTACGAGAGGATCCTCTCATGAATATATCGCTTTTAAGAAAATGTTTCTGGGGGGATCGGGTAGATTTGTTTTTCATGTTCTTTTTCAATAAATTCCGCTTTCGAGCAGGACAAATCAGGAATCGGCAATATTATAGATACAGACGGGGGACCCGAATTCCTCAATCCCTCAATTCCCAAGTTCCTGAATCCTTTTAGAAATGAAACAAAAGCCCGACGAAATCGTCTGCCTCTACGAGATCACCAAGGCCATCCATGCCACGCTGGATCTGAGGGAGGCCCTCTATAAGGCCCTGGGCCTCATGTCCGAGTATCTCGGCATGAACCGGGGGTCCATATCGCTCCTCAACCCGGACACCTCAGAGATCCATATCGAGGTGGCCCACGGGCTCTCGAGTTCTGAAAAGACCCGGGGCCGCTACAAGCTGGGGGAAGGGGTTACGGGCCGGGTCATCGCGACAGGCCGGCCCATGGCCGTTCCCAAGATCGGCGACGAGCCCCTTTTCCTGGACCGGACGGGCGCCAGGAGCCGGATCGACAAGTCCACCATATCGTTTATCTGCGTCCCCATCAAGGAGGGCCGCAAGGTGATCGGGGCCCTCAGTGTGGACCGGGTCTTCGAGGGATCGGCGCCCCTGGAGGAGGATGTGCGGCTCCTGACGGTGGTGAGCACCCTGATCGCCCAGAAGGTCTCGGTGCTGGAGAGCATCGCCCGGGAGCAGGAGCGGCTCAAAGAGGAAAACCTGCGGCTGAGAAAGGAACTCAACAAGAAATACAGCTTTTCCAATATTGTGGGGAACAGTCGCAAGATGCAGGAGATCTTCTACCTCATCACCCAGGTGGCCAAGAGCAATGCCAACGTCCTGTTGCTGGGAGAAAGCGGCACCGGAAAAGAGCTGGTGGCCAATGCCATCCACTACAACAGCCTCCGCGCCACCAAACCGTTTATCAAGGTCAATTGCGCGGCCCTCCCGGAAAACCTGGTGGAGGCCGAGCTGTTCGGCTACGAAAGGGGGGCCTTTACAGGCGCCAACCGGGAAAAGGCGGGTAAATTCGAGCTGGCCCACGCCGGCACCATCTTTCTCGACGAGATCGGATCCCTGGCCCTGGAGAGCCAGGGCAAGCTGTTGCGGGTCCTCCAGGAAAAGGAGCTGGAGCGGCTGGGCGGGACCCAGGTCATCAAGGTCAATATCCGGCTCATCGCGGCCACCAATAAGGACCTGGCCCGGTCCGTGGAACAGGGGACCTTTCGGGAAGACCTCTTCTACCGGCTGAACGTCTACCCCATCTACCTCCCGGCCCTGAGGGAGCGGGAGGCCGACATCTTACTGCTTGCCGATTACTTCCTGGAAAAATACGCGGAGGAATACCAGAAGGACATCAAACGGATCTCCACGCCCGCCATCGAGGCCCTGACCCAGTATCACTGGCCCGGCAACGTCCGGGAGCTGGAGAACTGCATGGAGCGGGCCGTGCTTCTGTGCGACGACCAGGTCATTCACAGCTACCATCTCCCGCCCACCCTCCAGACCGCGCAGGAGACCGGGACCCAGCAGACCCAGTCCCTGACCGATGCGGTAGAGCGCTATGAAAGGGAACTCCTCATCGACGCCCTCAAGAGCAGCCGCGGCAACATGCGCCAGGCCGCCATGGCCCTCAGGACCACGGAACGGATATTCGGCTACAAGGTCAAGAAATACGGGATCGACCCCAAGCGGTATCGGTAGCCCTCCCGACGGGGGATCTGGCCATCCCCTATCCCCAGCATCCAGTTTCAAGTTTCCAGTACCGAGCACCCAGCAACGAGCAACCAGTATCCGGCGACCCCTAATCAAGCCTTCTCAGGTAGGCGTTGGTAATGGGAAGCCGGCGGTCCCTCCCGAAGGCCTTGGGTGTGATCTTAACGCCCGGCGCGCCCTGACGCCGCTTGTACTCGTTGCGGTTGACCATCCGGATGACCTCCTTTACCACCTCCCGGTCGAATCCTTGGGCCACGATCTCGTCAGGGGCCTGATCCTCCTCCACATAGGCATGGAGGATCTTGTCGAGGACCGGGTACGGGGGCAGGCTGTCCTCGTCCTTCTGATCGGGCCGCAGTTCCGCGGACGGGGGTCTGGCAATGGTGCTTTGCGGGATGATCTCACGGCCCCGCAACTGGTTGACATGCGCCGACAGTTCAAAGACCAGGGTCTTGGGCACATCCTTGATGACCGCGAAGGCCCCGGCCATATCGCCGTAAAGGGTGCAGTATCCCACGGCGATCTCGCTCTTGTTCCCGGTAGTGAGGACCAGCCATCCGTTCTCATTGGAGACGGCCATCAGGATATTGCCCCGGATGCGGGCCTGAATGTTTTCCTGGGTGACGCCGGGGCGGCTGTTATCCAGGACGTGGTCCGTTGCGCAAAGGTAGGCCGCGTAGATGTCCTGAATGGGGACCGTGATGAGCCGGATCCCCAGGTTCTCTGCAAGGCGTTGTGCATCCCCGAGGGTTCCAGGGGAGGTGTATGGGGAGGGCATGGTGACGCCCACCACGTTCTCCGACCCCAGGGCCTCCACCGCAACGGCCGCGGTCAAGGCCGAGTCGATCCCGCCGCTCAGCCCGATCACCACCTGTTTGAATCCGTTCTTGATGACATAATCCCGGGTTCCCAGGACAAGGGCCTCATGGATCTCGTCCAGCCTGCCGTATGCCTCGGTCGCGGGCGGTGTGGGCAGGGCGGCTTTCGGTCGATCCTCCGGGGACAGGAGAACCGCATAATAGATGCCTGACGCGTCCCTTGGGCCTTTTGTTGAAATCGCCTTTGCCGTTTCAATCTCCATATCCGCCACCAGGAATGCCTCCCTGAACCGAGGCCCCCCCATGAGGACCTCTCCCCGGGGATCCATGACGAACGAACCGCCGTCAAAGACCAGCTCGTCCTGACCCCCCACCAGGTTGTTGAGGCAGAAAAAGGCGTTCCCCATGCCGGCAAACCGGGCTGCCCGTTGCAGTCGCATGGCAAATTTGCCGGCGTGGAACGGAGATGCCGAGATATTTAAAATGATGTCCGGACGAACGGCCTTCACACACCTTTCCTGAAACCCGCCTTCAATCCATATGTCCTCGCAGATGGTCAGAAAAAAGCGCACCCCTTTCAGCTCGAAGACGAGGGCGCGGCTCCCTCCGGTGAAATAGCGCTTTTCGTCAAATACGCTGTAGTTGGGGAGTTCCACCTTATGGTAGGTGGCGGCCCGCCGGCGGTTTTGAAGGATGGAGGCCGCATTGAACACCTTCCCATCAGTATATTCCGCATGGCCCACGACGGCCGTTATTCCTTGCGTCTCTTCACGGATTCGTTCCAGGGCAAGGAGATCATCCTGCACAAAACCGCGCTTTAGAAGGAGGTCTTCCGGCGGATAGCCGCACGTGGAAAGCTCGGGAAAGGTGATCACGTCCACCCCTTGATCGCGCGCCCGCCCGATGGCGCGGATGATCTTCTTTGAATTGGATGAAAAGTCGCCCACCGTGGTGTTGATCTGGGCCTGGGCGATTCTGATGACCGGCATGCCGAAACCTCCCTGTTGGATATGATGGTGGGATTATGCAACTTCTCTGCCCGTGCAACAAGTCCAAAAAGGCCGTTGGTGTGCGGCCCTCGGCCCATTGGGCCGGATGAAGGGGATATGATCGTGGAAAGGAATGCACAAAATCGTTCTAAAAGAGTTTTCTCGCTACTTTTTTGTAAGTTATGAAGAAATGCAATACAAAAATGAATGATTCGAGTGGCTGCCCTCCCGACCCCGTTAAGTCTTATTTTGCGATAAAAAACAAATGGTTATAATTTGGCATGTCCATTCCTCACCCCTATGGCATGCCCCTTGCCTTTGAGAAGGCAACAAGCATCCCGGGAATCCATGTTTTTGATTGCTGACGCAGAAAAATACTACACTGATACGGAGAGGGAGGAATTTCAAGATGAAGCGGATTGCGATGGTTGTGATGTTGCTGGCCGGACTGGTTTCAGCGGCATGGGCCGGGGATGACCCGCCCACGCCCATGTCCAACAAGGAGGCCATTGCCCTGGTTCAGGCCCATGCGGATTATGTCTGGACCCTGGTGGCTGCGGCCCTGGTCTTTTTCATGCAGGCGGGTTTTGCCATGGTGGAGGCCGGATTCACCCGGGCCAAAAACGCCGTCAATATCATGATGAAGAACCTCATGGACTTTTCCATGGGGACCCTGGCCTTCTGGGCCGTCGGCTTTGCATTCATGTTCGGCGCCTCGGCCTCCGGCTGGATCGGGACCTCGGGCTTTTTCCTGAGCGATTTTACGCCGGGCGGAGATCCGTGGGTTCTGGCGTTCTGGATGTTCCAGGTGGTCTTCGCCGCCACCGCGGCCACCATTGTGTCCGGGGCCGTGGCCGAACGGACCCAGTTCAAGGGATACCTGGTGTACAGCCTCTTTGTCTGCGGGTTCATCTATCCGATCTTCGGCAGCTGGGCCTGGGGCGGCCTGTTTCACGGGGGCGGTTGGCTGGAAAAGCTGGGATTCATCGATTTTGCCGGTTCTACGGTGGTCCATTCCGTGGGCGGTTGGGCCGCCCTGGCAGGCACCCTCGTCCTGGGTCCCCGCATCGGGAAATATGACAAAGACGGCAAGGTGCGGCCCATCCTCGGTCACAATCTCCCCCTGGCCGCGCTGGGGGTCTTCATCCTGTGGTTGGGATGGTTCGGATTCAATCCGGGTTCCACCACTGCGGCCAACAAGGACATTGCCATGATCTTTGTCAACACCAACCTGGCCGCTGCCACCGGCGCCGTGTTCGCCATGATGACCTCCTGGATCAAGATCGGCAAGCCGGACATCGGCATGAGCCTGAACGGGGCCCTGGCGGGGCTGGTGGCCATTACCAGCCCCTGTGCCTCGGTATCGCCGACGAGCGCCGTGATGATCGGGGCCATCGCAGGGATCATTGTTGTGTTGTCGGTATTCTTTTTTGATCGGATCAAGGTGGATGACCCGGTAGGGGCCATCTCGGTCCACGGGGTCAACGGGGCCTGGGGGACCCTGGCTGCAGGGATCTTCAACATGGGCGGTACATCCGCCAAGATCATCGGGGTGCAGCTATTGGGGATCGGGGTCTGCTTTGTGTGGACATTCTGCACCGCCTATCTCCTGTTCAAGATCATCGACAAGACCATCGGTCTGAGGGTGACGCCTGAAGAGGAGGCCGAAGGGCTCGACTATGCGGAGCACAGGGGAAACGCCTACCCGGACTTCGAGGTGTCCACCTATGTGCAACGGTAGGATCCTTGGGTGCAGGGCCAGGCAAAAAATGAGAGGGGCGCCCTGGCGCCCGTAAACAAATCAGAGGAGGAAAGAGATGAAACGGAAAAGAGGACGAATGGTGATGGTGGGATGGATGGCCGGGGTTGCGCTGGGACTGGCGCATCCCTCCTTTGGAGCGGAGTCCGCCCCTGTCCCGGGGGAAGGGACGATGGTGGCCACGGCGGCCCAACAAGAGGAGGACCGGCCCACGGCCTCCGCGGACGTGGCCTTTCTGAGCCAATATATCTGGCGGGGCTACGCCTTGAGCAAAGACAGCCTGGTCGTTCAACCGTCATTGACCGCGGCTTATAAAGGCTTCAGCCTCAATGTCTGGGGCAATCTGGATACGGATTGCTATCTGGGGCCGTATGAGGGCGACTCGAAGTGGAATGAGACCGACCTGACCTTCGGGTATGAGCACAGTTTCGGAATCCTCGGGGTGGGGGCAGGCTTTGTCTACTATGCCTTGGACGGGGCCGATGACTGGAAGGAGCTCTATCTCAGCCTGGGGCTCGATACCCTGCTGGGGCCCACACTCGCGGTTTACCGGGAGGTCTCCAAAAACCAGGGCTGGTATGTCCTCTTGGGGGTATCCCATTCATTCGAACTGCCCCGGGACATGACCCTCGATCTGGCGGGATCCGTCTCTTACTGGGGCTCTGACAACGACAACATGCTCGAGCGCAACAGCGACATGTCCACAAACAGCAAACGGTTCAGCGGGCTTCACGACGGCCTTGTGTCCGTGGGCCTGACGATCCCCTTCTGGAAATACTTTACCGTGGTTCCCTCCATTTCCTACGCCTTTCCGCTGTCCCATGGGGCGGACAACGAGATGCAATATCTGTCCTGGGGCGGGAACGCCGCCCATGTTTTTGGCGGGGTGACTCTCTCCGTGGCATTCTGATGCCATTGCTCTACTCCCCGTAAATCCCCCTGCGGCCCTGCTGCCTGCCGCAGGGGGATCCTTACCCTCCTGCCCGGATCTCTTCCCTCAGCGATTCCGGTTTCAGAACCTCGGCCTTTGAACTCCAATTCATGACCCGGAAGCGGATCTCATCGATTCCAGCAAATTCAGCCTCAAAGATGACGGGCTCATCGTCCTGCTGAGGGATCTTCTGAGAACCCATACCCCATACCCAGTATCCATTACCCAGTACCTAACAACCATAATCCACTTTTTCTTGACAAATCTGATAGTTGGCGATACATAGCATCCGGTGGTACAACCGAACCGGCTTGCTTCTTACAGTCCCGGCAGGGGCAGGAGGATTCGAGATGGTCTTACCTAATTAACACCCCGTTATTCCAGGAAGATAGATAACGGGGTGTTGTGTTTTGCGCTTCCGACAAAAAGACGAGATAAGAAGCCGAGACCAAATTGGACATAAGTCAACAAAGTCAAGAACGTCCTGGAGATCCTTAGGAACAGGCCGCATTTTTTCAACCATTATATCCCATGCCAAACCTTCTGAAGGTTATCAAGATCTTCTGTCTCAGGAAGGGCCTTTTTTCCCTTCAGACACCGGGGAGTGCAAATGGACTATGACGTGATTATCGTGGGGGCCGGCCCGGCAGGCATTTTTGCGGCACTGACCCTTGCAGACATGGGGGCTCCGCGTGTTCTTCTCCTTGAGAGGGGAAAAGATCTCAGCCTGCGCAGACACCACAGTGTGGAGGACCGGCTCTGCGGATGGGGCGGCGCCGGCGCCTTCAGCGACGGAAAGCTGACCCTTTCCAGAGAGATCGGCGGGGTCCTGGGGGATTTCATCGGCCCAAAAGACCTTCAGGGCCTGCTGGAGCACACAGACGGGATGTATGTGGCGCACGGGGCCCCGGACCGCATCTTTGGCGAGGACTGGGGACAGGTGGAGGCCCTGGCCGATCAGGCGAAACTGGCGGATCTTGAACTGATACCCAACCGCATCCGGCATATCGGTACTGAAAACTGCCCGATTGTACTGGAGCGGTTTCGGGCGTCCCTGGCCGGGCGGGTCGAGATACGTACGCAAACCGGGGTCAGGGACATCCTGGTGGACCAGGGAAGGGTCCAGGGGGTGCGGCTGGTCGACGGCCAGTGTGTCCACGGGAGGTTTGTGGTGGTGGCGCCGGGCAGATCCGGGGCCCCCTGGATGAAAAGGCAGGCGGAGGCCCTGGGCCTGAGGACCCGTTCCACATCCGTGGACATCGGCGTGCGCGTCGAACTCCCGGCCCCGGTCCTCAAGACGATTACCGACGCCACCTATGAATCCAAACTGGTCCACTATTCGAAAACCTTTGACGAGAAGGTCCGGACCTTTTGCATGAATCCCTACGGTGAGGTGGTGACCGAGGAAAACGACGGCATCATCTCGGTAAACGGACACAGCTATGCTGAAAAAAGGAGCGAGAACACCAATTTTGCCATCCTGGTGAGCAGCTTCTTTACCGAGCCGTTTGATGACCCCATCGCCTATGGCCGGGATATCGCCAGGCTTGCCAACCTGCTGGGCGGGGGCGTCATTGTCCAGCGGCTGGGGGATCTTCTGGCAGGGAGACGCAGCACCCCGAAGCGGATCGACCGCTGTCTTACCAAGCCGACCCTGAGCGACGCCACCCCGGGGGATTTGAGTTTTGTGTTTCCCTACCGCCATCTCCTGAGCATTATTGAAATGCTCCAGGCCCTCGACAGGATCGCCCCCGGGGTCTATTCGCGGCACACGCTCCTGTATGGCGTGGAAGTGAAGTTCTACTCCAACCGGGCGGACATATCGGCTGAAATGGAGACGGCCATCCACAACCTCTTCGTGGTGGGAGACGGGGCGGGCATCACCCGGGGCCTGCTTCAGGCCTCGGCCAGCGGCACGCTTGCGGCAAGGGCCATTGGGAAGCGGATGGCGGCATGACCTGAATTGCACAGGCGTCTCTTGGCGGGATCTGCCGGAGATGTCTTACGCCCGGACCCGCCGGGAGTGACCCGCAGGCGGTTCTTGAGAGGTGGCAAATGGCTAAAAAGGAGATGAGATTCTTTGTCCTGACCCGGAAGAACCCGAAGCTGAAACAGCTGGTTCATCAAATCAACGAGGATGCGGAACTGTTTCAACTGTGGAAGTGCGCCAATGTGAATGCCGTGGATCGGGGCGGCATCAGCGACCATGGTGAAATCCATATCCGCATCGTGGCCAATGCCGCCTTAAAAATGCTTCGCTTGCTGGCCAAGGGAGGCATTTCCCCCAGCGTGGTGAAAGATCACGGCCTGAAACAAGAGGACGGGGAACTTATCGTGGTCCTTGCCGCATGCCTCCATGACATCGGAATCGCCGTGCACAGGTCCCGTCACGAGCAATACAGCCTCTTCCTCGCCTATTCCAAGGCCCGTCAGCTCCTAAAGGACATCTATGAAGAGCCTGATCTCACCACCATCACCTCGGAGGTGCTGCACGCCATTGTCAGCCATGCCGCCGGGGAAACCTGCCTGACCATCGAAGCCGGGGTGCTCAAGGTGGCGGATGCCCTGGACATGACCGAAGGCCGCTCGCGCATCCCCTTTGAAACCGGCCGGGTCAACATCCACTCCATCTCGGCCCGGGCCGTGGATTCGGTGGAGATTGAAAAAGGCCTGGATCGTCCGGTAAAACTGACCATTTCCCTGGCCAATTCAGCGGGGATTTTTCAGCTGGATGAACTTCTGCGCCACAAACTCAAGAATTCCAGCATTGCCGATTATGTGGAAATCACGGCCAGCATCGAGGGCGAAACCGAGCGTAAAATCCTGGAAATTTATAAACCGCAATAAGGGTAACGGGGCGTGGCCGCAACCACAAAAGGTCTCGCGCAAAAGGGCAGATTGCTTGCAAAAACAGTGTGTTCCAGAGTGCTTTGTCGACAGTCTCGTTTGGGAAAGAGTCTGTGTTCATCAACATGGGGGCATGGAGAGTGACATGATCGAAAAACGTGTCAAAAAGCTTGATTTGAAGAGAGACTCATCGATTAAGGAGGATCTGGTCTACTGGTCCAGCAAGACATCGCGAGAAAGAATCGCAGCCATTGAATTCTTACGAGGGCAATGCCATGGAAGTTCAGCCAGACTTCAGAGATCTGCTCGAGTTATTCAGCAAACACAAGATTGACTACATCGTCGCAGGGGGATACGCACTGGGTTTTCATGGTGCGCCCCGGTAAAAAGGAGCCTTGACATCTTTGTGAGGGCTGACCCGGCCAATGCGAAAAGGATCATGCAGGCCCTTGATGAGTTCGGATTCGGATCAGCCGCCCTCGAGCAGGTCCTGATCCTTTCGAGGGACATGACAGCTATTATTGGCGAACCCAGCGGGGGGCCGAGCTGGATCTCCTGCTCATGCGCAGGGGACGTGGATACGGATTCGAATTTAAGTGTACGGATGCGCCCCGGGTCAGCAAATCGATGCACATTGCCCTTCAGGTCCTGAACCTCACCCTCATAGAGTGCAACCAGGATATCTCCAAGGTCCGCGATACGGATATTTGGCTCGGATATGTGCTGCAAAAAACGATCTGATATTCGTATGGATCGGGATATTCGTGGTTGGTGAGGCAGTTCTAAAGGCCGACTCCGAGATTAAATTCTCGGCCGTGGCGCGATGCCGTCAGGTTTGCCTGGTTAAGAGGGAGAGTCTCTTTACCTTTGAAGGATGATATCAAAAGTAGTATCTTAGGGCCATGAACAAAAGACAGAGGAGATCGCTTGAGAAAATCTTCGAACGTCCTACCCGTGCCGACATAGCATGGACCGACATCCAATCGCTGCTCGGGGCGCTCGGCGCCGATATCCGAGAAGGAAGCGGCTCAAGGATACGCGTTGTCTTGAGAAATCATGTTCTGAACATGCATAAACCCCATCCCCGAAAGGAATTGGGTAAATACGCCGTCGAACTTGTCAGAGATTTTTTGAAGATTGCAGGAGAGGGTCATGACGAAAAACACACTTAAATACAAAGGGTACACGGGAAACGTCCAATTTGATGCTGAAGGCCGCATTTTTCATGGCCGCGTTCTCGGATTAACAGACGTCATCGGCTTTGAAGGGGCCTCGGTTTCAGAACTGGAAAAGGATTTTCATGAAGCGATTGACGATTATCTGGAAACCTGCCGTGAGATTGGTAAGGAACCGGAAAAGCCATTCTCCGGCCGGTTTGTTCTGCGAATCCCTTCGGAACTTCATTGTGCCATATCTCTTGAGGCGAAAAGACAAAACAAAAGCATCAACCAGTGGATCGCCGAGACGTGCCGACAGGAAATTTCAGATGCCATGCGTGAATGAAATGGAACCAGATGAGGCAATCCTTAACAGCCTTCCCTGACAGACAGATCAGGCAATAGAGAGCGTCCCGGAGGGCTTACGGAATTGTTGGAATGAGACAACAAGAGAGAGATGACCATGGCGTTTTCACCAAATAAACCGTTTAACACCCTGCCGCCGCTTCCCCCCAGGGCCGATATCGAAACCAGGGCTGCCCTTAGAAAGGCCATTTCCGCTGGCCGTGCATTGGCGGAACTCAAAGGCCTGGGTGAGACTATCCCCAATCAAAGCGTCCTGGTGAATTCCATCGTCATGCAGGAGGCAAAGGCCAGCTCCGAAATCGAGAACATTATCACCACCCATGATGCTCTCTTTCGGGCCTTCAGTGCCAAGACTGGCCAAATCGACCCAGCCACGAAAGAGGTCCTGCGATACCGGGAGGCTCTTTGGGATGGTTTCAAGGGGTTGAGGGATCGGCCCTTCCTTACCACAAACCTGTTCATCCGCATTGTCCAAACCATTCGAGCCAACCAGGCCGGCATCCGCAATACGCCGGGGACACAAATTGTGAACGCGGCAACTGGAGAGGTGGTTTTTACCCCGCCGGAAGGTGAGGACATCATTCGCAAAAAACTCAAGAACCTGGAGGAATATATTCATGCCGAAGACGCGGTCGATCCTCTGATCAAGCTCGCCCTGATCCATTATCAATTCGAGACCATCCACCCATTTACCGACGGCAACGGACGGACCTACCTGCCGGATTTCATTGTCCTGGTGGATGACGGCCATGAGGACCCGCTTCACCTGATCGTGGAGATCAAGGGGTATCGTCGGGAGGATGCCAAGGAAAAGAAGGCCACCATGGAGACCTACTGGGTCCCCGGCGTCAACAACCTGGGCCGATACGGCCGCTGGGCCTTTGCGGAATTTACTGAGGTGTATCAGATCGAGGCCGACTTCAAGGAGAAAGTGGCATCGCAATTTAACCAGATGCTCGAACGGGTCGCATCCGATAAGATATAGAGTCCATGACTGCCAATCGTTACAGCCTTTTCATTAGCAGCGTTCAAAAGGAATTTGCAGAGGAACGTTTAGCACTGAAGAGCTATGCCCTTAGCGACCCCCTGCTGAGGCTCTTTGTCTCTGATGTGTTTCTGTTTGAAGACCTGCCGGCCCGTGACCAAAAGGCGGACGAGGCATACTTGGGACAGGTTGGTGCGTGTGATGTTTATGTCGGGCTTTTTGGAAACGAATATGGCTATGAGGATTCTGAGGGTTTATCGCCCACAGAAAAGGAGTTCGACTGTGCCACTGCCAAGGGCAAGACACGAATCATCTTTGTAAAAGGCGAGGAGGACAAGCGCCGTCATCCAAAAATGGCACGACTGATTCAAAAATCTGCCTCACAACTGATCCGTCGCCGCTTCAACAGGATCGCCGATCTAACTGCAGGTTTCTATGCGGCCATGGTCGATCATTTGAAACACTCCGGCGGCTTGCGAACGTTGCCCTTTGATGCGAGTTCCTGCCCCAGCGCAACCCTGGCAGATCTGTCGCAGGAGAACATCAAGGCATTTCTGGCAACGGCCAAAAGGGAAAGGAAATACCCGCTTCCGATCAGTACTGCAAAAGAAAAGGCCCTGGTTTACCTGAATTTGCTGGATGAGGGGCAACCGACCCATTCGGCAGTTCTCCTTTTTGCCAGAAGTCCACAGCGTTTTCTTCCGACCTCCGAGATAAAGTGCATGCATTTTCACGGCACGGCAGTTCGGAAGCCGATTCCCTCTTATCAGATCTATAAAGGCACGGTTTTTGAACTGGTGGATCAGGCCGTCGATTTCGTGCTCTCCAAAATCAACCGGCACATCGGTACTCGCGAACAGAGCGTGCAGGCCCCAGCAACCTACGAATTGCCTGAGGAGGCCGTAACCGAGGCCATTGTTAATGCGGTTGCCCACCGGGATTATACCAGCAACGCCAGTGTGCAGGTCATGCTCTTTGCCGACAGGCTGGAAGTCTGGAATCCAGGCGCGCTTCCACCCTGCCTCACGCCCGAGCGTCTTCGGGAGCCCCATGCGTCCATTCCCCGAAACCCTTTAATCGCCGAGCCCCTCTACCTTGCCCGTTACATCGAAAAGGCAGGAAGTGGCACATTGGACATGATTGAACGCTGCGCAGAGGCTGGCCTGCCGCCGCCGGATTTCGAGGAACGAGGGGGCCTGTTTGTCACCACGCTCTGGCGCGACTGGCTGACGGATGAGGTAATGGCTGGGCTTGTTATAAACGACAGACAAAAAGCTGCCATTGTGCTGGTGAAAACCATGGGACAGATCACCAGCGGTGAATATAGAGCACATACTGGGGTCGAGCCTCGAACAGCAACTCGTGATCTTAACGAACTTGTTAAGAAAAAGATATTCAGCCGTTATGGTCAAAAGCGTGGGGCCTACTATACGCTCCGAAAAAAATAGGACACTTATCGGACATTTAAGACATTGCTCATCGGAGGTTGAAAATCGGACATTTATCGGACTTATCGGACATTCCCCGGGAAAAAGGCTCATAAATGGCTCAAACGGCTCAACGCCCTTTGTCTTTTGAAGACGTGAAGCGCTTCAGGTGAGAGCGATATTAGAGGTTCTAAGTAAATGACAAACAAAAAGAAGAACACCATCAAGACCGTTGAAGCCATCAGGCACGATGAGGCGACCCGGAAGAACATCCCCACGGCCGAATACCAATCTGTGATGCGGGAGGCCGAGAAAGACGCGATCCGGGTGGCCTATAAACGCCGGAACCGGGACCTGGATCCGCAGTTGGTGTGGCGGGGCAAGGATGTTCAGGACTGGTCCGATCTGGTGGTACAGGCCCCGCCGCTCTACATCCAGGAAAAGGTCCATCCCAAGGTCCTGATCGACGATCTGATGCGCCAGACCCGGGAGCAGGACGAAACCGGCCGACCGGAACAACTGGACCTGTTCTCCGATTTCAACGGCCTGCCCACTGAAGGGGCCAAAACCGAATTCTATCAGCACGAGGCCAACTGGTCTAACCGCATGATCCTGGGAGACAGCCTCCAGGTCATGGCATCTTTGGCCGAACGGGAAGGGTTGCGGGGGAAGGTCCAGTGCATCTACATCGATCCCCCCTACGGCATCAAATTCAATTCCAATTTCCAGCGGTCCACCACGAGCCGGGATGTGAAGGACGGAAACCCGGAGCACATCACCCGTGAACCCGAACAGGTCAAGGCCAAACTCCTCCAGATGCCGCTCCATTTCCTCAGCAACACCGACAGCGACTGGTTTACCCTCGACAAACCCAACAACACCTTCTCCCTCAAACCCGATCTGGCCCCATACTGGAACGACCCCTTTTTCCGCGATCTGGTAGCCGACCGAGTCCGCTTCGCTATGACGCGGTATTTCTCCCGCAAGGCCCATGTCGCCGACATCCCCTATACCCAGAATATCTTCAAATCCGGCTTTACCGTCCCCCGCGACTTCGCCCTTGCCTTCCTCGGTGATCACCCCCTGAAGCCCGGCGACAGCCGCAAAATCAAACTGAAAATGGACGGCAAACGATACCACACAATGTTACAGCGCCCCGGCCGGGCCCAGGAATACCGTGTTGAGTATGATGCGGAAAGCGATGCGACTCATGCCCTGCGGGAGTATCTGGGTGATCAACTGAATCCAGGGGAGACGGCCTTTAGTCTTAGGGCAGCGGGGAAGGCTGAGCTGATCGCAGAGAGGCCCGGTATTCGGGCAATCTGAGCCCAGGCAGGTATGACGTCAAAAAAGTGCATTTTTCTGAAAAAATTCCTAACTCTGTGACCGCATCTGACAAATGCACGGGATATGATACCCGACAGTCATTACCCACATTCTCCAGTTTTTGTTTGCATTTGAAAAAGAGGAGGTAACGGCATGATCAGAGACGAGGCTCTATTTCTTAACGGTATCTATGAAACGGTATTAGAGGATATTCTGCGAATTCAGCTCCAATTACCAGAGCACATCATGTATCTTCAGCCCTATTCATCATCCCCTATTGTCCATCTCCGGGATGATTCACCCAGCACGGAGTATCCTGTCCTTCTCTTTGTGTCTCTCACAACAAACCTCTCCATGATACACTATACCGCAGAGATTGTAGGTTGGGATGACAAAAGGGATCTCTCGGAGAAGAAAAGAATAGCGCTGAATCATGTCATAGGCAAACTTCAACCAGGCGAGACCGGTCTTTACGATGCCTCGCGGGTAGAAGGGAAACCCAGCGTGAACCTGCTCCACATTCGGAGGCTTCAGAGGATGGACCCGCCATTTTCAGTGTCGCGTCTGATTAAGACCATTGATGGGTCGCCCGTCTCCCCCAATCGCACAACCGCCGGCGGCTGGGCCTATGTAAAGAAGGATCCTGCTCCTGAAAACGAATAGGCCAGGAAACGCGGATGCATTTTCTTAAGGATGGAAAGTAACAAACAACGAGCAAAAGAACTGGGAAAAAGCATTATGTCACACATCAAACCAGGAAGCATCATTCAAGGCCCTCTGTGGCCCGAGCCGGTAGAGGTCAAATTCGTTGAGGAGATGGGCGACTATCTCCACATCGTGGGGGCCACATCCATATCCGGGAGCCATATCGACCAGATCATCTCCCGCGAGGAACTGGGCAAAATCGGCATCTCTCAGTCCGAGTCCTTTTTTACCCAGGAGCCATGGAAGGTATTTCTGGCCCTGGAGGCCCGGCGGTATCGGTTCGCCTCCATGTACGACCCCCTCCTTGCCATGAACACCTCCAAGGTGGACCCCCTCCCCCATCAGATCGAGGCGGTTTACGGCTATGTCCTTCAACTCCCCAGAATCCGGTTCCTCATTGCCGATGACCCCGGCGCCGGAAAGACCATTATGGCCGGGCTGATCATCAAGGAGCTGAAGCTCAGAAACCTGGTCCGAAGGGTCCTGATCATCTGCCCGGGGCATATCAAGGACCAGTGGCGCAGAGAGCTGGCAGACCGGTTTGAGGAGAGCTTCATCGTCATCGACCGGGGGCTTCTGGATGCCTTTTATGGCGAGAATGCCTGGCTCAGGGAGAATCAGATCATCACCTCCATCGACTTTGCCAAGCGGGAGGAGGTCCTGGCCTCCCTTGCCAGCGCCCACTTCGATCTGGTAATTGTGGACGAGGCCCACAAGATGAGCGCCTACCGTTACGGCGAAAAGACGGAAAAGACCATCCGTTACCGTCTGGGGGAGGCCATCTCCGCGGTGACCGAGCATCTCCTTTTTCTGACCGCCACCCCCCACAAAGGCGATCCCGACAACTTCAGGCTGTTTCTGGATCTGCTGGTGCCGGGGTTTTTCGCCACCAACGAGATGCTCCAGGAATCCATCGACACCAAGGACAATCCCCTCTTCATCCGTCGCATCAAGGAAGACCTGAAGGATTTTCAGGGCCGCCCACTCTTTCTCCCGCGCCACGTCAAGACCGTCCCATTCAACCTGGGGGCCGACTCCCCGGCCGAGAAAGACCTCTACAACGAGCTGTCCCGATACGTCAACACCCAGTACAACAAGGCCCTGACCAAAGACAAGAAACGGAATATCACCTTTGCCCTGATCATCCTGCAGCGCCGGCTGGCCTCCAGCACCTATGCCCTTCTCAAGTCCCTGGAGCGCAGAAAACGGCGGCTCGAAGAGCTGCTGGACGGGGCCATCGACCCGAAAAAGCCCTCTGAGAATTCCGTTGATTTCGACACGGTAGAGGACCTGAGCGAAGAGGAACGGTGGCAGCAGGAAGAAATCTGGGAGACCCTCAGCGTGGCCGAAAACCGCGAAGAGCTGGAGCGGGAGATCGCCAACCTCTCGGGCCTCATCGACCGGGCAAGGGCCATTATCAAGGGCGATCAGGAGATCAAGCTCAAGGAACTGAGACTGGCCCTGAATGATTTCTCCCTGAAATACAAACGGCCGGAAGACCGGAAGTTTCTGGTGTTTACCGAGTCGAGAGACACCCTCGACTATCTGGAAAACCGGATCAAGGAGTGGGGATTCAAGACCAACACCATCCACGGGGGCATGCGTCTGGAAGATCGGATTCGGGCCGAAGGGGTTTTCAAGACCGAAAGCGAGGTCCTGGTGGCCACCGAAGCGGCCGGCGAAGGCATCAATCTCCAGTTCTGCCACCTGATGATCAACTACGACATCCCCTGGAACCCCAACCGCCTGGAACAGCGCATGGGCCGCATCCATCGCTATGGCCAGACAAAGGAGGTCTTTGTCTTCAACCTGGTGGCGGAAGATACCCGCGAAGGAAGGGTTTTGACCAAGCTCTTTGAAAAACTCCGGGAGATCCGCAATACCCTGGGGAGCGACAAGGTCTTCGATGTGCTGAGCGAAATCCTCTACGACAGGAACCTCTCCCAGTTGATGATGGAGGCCGCGGCCAACGCCCGGAGCATCGACGAGATCCTCAAGGAGATCGACATCCAGGTGGACGCGGACTATGTGGCCCGGGTCAAGGAGAATCTGGGAGACAGCCTGGCGACCCGCTATATCGACTACACCCGCATTCAGGAGATGGCCACTCAGGCCGAGGAGCAGCGACTGATCCCTGAATACACAGAGAGCTTTTTCAAAAAGGCCTTTTTGCGGGCCGGCGGAAAGTTCAGGGAGCGGAAGGACGGGTTCCTGGCCATAGACGCCATTCCATTCGAAATCAGACGGATGGCCGATCAGGACCTTTTCAAAAAGCGATATGGCGATCTCCATCGGAAATACCCGAAGGTGGCATTCGACAAGGAAAAGGCCTTCAGGACCGCGGATTCGGTCTTTGTCTCGTTCGGCCACCCTCTGTTCGAGGCGGTCATGGCCTGGGTGGAAGCCACCCTGACCGACGCCCTTGTGCAGGGCGCCCGGTTTGTGGACCCGGATGGAAGGCTGAACGGGTACATCCTTTTTTATGAAGGCGAAATCCGGGACGGGACCGGCGACGTGGCCGGAAAACGGCTCTTTGCCTTCTATGTGGACCCGGCTCGCGTCATCCCCATGGCCCCGTCGGTCATCTGGGACCTGGCAGAAGATGCGTCTCCCAAAGGCGACGGGGTGGATGTGGAAGGCCTCAAGCAGCAGGTTTCACGGGCTGTAATCGCCAGGCTGGAGGATTACCGGGGCGAGATCCTGAAAGAGCGTCTCCGTCAGGGGGCCATCAAGGAGAAATACGGGGTCAAGTCCCTTGATTATCTGATCGTGGAACTGGACGGAGACCTGATTCGGCTTTACGAACGGAAGGATATGGGCGACAATGTGGACCTGGTCATCCGCAACAAGGAAGATCGCAAAAACAAATATGCCGCTGCCCTGGAGGATCTGATAAACCGGATCGAAAAGGAAAAGGGTCTCACCATGAGCATGCCCCGGTTCGTGGGGATCATCCGGGTCACGCCGGGGGACACATCTCAACGAGAAATGGCCGAAAGCGCCGAGATCGAACAGATCGGCATGGAAACCGCCATGTCATACGAAGTGCGAAACGGCCGGACCCCGCAGGACGTATCCGCGGAAAATCTGGGCTTTGATATCCGCTCCGTGAACGAAGAAAATCAGGAGATCCGGTATATCGAGGT